>ENA-ORMS01000877-ORMS01000877.1-human-gut-metagenome-genome-assembly--contig:-NODE-877-length-27705-cov-9.327595_pt1 | contig 27705 bp, 18 predicted proteins | sample MGYA00242104_ERZ508997 | MGnify/ENA primary metagenome ERZ508997 (study PRJEB26280, sample SAMEA2338704) | human gut metagenome | biome: human gut; feature: human-associated habitat; material: faeces... | reverse complement strand
AGGCGCGCTTCGCGCGTTGTTTTGAACATTAATTATCATTAATTGAACATTAATTTTTTCATTAATTATTCGTTAATATTCATTCTCATTAGGTCGATAAATTGCAGTTTGTTTTTTTCTCTCGTATATGAAAAAATAGGTATGCTACCTTGTTGGTTAGCATACCTATTATAATTAGCGTTAGGTGATTTAGGTATTTACTTTACTAATACCTTTTGGCCATTGATGATGTAAATGCCTTGTTGCTGAACGCGTTGTAGACGGCGACCTTGTAAGTCGTAAATGCCTTTGCGCTTGTTGGCATTGGTGGTCACTTGGTCAATGCCACTACTCGTATATTTCTTATAGGTGGCCACGATGTTGAGGTGGCTTTCTACAGTACCTGTGTAAGCTTCGTTGCCGCTGACGCTCTCGAGTGTGTACCCATTAATGGTAGGAGTGACAATTGTGTAAGCATCACCAGCGGTAATTAACTCTGTAGAGGAAGAGAGTACCTTATTATCTGTGTCCTTGCAAGTGATCGTAACGTTGAACATGGGCAGACCATAGAACGTGGTAATGCGAATGGGGTGCCCCGTACCTCCATCCCAACCTACGAGGTTACCATTCTCAACGCCGTCCCAATACATGCCGTTGCTACCTTTCACGTTGAAGGTCTCACCGTCAGCATTGAGGGTGAAAGTAAAGGCAGCGCCTGTTTTAGAAGCCGTAGCGGCTTGTGAACGACCCAATTGAGGAACGTAAAGACCAAGGTATTCGTTCTTTACCTTAAACACGTTTTTGCTCGTACGTTCGAGCGTCCAAATAGCGTTGGGAGTCATACCCTCTACTTGTGTGTAGCGGTTGATGCCCTTATTGGCCATAATGGCGCGATAGCCAGCACGGCCTGCAGCAGTAGTGGCATCGTAGATAAGGTAGCTCTTACCAGCTTGAAGCGTGGTAACTACGTCACCATCGGCCTTAACGCCCATAATGGCATCGGTAGTGTAAGTTACGTTATAAGTAGCGTCTGCCTCGGGGGTGAGGTTCTCACCGTCATTAACGTCGCTTGACTCCAAAGTGTAATACTTAGGAGTGGGCAACTGTACCTTGTAACTTTCGCCTACGGGTACGTTGACTTCTTCTTGGCTAATGAGTACGCCCTTATTGTCAGCACACTTAAAGGTGATAGCATAAGCCGCACGCTTATAAGTTACGTTGTAAGCATTGTTGCCAGCAGTGGTAATGCTTTCAACCGAATGATTCTTGAAAGTAGGGCAGAGTTCAGCTGTGATGTCGTCGGTCGTAGTAGGAACGCTGCGTGTAACAGAGCCTAAAGTATTGCCCTTCTCGTCAGCGCAATTGAGGGTAATGACCTTTACTTCTGTAGCAGTCCATTCGCTACCCTGTACGCGAGGAGCGTCGTAAGAAGCATTCGCATCGGTAGTAGGACCTGCGTTAATGTTGCCTGAAGGCAAGGCGAAGAGGCTCTTGCCGCCTACTTTGATACGGAGGTCGTTGTATTTCTTGACGAGGCTAAGCGTAACGTTCGCATCAGCAGGTGCAGTTCCAACACTTACGGGGCAACCTTCGCGCGATACGAAGCTACCTAATGAAGTGATGTAACGGCCTGTAGCTACGTTCTTCATCTTAACCGTTTGCGAACCGTCAGCGTTGATTGTAGAGGCTTCGACTGTCCATGCATTGTTGGCGAAAGCATCAGTGGCGTGCTTGAGGGCTGTGCCCTTATTATCATCGGCTAAAGCTGTGTGGTCAAAACCGTCAACAGCGTTGGTCAGTGTGTAAGTCTTGCCTTCTTGCAAGTAGTCGAAAGTAACGGGGGCGGTGGCAGAGCCATAGTTCTCTTTGGGTGAGAACTCCCAGCAGCCACCATTACCGTCGGTGGGGTTAGAGTAGAGGTTGACGGCTAAGCCTTGTCCGCTCATTGAAGAGTTGAAGTACTGACCGCTAACTTTGTCGCTTGACAAAGTGTAGTAATAGTTATTACCCTTTTTGCCGTATGCACCGTCACCAAGTGTAAAGTTGTAGTGCTTCGTGTTGTTGTCGTAGTTCCAACGGCCTGAGGTAGATACAGCCGTAGGATTAGGGTTGACAGAACCGTTGGGCTGAGCCTTGCAAACGAGGGCGTACTTGCCAGCGTTGTTGGGGTCTTCTTCAATGCTCCACCATTGATAGTCGTAGTTGTCAGCGCCTTCAGCCGCCTGTGTGTTTGTCCAAAGACGGCCTACAGCTGCATTCTTGTTAGCATAAGATGTGAGCAATGGCGAGCCTTCGGCAATGAGTTCGATGCAACGACCTACGCGGGTGTTGTCGGTACCGCCTGAGATAATGCGGTAGTAGTATTTCTTGTCAGCTGTATTAGCAAAAGGCATAACTCGGCTTGAAGTACCGCCGTTGTCAGCGTCCAACATGTAGTACTTGCAGTACTTATAGTTGTTGTAGTTGAGCATTACGGTGTCAGCCGACATACGCTTCTGGAAGTCAGAGAAGTCCTTGTTAGCTTCGGGTGTCCAACCGCGTTCAGCGATAGCAATCAAGCGAGGAAGAGCCGACCATTCCATTAAATCAGCGTTAGAAACGTTCTCACACCAGAAGGTGCCTTGAATACCGCGCGTTACGCCGTCGGGAATGTTGCGGTTGTAAGTGTTCTGTACGTGGTCAGAGCCATCGCCAGCGTTGGGTGGGTCTTGTTCGGAGTTACCTTGTTTACGATTGATGTAGTAGGGACCCCAAGGTGTGTAAATAGAGTTCATTCCCTCTTTCTTGGCTTTAGCTACGGCTGCTTCGGCAGGTTGCCAGCAGTAAACGTCAGCGTCGGTAGCCTTCATGATGTCGAGGTCGGCACCAGAGGCGGTGATAGCTTCGTTCCATACAGAGAGTTTGTGTCCCTTTTCTTTCACAAACTCATCCAATTGCTGAATGAAGTGGCTTTGTAATTGACGATAGCTCGTGAGGCCTAACTTTTTGTAGAGTGCTTGGCATTCAGCATTCTTTTCCCATTCGTCAGTGGGGCATTCGTCGCCACCGATGTGAATGTGTTCGCCAGGGAAAAGTTCCATAATCTCTTCTAACACATCTTTGGCAAACTGAACGGCTGCAGGGTTAGCTACGTTGATAATGTCGTAAGATATACCACCTTCGCTCCATACTGTGTGGCCACCAGAAGGATTGCAGCTAAACTCAGGATAAGCCGTCATAGCAGCTGCGCTGTGGCCAGGCATGTCAATCTCGGGAATGATTTCGATATGGCGTTCCTTGGCGTAAGCTACGACGTCTTTAATCTCTTCTTTTGTGTAGAAGTAAGGGCCGTAAGGCTTGTTGATCCAATATTGTTTAGCCTCGTAAAGGTCGGTAAAGAGACTATTGGGGGCTATGCTGGCTATGGTTGTGAGTTTAGGATACTTCGAAATCTCAACGCGCCAACCTTGGTCATCGGTTAAGTGCCAGTGGAACTTATTCATCTTGTAGTAGGCCATTACATCGAGCATACGCTTTACTTCGTTGGTAGTGAAGAAGTGGCGTGACACGTCGAGCATAAAACCACGATATTCAAAACGAGGTTCGTCGGTAATGCTTACTACGGGGAGGGGAAATGACGTTACGGTTGCGTCTTTAACGCCTGCCATTATATTAGCTGGCAACATCTTCTTTACACTTTGGAAAGCATAGAAGAAACCTAATGCGCTTTTGGCTTGAATGTTGACACTATTAGCAGTAACGTTTAGTTGATAGCCCTCTTCCTTGAGTTTAGAAGAGGTGGGCAGTAATGATACTTGGAAGAGCGCGTTGGCATCATTTTCAGCTACGCTAACTTGTGCTCCTGTAACGGAAGCATATTCGTTAGCAAAGGCGTTGACTTCGTGTATGCCGTCAGTGTCTAATCCGTTGTAGCTAATGGTAAATTGTGAGGGTAAGGCAAGGGTGCCTGTTCCTACCTTCATCGTCTTCGGACGAGGGGTAAGATTAACAAAGGTCTGTGCCCACGTTGCCATTGGCAAGAGGGACAGTAACATAAGGAAACAAAGAAATCTGTGCTTCATGTTATCTTAGTTTGAGGTTGTTATTATTATTATTGTGACAAAGTTAGACAAAAAAGGTGAAACGCTGCAACAGAGTAGGATGTTTTCTGTTGTTTTGCAACTAATTTGTGCTTGTAAGCTGCAACTTTTCGATAAATTGCAGTTTTTCTCTTTTTGTATGAAACTAAAATTCCCCTTTACTCCGTCAGAGCAAAGGGGAATAATTATTTAATAGCCATAATCACTTATAGTGTTTAAGGCACAATCACCTTGTGGTTGTTAACGAGGTAAACACCGCTGGGCACGTGAACGTTCTTGTTGCCTTGAACAGCCTGTGCAAATAGGGTGCGGCCTTGGAGGTCGACAATCGTAACCTTCGTACTGTAAGGAGCGACCAAACGAATCTGACCTGGAGTGACGTAGTAGTCAAGGGTAACTTCTTTTGCGGCGTTGATGCCTGTGAGCAAGTCACCGTCAGCCTTTTGATAAACGCGTACCCAGTCAAACTTCGTCTCATAGGTGAAGTCTAAGTCGCGGTTAGCAGCCCATGAGCCATTACCTACGCTTTGGTTGAGAATGAGGTAGAAGGGCTTATCAAACGGCCACTGCTTTTTGTTGAGTGCATCTTGGTTAGTAGACTTCGCGTATGAGAACACCTGCTTACCGTCAACGAACCATTTGAGCAACGTTTCGGTCCACTCTAAGCCATAGACGTGGTATTCGCCCGTTGTAGTGGCTGAAGTGCCACCCTTAGTTGGATTATTGCTGTTGCCTAAGCCACCGTCACCAGAGCCGTTGGCCCAGTGTGAGTGAATGGTGTGGTAGCTCTTATTTTCGTTGTTAATCTGTTCGAAGATGTCAATCTCACCACTTGAAGGCCAGCCACCATAAGTAGACTCGTTAGGCATCATCCAGAAAGCAGGGAAGTTACCCGTATGAGCTGTTGTCTTCAGACGGCCCTCTACCTTACCATAAGTGAAGGCTACCTTATTGGCTGTTTCGACGGCGCCACTAATCATTTCGAGCTTGTTGCCATTGCCGTCCACTTCAGCGTCGAAGTTATTCTTTACGCAGCGGAGAACGAGTTTGCCGTCTTCTATCCAACCCGTTTGCAACTGACCTTCAGTAGTCTGAGCAGTGTAGCGCTTCCAAGTGGGGTGAGCCCAACCTGAACGGCTCCAATATTTGCTATCGGGTTGTGATTTATCAGCTGTGTTGAATTCATCGCCAAAGGCCAATTTGTATTCCGAACCCATGTCGACGAAGTTTGCAGTAAGGCGTACATCACCGTCAATTAATTCACCAGGAATGGTAGCCGTGCCATTGTTGAGTTCGATAGTTGTTTCCTCCCACATGGTTTTTCCGTTAACCACCTGCTCACCGTCAAGATTCTCTCCATGACGTACGGTGATTTCGTTAGCCACGTAGTTCTCATCCAAGCCGTATGCCATTACGGTGAGTGGACTCTCAAGTGTTACCGTTTCGGGCAGACCTGCGTTGTTAGCACCCACGATAGAACCATTCGTAGTATTAATTTCAAGCTTGTTGGTAGGTATCTCGTCTACTACGTCGAAGTCGAAATCGAGAATGTAGCCACCATTGTCATTGATAAGGTTGGATGTAACGCCTTCGCCATAGTGTCCCTTGGGGTCGGTACTATCCCAGTCAATCTTTAGGCGTGCGCGGTACTTACCATTGGGAAGTCCTGCAGGCAGTGAAAATTGGGGAATAGAATTAGTAGATCCCCATTGGTCGGCACTAGCATCATTATACCCAACGTTCTGTCCCTTGCTATTCTTTCCATTCGCATAGGTATAAGAAAGCATTTCGCCTGAGATAGCAGGTGTGCCATCGGCATTGACATCCGTACTAAAGGTGCCATCGCCATTGAGATCGACATACAAGTAGGCATGCATATAAGGAGCATACTGTGCCTTGTAAGAGATGTCGGTAGTGATAGCTTCGCCACTCTTTACGTAAATCTTACGTGAAGTGTAGTCTTGATAAACGGTGCTAGGATTGGTAATCGTAATCTTTTGCTTATTGCCATTGCTTACAGTGCTAAAGGCTACGCTATTGAGGGCACGGTCGGTGCGTGTGATGGCTAAGTCCTTGGGGAAATTGAGTCCATACTTGTCGTCTTCTGTTCCGCCCGATTCGGTTGAGATAAAGTTAGGTGTAATGCGCACGTCACCGTCAATGTACTCAGCAGGAATGGTGTAGGTGTTATCCTTTGCCATATAAGCTGGTACAACGACATCGACATATTGCGGAGTCTCGTTAACCAATGAGTCTTTGTCAAGGTTATAGCCGTGGCGAATAACGATGTTGCCGAGTTTAAAGCCAGGTGAGGGTACGAATTTAACCGTATAGTCTTTACCAAACGGAATGCTATGGGTACTAAAATCAGTACCGTCAGCCTTTTTCATTTCGCCATTAGTACCCGAAGCACTCTGACCACGTGAGATAGTCACCTCGTCGCCATGAATGTTCAAACGAGTGTCAATGATAGCACCACCATTTCCAACAATGTTGTTTGATTCGGTAGTATTGCCAGCAGGGTCAATTTCGTCCCAGTCAATCTTGTAGCGCAAGCGATAGAAGCCAGGCTCTAAGCCAGCTGGAATGGTAAACTCGGGTAGGGTACGTGTGTTACCATCTTTCAGCGTTGTACCAGCACTATTTTTGTTCTTGTAGTGAGAGTAGCTCATTAGGTCGCTATTCTCAGCAGGTGTGCCGTCTTCTTTGATATCGAAGTTGAACTTGCCGTTGTTGTCGCGGTCGAGATATACGTAAGCACTCATCCATGAACCCTTGTAGCCAGTATTGACAGTAACTTTCTCGCCAGCCTTGGCTTTAAACGACTTAGCAAGCAGGTCTTGGAACAGCAATTTGTCAGACTGTTGGCTTACACTTAAAGATTGATCACCGTCAGCACTCTTAAGCATAATGCCTGTGGCATAGCGGTCAGCACGATTTAACTTTTGCGTCTTTTCGTAGTTGATAGGGTAGCAACCATAAATGATACGTGAAGTTGAGCTATTGTCTACTTGAATGTTGTCAATGTAAACGGCATAGTCGCTTGTTGCATTGTGTTGCGACTCTACTTCTGGGGCAAAAACAAGGCTATGAACGTTAACGCCTTCAGCACCCGTAAGCGCGAAAACAGCATCATACCACTTACCGTCGGTCTTTACAATGCTTATGCATGAAGCCTCTACCTGTACTACCTCTTTCGACTGCTTAGGGCGGTCAGCACGGCTACCCAAAGCAAAGCACATAACGCGGCCTGCTTTAGGCTTAAGCATCATAACGTGTACATACTTAGCCGTTTGTGACAATGCGATAGGTTCAGTCAGTTCTACGCGCACACCAAAGGTGTTACTGCCGAAGCGTGAACGTTGAAATGCCAACACCTTTTCAGAAGGGTTGATTTGACCAATAATATCGTCGTTGGCCTTGTTGGGGTTGTTTACCACCTTTACGTTGCCTGTGAGTACTCCTGTGCGGAAGGGAGAGTTCTCCCACGTGTCGAATACGCCCACCGACTTATAGCCTGTTTGCGATTCGAAGTTAATAACATTGCTCTGTGCATTGGCTGCCAGGGGCAGTGTGAGTGCAGCAAGAGCTATATAGTGTTTTACTTTCATTGTGTATGTATTCAAAGATGAACAAGTCGTGAATTAGAAGATAGAGAGCGTGTGGAGAGTCGGGCAAGCGCGGCTGTCCTTAATCGTTACGCGCACGTATTTAGCTTTTGTACCGTTGGTGTAGCTATTAGAAGTGCTACCATTGAGTGGAATGATGCGCTTGTAACCAACTGTAGTCGTAGCGATGCTACCGCCCTTCTTAGTCCAGTTTGTGCCGTCAGTACTCGTCTCGATGGTGAAGCCCTTGATACGCTGTCCCAATTGAATGTACTCTTGCAAGGCAACGTAATAGATTGTCTTTGCTTCGGGCAGTGTGACTGTGATAGTAGCACTTGTCGTGCCGTCGGGAGCAGCCCAATACGTATCGATTTTGCCGTCAATCATGTTGGTGGCATCGTAGGTGCGTGTCTGTCCCTTGTCGCGTGTAGTTGAGGCTGTAATGGCTACGCCATTTTGTGCAGCGAGGTCAGTACCCAAACGCTTGGTAAGCATATCACCTAAGTCTTTCAAATTCTTTACGTCAGCATCGGGCAAGACACCAGCTTTGTTGGGCGGGAAGTTGAGAATCAGCGTAGCATTGCGACCTACCGTTTCAAGATAGATTTTAAACATCTCATTGGCAGACTTACAAGTCTCACCGTCGTGGTAGAACCAACCTCCTGACGTAGCTTTGGCATCGCTCTCACCAGGGAACCACTTCCAAGCCGTTTCGCTACCTGTTTCGCCGTCGCCCATTGACCAGCAAGTCTCGCCAGCCCATCCGGCTTCATTACCAATCCAGCGTGCTTCACCGCCTGTACCCCAAAGGATAATGTTTGGACAAGCGTTGTGAATAGAGTCACGAAGGTTAGGAATGTCATAGTAGCGCTGTGCATTGTCGATGTTGCGTCTTTCGTTAGCACCACCGTAATATCCGTTGTCGCCTGTAGCACCGTCAAACCACATTTCAAATTGGTCGGCACCATATTTGGTCATTTCAGCACATTGGGCAAAGAACACCTTCTTGGCGTAGTTGTCTGTATACTTGCCGTTCACCTTTTCGCCCCAATAAGCGCTATTGCGGTCCCAAGGTGAGATATAAAAACCATACTTCATATCCAAGGCTTTTGCAGCTTCAGCAAAGTCCTTCGGAATATTGGTCTTTTGCGCATTGGCATTGCTGCTCTTGCTTACGTTGTGTTCGGTCGTCTGTGTAGGCCAAAGGCAGAAGCCGTCGTGGTGTTTAACGACTGCAATACCGCCCTTCATACCACCAGCCTTAACTGCTTCGAGCCATTGACGTGGTTTAGGTACGGCCGTAGGTGCAAAAGTATTAGGACTTTCGCTTCCATTACCCCACTCTTTGCCAGTGTAGGTGTTCATTCCATAGTGGAAGAAAGCATAAAATTCAGTTTGGTTCCACTTCAATTGACGAGCTGTTGGAACGGGAAAAACGGGACGCGGTTCGTTCTCAGGATTGGCAGGAACGCTTTGGTCCAAAGTGAAATCGGTCGTCTGTGCCTGAAGGACAGTGGGCATTCCCGCTGCAAGGCAGAGAGCCGAAAGCATGATGGAGATTTTTTTCATAATATTGTTGGGTTGAAATATTTCTATTTGAGGAGTGAGTTAACAGGGTGATAAATCGATGTGAAGGACAAACTTATCTGTCAACCTGTTAACTTATCGACTTATTAACAAAAGAATTACGCTGGATAGATAAGATTGTCGTCTGTAGCACAATTAAGCGTTTCGTCTAAATACTTTTTCGCTTCATAGCGAGCCATGGCTAAGTCTTGCAAAATGTAATTGCCACAGTCGCGTTCGGTAGCCCCGGGGATTTCGCCCTCATAGTTGGCAATAAACAGAAATGTCTCTTGCATCAGGGGGAGAATGTCACGACTGGTGAGGTCACCTTTAACGATTAGGTAATTGCCCGTAAGACACCCCATTGGCCCCCAATACACGATGCGGTCTTTCCATACAGGGTGATTGCGTAAGAAGGTGGCTGCAAGGTGCTCTATCGTGTGAATGGCTCCTTGGTGTAAGGCTGGTTCGCGATTGGGTAACTTCATGCGTACATCAAAAGTCGTGATTACTTCGTCTGCAACAAAGTCCTTTCGGCTCACATATATGCCACGATTTAATCGCGTATGGTCTATGGTAAAACTTGGTATCTTTTTCATACTTCTTTTTGGGGTTAACGAGTTAACAAAAGAATTATGCGCAAATAGTCTCTAACAACGCCTTTGTTACGCCAAAAGAGCGGTCGGCCATGGTCTCCCAAAAGTTTTGATATTGGTCAAAGTGGTTGTTGGCACCTGGAGTGTCGCTTATGATACGGAAACTCAAGAATGGCACCTTATATATATAGCATACTTGCGCCAAGGCTCCACTCTCCATGTCGACGGCGAGGCCATCGGTAAAACGGTCCTTGATCGTTTGTAACTGTGTACGATTGGTGATGAATTGATCACCACTGCAAATAAGGCCACCATGCAATTTCGTGTGTTCTGGAGGTGTCACCGTCATGGCTGCATCAAATAGCGCCTTGTCGGCTTCATAATAGAGGGGTAGACCTTGTACTTGACCTAAAGCAGATTCGGGCCCACAGTCAACGTCGTGATAAGCTACGCGCTGGCCTGCTACTACGTCCATTACGTTTAGACAAGTGTCAATGCCGCCAGCTACGCCCGTGTTGATAAGCGCTTCGGGCTTGAATCGTTTAATTAACTCTACTGCACCAATGGCTGCATTCACTTTCCCAATGCCGCTCTCCATGAGTACCAAATGGTGGCCATTGAGTGTTCCTTCAACAAAAGTGAAGTGGGCATCTTGAGTGGTATGTACATTATTAAGCAGCGCAACGAGCTGTTCGTGCTCTTTGTGCATAGCGTTTATTATGGCGATGGTCATGGATTTTATTATAAAGCAGTGATTTGTGCGAACAAAGGTAAAGTAATATTTCGTATTACACAACTCGTTGTTCATTTTAATGAGTTGTAAAAGGTTAATTTTTTAATTTTTGTTACATATATGCAGGTGTGGAGGAATGGTAAACTGCAGTTTATTAAACCAGTTTTGTGGAAATTAAATAAAAAAAGGTTACTCAACACTTAGTGTTGAGTAACCTTTGAAGTGAGCCTCTTGTCGGATTCGAACCAACGACCCCGAGATTACAAATCACGTGCTCTGGCCAACTGAGCTAAAGAGGCAAACTTTAGTGCTTGACGGCTGTCTTGTTCCGTTTTGAGAGTGCAAAGGTAGTGATTATTTTGTTACCTGCAAATTTTTTCCGCGTTTTTTTTAAAAAAAAGCGTTTTACACATTGTAAAATGAGAAAAAAGGGGCAAAATAAGTGAGTTATAGCTTTGCTAATTTTCTATAGCTTCGATAGGTTGGCTCTCGTTGCCATAAGCATCAACGGCCGTGATGAGGTAGTGACTATGGCGAAGGGCAGGGAGAGAGAGCGTATGCTCATAGTGCAACGTGGAGGTATGAAGCGCCAAAATTACGTCGCCAAAGAGAGAGTCGATGCGGTAGACGTTGTAGGTGAGAGGAGCGTTGGGCGTATTGTCGGTCGATGCAGACCACGATAGACTGATATGCTGTCCTTTGAAGTGTTTGGTTGCATGAAGTGGGGTAGTGGGCGGAATGCTATCTTGCCAAGTCATAGGAGGAATAAGGGCAGGCTGAGCGTAGAATTGAGTTTGTAACCACGAGCGTAATCCTTTTTCGTTATTTAAGAGAAAACGGGTACGGAAGAAAGCTTGGCCGCCAAGTCCTTCGTCGCGTGATACGTTCATTTGGCGCTGAATGGTAAGTAAAGGCCAATTCTTTTCGCGTTCATTTAAGAAGTAGATGCCTAGGCCTGGTACAATAGGCCGTCCAAAGTCATTCTCCTTCCAATTGGCTAAGAAAGGGTAGAAATGATCACCGTCGAAGTACATCATGGGGAAGAGCATGTCCATCCACCCCTCGCATAGCCAACGTTGTGCGTCCTGTGACACGGCATCGCGTGCATTCCAACCACGAGACGAGTAACGGCTTAAGTCCGCATACTTCCCTACGGGCGAACAACTCAGTTTCACCCAAGGTCGTACTTCTTTGACGGCTTTGTGAATGGCTTGTACGCAACGGTCGATGTTTTGTGTACGCCATGTGACCTTATTGAGGCCCTGTCCATATCGGCGGTAAGTGGCATTATCGTTAAAAGGTATGGAAGCCTCTGGGTAGCGGATATAGTCGAGGTGAATGCCGTCAACGGCATATTTGGTGACAATCTCTTTACATACGTTGGCAAGGTAAGTGGCAGTGGCAGGCACACCAGGGTTCATCATCCATTGGTCACCGCAACGTTGGCAGAGTTCGGGGTGAAGTGCAGGCAAGGCACGTTTCCCTAGCTGCTTTGCCGTGGCTACTTTGCAGATAGGAAAGGCTACCACCCAGGCATGACATTCCATGCCACGCTTATGACATTCGTTGATAGCAAACTGTAAGGGATCGTAAAGTGGGCGTTGGCCAGGACGGCCAGTAAACACTCCGTCCCATGGTTCGATGTCAGAAGCATAGGCAGTTGTAGAACGTATACGTGACTGAAAAAGCACCATGTTGATGCCCGCAGCCTTTAGTTGGTCAAGTTGTCGACACAAGTCGCGTCGCTGTAGTTCGGCTTGCGCCTCAGTCGTAGCAGGCTTTGAAGGCCAGTCAAGTCCCATAAGCGTAGTGAGCCATGCAGCACGCACCTCGTAGCGTATATTGTTGGAGGCTGGACTGTGTGTGGCAGGAGCACCACTTATACTTATAGTAGGTAGTATAAATAGGGCTAATAAAATTAACAAAAATATATTGCGCATTGTATGAAAGAATCTCTCTTATTTTGTTTGTAGATACAATGTGTGTACCATACCTTGAGGTACACCGAGTTGAATGGCGCGATCGAGGTCAGTGCGTGCAGCCTTCTTTTCGCCTAAGCGAAGGAGCATTTTTGCGCGCTCGATGTAGTAACTGCTTTCGTTGGGTTGGCGTTTGATTAATGTATCGTAGTCAGCTCGTGCCAACGTGTGAAGGTTGAGTTCGGCTTCAATAGCGGCACGTGTGCTAAGAGCGTCTAAGTTATCGGGGTGAGCGGCCACAATGAGGTTTAAACGATTTAAGGCTTCCTTAGGTCGTCCCATTTGCTGCAATACCAAAGCATCGAGCACTTGAGCGTTCGTATTTTGAGGATTGTCACCCATAATAACTTGAAGGTCGGCATGTGCATCGGCATAAAGGCGCAACTGGTAGCGTGCAGCAGCGCGAATGAAGCGAGCGCGTTCGATGAGATCGGGTGTCATGCCTTCAAACTTTTGTTTGTCAAGCACCTGTTGTGCGTCATCTATCACTTCGTTGGTGCGGTTTAGTTGTAAATTAGCTTCAGCACGCGCCAAGCGAGCTTCAAAATAGTTGGGATAGTTTTTGATTATTTCAGTCAACTTCTTTACAGCCTCCACGTTATTGCCACGTGCCATATCCACCAGTCCGAGGTTATATTTGATAATGTGGTTGCCGGGTGCTGTAGGACGCAACTTAAGTGCCTCTTTAAAGAGCGATTCAGCTTCGGTGAGTGAATCGACGTGTAAGGCATTGAAGGCACGTCGGAGGTTGTCGACATACTGAATAGAGTCATTGCGCTGGCGTTCAACCATATTAAGTTCCTCCTTATAGTCGTCAATCGTTTTAGATCGCACACCGCCTTTGCCGCGTTCGAGTGGGATAATGGTCTGTGCTGTCACCATTTGTGGTATGCTGGCGAGTAGTATAAGACCGAAGAATATATAGTGCAAAAGTTTCATGTCGCAAAGGTAATTATATTCTTTGTGTGGTGGCACTTGTGAAAAGTAATTTATAGAAAAGCAAATTGTTAAAAGAGGTAGCATATCTATTTTTTCTATAACTTTGCAGTCTAAAACAATACGAGAGAAACAATGACAAAGACTGCGGTATTATTTGACTTAGATGGTGTGATTATCAACACCGAGGAACAATATACGGAGTTTTGGACAGTGATAGGTAAGACCTACCTGCCTGAAAATCCAGACTTCCCGAGCCAAATTAAAGGGCATACGCTGACGCAAATATTGAGTGCTTATTTCGCAGACGAAGCAATAGCACGACAGGTGGTTGAGCAACTCAATGACTTTGAGACACGTATGAGTTATCCTTACGTTGAAGGAGCGATAGACTTTGTAAGTGAACTTCGCAAAGCTGGTATACCTATGGCCATTGTTACCAGTTCAAATAAAGCCAAAATGGAATGCTTGTATCAGCAGCATCCTGAATTTTCTCAACTTTTTGATCGTATCTTTACGGCAGAGAATGCGCGTCGTTCAAAGCCAGCTCCCGATTGCTACCTCGATGCCGCGCAAGCCTTAGGATTAACAGCCAAGGATTGCTTCGTGTTTGAAGATTCTATTAGCGGACTTACAGCAGGGCGCGATAGTGGAGCGACCGTTATCGGTCTTACAACGACCATTCCTGCGGCACGTATAGCCTCATTGTGTCAGTGCGTCATTAACGACTTTACCGAAATAACTGTTGCACAAATGTGCGAACTAAAAAAATAAAAAGAAATGTCAGGATATTTAGTTGAAGACACCCGCAAGGTGACTACTCATAGACTGAAAGAAATGAAAGCAGAAGGCAAGAAGATTGCCATGCTAACCTCTTACGACTACACCACAGCCAAGATAGTTGATGCCGCTGGTGTCGACATGATATTGATAGGCGATAGTGCATCTAATGTAATGGCAGGCCACATGACCACCTTGCCTATTACGCTTGACCAAATGATCTATCATGGAGCCTCAGTGGCTCGTGCCGCTCAACGTGCCTTCGTTGTGTGCGATATGCCTTTTGGTTCTTATCAGGTGGACGCTGTTGAAGCTGTTCGTAATGCCATTCGCATGATGAAAGAGACGGGTTGTGATGCCGTTAAACTTGAGGGTGGTGTTGAGATAATTGATGCCGTAAAACGCATTATCGATGCAGGCATCCCCGTAGTAGGCCATTTAGGCCTTACTCCCCAAAGTATCAATAAGTTTGGCACGTATGCCGTTCGTGCGAAGGAAGAAGCTGAAGCTCAGAAGTTGCTATCAGATGTGAAAGCCTTAGCTGAGGTAGGTTGTTGTGCCATTGTGTTGGAGAAGATACCCGCAGCACTTACCGCTAAAGCAGTAGCCAGCGTAGATATACCTATTATTGGTATTGGTGCGGGTCCGGCCGATGGTCAAGTGTTGGTAATTGACGATATGTTAGGTAAGAACAAAGGCTTCTCACCTAAGTTCTTGCGTCGATATGCCGACCTCTTTACCATTATGACCGATGCAATTGGACAATATGTGGAAGACGTAAAGACTACCAATTTCCCTAATGAAAGCGAAAGCTACTAAATAGCATCTATATTAACACTCTGCTTATGTCTGTTCAAGTACATAACGGGTTGAAAAGCTCACGTTTCATTAATATGTGTGTGGCCAATTGGTTCTTACACATCTACGTATATGCCATGATTCCCTTGCTCTGCCTTCAAACGCTCGGCTTGGGTAGTGAGGCACGATGGGTAGGTTGGGGCGTGTTAGCTTTTGCCATAGGTATGGTGTTGCCAGGCCCTTTTGGCGCGTATTTAATGGAGCGTCGTTCGCGAAAGGATGTCTTTTTAAAAGCCCTCCTATTGTTAGGCCCTATAGCCACTTTGGGCTATGTCAATGCCTACGATGTGTGTCACCTTTTAGCTTTGCAACTTATACAAGGTGTAGCCTTTGGCATCTCACAGACAGCCTTAGGCACGACACTTGTCAATGACATTTTGCTGTCGAAGCAGCGCAATAAAGGAGATATTATATATGGTTGGGCGGGGCGCATAGGCATTCCCTTAGGTCTCTTCTTAGGTTATGTGTTTTCACACACATTTCCTATGACCTATGCTTATTGGTGGGCACTAATTCCCTGTGCAATGTCATTCATATTAGTAGCCCAAACGCCAGTACCGATTAAGGCACCAGTGAAAGTGGCTTTTGTTACGTTCGACCGTTTCTTCTTGCCCAGTTCATTGCCAATGGGACTATCAATGTTTGCAGCCCCTTGGACCTTAGGACGTATAGCCGGTGCGTTGCCTATGAAGCAAGATTGGCTCTTTAGTTCATCTTACCTCTTTTTATCACTTGGTGTGCTTTGTGCCTTTTTGACCCAGCTCTTTATTCGTCGTCGTTTAGGTCAGCGCACCTTGGTTAGTATGGGGTATCTGCTTGTAGTGTTGGGCTTAATCTTAGTCAGTCAGCTTCATGTTGTGTTAGGCTATGTGGGCGATGTGCTTTTAGGTTGTGGTGTCGGTGCCGTGTCATCACGTCACCTGATGGATTGGGTTACGAAGTCGGCTCACTGCCAACGTGGCACCGCTCAGAACACTTACATAATATTGTGGCGTTGGTCATTCACTTTAGGTCTTATGGCTAGTTGTATATATGGCTTAAACAATCTGACTATTGATGCGTGCCTCTGTATTGCTTCGCTTATTTTCTACCTTTTTTGGACACATGATAGATAGGGTGGGGTAATTCGTACAGTAGTGGTTTAAAATGAATTAGATAAAAAGCAATTTGAAAAGCCTCTCCCCCTAACCCCCTCCCCGACTGGGGAGGAGAGTTAAGGGGAGAGGCTTTCATTAACAAACACCTTACTTACAATCAAGTATGAACAAAATAGCCCTCAGAAAACTATTAGTTAGTTTTGTAAACGACATCATAACCCCCATCTGTAACGAAACCGCATTCTTTTGCATTGTGACTTTTATGATGTACATTTCGCACTTATTGAATGTTTGGACGACAGACATGTCAATCATGTACGTTCGAAATCTATTTATAGGATTATCGAGTGCGATCTTTATTAGCTGGTTATTCACAGCAATCGTATGGTACACTCGGCTAAAAGGACTGAAATGTGTCTTTTACGTTCTGTCTTTTTTGCTGATGATTATCGACTGCTTTTTACTCTTTAACTATGGCACAATCGTTACACCTTGGATATTGTTGCTTGTTAAAGAAACGAACTCCACGGAGTCGTCAGAGTTTTTAAAACACGCGCTTTTAACACCTGGTAGTATAAAGTGTTGGACGTTGGCCTTAATCACTGCAATCGCAATTTTAATAGCAGAGAGAAAAGCTATAAACATTTCACTAAAGCCTCGTTTTATTAAATGGATTTGTGTTTCAGCGTTGCTACCCCTTTTAATGTTGGGTGGTTACCTTGCTTTTTTAGCGACAAAATTAGTATGCTTAAATTCGCAAATTGAAATTGAAGAATGGCAAGGACGAAAAGGAAGTTATGCGATAGACAATACTTTTACTAATTTACTATTTGCCACCACCTATTTAAGCGTGTCAGGTCATGACAACGAGATAGCTATTCGTTCTAGTATAGACGCATCAAAGCGACCTGCCAATAGCTTGGATCCTGATAGTTTGAATGTAATACTCATAATAGGCGAATCATTTAGCAAATACCATTCTCCACTCTATGGTTATAGTCTTAACACAACTCCTATCCTTCAGTCAATGCGAAATCGGGGCAATCTTTTCGTCTTTAATGACGCTGTTGCTCCTTACAATATGACAAGTTTCTCGATTAAGAATATGATGAGCACCAATCGTATAGCCAATGGCGAAAGTTGGTCGTCGTGCCCATATTTTCCGGTAATATTTAAAAGGGCTGGGTTTAACGTGTCAATGTGGGACAATCAGCGCCCTGTTGGAGCAAGCGTTTCGTCATACGATTATGCTTTAGGCTCCTATCTGTATGCCGCAGCTATCGTGCCAAAAGCTTATACTGAACACAATGAGCGAACTTATGACTACGATCATGAGCTAATCAATGACTTCAAACAACATAGTCAAACTAACAAAGCACATAAATTATTGCAAAAGCATTCGCTTTTTATCTTTCATCTTATGGGGCAACATGCCGATGCAGCTAGTCGTTTTCCTTCGGAAGAAGCTTTTAAGGTGTTTAAATCATCTGACATTCAGCGTAATGATTTAAGCGAAACAGAAAAGCAAACAGTTGCCAACTATGACAATGCTACGCTTTATAATGACCGTATTGTAGGTTCCATTATTGAGATGTTCAGGAATACTTCATCAGTTATCGTCTACTTGTCTGACCATGGTGAAGAGGTGTACGACTATCGCAAATTTGTAGGCAGGAGCCACGAGCGCCATAAAAGTAAAGAAGCTATAAAATGTCAATACGACATTCCATTCATGATTTGGTGTTCGGACAAATATATACAAAAACATCAACAAAAAGTTGAGGCTCTAAGGCTGGCTGTTGACAAGCCTCTGCTTTCAGATGTGTTGCCGCATTTATTATTTTCATTAGCGTCAATCACGACACCTTACTATAACGCTCACAACGATGTCTTAAGCTCTAAATATGTAGCTAAGGAAAGGTTTATTCAAGGTAAAATCGACTATGAAGAGAGCACAAAATAGAGGGTGAAAAGTTATTTGGATAGCTTGAAGTGCAATATAAAAAATAAAAAGGAGTTTTCTCTTCGTGAGAGAAAACTCCTTTTTATTTCGGAATCTTTTTTTGAGAAGATTGCCTTTTGAGATGAGGTGCTATTGCTAACACAACAGTTGAACGACAAATTAGTCGTTGTTGATAGCAGTACGCTTTTCCTTAATACGAGCCTTCTTACCAGTGAGGGCACGGAGGTAGTAAAGCTTAGCGCGACGTACCTTACCAATCTTGTTCACCTCGATGCTTTCGATGTTCGGTGATTCGATGGGGAAAATACGTTCTACACCTACAGTACCAGACATCTTGCGTACAGTGAAACGCTTCTTGTCTTGGTGACCATTGATTTTGATAACAACACCGCGATACAACTGGATACGCTCTTTGTTACCTTCGACGATTTTGTATGCTACGGTAATCGTATCACCAGCTTTGAACTTAGGGAACTGCTTGCCTGTAGCAAAAGCTTCTTCAGCAATCTTAATTAAATCTGCCATTTCTTTGATGGATAATTAAAAATATTGTTGTCCGTCCCGACTCAGCTTAACGGGGAACTCTACATCCCGACAGCGGCTGAGTGGAAAAGCAGTGCAAAAGTACGACTTTTTTAGTTTGCAGCCAACTTTTTTAATCTAAAAGAGTTAATTATCAACTATTTATCAGCGTTTTTATGTCTTTACGCAATATTATTCCGCCCAAAAGGTAACGCTGGGGGCTTGAGCGTCTTGCGGAAGGTTGGCATAACGATACATCGTGCCTTGTAAGATGGGTCGCCCTATCGCGTTGGTTCGATCGATGGGCTGTGGGGGACAATTTGGCACAAAATAGTGTCCTTGCGTATTGCCTTGAGGCAAATATACTAATGGTCCGAATTGGAAGGCCGCATGGTCGCGCAAAGGAGCTAAACGTTGTTGGGTGGGCGTAGTAGCAGGCAAAATGGTCTGCACTTGTAGCGGAAAATCGATATAAACCTCGTCCATCGCATGCCACTTGCGCTCTATTACCACATAGCCTTGAGAATTAACGGTGAGTGGATCCACCTCATGTCCATTAACGTACAAAGTGGGTTGAAGAGGTTCGCCCCCTACATATATATAAGGAGAATCGGAACGCAGTCCTGTCCACGACGGCATACGAAGGTAAAGTTTGAGGGGAAGTTCTCCCTTAAAGTTAGAGAAACGGAGTTTTACACTTCCATCGTAGGGCATATTGGTTATTTGGTCGAACACGAAGCGTTTACCACGTAAGGTGAGGGCAGTCGTTGCATTGGTGTAGAGATTAACGTACAATGCCTTTTCGTCGTGCGAAGTGGCATATACCATGCCCGGTGTTGCTAAAAGAAGGGAAGCTGCCAGCCACTTATCGAGTGTGCCTTGAAGTTGTAACGTATCGTTAGCGGTACGCATCACAGCATTAAACAAAGCACGCTCAGCATAATCCATATAGGAGGCATCGCCTTGCATCAAGTATAGCTGCGCTGCTTGGTTGAGCCACTTTGCAGCGCTCAAGGCCTGCGAAGGTTCTTGGGGCGCTCCAGCTCCGCCTAATACGTTGTGTTCGGATTGTTGTGAAGTCCAAGCTACAAGTGTGCTCTCACGTTCGCTCCAATTCTGTCGTGTAAGCCGTGTGGGGTGTGCATGGGCCGTTGAGTCGGTAGCATGGGCAATTGTGCGAAAGTCTCGTCCGTCGTACCCCCACGTGATGACACTATCGGCACAGACGTAGCGCAATGGCTTCTTGAGCCAAGGCGTGCGAGCAGTGGCTGGAAGCAAAGCACAACATATTATAAGGAAGAATAAAAAGAATTGCTTCATGAGAAGAGTGTGAGACAAGATAGAAAGAAGATTTTTCAATTTGATGTTTGAGATGTTCAAATAAATCCGTTTAAAGATTAGAGGTTATGAGGTTACAAAGTTACATCACATTGATAATCAGTAAAACTAACTTTATAACCTCATAACCTTAAAACATAAAATTGGCTATTAGCCCTTAAACATTAGCCACACGCATGATATCGGCAAAGACACCTGCTGCAGTCACCTCTGCACCAGCGCCATAGCCTTGAATGAGCATGGGATAGTCGTGATAGCGCTCGGTGGTAAGCAACAGAATGTTGTTAGAGCCTTCAAGGTCGTAAAGGGGGTGGCCTTGACTAATCTCGCGCAGCCCTACGCGACCTTTGCCGTTGTCCCACTCTGCTACAAAACGCCAACGCTTGTGTTCGCGTTCCAAGCGCTGACGCTCTTGTTCGAAGTGAGCGTCCAATTCGGGTAAGTGCTGCCAGAAGTTGTCAAGCGAGCCATTAAACAAGGCTTTGGGAATAAACAAATGTCGCTCTATGTCGTCAACATCAACCTTATATCCGCTCTCGCGCGCCAAGATGACAAGTTTACGAATTACGTCCTTACCCGAAAGGTCGATACGAGGGTCAGGCTCGCTATAGCCATTCTCTTGTGCTAAATGGACGGCCTTGCTCAAAGGAATGTCAGCTGACAACGTGTTGAATACATAATTCAGTGTACCACTCAACACGGCTTCTATACGAAGCACACGATCGCCCGAACCTCGGAGATCGTTGATAGTACTGATAATAGGCAGACCTGCGCCCACATTCGTCTCGAAAAGGAATTTTACGCCTTTCTCGCGAGCCGTATGTTTGAGCAATTCGTAATTGGCATAATTGGACGAAGCAGCTATCTTGTTAGCCGCCACAATGTTGACATTATGTTGGAGTAGGCGCACATATTGTGCAGCAACTTCGTCACTGGCAGTACAATCAACAAACACAGAGTTGAAGATGTTCATATCCTCTATCTCGTGCATCATGCGTTCTACCCCTCCTTCGCCTCCTTGCTGCATGGCTTCACGATAGTGGGCAGGGTCGATACCTTCAGCATTGTAGATAGCATGACTACGTCCGCTGATGCCCACAATATTAATCTTTAGGCCACGTTCGCGGAAGAGTTTGTCACGTTGTTGCGCAATTTGTTGTAGAAGGCTTCCCCCCACTGTGCCTGTACCACAGATAAAGAGGTTGAGGTCCTCATGTTCACTCAGAAAGAAACTGTCGTGCAATACGTTAATCGTCTTACGCAGTTGTGAGCGGTCAACGACGAACGAGAGGTTCATCTCCTGTCCGCCCATAGCTGTGGCATTAATGCTAATACCATTTCGGCCCAAAACGCTAAATAGTTGGCCCGCAATGCCCGGCATGTGACGCATACGTTCGCCCACAACAGCCACACTTGATAGTCCGTCAACCAATGCGGCAGGGTTCATCGCGCCGTCGGCTATTTCGGCCGCAAATTCAGCATCAAGTAGTTGACAAGCCTTGCGTGCGTCAGCGGGAGTAACACAGAGTGTAGTACTCGTTTCGGAAGAATTTTGTGCTACCATAAACACGCTAATGCCGCCATCACTCAAAGTGGTAAAGATACGACGATTGACGCCTATGACGCCCACCATAGCAGGACCACTAACGGTGACGGTGCTCGTTTCCTTAACAGATGAAATACCGCGAATAGGACGTCCACTCGGGGCCGCATCTTTACGAATAACGCTTCCCTTTCTTTCAGGGTGGAAGGTGTTCTTTACATAGATGGGTATGTCCTTCTGACAGACGGGATAGATTGTAGGCGGATAAACGACCTTTGCACCAAAGTTGCAAAGCTCCATGGCTTCAGCATAGCTCAGTTCGTCGATGGTGAAAGCCCCTGGAATGATACGAGGGTCGGCTGTCATAAATCCGTCAACGTCGGTCCATATTTCAAGTGCTTCGGCCTGAAGGGCAGCTGCTATGATAGCAGCGGTATAGTCCGAACCGCCACGGCCTAAGTTCGTCGTAACGCCCGTTTCGCTGTCACTGGCAATAAAACCTCCCATTACAGCCACGCGAGGGGCATCATGAGCAAAGGCTTCGATGACGAGTTGGCTGGTTTTGTCGAAATCCACCAAGTGCTTTGCGCTACCGTGTTCGGTACGAATGAGTCGTCGCGCATCAAAGTGTACAGCATCAGTGATGAGTTCAGCCACGATAAGTGACGACATTCGTTCGCCATAGGCCACGATAGCATCGGCTATCTTGGGCGTGAGGTCTTGAATCAGATACACACCGTGTAAGATACTGTGTAATTCGGCCAATAATGCATCGAGCGAAGCGATGAGTCGGGCTTGACGTTCGGCTGTTATTACATCGGCCACTATCTGGTGGTGGCGTTCTGTGAGCGCATTAAATTCGGTAGTATAGCCAACATTGCCTTTCGCTGCCATTTGGGTGAGTCGAATCAATTGATCGGTGACGCCTCCTAAAGCCGAAACGACCACTATCACTGGGCCTTGCGTACCCTCTACGATGTGGCGTACATTATTTATAGCGTTGGCGGAGCCTACTGACGAACCGCCGAATTTGAGTACTTTCATCTAATAGTTTAGTTTTAGATTTGTCGATTTATTTGTTGACGAGTTGATAAGTTAACAGGTAAGTTACCTGTTGTTGGCAACTGGTTGAAAAAACAAACTTGCTTGTTCACTTGTCAACTCGTCAACAAAAAGCTACAATTTCACCTTTTTCTTCACCCCTTTCGATTCGTTTTGCAAACGGTCGAGAGCTGTTACGACATACACGTACTTTTCATGACCGCCTTGATAGGGTAGCTGATAACACGTGTTGGAAGTCACGGCTATAAGGTGTTCGCCGTTCATAAGATCAATGCGTTCGCCCTTGCTAAAACGATAGACAGCATAGCTGTGTGCTTTGTCCATTTCACCTGTTCCCTTGGGAGCCGTCCAGAATAGGTAGTAACCATTGGGCATCCATATAGCTTTTAGTTTGCGTGGCTTACCTGGTGCTTTGTTGTCAATAAAGGGAAAGAGAGGTTGTAAGGCTGGTGTGCGGTGATAGTTCTTTTGTAGTGCGGTGGCAAAGTTGCCCTCGTTGCGCACAACTGCAGCAGAGTACCACAAGCAGCTTCCTTGAATGCCACGCAGACTGCGCTGCAAACGGAACTTTTCAGCCATTTGGTTACGATTGGGGTCTTTTAAATCGGCTGCACGAACGGTGCGCTCTACGTCTTGACCGATAAATAAAGGACGTCCGCCCGCAAAGCGGCTCCACCATTTAATAAGCTCTTCGTAGTCGGCAGCTTTATGGCCAATTTCCCAATAGATCTGGGGTATGTTATAGTCCACCCACCCCTTATTAATCCAATAAAGCACATCGGCATAAAGGTTGTCATAGTTCTGCATTCCGTTCGTGTTTGAACCAGGAATGTTGGAACCTGCCTTTGCATTATGGTAAATGCCAAACGGGCTCACACCGAACTTTACCCAAGGTTTAACGACACGAATGGAGTCATGCATTTGCTTTATAAAAAGGTTGACATTATAGCGCCGCCAATCGTCTATATTGTTGATACCATTCTTGTGGGTTTCGTAGGTAGTTTGGTCGGGGATAGCAACTCCCGCCACAGGATAGGGGTAGAAGTAATCGTCCATGTGAAGTCCGTCGACATCATAACGGCGCACAATGTCGGCTGCTATCTTACATATATAATTGCGATTGACCTCCATACCTGGGTCGAAAATGTATAGCCCGTCATACTCGAAAAAACGTTCGGGGTGTTTTACATAAGGGTGTGAGATAGAAAGTTCTTTGGTCGTTTTGGTCTTGGCACGAAAAGGATTTATCCACGCATGCAACTCCATACCGCGTTTGTGACACGCCGTTATCATCCAGCTCAATGGATCCCAATAAGGATTGGGAGCCTTTCCTTGTTGTCCTGTTAAGAAACGGCTCCATGGCTCATAGGGCGATGCGTACATGGCATCAGCCTCGCCACGCACTTGGAATATGACAGCATTTACACCACATTGCTTTAACACGTCAAGCTGATGATTGAGATTTGCCTGCATTTCGTCACGGCTCATGCCCATGAATTGTCCATTAATCATCTGAATCCAAGCGCCACGAAATTCACGCTTGGGCAATATTTGTTGTGCTTGCACAACAAAAGGGAAAATCAGCAAAAGACTGAGGATTATACGATATATTCGTTTCATTTACGCTAAGTATGTTTACATTTGGGTGTAAAGATAGTACGAAAAAAGTTAATAGACAATTTTGGTATGTGTAAAAACGGATAAACTGCAATTTGTCTGCCTAATTGGGGGGCGGGTTACAAACCCACCCCCAATTAAAGTCTCTACGAAATGTTTCAGAATGCCCTAAATAGGCATTGGGCTTACGTATATTTTACCTATGGTGTTTTTTGCTTTCATGTTTCATTTTTATGTTTCAACTTATTGATTATCAATACTTTTGAAGGCTGAAACATACGACTTTTATGTTTCACTTTTAGTTTCAAAGTTTCATTCTAAAAACACTGAGGGAGAAAAACAAAAACACTGAGGGAGCGATTCAAAAACACTGTGGGAGCGATTCAAAAACACTGAGGGAGCGATCAATCGCTCCCTCAGTGTTTTTAAAAATGAAACATGAAACATAAAATGAAACATACGAGTACTATGTTTCATATTCCTAAGTAATTGATAATCAATTATATATGACATAAAAATGAAACATGAAAGATAAAATAGGGAAGTTGAATACGTGTAAGATATAATACAATAAGAAGCATTTCATCTGCCAAAAAACTGTAAAAAATAAAAGTTTTACTTTTTTGTTTTGCCTTTCACTATTCTTACATTACCTTTGCAAAAAGGTAGGCTTCGGCTCAGCAATAGAAAAAGCCAAAAAACTTATTTCGATTGCATTCGCCTCATGTTAAAGGTTAACGTTTGGCACGAAACTTGCTTCAACAAAATACAGAATAAAACAAAATACAATCAGCAAAATAATTAAATGGAAGAAACACAAAAACTGGTAAATACAATTATTGACGGCATTCAAGAGAAGAAAGGTCGTGGAATTGTGACCGTTGATTTGCGTAACATTATTACAGCTCCAAGTTCCTACTTCGTAATCTGTACGGGTGGCTCACCACAACAGGTCGATGCGATTACCGACTCAGTAGAAGAGTTTGCGCGTAAACAAGCTGGTGAAAAACCTGCTGCAATCGCAGGACGCGAGAATGGTGAATGGGTAGCTATGGATTATGGTACCGTAATGGTTCATATCTTTTTGCCTGAGGCACGCGAACATTATGATTTAGAAAATCTTTGGGACGACGCTGAACTTACTCAAATAGCTGATATTGATTAATTTATGGCAAATATACCGAACACACCCCCTAAAATGCCTATGAGGCAAGGTGGTAAACCACCACGTAAGGGGTTTAATCTTACTTGGTTCTATGCCTTGCTTATCGCTGGCCTCTGTTTTATGTTGTGGACAAATCGGGGAAACGATAACGCATCGGGCATAACGAAGGAAGTAGACTATACGACACTTCGCTCGTATGTGGCCCGTGGCTATGCACGCGAGGTGGTGGTCAATAAGACCGATGGCAATGTACGCTTTGTGGTTCGCCCAGAGTACATTCGCGAAATATTCAAACAAGGTTCGGACGAAACAGGATCGGCACCTTGCGTTTCGGCTAAATATCCCAGTGTCGATGCTGTCAACAGCTTCTTAGATGCCAACTATAAAGGGGGCGTAAAGTATGAAGAAAACGACCGTTTCTTTAGCAATCTGATTGGTAATATACTGCCCATCTTGCTACTCGTATTCCTCTATTACATATTAATGCGTCGCATGGGCGGCGGAGGTAGTGGCATGGGAGGTATCTTTAGCGTAGGCAAGAGTAAAGCTCGCTTATTCGAGAAGAATGGCAAGAACTCTACCAATATCACGTTTAAAGATGTAGCAGGACAAGAAGGCGCTAAACAAGAAATTCGCGAAATAGTTGACTTCTTAAAGAATCCCCAGAAGTACACTGAACTGGGTGGAAAAATTCCCAAGGGCGCACTCCTTGTTGGTCCTCCGGGTACGGGTAAGACCCTCCTGGCCAAAGCTGTAGCAGGCGAGGCCGACGTGCCTTTCTTCTCAATGGCAGGTTCTGACTTCGTTGAGATGTTTGTGGGCGTAGGTGCGAGCCGTGTTCGCGACCTCTTTCAACAAGCGAAGGAAAAGGCACCTTGCATTATCTTCATTGACGAAATTGATGCGATTGGTCGTGCACGTGGTAAAAATCCTACCATGGGAGGTAATGATGAACGTGAAAATACGCTCAACCAACTGCTCACCGAGATGGACGGCTTTGGTACGAACACGGGCGTGATCGTTTTGGCGGCCACCAACCGCGTTGAGATACTTGACTCAGCTCTGTTGCGTGCTGGACGTTTTGACCGTCAGATACATGTTGACTTGCCCGAACTCTCAGAGCGCGTGGCCATCTTTAAGGTACACATGAAGCCACTCAAACTCGACCAAACGGTTGATATTGAAATGTTGGCACGCCAAACACCAGGTTTCTCAGGAGCCGACATCGCGAACGTTTGTAATGAAGCAGCGTTAATCGCCGCTCGTCATAATCGTAAGGAAGTGGGTAAGCAAGACTTCTTAGACGCTGTAGATCGCATTATCGGTGGACTTGAAAAGACATCGAAAGTAATGACCGAGGACGAGAAACGTTCTATTGCTATTCATGAAGCTGGTCATGCTTCCGTGTCATGGCTCTTGCAATATGCAAATCCATTGGTGAAAGTGACGATTGTACCTCGCGGTCAAGCGTTGGGTGCTGCTTGGTACTTACCTGAAGAGCGTACCATTACCACGCGTGAACAAATGCTTGACGAGATATGTTCACTTTTAGGTGGTCGTGCAGCAGAAGAACTCTTTGTTGGCCACATTTCGAGTGGGGCACTCAATGACCTTGAGCGCGTTACCAAACGCGTATATGGTATGGTGGCCTACTTAGGTATGAGTGAAAAGTTAGCTAACGTTTGTTACTACAATGCGCAAGGCGAATATAACTTTACGAAACCTTATTCTGAACGTACTTCAGAATTGATAGATGCCGAGGTGCAACGCATCATTGCTGAGCAGTACAATCGTGCAAAGCAAATGCTGAGCGAATACGCTGCCAAACACAATGAATTGGCCGACTTATTGGTAGATCGTGAAGTGATCTTTACGGAAGACGTTGAACGTATCTTTGGCGCTCGTCCGTGGAAGAGTCGTGCTGACATATTAATGGAGGAAGAAGCACTCAAATTGGCTGACGAGCGTGCGCGCAAGTTGGAGGCTGAAAAGCAATCATCTGATACGCATGATGCTGAGGCTACAGAAGGTGATAACTCAATAGAAACTGCTCCACAAAGTGGTGAAGCAAAGTCACAAAGTGGCGAAGCAAAGTCACAAAATGATGACGCGAAGGACGATAGTGCTTCAAACGAAGGCCTATTTCCACCTCCTCCCCCTCTTCCTCCTTTGCAATAAAGATCTGAAGCTTTGATGTTAAGTAGGTATTTAAAAAATTAGTTTACTCAAGTTTCGGATTTAGCAAGGGCGGGCTGAATCATCGTGCAAGGCGAATGCAATCAAG
>ENA-ORMS01000874-ORMS01000874.1-human-gut-metagenome-genome-assembly--contig:-NODE-874-length-27721-cov-51.143570_pt1 | contig 27721 bp, 23 predicted proteins | sample MGYA00242104_ERZ508997 | MGnify/ENA primary metagenome ERZ508997 (study PRJEB26280, sample SAMEA2338704) | human gut metagenome | biome: human gut; feature: human-associated habitat; material: faeces... | reverse complement strand
CTATCGCCCCTCATTTCTATTTTATCTTGTTTGTACCCCTTGTACACCGATGTTTCTGATGAGGTAGAACAAACATTTATTTTATCGCATCATTTTATGTTCTCCAAGATGCTAAGCGATAGATATTTTGAACATTTTAATTTCTATAAGCTGGCACATATGGATGGAAATTCAAATGGAATATTTGATATGGATGCTAAAGAAGAATTTTTGACAGGATTTGATAAAGAATATTTAAATATTTCTAAGTTTAATAATGCTGAAACGGGTAGTATGTCAGAAAATGAATTGAGAGTCTTTTTGGAAGAGTATTTGAAAACAATTTTTGCAAAACAATATGATGAATACAAATTAACAAGTAAACAATTGGGAGAGCGTATCGACGAATTGGAAAGGATAGGAGTAATAACGTCAGATGTTAAAACAAAGCTACACTATTATAGAAACGAACTCAATTCAGGCTCTCATACTTTTCAAATGAATACGATTGATGATGACAGAAATTTTTCTATAGATTTTGTCCATTATTTATTTGATAATGTTCATATGGGGTAATGACATAGCCGCAGTTATTAGTGATAGATATATAGCGCTGGATTGTGATTGTTACCAAAATTGTACCATCCGTGATGTTATTTGTGATATTCACTATTCGATGGATGGAGATGGAACAGTTCTGTACGAAGAAAATGTTGAGATACTAGAAATATTAGAACACTTATTTGAGAGCAATCATAATAAGCAAATAACTGAATAAACCTTATCAGAAAAAATAAAACTTCCCATCACACCCTTGACACGAGGGGGAACTGGTAAAACATATGCTTCTGCGTTTGCATTAAAGAATGAAAAACCGAAAAAAGCATTGTTTATTGTTCACCGAGAGATAATTGCAAAGCAGGCAATTAAAAGTTATCAAAAAGTATTTGGGAATACAAAAAAGCTTGCGCTATTGTCTGGAAGTTCAAAGGAATATGAAGCAGATATTTTGTTTGCAACAATGTCTATGATGGCCAAGCAAGAGACATTAAATCGGTATAAACCGGGAGAATTTGAATGGATTTGTATTGATGAGGTGCATCGTGCAGGATCAGATAGTTATCAGAGAATTATGAGCTACTTTCAACCGAAGTTTTGGTTGGGAATGACTGCGAGCCCCGAGAGAACAGATGGGTTTGATATTTTTAATTTATTTGACCACAATATTGCATATGAAATTCGGCTGCAACAAGCATTAAAAGAAGACATGTTGTGCCCATTTCATTATTTTGGAATTACCGATATTGAAATTAATGGAGAAATTATGAATGACAAAACGGGACTGCGTAATTTCTCATATTTGATTTCAGACAAACGTGTGGAATATATTCTACAACAGGCAAATTATTATGGATATAGTGGAGAACGAGTAAAGGGGCTTGTTTTTTGTAGCAGTAAGAAAGAAGCTCAGGAACTTTCCAAAAAATTTAATGCAAGAGGTTATTATACGGCTGCATTAGCGGGAGATGCTTCTGAAAAGCACAGAGAGGTGGTCCTATGTCAAGATTTAGTACAAGTTAAAATGAGAAATTTCTCCCCATTTTAACCTGCCAGAAGCTCAGCCTCAGTGTGCGTTCTTTCATACACTCGTTCGAATTCGTTTGGCGACATATAGTTGCAATGGCTATGAATTCGTTTCGTATTGTAGAAAGCTTCCAGATATTCAAAAATCAACTGGTATGCCTGCTTATAGTCGCGAATTTTAAAGCGGTTGAGCCATTCACGTTTGATAACAGAATGAAAGGATTCAATGCATGCATTGTCCCACGGAAAAGCTTTCTTCGAATAACTGCGCTGCATATTTTCGGTTGCTTTTTTATATTCCTTTGCAACATATTGACTGCCACGATCCGAATGGATAATTAATGGTTGATCGATATTTCGGCGAGCTTTGGCTTTGTTTATAGTATCAATCACGCAAGATACTTCCAGTGTTTCTGAAAGCGTCCAGGCTATGATTTTTCTAGAAAATAAATCCATAACACTGGTCAGATAGACAAATCCATCTATTGTCCAGATGTAGGTAATATCCGAACACCAGACTGCATTCGGACGATCAGGATTAAACTGCTCATCGAGGATATTTTGTAATTCAGTGCTGAAATCGGAATCTTTTGTGGTGATCGTCCATGGTTTGCTCCACTGAGCACGGATTCCCATTTGGCGCATATATGTACCAACGGTTCTTTCCGAAATGACTTCACCGGTTTTGCGCAGTTCTACAGCGATTTTGGGTGCACCGTAGTTCTGCTTGGAATCATTATAAATATCCTGTATTTTTGCTTTTACAGCTTCACGACGTTTTTCTGTATCAGAAGGTACGTGGTGAAGCCATGCAAGATATCCTGAGCGGGAGACACCTAAAAATTTCAACATTCCGGAAACGGAAACCCGGCGTCCAGCCTTTTTGGCAGCTTCCGTCTTCTCAGACACTTCGAGATAAATGGCTTCCGTCATTTTCCCAGAATGTTGATTGCTTTTTTTAACACATCAAGTGCATCTTGGGCATCACGTAATTCACGTCTGAGACGGGCAATTTCCTTCTGCTCATCAGATGCATAATTACCAGAACCACGAACAGGAATATCACCTGATTCCCGGAAGTCTTTCAGCCATTTTGTTAATGTGCTGTATCCGATGCCAAGATTTTCTGCACATCCACGTACTCCGAGATCTTTGTGATCCTGATAGTACTGGACTGCATCAAGTTTAAATTGTTTGTCATGTTGCTTTGCCATATGAGATCCTCCTTCAGCCTGTCTCTATTGTACAATGCTTATGTGTATTTGAAATTTCTCATTTTGGCTTGTACTATTTATATTCTAGCACCATATTTTTAATCTTGACAAAGTGAGGATACTGAATTCATGTAAAATCCGAAACCGTATCTTTGTAAATCCTGCGTAATGTAATTGTCAAAAATCCCCTCGACTGCGGACGAGGTGTTTATTGTAAAATATAATATTTACAATAAACAACCTTGTAGCAATAAAGGGAGATCTGCTTCGTTCTCAAGGGTATCAATTCAGGCAACAAGAACACCGTCACTTTCTCAAATATAAAATACAAGACCGTCTGCTCAAAAAAGAGTAGACGGTCTTGTATTTTAATATCTCGGTAATCTATTTGCTCTATTGATTGCGTTTGCTTGTGCAGACTTATACTTGTTTGCTGCAAAGCGAAGAAAATCAGCATAATTATCAAGCGATTTCAGCATCTTATCTGAAGTAGATCCGGAAGCACTCATTTGTTGACATTCAGTTTTTAATTTATTGTAATCTTCTCCTTGCCAAGAAGTTCCCAACGAGGTAACAGATCGTTCTATATTCTTCATTCTGTTTTTATGCTTTGTGATATAAGACTCTATTGATGACGCAGCTCTTTCAAATTGGCTGTGATCAACTTTGATATTTGCCATCTTGCACCTCCATTATTTAAAAGCTGAAGCGGCTGATGCTATTGCAGTCTCGGTTTGCTCATAGCCTTCGCCAACTTGCTTTCTCATAAAATTAACCATATCATTTACAACCTTAAAGCGATTGTCGTAATATGTATTTTTTATATTATTAAACTTCCTAAAAGCGGCATCAGAAGCCGAACCGTCCCAATTTCTATTTAAACTTGAAATTGCAGACTCAACAGAAGAAAAATCATTGCTGATTTTTTGATTTGTATTAGCAATTTGTGTTGCTGCAGTTCTTACTACGTTAGTATCAATTTTTATTGCCATAATATAATAACCTCCTTCTGTAGATTAAAAAGCACTTCCACCGCCACCACTGCCATTGCCTGCTTCAGGGTGAGCTGCGGCATATTCATCGGTAACTTTGTTAGTATCAATGTTGTTAAGTTTGCGTTTTACTGTTCGGTAATTACTTGCGACTTTTGAAACACAAGCAGCAGCCTTATCGCTACCTATATTTGAAAAATTGTGGTTTAATCCATAGGCAACGTCATCAAGCTCGTTTATGATGCTTTGAAGTTCTTGCTTTATCAAATATAATTCGTATTGAGAATTGACATCCATTAGACCACACCTCCTAAATTTGTGAAGAAATAGAGCGTTCTGCTTCTTCAAATTCGTAGGCAGTATCATTCAAATAATTGATACACCTATTTAAACGCCAACTGTATCCGGTAAGCAGGTCAGCTTGTAGCAAGCCCCATAAATCAAATAGACCAACTTTTGTATATAACTTATCCATTCTTCTATCGAGCTTAGAAATACGCTGATTAACCTTGTATAAGCGGTTAGCGTAACTTCTTAAGGTATTTGTATTAACTCTTATATAAGTGTTGTTAGAAGCGTATCTATAACCGGCATTGAAGTTTTTATTAAACCATTCGCTTGCTTTTTGTGCAAAGGTAGTTATTGCATTAACAAATTTTTTGCCGTATTCAGCAGCTTTTTTACCGAACTCTTGTAATTTTTTATTAACTTCTTCGGCAAAATTCATCATCCCGCCGATAACTGTTCCAAGCATTTCTTTTCCGCAATTTGCAAGGTCATCCAGGAAAAGGAAAGGACAGGCAACTGCAGCAAGATATGTAGAAGCTAACTCAGCCGGAAAACCGTAAGTATCCCCAATGTAGTCAAATGCAAAATCATCCAAATGGGAAATTGCATTTCCACCCGCATAAATTGTTTGAATAATGCTTTCTTTGTTTTCACCTTTTTCAAGTAACGCTATCAACCCATTAATTGTGATACTTCTTTCAGGTTCTTCCAAGTTTGAAATCATATATGTAGTGTATTCATTGATAAACTTTGAAAGATCTGATTGTTCAGTTTGTGGTCTAAGATTACCATTTTGATCAAACAAAATATTGGGTTTGTGATAATGAGTAAAATTATCTTGATTTTCTGTATCAATATAAATTTTTGTTCCTGCTATAGGATAGAGCAGACAATTTACAAAGTCATCACTTGCAGATATTGAAACTATGCTTTGAGATTTTTGGACTATTTCATCAGCATATTTCTGCAAAAATTCTTCTGAAAAGCCTTGACCGTCGTATGATACGCATTTGGCAATTCTGTCAGTTACTATTGTAACATATTGAGCTTTATTACCGCCTTTAGAATGTCCGGTAACTGTCATATTTTTGCCGTATTTGTCCGGCAGACCATTTACGTAATCGGCTGCCATTTGTTGTTGGTTCGTGTCAGAAAGATAGCCTCCTTGTCCGTTATCGTGCCATTCGTAATCGCCGCTTGTCCCTCTAAACACCACATTTACATCAGTAGGGTTACTTTCATCATTTACGAAGCAAGCTGCTCTCATACCAGTCTTGTCATCGTCCACATAGTTTGTGACTTTGTAATTTAAAAGAGAATGCTCCTCTTTAATCATAGACACCAACTCCTTCCATTCAGAAGAAGTCATTTCACACGAACTAACATTAAAGCCATCATTTTCAATTGCTGTGATAATTTCGCCAACACTCATTCCATCTGAAACATAGTCAGTATAAATTAAATTATCAAACATTAATAATTGTGCATTTGAAAGAGCCACAATCTCACCTCCAAAAACTAATTATTCAACCACCTTAAAATTACTGTTAATCGAATAGCTTTTCTTTTCAATTACACTATCAGCCTTATCATTAATAATTTCGCTGATACTGTAAGCAGACAGCAGTTCTTTATCGTTTGTAACTGTAAATCTAAAATTACCCATTATCTTTGCATCGCAAATTTCAGTAAGTATTGCTGTAATATTGCTTTCATCAAATGCCGAACCCGAAATAATATATACTTCCAAATTGCATTTTGCAGATGCCACATAATCGAAAAATGTTGCTTTTGTGTTAAGTGAAGCAGGTAGTTCAGGGGAAGTGAAACGAACTTTAATTTCGCATTCTTTTCCAAACTTACTCACAATATTTTTGAAATATGTAACTGCATCATTTTCCATATAAAGCTTGAAGTAATCGTCAGTAAAAGAGTAAGTTCCATTTTCTTCATAAACTCTTACTTCAACAGATTCAGAATATTTTTCGGAAGCAAAATTAACCGTAGAATAATCATAAGCCCAATCACCATCGGAATATCCTAACGCCTTGAAGGCATCTTCATAGTTTGCATTAAGATACTCTAAAGCCTTATCTTTAGTTTCTTCTGCTTTGTTAGATTTGTTATTAGACATACATCCACACACTCCCATTATTAGAATTAAACTGATTAACAGTAGGAATAACTGTTTATATTTTTTCATAAGTATCAGCCTTTCCTATACATTCCACTCATTATTGAGATAATTTTCAAAGTTAAAGTGTCTTTCGGCAGACATCTCTACCGAAAGATACAAATGTTTTATCGTGGGGTACCACACTTAGGGCAACACTTTGCATTAGAATCAAACTGCGTAGCACAGTTTTTACAAAATACAATAGATCCTGCTTCGGTAGTAGCAGGGTTGCTTGCCGATATGTTTTTCGGCACAGAAACGCTATTATTTGAGCGTTTTAACACTAAAACTAAAATCGTAACTAATACTAATAGGGCTATAATCACAATTAAGCCAATATAAATCGGTATAAATTCAGGATACATTACGAACCTCCGTTTGCTATTCCCAGCAGATGACGAAGCATCTGCCGGGATGAACTTCAAATCAATTATTTGTCGTCTTTTTTCTTCTTTTTGCCAAAGAGGATAAGAGAAACAATACCCAAAGCAATTACAACAACACCGATAATAGATCCTATGAACAAAGGAGTATTGTTGTACCAACGAACAAAAAAGTTATCGTTGACAAGGAAATCTGTGATTTCAATAGGTTGTTTATTTCCTGCTGCATCAACTGCAACAATCTTTACGTCTTGCTTACTATTGGATTTCGGAATATCGAAGGTATATGTTTCACCATCAACTGTGTATTCGACTTCTTCACCATTAAGATAAATCTTTACACTTTCAAGGACAAGATTATCTTTAACCTCAACTTTTACATTTTTTACTTCAACAGGATACTGTTTGCCGCTTTCAAAATCAATCGGAACAATAACTGGATTCGTTTTATCAATACCGAAAGAAATTTCTGCTTTCTTAGACTCGTCGATATTCTCATTAACATTTCCGGCAGCATCCATAGAGTAAATGGTCAATCTGTAGTTGCCATCATCAGCAAACAAGGCTTTGTTTACAACATATTTGTACTGACTCCACTGACCGTTACCACCCGATGTAGTTATAGTATAGTCATTACCTTCTTTAAGATCTGAAGGAGTACCATTCTTAACAAGTTTGAGCTTTATGCTTTCATGATCAAGTGTGTCAACGTTTGTTTCTGTAAACACAACATCTTGCTCTGTATTAGTATACTTGCCTTCAATAGATTTCAAGAAGGAATCAAAGGTATAAACAGAGCCGAATCTATTAGCAGAGAATACAATGGTCTTTGTTGTTTCATTTCCTGCCATATCTGTTAAAGTAGCAGTTAATGTATATATATCATCTACATTTTGAACCTTTTCAAAATCTGCATATGTAAACTTCTGACCGTTTGCAATATCCTCAGCTGAGCCTGCATAATTTACTTTGCCATTACTTACACCGGAAAGTTCAATATTTACAGCATCTATATTGAAGTTTGTATCCGAGTATGTAACAACAGGTGCAACAGTACCATTGTTTGCAGATTTGTCAGCTACGCCTGAAATTTCAAGTGTAGGAGCTGTCTTATCAACAAAGAATTCTTCCGTTGTGTAGTCGGCAATCGGATTACCCGCCATATCTGAAAATTCGATATCAAATGTGTACTTAGAGTCTGATGAATAATTAATGGTTGCTGTATGCGTATCCCCATTACTTGTCCAAGTGCTTGTTGCAGGAAAACTCAAGGCGGTACCATTATCTGTTGCCGTACCAACAACATTTACCCTTGAAGAATCGAAATTGTGCTCAACAATAGTTATCGTTGCTGTTCTGTCTGCTTTGTAATAATTTCCATTGAGTGCAGAGTTACTATCGTAAGAAACAACTACTGTAGGAATGGTCTTATCAATTGTAAACTTATGCTGTGCAAATTTTTCTGCTGCATTATCAGCAAGATCAGAATAACTAATATCAAATGTATAGTCTCCGTCCGCTGTGTATGCAATGGTTGCAGTGTAATAGGTTTCATCTGGATTTTCTGTGTTTTTGTGTTCTTCCCAAGCTGAAAGAGCAGGAATTACATCATCTGTATTGGTAATTCTATGGATTACGTCTTTTCCGTTGAAATTACGTTCTGTAATTTTGATTTTAGCTGTACGATTTGCTTTGAAAATGTCTTTATAAGTTTCGTCAGAAACATTATTATCGTACTTAACCTCAATTACAGGGTTTGTTTTATCAATGCTGATCTTAATCTGCTTTTCAGATGTGTTTCCTGCACGGTCAGTCATTTTAACCAACACAACAATGTCATTACTGTTATTGTTAACTGTAATTGTTTTTTGCATCTCGGTAACCAAGTTGCTTTCAGTCTTGGTCTGTTTCCAATCGGTATCGCTGCCTTCCGCAAATGTTTTGTCATTGTTTACTGATACTTTACCGCTTTGATTGTTTTCAGTATCATATGGTGCAACAACTTTCCACTCGATATTACGGATACCTGAATATGTATCTGTTACAGTAAGGGTTACCGGAACATCTTTTGCATAGAGTTCTGTTTCATCTTGCGTTTTGTATTCGGTTGGACTCTTAGAGAAAGCAATATGTTCCTCTTTTTCGTGCTTTTTAGGACTCTCAACAATTGCGCTGTCCGGATTTACGAAATCGGAAGCAACATTCAGGACATTATCCGTTGCTTTAGCATAAATCTGTCCCTTGAAATTTGCCTTGATAGTAAAATCAATGCAATTATCTTTATTTACTAATTCTGTTATTTCTTCACTCTTACCGCTGTCAATATCCACGGTATAGTAAGTGATTGATTTAACACCTGCCGTCGGAGCATCATCTTTTGAAGAAATAGTAACTTTTGTATCAGCCTTGAAATAGAAGCCATAGTCTGTTACTTCCACGGTTGATTTTGTTTCACTACCTTCTATATACTTATCCGGAGCAAAATCAAAGCCTGTAATGTAAGGTTTATCAACATCTTTAAAGATTGTTTTTGAATATGTATCAGAAACATTTCCGGCATTATCTGTAACAATAACCTTTAAAGTGTACGAACCATCATCAGCTCTTACAGCATCAGCTGTATTAACCTCATATTCTTTTGACGTGATTTTTTCAGAAGCATAAAGGTTGTCATTGACAAATTCTTTATCGTTAATAGTGATAAAAACATTTCTCAAACCTGCATCAGCATCATTTGCAGTAATTGCAAATTTCACATCAGAGTTATACCAATCTCCTGCGGTTGCTGTGTTAGTATTTTTACCCGTTACTGCTTCAGGGAATTCCACATCAATAGTAGGTTTGATGGTTTCAATCATCAATCCGCTGTCTTTAACATTTGAATTTTCCGTATTAGGCTCAACAGCGGTTTGAGTTGTATTGCCAGTATTATCGGTTGCTTTTGCAGAAATAACAGCATCAAAATGCTTAGTTTCATCAGTGATAGCGTCAGTTGGGATTACAAATGTTACTTTATCATTTTCAACATTTTTTGTCTCAAATACTATTTCACCGACAAAAAGGGTAATAGTTTTTACGCCAGATGTAGCATTAGAATCAGCAGCTGTTACTGTAATCTCGACCTGATCATTAAAGAATATACCAAATGTCAAGAAGTTAAGTATTTTATCAAGTGCCTTACCACCAACTCTTGTTACTTCAAAATTTGTTATATCAGGTGCGGTTGTATCAATATAAACCTTCTGAATTTTGGTTTCGCTTTGAACACCTGCATTGTTAGTAACAATAACTTCAATTACATTTTCACCGTCGACGGCATTTTGAGCTGTATTTATCACAAATTTTTCGCTTGTGGTATACGCAGCGGAAAAATCTGTATCAATTGCTTTCCCTTCGACATCGGTCTTAAGACTTTCGCCATTTAATTTAATTTCAACAGAGCAAATACCTGCATTGTTGTCAGTAGCAACAATGTTAAGAGCGGTATTTCCGTTATACCAAAGTTTACCATCGCCATCAGTATATACAGCCTCATCAGGTTGAATAGTTGCTTCAGGCTTGGCTGTATCAATCTTTACAGTATTATTTTGGGCTTTAGTTGTTACCCCCTCATCGGTAGGTTTCGTATTATTTGAAACATTACCAGCGATATCCGTTACTGTTGCAGAAATTTCCGCACCATTCTTAAATTCAGCTTCAGTCAATTTGAATGTTGCGGTATTTCCTGTTGTTGTTTTTGTTTCTAATACATCTGCCCCCTTGTAAAGCGTAATTTCTTTCAAGCCGGATGTAATATCCTCATCAGAACCTGTTACAGTTACATATATCGATTTAGAAGAAACAGTTCCAAATGTAAGGAACTTAATGAAATCTTCTACAACTGATGTTTCACTTACGCTATATGTAAAAGCAGTAACGGTTGGGGCTTTTCGATCAATACGCACATTAACAGATTTTGCATCAGAAACATTCCCGGCAAAATCTACCGCATATATGTTGTAAATCGAATTCTGCTCACCGTCAACACTATCAAACGAATAAGTACCATCAGATTCAATCTTAACCTTATTAGATGTTGCAGCAAGAACTTCGTCTTTGGTCATAGCAACATCTTTACTCCAAATTATATGAGAAAGGCCGGAAGAAGGTTTTTCTACCGTATTAGGATCAGAAACACTGCCTGTAAGTGTCACCTGATTGCTGTTTGTCCAACCCATAACATCATTATCAAGATTCACAACAGGAACATCTTTATCAATAATTACGATGATCTTTTTTCCATTTAACCCTATTTCGGTTTCATTGCCTCGTTTGCCGTTTTTTACTTGTAAACGTTCAATCTCAAACGAATTATTATAATCTTTACACCGATCATTATTCTTCCAACCCTCGAAGCTTGATTTGGAAGTGAATTTCATATCGGTATGACTATAAGGTGAATTGGCTTTCACATTTACAACAGCATCCTTAGAAAAAACTAAAACATAATTTCCTTGGTCATCATTGTATTGCTTTATCAAGGTACCTTCTTTAGATTCAATCGTTACTTTTTCTGCCCATTCACTTACTTCAACAGGAATAGCAACATACTTAACATCTACTGTGGTATTATTTCGAATACTCTGCAAAGTATAAGAAACTGAACCATCTTCATTTTCGACATAATTAATATCTGTTGCTTTATCAACAAGTATTCCGTTAGAATCATCATCTGTCTTAATTGTAATAGAATCAACTTTATAACTATTGTTTTCCGGTTTAATTGTAATAATAGCTGTTCCATCATAATCAACATCTGTTTTATCTACTGTGGAATAACCGTTTTCACTATCAATTGTTTTAACAGTATATGTATTCAGCTTAAATTCAACGACAAAAGAATGGTCTTTAGTCATTTCAAACTCTTTTGTATATGTCTTATCATTCTCTAAAAAAGTTTCAGGCTTTCCATTATCTACAATAACTTGAGATACACGATAATTTGCGTTTGGTGTAGCAGTTAATTCAATTTTTGCAGGGTTCGCAGGATCTGTGGATTCATTAAAAATCTTTTCAATATTTACCGAACCGCCGGCTACTTCCTGAGCTGTACCATCGTTATAAGTAACCTTACCATTTTTTCTAACTGTAAATGTAATTTTATATGTCTGTCTGATAAAAGAAACATCTACTTTGTGGGCTTCGGTTATATTTGAGAAAGTATATGCGTACTCTTTTTCTCCCTTGGCAGCAGACTGCTCCTGACCATCCACTTTATAGCTTTCAATGCGATATCCATCGTTTGCAACAGCCTTAACAACCTTATTTGAACCATATTCTGCAGATTCAGTAGGTGTAATAGTACCATTGTTACCTGCTGTTGTTGCAATTTCAAACTGCTTAACAGCAAATTTTAACGTATCACAAGTATAGTCTTTTGTAGGATTAGTGATGGTTATAGTTTTTTCTTCATATTTTGTTTCTTTTGCTGTAGCCTTTATTGTATAATTTTGACCTTCATAAACCTCAAAAGAATACTCACCTGAAGCATTTGTGGTTGTAGTTGCATTTGTATAACCTGAGATAGCAACGGATGCACCACTGTATGCTACATCATTTTCATCAACTACCTTACCGCTGATTGTAATTTTACCAATAGCAGTCAACGCAACATCTTTGTTGGATTCTCCGGCAGTTGGCGTTATTTCAAAATCTGCAACATTTTTATATCCAACAATCGAATCAATAGAAACTATATATGTTTCATCTTCTTCCATAAAATTATTAAATGTTGCAATGCCGTTTTTCGATGACTGTGACAATACTTTTTCAACATCATTTTTGTTCTTGATAGTAATTTTTACATCATCAAGTGCAATGATGTCAGCACCATCAGTCAAGCTCACGGTATAGCTATCAATTGTAGCCGCAAATGCTGTGATGAGTGTTCCCAGAGGAATTACACTCACAAGCATAATCAGAGCTAAAAATCCAGCTAAAATTTTTGATGCCTTTGTTTTGAATTTGCTAAATATCATTTTTGGCCTTCCTCTTTTCCAAGTATTTTTTATATCTAAAGTTTTCTCCATTTAAAATGCAATGCAATCTAAAAGACAAAACCAAAAGAAAAATAAATATATATTGTAAGTTGCTTTCTCCGATACTGAAAATTATCAGGATTAGTAATGTTATAAATGAGATTGTAAAAATAACATCTGCAATTAACCCAGCTTCAGTTCTCGCAAAAGATACTATGCCGATTCCTGACTTATGTTTTCGGAACTCCTCTGATTTTTCTATTGACTTTCTTATGGAATTTGATTTCCATATAAAGAACTGCTCACCAATAAGTCCAAGCCAAAAAATTATGGGAGATACAATGCTTAATACCTTATCAAACAGTTCATTCTTTCCTAAAAATACAATAGCAATAATTGATACAGAAGAAATAACTGAGAACACAATACTTATGGTGATATAATTTAAATATATGCCAATTTGTTGTCGCATTAAATCACCTCGTCAGAATGTATAATCAATTTACTTTTAGTGATTTTAAATTCAACTGGTTTAATTTCAACGCTCTCAAGTTCTTCTGTTTGAGAAAGAACTGTTGTCCCGCCTGAAGTTCTCTCATCATCTGACAGCACTTCGGTAACATTATTGCTCAGTATCTCTGTTGCATTATCTCTTAATACTTCAGTAGCATCATTACTTAATACCTCTGTTGCTGTGCTACTCAAAGACTCGGTAGGAGAAGAACCGACATTAGAGCCTTCACTAATTCCTTCGGCATGTCCTACTGTTCCGCCTTTTTTCTTTGAGAGATTTCCGCTTAACGAACCCGTGGCTTTATCAAGTCGTTTTGAAGCGTGAGCTTTTTTAGGGGCTTCGGCATCAAGTGTGGGTTGGTCAACCTTTTCTGTAAGCGTTCCTCGTTCCAAATTAACTTTACTTGGTCTAAAACTCTTATCGCCGCTTGATATATTCGCATCTCTCATTGCTTTAATTTCACGAGCAACCGTTTTACCTGTTAAATCACCTATAACAGCAGGAATATTCATTTTGATAAACATAAATATTGCCGCTACTAAAGCAATACCGGAAAGTGAAAATCCAACGATTGCTATTATTAACCACGCTATTGCACTCATTAAATATTCACCTACTCTCTATACGCATTTTCAATAGCATTTCTTGTGGCTTCGATTCGGCTCTGAACATCGTTTTTAAGTTGTTCGGTTTTATCAGAAGTTGTAGAAACATCATTGGTTGCTTCGCTTACTGCTTCAAAGACAGAGTTCATATCAGTTTGTGCAATATCGTCTGCTTTAAATTTTCGTGCATAAGTTTCTATTGAATACATTGCTAATTTGTAAACCTCAAGCTCAATAATTTCACTTTCATCTTCACTTGAAGTTATCATCTCAACAAGTTCTTTAATATTTTCCCAATAAGGTGCGTATTTACCTTTGTCGGATGCTTCTTCAATATTAAGGGTAATATCTCTATTGAATACACCAATATCACGATAAATAGTCGCCATAGTGTAGAAATTATCCGAACTGTTACCATATTCCACTGCATCATTGAACCATTGGATAGCACTTTTCATTCGTGTTATTTGGTTATCGGAAGTTTCTGTTTTCCCGTAATCGTAGTAATACCAATAAAGTTTACCAACTTCAAAAGCCAATTCTGCATATCCTTCTTCGTTTCGCATAGAGGATAGATTAGCATTTAGTTTCTTCTTTATCTTTTCCTCTTCTGCCACAGAGAAGGAAGCATCGTCTTTTACCGCATCAATCATTCCGAGATAAGCATCCATTACAAGTGGTTTTATATCAACGGCGGTCGAATAGTATTTTAATTTTTCGTCAGTCGTTGAAGCTTTTTCAGCCTGTATGATATTTTGAGAATAGTCCGCATTGTTAGTTTGCGTTCTCATTATCATCCCCAAAAAGCCAACAATTAAACACAAAACTGAAGCAGCAACTGTTATGATGAAAGCATTGAGCTTCCTCTTTTGTCTTGCCCTGTAAGTAGCACCATATTCTTCATAGTGATGTAAAGCATATAAAAGTTCTGCACAAGATTGATAACGGTCAGCAGGATTTAGTTGAGTGCATTTTTGAATAATTGCTTCAAGTCCTGCTGACAACTGCGGATTCCAATGCCTTATTGGATATATTTCATAAGGCGGTTCGCACGGGTTCTGACCTGTAAGCAGGTGATATAATGTAACGCCTAAACAGTAGACATCAGTACGTGCATCTGTTTGTCCTCTACCGCCAAACTGTTCGGGTGCAGCATAACCTTTTGTTCCCAAACTCACCGTGTCTGCCAAACTCTGATCCTTGTACTCACGAGCAATACCAAAGTCAATAATCTTTATATTGCCATCAGGCTTTAGCATAACATTGGCAGGCTTCATATCACGATAAATAATCGGCGGCTTGCGTGTATGCAAATACTCCAATGCTTCGCATATTTGCATAGCCCACTCAATTACAAGTTCTTGTGGTTGAGCACCATTATTTTCGAGGATAGTGCTTAAGGTTTCGCCTTCTATATAGTCCTCAATTATGTAAATTACATCGCCATTGTCTATAATATCGACTATTCGCACAATTGCAAGGTGGTCAAGCTGTTTAATTAGGTTGGCCTCTGCTATCGCACTTTGAATGACTATCTCGTTATTCTTATCTTTTGCTTTTTTTTCAATTTCTTTGATTGCCCATTGTTTATTCAAACGCTTATCCATAGCAAGATAAACCTTTGACATACCGCCTTGACCAATCAATTTAAGTATTTCATACTTATCGTCTATTGTTTGTCCAACTACCGCCAATTAATCTCACCACCTCAAACCGTTTTTATGAGGATAGCGGAAATATTATCCGTTTCCTCACGCTCTTTGTTTAATTCAATAAGTTTCACAATGTTCTTGTGCATTTGTGTTTCATCTAAATTGTTTGAAGGGGCAAATGCTTCCTTAATTTCATCAGCAGTTACAACGTGCCTAAACCCATCAGAGCAGAGCATATAGCACTCGTTTGCATTAACTTGTCCGGCTATGAAATCGGGTTCGACAATTTTTGAAGCTCCGATACATTGCAGTAAAACATTTCTTCTTGAATCACGTTCAGCTTGTTCAGGAGTTAGTCTTCCGTGTTTTACTTCGTTTGCCACAACTGTTTGGTCGAAAGTAATAACTTCGATATTTTCTTCTGTGATTTTATAAACTCTTGAGTCGCCAACGTGTCCAATTAAATACTTGCCATCTTCTAAAATCAATAGAGCAGAAAAGGTTGTACCAAGTGCAATATGATGTTTACGGCCATATTCACCAATTATCTGATTCTGCTCTTTGATAATTCGATCCCATCTATATCGAATTTCTTCGTATGAATTATCTTTAGCAAGTAAATAAGGCAACTCTGTTTCAAACCATTCCGAAAATTTTTTTATTATAGTTGCACTTGCCACTTCACCTTTTTCCAATCCGCCCATTCCATCACATACAATAGCAAGAAGAATATCGCCTTTATCCGTTTGAGCTTGTTTTAGACATAGACTGTCTTGGTTCGTGTCTTTTCGTATGCCTACATCTGTGTGTATGGAAAATAAATAACTCATAATTTCACCTCTTTATTCTATGTAAAAAACAAAATCTTCATTTGCCAATCGCAATTTTGCACCTGAGAATATTTCTACTTCCTTCTCAATGGGAATTGCTCTGCCATCAACATAAGTCTTATTTGTAGAATTTAAGTCAATAATGAAATATCTCTTTTGTCGAGTAATAATGTCTGCGTGACTTCTGCTTACAGCATTATTATCAGATACAAAATAATCGCTATATTTCTTCTCTTTACCTATTCTAAAAGAGGGTTTATCAACTGAAATCTTTTCGCCGGTCTTTTCTCTTATTAGATAAGGATAATTAGGTGTATCAAGTTGTTCAGAGCCTAAAACAGTAGTGCCGCCGGGATCTGCGCCGAGAACGGTAGTTCCATCGCTCAGTCCCTGCGTGTTATCTTTACGGCGCTCTTCGGGGTTTACGACTTCCTCTACAATTTCTTTTTTGTTCTCATCATCGCCTAATGGGTTATACACACCCTTTCCGGTATTACCCGTATTACCTGAAACTTTTGCACCGCAAACACTACAATAGTTGGTGCCTTTCTTAAGTTGTGAGTGGCATTGTGGACACTCTATTGTCTGTTGGCTATTTTTTTTTTGCCCAAGTAATGTGTTTATATATTCCTCTAAATCAAAAACGGAAAAGTTTACACCTTGATTTAGAATTGTAATATAGTCCCTGACATAACTTGTATCTTCTCCGAGTGCAAATTTTGCGTATTGAATAATATTAAGCAAAAATTCCCTTAGTGAAGTACCACTTTCAAAAAGCTGAATCGGGACATAAATAAAGTAAATGTGCTGCGTTGCAGGGTTTACCATTACTCTGTTAAAATCCATCAACAAATACTGTTGATTGAAAAATGCGCTATTCATTGATTTTAGGTTGACAAGAATGTTTTGCAATATCTTCGCAAAACGCTCTTTATTTAAAGGAGTGGCTAAATATTCTTTTAAAGTGATAAAGCCAGTTATGTTGTAAATAAGCTGAAAGGAGTTGCCTTTTTGAACAACATCAAGGCGAAGTAAACCGTCAACCTTATTTGAGTTGATAGCATATACTTCGTTTTCATTAACTTGCTGTCCTTTCAGACTTTTTATTATGAGCTGGGAAAGTCCCAATTTGCTCTTAACCTTTATTTTATTCATCGGCTCTTCCTTACGTTTTAAATCATATATTTGCCTAATAATACTGTATCTTAATAATTAAGGCAGTTCATATCTTGAAGCAGGATAAAATGCCAAAAGTTTTTTATTGACATATACCAAATAAAACAAATCACCTTTTTGGGTTTCGTTATATACTGTTCTTTTCACAACAACAGATTTACCAGTTTCTTTTGAATGCTTTTCAAAATCTAATTGGCAGTAGCTATCCGATGTGTTTTTGCTCGTTCCATGTTGTAACATACGTTTATTTACGACAACATCTGCAATTATCAAGTAGTTGCTTTTTTTTATATGTTTGTTTTGATTGACTATGTTAAGTATGTTCTTAATTCCGATTCCACAAAACGGAATAGCAATAACAAGCATAAAAGCCATATTAGTTAATAAATTGCGAATTCCTTTGCAGTAAAACATAGGACAAATAAAACAAAATAGTCCTGCGATCACAAAAATTGAGAACAAAAATACTTTTGTTGTGCTGCGATATTCTTTTAACAAAAATGCATTTGTAATTTTTGCTTTCATACTGCTACTCCCTTATAATTTATATCTTTTGTAAAGTTTAATGGTTCAAATGTTTCACCGTATTCATCCGTTACTGTAATTGCGATGAATGCACTATATTTGTTATCTTTTGTGCTTACAGTTATAACAGCAGAGCCAACATCGACTGCCGAAATAACGCCATCATTATTAACTTTAGCTACATCTGCATTACTTGATGAACACACCAAATCAGATAACTTATAACCTTTAGGAATTTGAACAATTTGAATATAGAAGTTGTTTCCATATTTAACATCAGCATACATTTGATTTAAGATAATGGAATCTCCTTTGAGGATTGCATCATCTTCCTTTTCATCTGACTCTGTGGTTTCTTCTTTATCTTCATCCGCTTTTTTTTCAAAAGGTACATATTCTAATGTACATTCTGCCGGATGTCCGGGATAACCAAATGAGAAAACGCCATTATCGTTATGTATTGTCAGTAGTTTTCCGTTCTTTTCCCCGAACACTTCCCAAGAAGTTGTTATCTTATTCCCAAGCAGCTTAGCTATATATGATGTATCGGTTATAGAGACTCGTACTATTGCATAAACGCTTCCTTCGACACATACATCAAAATGTAATTTTATTTTATCGCTCGTTTCAACGGAATATGTGCATCCTTGTGACTCCGCTACTTTTTTGATTTCTTCTGCGGAACTTTGTATTTCCGTATTTTTTATATCATCTGTAAATTGCAATGAAAACTGATTAGCATTAGTATCTTCTATAAGATGGTTTTCTGTATCTGCAATATTAAACTTTACTTTAAATGAAGCACCTAATCCGCCGCTTACTTGTAAGCCAATGATCGGCTTTTTAAGACCGACTACATATAAGGCAGGCCCAACCCCTAAAGTAGCTTCTATCTTTGCTTTAATATCAACATCAACATCTTTATCACAGGTATTGATAAGTCGCATTTTGCCATTCTTGTATTCAATACCTTTAGCACCACGCATTGTGACAGTTACAGAAACAGAACCTTCGGCAGACACAGTAAAATTTACATCAAGACAAACTCTTGCAACACCGACTGTATAAACATCTACACTTGCAATTTTAATAGTTTTAGCACCCTTGCAATTTTCACCATCAGCATCTTTCCAAACCTTATTCGCCCAGTTTTTAGCGAAGCTACCATTGTTTTGATATTCAGGTGCTAAAAGTTTATTGACTGGCTTGCCTGAAAACTTTAATTCGCCTGACAATTCCTGTTCATAATCAACCTTTAATGTTGCTGATTTTAATTTGAATAATTTATAATCAACCTCATTTGTTACTTTGAAATTATTGATTTTTGCGGCAGCAGACACCGTCAACTCTTGAGAAGGATGCTCGTTTTGATATTTTTTTGTAAGTAAGTTAGGTGTTTCAACTTCAACACCAAAATCCAAAGCACCATTCAATTCATATTCTAAATTAATTTTCCAGTCACCAACGGTAAATGTGTGTTTTTGTTTAGGTGCCTGAGCAGAATACAAAGGCATAACTTGATAGTTATCCGTGCTTTTTGCCACCATTGGTTCTATAGAAAAATCGTTATTATTTGTATTACTCTGTGGTACAACATTGCTACCAACTGAAATTATTTGCCCATTTCCGTCATAAATAACGGCGTTTTCTGCCGTTGGCACAAAGGTTTCCTCAATGGTTATGTCTTGTGCAACATCTTCAAGGGTTAATTCCTCGTCTGTATTTACAATGTATATGTAATTCTCATCAGTTGTAATTGACTCAATTCTATTTACTTGTGTAAATGGATTGCTGTCGTTTTTAGGAAGAACATATACATCTCCGGCTTTTAAGTCCAAATCACTATTTTGGGGGATTTGGATAATGTTATTATTAATACTATAATCCTTAATTGCATTTTCGCCAGTAGTTAAATCAACGACATCATCCTTATATTTAACTTCTTCGATAATATGATCAAATTCTTTATTAGCCCATTTCTTTTGAGCAACACTTAATAAGGATACTGCCTTTTCGGGCGAAATGATTCTGTCCATCCAATAAGTTCTAATAGTATTATCGAAATTAGCTATAGCAAAGTCGATTTTGTCATCTTCAGATGCATCAAGTTCTGTAAAATTTCCGACATTTACAAGCGAAATTAGTGCATCCTTCCATTTTAATTTAGCATCTACATCGATCTTCTTATTTTTGTCTATAACATCCCATTCAGCAGCAATTTGAACAGCAGCGAAATAAGGGTTTTCTTTATTAACGTTTTCAAAATACGGCTCATCAGTTGTGTAACTTTGCATACCATAAGCTTCATCAATCATCATTAGCCATTGTCCAACGGTTAATGAATTGTTTTGCTGAGCGGAACAACCACTAAAAGACATTACCATAGAAAGTAATGTCACAACAATCATTAAAATAGAAATTAGTTTTTTTATCATCGTCGTTTCCTCGCATTATATTTTTATAGGTAAAACCTAATTGTTTTCAAAGTTAGGCAGGTGGGGGTGAGCATCACGCCCACCTGCGGTGAGTTTGACATTATTTAAATGCGTTGGCGTTGTTCTGAACAGCACCTTCGGTTGTTTCGTAGCTCTGTGCAGTAGTTACAAGGAATTTTGCGTAAGATTCAACTACGTTCTTATACTCTTCAAAACGAGGTTTAAGAGCATTCATTGCGGCTCTAATGTCAGTAGCCGCATCACTTTTCCAAGTTGCTTCAAGATCGTTCATATTCTTATTTATATCAGCGAGTTTTGTATCCAATGTAGTATTGATGGAACGAACCTTATCTGCGGTGTCAAGTAATACTTGGGTGGAAATTTGAATTCCGTCTGCCATTGTTAGTTCCTCCTTTAGTTAATAAGTTTGCGAGCCTCAGTAACAACTGTGTCCTGAGTATCACGATAGGCTTTCGCACTTTTTCTAAGGAAATCTGCATAGTTGAGCATCAGAGTATGCATTTTCTCGAAGTCATCCTTGAAACCTGCAATCTGATCCACAAATGCTGTATTGTCCTTTCCGTTCCAAGTCGAAGCCATAGCGTTAGTTTCGTTATAAAGAGCATCATACTGTGTCTTGTAATCTGCTGCTAAACCTTCGATTCTGCCTGCTGTGGACTCCAACTGCTCAGGGGTAACCTGAATTGTTCTTGCCATTTTAATAACCTCCTTTAAAATTTATATTAACATCAGTTTAGAACCGTTGCGGATCTCAAGCTCATAGACTGACAAGTTAATATTAATGATTGTGCCATCTTCACGATGACAAATTGCGGTATTTTCGTTTACAACAAATCTACCGTCTGACATTTCCTTTACAGCTTTTTTTATAAGCTCAAGCACTTCATACATAGGTGATTGTAAAGGAATAAATATGTCGAATGGGCGGTCGAGAGCCGGAACAAATATTTCAACTAAAACTTTTTCCATTTCACGCAACCTCCTCATCCGTGTTTGAAGTTAAAATCTTTACAAGAGTAGGTCTGCTTCTTACAATGTTATGACCGTATTCTGTTCCAATTTCTTCATACAAATCGCTTGTTACTTTATTAACCTTCAGCATATATTGGTCTGCAACGCCATCGCCAATCCATAAGCCATCAGCGCCGGTAATATGACGTTTAAACCAAGCTTCGTAGTTGTAACTATTAAATTGGGCAAGAGAATCGACAATAACAAAGTGCATCTTGTAAATTGCTTCAGCCTTTTCTATAAGGGTTGATAATTTTTCTTTGCCATCTATTGATAACTGTTCAAATAGTTTCTTAATTCCAATGATCACATAGACTTTTTCAGCAAATTTATCAAGCACAGAATTGTCCATCATAGCATCTTTGTATGTGTTGTTGCGCTCTACCATATCGTCAAAGATGCCCTTTACAGCAGTTTCGTAATCTCCATTGATTACTGAACAATTTGCTGTATTAAAATTTGTGAGTTGTTTCTCCATATCAATAACACTTACAGATGTAATTGATGTAAGAACTTTCACAAATTCTTCTGCAAAGGAAATAGTTTCGTAGATATCTTGAGCAACAACAGGATACACAACTTTGTTTTCAAGATTTACAGTTACTATATTGAGGTTCTTTTTGCCAACACCAATAGGTATATTTTCAAGGTTGTCAATATAAGGCTGAACATGCTTACAATCAACAACATTTGGAAGTACCGGAACAGGTCTTGCATAGCTATTAGCCTTTTCAGAAAGGTCTTTACAAAATTCACGAACAAAACTTTGTATATCGTCTGCTTTGCTACAGTACGCAGTTTGGAACTCATAAACTCTATCTAATGCAATTAAACCTCGACCTTTATTCTTTGAAGGAGTAAGTCCATCTGTTTTACCTACAATGATTGAATAGTCTGTTACATCATTTAGTTGCATTGTAAGCATTGTTTTAAAGTTCTGTTGAGTCTTGTATCTAACTGCATTAGTAGTGCTTGCAGTAACCGCAAAGTAAATACCATATTTCACGCCGTCTCTTGTCAAGAAGGTGAAAACATCTTGCAAATCTTCAAATTGTTCGGCAAAGCCTGAATAATTGTTAAGAAGTACAACAATGTTTGGTATTGTTTTGTCGCTATTTTTGCAGTAACTTGTGTAATCTCCACCGTATTCAGAAAATAGATTTTTGCGTTTTTCTATCTCTTTATTAAGCATTTTGAGGAAATTGATAATTTTTTCCTCGTCTGCTGAAACCATTATTTCTCCAACTTGAGGTGCTTGCTCGAACATTTTTAATGTTTCCGAACCGAAGTCCATAATATACATATTTAATTCGTCAGCAGAATGATTTTTAAGTAGTGAATATGCCAGCGTTGTAAGGAACGTTGATTTTCCGTTTCCGGTTGCACCATAAATTAAGCAGTTACCCTCATCTGTAAAGGGAACCGTAAGAACACCTTGCTTTTGATTAAACGGATCATCATATTCGCCAACAACGGGGTTCAATTTAGTTCCTTTTGATTTTGTAGCATACTTAATCTCTAATTCATCAACAAATACCTTTGCAGGAATCGGATCAAGCCACAAAGGTCTTACCTTGATTTTTTCTTCTGTGGCAAGGTCAGACAAATACTTAACAATAGCTACTATCTGCTTTATCTTGCTTCCTTGTGCAACTTTCTTTTTGCTTGGCTTCACATTCATTAGAACTCTACCGAGATTATCAACCACCTGAATACTTGAGTCGATAGATTTTTCAACAGTTTCTGTTGGCACATATTCTGCACCACACCAAGCAGATTGACCAAGTGCGAATAATTCATTAAAACCAACTTGTAGATAAAATCTACCGGTTTGAGAAAGTTCGGCTGCATCAGGACACTTAATCATATCTTGACTATCAGCTTTTTCCTGAACTTTCAAGCAAACTCTAAATTTGCTGTTACTCCAAATTTGGTCATCTACAACACCACTTGGCTTTTGAGTCGCCAAAATCAAGTGAACACCCAAACTACGACCGATACGCGCAGCACTAATTAACTGTTCCATAAATTCGGGTTGTTGAGTTTTCAGTTCAGCAAACTCATCAGAGATAATAAACAAATGTGGAACCGGCTCAGTTACCACTTTATCTCTATAAAGTTGTTGATATTTGTAAATATCCATTGTGCCTTCGTTAGAAATTTTGCGAGCTTCATTGAATATAGCTTGCCTGCGGCGCAATTCGCTCTGGATGGAAATTAATGAACGCTTTACGGCAGCACCATCAAGGTTTGTAATGGTTCCTGCAAGATGTGGTAATTTAATACCTCTATCATCATCTTCAAAAGCACCAGCCAGTCCACCACCCTTGTAGTCTATGAGAATAAATGAAACTTCATCTGGGTGGTAATTAACGGCTAATGATAAAATGTAAGTAATGATAAATTCCGATTTGCCCGAACCCGTCATACCGGCAACCAAACCGTGCGGACCGTGAAACTTTTCGTGCAAATCCAAATTGAAAGGTTCGCCATAAGCATTAACTCCAATAGGTGTTTGCAATGTAATAGTCGGATTGTTTTCCTTCCATCTTGTGAGCGAATTTAAGTGTTCAATTTTGCTTACATTGAACATTTCAAGGAATGTTATCATAGATGGCAAAGCATATCTTTGGCTACCCATATCCAACTGAATGTTTGCAATATCTGTTGATAAAGCATCTAAAGTCGCTTCATTTATTTTATCTGCCGTAAAAGTTATTCCTTTGCCAGTAGTGTCCTCACGATCAAACAATCTTGATTTTTCTGTATTAGCCGAAATAACCATTTTGGTTTCTTTCGGTAAGTCCTTAAGTTGGGGGGCAACAAAAAGAACACTACAAGCACAGTTGTTTTTAAATTTCAGAAGCTGTTGCATCGCTTCACATTTTTCGGCAAGTTTTTTGCTTGTTGAAATAATGACATAATAAGGCGAGAAACTTGAATATTCTGTGTTCGAGTTATCACCACGAGAAATGATTGCTTTTTCAATGTAAGCCGAAAGTTCTTTTGTTTCGTCACCATTCGTAGCGAAAAATCTTATTGTTTTATCATCATTCCAAAAATGAGGAATAGGTCTTACAAAATTCCATTCATCTGCTTCTGTTTCGTCTGTCAATAACATTATTTTTAGTTCGTCATAACTATGTAATGACATCATCTGTAAAATCAGAGATTTCAACATATTCATACGAGAAGCAAATTCACCATAAATACCAACTGTGGCATTTTCAACAAAAGAAACGCTTATCGGTACATTATGTAATTCTTTCGGTTCAGAACCGAGCGATAACATTGCATCTTGCAAATTATCATCTTCCATAGTGAACTTCTTTTCGGAAAACTTTACATCAGCATCAAGAGGAAGATTACCCAAACCCAATCTCAATTTTAAGAAATCGCTTTGACCATTAACTCGTTCCCAAAGTTTTGTGCTTTCTTCAGCAATACGGTCTGCACATTCTTCCGGTGAAATAAAGTTTTCGTATAGTATATCGCTTTGTTCTTTGCATTTGCGTTTTATCTCATCTCTGATGTTGTCAAGATAAGCAAGGTATTTGTCTTGACGTTTTTTCTCATTTTTGATTTTTTGCTTTTTCTCATATTTTTTAGTAAGTATCGGCCATAGGACTGTTCCGAGCAGCATACTTACTGACATCATCAATGTAGGAAGTGCTTGTGTAATCTCACCGCCATTTGAAATGACATTAGAAACAGATAACAATCCTGTGCTGATAGATGTCATACCCATTGTTAAAGATGGTCCTAACATCAAAGCAAGTGGAACGGTGTCCATCTTCTGTAATTGCGGTGGAGGATCTATTTTTATTTCTGTATGCTCAATCTCACGGTGGAAACGAGGCGATCTATAAAAATATTCTTTGTCAGGAAGTTCTATGCTCTCAACCTCTGTATCAGCAATTTGCGGCTTGTAATCCGCAAGGCTTTTAGCATTGATTTTTAACAATCTATCAGGATTATTAATTGCAATGAAGCTATGACCAACAACAATTCGCAAGCCCATTATGTAAATATGATCCCCTGCCGATAAATTTTTGGAATCTACTTTATATCCATTTACATAAGTACCGTTTGTGCTACCTTGGTCAAGTATAGACCAAGAATGTCCGTCATAAGAAAGTTTTGCGTGTTTACTTGAAACAAATTTGTTTTCAAAGCACAAATTATTGTCATTGGTTCTACCGATACTAAGAGTATCAGCATTTTTAATTACGACCTTTTTGAAGGTTTGCCTACTGTCATCGACACTTTCCGAAAAAAGTATAACTCGTTCTTTTGAGTCTGCGATTTTAAGATTGAAAAAACTCAATGGCTTTAAAACCGTGTTTACAACCGGCTTGTTTTCTGCATCAAGGATTGAAACGAATTTGTTGCTCTTTACAACCCATTCGCCCCTTACGGCTTCGACACTTATGAGATTTCTCGGAGAACCATTCTCATCAATATCTGTAACCCAGTATTGTCCTTTTACCTTATTCGGCAAAGTAAGGCTAAACATCTGTTTAAACTTTATGAGGTTTATAATCATGCTATTTGCTCCTTTTTTCGTACCGGTTCATCACATGTTGCATGCAAGCAGAAAATCTCACCATAATGAAGACTTTTCTCCAACTGTTGTAATGTTGCGCTGACAGCAAGGAGGATTATCATCATTAATCCCAAATAGACTTTCATATTCAAGAGAACCATATCACATTTTTCTCTTCCAAAACGTAAAATGTAACTTTTGGTAGTCGAAAATGTAACTTTTGGTAATTTTATGTCAAAAAAAGTTATTTGTCTCGAACATTTGTTCTTTTAATTTGTCTTATATTGCACCTGACATATCTATAGCACAAAACTCCGAATCATTTTTTTGTTTCGGAGTTTTCACATAGTTTTTTTATTTTATTATTAAAAACCAAATATATTAATGCCGATGTGTCGATTTTATCCCCAGACTTCCCCGGCAATTTCCTTGACAAGTCTTAATTTCGCCCACTGCTCTTCTTCGGTAAGTTTGTTGCCAATTTCGCATGAGGCGAAGCCGCACTGCGGGCTGAGGCAGAGTCGGTCAAGCGGGATGTACTTAGCTGCTTCACGGATTCTCTTAATGACCGCGTCTTTATCCTCGAGTTGTGGAGACTTCGTCGTAATCAGGCCGAGTACCACAATCTTATCATCCGACACCTTCGCAAGAGGAGCAAAACCGCCGGAACGTGCATCATCATATTCAAGAAGGAGGGCGTCAACGTTCTCCCCGGCAAAAACATAATCTGCAACGGAATCATATGGACCGCTGGTGAAAAATGTTGAATGGTAATTACCCCTGCAGATATGCGATGTTATTACCATGTCATCCGGTTTACCCTCGAGAGCAAGATTATTTATTTTGAGAAGATCTGCTTTGACATCCTCTATATCTATGCCGAGTGATTTATACCTGTGCTTCGCCGCATCACCGACTACCGCACCCCATGTGCAGTCATCAAGCTGGAGATTGCGGCATCCTGCATCATAGAACTGCCTGATTATATCACGGTAGGCTTCTGCGATGTCCTGAATCAGGGCTTCATTATCCGGATAGATTTTTCTGGTTCCTTCAATATTGTTGGGAACGATAAACTGCTGAAAAGTCTGTGCCGGCGCCGGTATTGTGTACTTAGCCACTGTATTTTCATCCTCGAACTGCTTAAGGAACTTAAAATACTCAACAAAAGGATGCGCTTTTGCCCTAACCGGTCCAACAAGATATGTGTCATCTAATATAGCAAGTTCAGCATCAAACTGAACGCCGTTGCCGGTATTTTGGTGCTCCACGCCATCTAATCCCCACATAAAATCAAGATGCCAGAATGTCCTTCTGAACTCGCCGTCGGTGATTGCATGGAATCCGAGTTCTTTCTGCTTCGCAACCAGCTTCGTTATCTCATCATTCACGACCTTGTCATAATCTGCCTTGGAAATTTCTCCGCCGGCAAACTTTGCCTTTGCATCCTTCAATTCCTGTGGTCTCAAAAAGCTTCCGACGAAATCATATTTAAACGGTGTCTTTAATGTACTCATAAAAAATCCTCCTGTGTTTTCTTATGAGTGCAGTCTATCACATAGGAATGATTAATTAAAATACATTAATTCAGGCATTTATAATAGCTTTAAACTATTGATAGCGTTAGTTTCTAGTCCTCGCTCCGGTATTCTTCCATCCGTTTCTCGGCTTCTTCACGTGTCAGACTGCATTCCTCCATCAGGCGCTGTATCGATTCCTCACGGCTGCATCCAAATTTACGGCAAAGTGAAAGCACTGCCTGTTCGCGTCCAA
>ENA-ORMS01000856-ORMS01000856.1-human-gut-metagenome-genome-assembly--contig:-NODE-856-length-28225-cov-11.829073_pt1 | contig 28225 bp, 25 predicted proteins | sample MGYA00242104_ERZ508997 | MGnify/ENA primary metagenome ERZ508997 (study PRJEB26280, sample SAMEA2338704) | human gut metagenome | biome: human gut; feature: human-associated habitat; material: faeces... | reverse complement strand
TTGAAATAAAAGTTAAATTGTCGCTTACGGCGGCAATTTTTTTATATCGGAGCGTAAGCGTATGCGGGTGCAATTCCCACAACTCCGTGCAAACGAATACTTAGGAAAGTGAGCAAGTACATGGAAATATTAGCAATATTAACAGCCTTAGTTGTAAGCGTATTTTTATCGTTCGTTATTTTAGAACTGATTATTATTTTGATCACGAATCGGAAGATTAGAGAAATCAAAAAATCGTTAAGCAGATTAAGCACTAGAATATCAGAGTGCAACAGCATTTTAGAAAGTATCAATGAAGATTCAAAGAGCAGTCTGCACCCGTAGGACTGCTTTTTTATATCGGAGCGTTAGCATATACGGGTGCAAATCCTGTAGCTCTGAAAGTAAAAGTGTGACCGGAGCGTCCGGTGCGTCACCGTGTCGCACTTGGAAATTGACATTTATTGTCGCTTATTTTAGAACGGAGATTAGAAATGTATACTAAAGAAAAAAACACAGAAAAATCAAAATTAACCGATAATGCCGAAAAAATCAATTGCGAAGCTTGTTATGAGCCGTGCATATTTGAATTGAAAGATTCCGTCCATACTTTCAATATAGGATTACTCGACATTCTTAAATGTATTAAATTTGCCGAGGATGAGGGAATAGTTCCTAAATTACCTGAAGAATGGTGGATCTCTATTTCACAGCAATTCGGTTATTTCGATGAGGAACGGTAATGAAATGAATGTTTTAAAATAATTTGACACGATTTTAATTTTAAGATATAATTAGGAGTATAAATATGAAATTCGTAATTTATTCAATTTTAGTACCGAATATGGTTTATTGGATTACTTATTTTGTGATATGTGAGGTATTAAAAATGGATTCCTTAGTTGGTGCTATCATCGGTTCAGCTGCAACGATATTCGCCGGTATATTAGGTTTGATAGGCGTTTGTATAAGTAACGGAAGAAAAAGCAAAAAATTAAATGACAATCTTGTTAAATTACAGGATTGCCAAATAGGAGTAAAAGACGGCGAGCTCTCTATAGCAAATCGGCTCGGTGTAACAAACGGAGAAGGAACAAATCTTACTACACAACATAAAACACTCATGGAAGATCACACAGATATTAAAAAAATCTTAAATGAAGAAATCAAGAAAAGCATTAATAGCGTTGCTGATAATGCAAAGGATACATACAATTTCATTATGAACGAGAGCAATATGAAGAAACAAAGAGAACAGCTACTGGAGAACAATGATAACAGGTGGTCGCAAGCCATTGATGATTTAACGTCGTTTAAAAATATATTAGAAGAAAAGAATCAACTGATTGCTAATTTGTATCAAGAAAAATATGAGTTAAGAGAAGCAAATCGAGAACTTCATAAAGTTATTAAGACACAAACCCGACAGATAGAAGAACTGAACGCTAAACTTTATCCGGATGCTTCACAAAACTACTCCCAAGAACAGGGAATGTACCCGACACTTTAATATATAGAGAGATCTAAGCGACTGAAATCAGCCGCTTTTTCTTTTTCTAAAAGTAAAAATCCAAAGCAGCCCTCACCCGTAGGACTGCTTTTTTATATCGGAGAGTAAGCGTATGCGGGTGCAACTCCCGTAGCTCTGAAAGTAAAGGTGCGACACGGTGTCGCACGTTAATGCAACGTGATAGAATAGGAGTAGAAATGAAAAACAACTACTATTGCCGAGCCTGGTACAAAGGCAAAAAACGTAAAAATCTTGAGCAGGCAGTGTCTTTATTAAAGCAATTTGACTGGTGTGACTGCAATGAATTATCACAGGACAAGCAGAATACCGCAATAAAAGTATTGAATAACCTCTCTGCAATTATGGCTGTTACACCGTATGATAAGAAGAAAGTGGAAGTAATCGACGAAAAGCGTTACATAGAAATTCTGATGAGAGCATTTAAATATCTTTTGAAAAACGATTATTGGAATTGCTGTCACGAATTATCGGATTTGTTCGAGCTTGAGCCTGTTTTTCAGCCACACATAGCATACGCAACACAAAAATTACTTGAAATGACGGTAAAGATTTGAAATAAAAGTTAAATTGTCGCTTACGGCGGCAATTTTTTTATATCGGAGCGTTAGTGTATACGGGTGCAACTCCCGTAGCTCTGACATTTGACATATAAAACAAATATTGTAAAATAGGAGATAGATTTTATGAACAGAATTCGTAAAATAACTATAATAAATCCGATTACTGACGAGAAATCTGTTTATCAGATACGTCTTTTATATGATGGGGAAGATATGGGAAATAACAATTTATGTTTTTGTGGCAGTGGTATAAAGAAAAAGAAGTGTCATCCCGATATTCACGAAAAAAGCCTTTTCGCCACACTGCTTCATTATTATAAGGAACTTGAAGATGAAAGTAAAACTGTACAAAATCCTTTATGCAAAAAAGGCTGTAACGAATGTTGTGAAAGTACATTTTCGGTTTCACAATCCGAATTTTTTATGATACTCAATTCATTGAAAATAACTGATGAAATAGCTATATATAAAGCAAAAGCCGATGAAATCGTAAATAACAAGTACGAAATGCCGGATAAATGTATTTTTGTCGATGATTATACCAGAGCTTGCCGTATTTACGAACTGCGTCCGCTTGTTTGCAGATTATACGGTGTTGTTAAAACTGATGATAATGTTTGTGAACAAATCAAAAACAATCAACATATCTATGATACTCTGCTGACTTCAAGCAGTATCAATATTGCCCATAATACTTTCAGCTTTGACAATGGAATTATGACAACGCCTAAACCTTTAATTTACTGGATTTCAAAATTGACAACTGACGGTGATTTAAATTCCGATAAACAGAAACGTTTATTTGAAGCAGCGAAAAGCTATCCAATAAGCGAATATCTGCGAATACTACAAATTTAGAAAACACATCCGGTGCGACACCGTGTCGCACTTGAAATCAGCCGCTTTTTCTTTTTCTGAAAACCAACCGAATATGAAGATTCAAAGCAGCCCTCACCCGTAGGACTGCTTTTTTATATCGGAGAGTAAGCGTATGCGGGTGCAACTCCCGTAGCTCTGCTGATAAATACATTATTAAGGATGGAATGTAAAAATGATGTTACGAAATCTAATGTCGTTATTAGAAATATTAATGCCACTGGTTGCAATGATTGCAATTTTCGGCTTATTGTGCAAAATACTAATGAATATTTATAACAAAATTTACGCTCATAATTTTTATTATGGATTTGATTATGTTGATAGTATAGAATGGACGATTATAATAGTTATAATCATCTTCTTTATGCCTGCAACAAGCCGAACGATTTCTATAACTCTATTGGCATTAGCAATAGTAAATAATATTTTGCTTTTTTCTTTTTGCAGAAAAACAGATAAATATAAAGATGACAGTAAATTTGATAAAATATTGTTGGCTTTTTCAACGTGTTTATTTTGCTGTGCAATGATAATAGTGATTTGGGGAAAATAAAACATAATGACAAGGTTGTTATAGGTGCGACATCGTGTCGCACCTCGAATAAGCCGCAGAAAAAAGAAATCCCGCCCAAAAGGCTGTAATCGTGTAACATTTGGCAGAAAGCAACAAAAAGCGATACTATACTTTGTCAATGTTTTTGTCGCTGTCGGCTGGACTTTTTGCCGTAAGTGTGTTACAATATACTTGAGGAAATAGTACCGAATCGAAAGGAGAGGCACAAATGGCAAGAAATATAGTAAAGGCAAAGCTGGATATAATATTCAAGAAGTTGTTTACGGACGAGGGAAATCAGCATTTACTACAGGCTTACTTATCGGATACGCTCGGTATACCGTATGATTCGATAGAAAACCTCGTTGTACTCAATTCCGAGATAATGCCGGACAGCATAACCGAGAAATACAGCCGTATGGATATTCGTATGAAAGCCAACGGCAGACTGATAAACGTTGAAATGCAGATAAAGGACGAGGGCGATTACAAGGACCGTTCGCTCTACTACCTGTCTAAGCTGTACAGCGGTCAGCTTAAAAGCGGAGATGTGTACGGCTCGCTGAACCAGTGCATTTCGATAAATATCATCAACTTCAATCTCTTTGACTGCGAAGAATATCATTCATCGTTCTCAATGAGAGAGGACAGCAGAAACGAACAGCTTACAGACAAGTTTACAGCTCATTACTTCGAGCTGAAGAAAATAGGCAAGAATATCGACAAGAACAACAAGCAGGAGCTATGGCTCAGACTTATCAATGCGGAAACGGAGGATGAACTTGATATGTTACAGCAGACAGGCGTAAAGCAGATACAGGACGCAGTAGTTGTACTGCATAAGATGAGTGCGGACGAAAAGACAAGAGAGCTTGCGGAAATGCGTGAAAAGGCTCTGCATATCGAAGCAACCGAAAAGGCACACGCAAAAGCCGAGGGAAGAGCCGAGGGAAGAGCCGATTTACTCGAAGAACTCTTAAAGCAAGGCATAATAACAGAAGAGCAAGCCAAGAACTACAGAAATTGAGTTAACTAAAAACCCCACACCACAAAGGAGGACAAAATGAAACGTACCCACACCCTACTCGCAACAATAACCCTCATCAGCGTAATACTGACCAGTGCTTGCTCGGCAGGCAATGCAAACAGCACAACGTCCTCCGTACCCGAAACGGCAGTAACAACTACCGCTCCGGCAGTAACGGGAACGGTGATGGATAGGATTGACGAGCCGAAAGCCGAAACAACTACAGCTCAGACCACAGCAGTGACCACCACGAAGCCACAGGAAACAAAAAGTGCTGAAACTACCACTACCACCACAAAAGCGGTAACAACGGCAAAGCCAAAGCCGGCAACGACAACAACCGCCGCTACTACAAAGCCCGCTCCCGAATGGACAGAAACAAAGGCAAGCGGCACAAAGTATGTCAACACAGACTGCTACAGCCGTAAGAAAGCCGTACTCGGCGCTGACACAGTTAAGCTGTACAGCGTGAACGACAAGGTGACAGTGACAGCCAAGACCGACACAGGCTACTTCAAACTTTCTGACGGTAGCTTTATACACGGTGACTATCTGAGCGACAGCAAGATTGTTATACAGACTACAACAACCACAAAGAAAGCTGAAACACCTAAGCCTGCGACCACCACAACAAAGAAGCAGGAAAGCAAGCCGAAGTCGATATATGAATATCCGTTCGACCTTGAAGCTATAAAGAAGGTCATTGTTGATGACGCTGTAAACAATTACGGACTCATAAATGATGATGATCCAAACTGGACGCCTGAAGGCAGTTCGTGGAATGCACCTCTTGTTATCTCTTACGATTTGCACCCCAATGTAATCAAAAGAAATGTTACCGAAGAAGCCGGAGCTAATTTTAGAGTTGCACAGATGAAAAAAGGCGACTATTTCAAAGTGTACATTCAGGACATATCTGAAGATTTGGATGTACGAGATGAAAACGGAAAGCTGACAAAAGCATACGCTATATACTTCTTAAGAAGCCAAGCCGGTGACGATGGCAATCCCGAATATCCGTAAAAAATAAAAACTTAATATACTTCAAGAGCTTTGATTTTTCAAAGCTCTTTTTCTTTTTCTGAAAGCAAAAATTCAAAGCAGTCCGCACCCGTAGGACTGCTTTTTTATATATACAAATACAAACCAAGAAAGGAAATCAGTATGAAAAACAAATTCAAAAAGCTGACAAGCTTGTTAATGGCAAGCATTATGATGTTGGTAGCACTTCCTATTCAGACATTAGCGGCTGAATGGGGTAAGGGCGATACCGTGTATGCCGCAATGATAGGTGATTTTGTCGGTTCTGACGGTAAGACTTACGCCGATAAGTACAATTACGACTACATCTACTATAAGTCGGACGGTAGCATAGGAAAAGCAACTCGTTATGCTTCTACTCACGCAAAGTTAGGCGTAAGTAAGAACGGCATTATTCAGCCCGCTATATGTATTGAAGCCGGTGTTGCATATAACACAGGAAGTTCTTATGTAGGTGAAGGTAACAATAATACCTATCTAAGAAATCTCCCTCGTGATATACAGCAAATGTTAAAATATGTTTTACTTTGCGGTTTTAACAGCGATACAAAATCATCACCTGTAGCAAATACAAATCTTGATGACTTTTGGTTCGCTACACAGGCAGTATCGTGGGAAATTCAGCAAGATCTGCGTACAGGATACGGTAAAAGTGACCTGGCTGTTAATTCAATTATTCCTAATACACCTAAAACAGCTTATTACGACCAGTTAAAGGGCAGACCTGCCGAAAAGTGCTATGAGTACATTCTCGGTAAGATGAAAAGCTATTCACTTATTCCGAGTTTTACCCGTGATACAAAATCAAATGCACAGACTCATGTTTTGAGATACAATTCAACAACAAAGAAATATAGCGTAACGCTGACTGATAACAACAACAGCGGTATGCCTGCAAGTGCTTTCAATATTTCGGGAGTTACTGTTACAAAGAGTGGTAATAAGTACACCTTCAGTACAACAACCAAAATTAGCGGTACAAAGGCTTGTACATATAAAGCTAACCGCACAAGCGGAGATCAGCTCGTTATATGGAAATCGGGCAATGGCTCTCAGACTATGGCGGCGGGTATTGATGACCCTGTGCAGTTCTACGCAAACTTTAAGACCGAAAGCACAGGCACAGCTCAGATAAAAAAAGTATGGGAACATAACAAAGACAATTCAAGCACAAAAGCCGATAACAGTGACATCTATTTTACGGTAAAGAACAGTTCGGGTTCGGCCGTGAAGGCTACTGGCAAGGCAGGCTCGTATACCTACTCTGCAAGCGGTTCCGTGAGCCAGTTCAAATTAAACTCAAGTAACACTTTTTTAGTAAAATCGTTACCTTCGGGAACGTATACCGTTACAGAACACGGAAAGAATTCAGACGGCTCGATACCCTATTACACCCGTACAGGCGGTGTCAGCAAGACGGTAACAGTAACAGCAGGCAGCACAGGAACGGTAACGTTCACCAATACCCGTAACACAGGTACAGGCGAGGTTATAAAGACCTGGATTGATACCAACGGTAACGCCATAGCCGCAAGCAACAACGTTGAAAGAAATAAGCAGATATATTTCCGCATCAAAAACGCTGACGGAAAATATATAACTGTCAACGGTACGAAGTACAGCGGCTCATATTCTTTTGCCGGAACAACAACTAAAGCTACATCGCTGTATGTTAAACCCAGTACAGGTACTTTCACTGTTTCCGACCTGCCTACAGGCAAGTATACCGTATATGAGTACGGCTCACCGGATGGTTATTCTGTCAACAGAGCATCTCAGACAATTACCATATCAAGAGATAAAACATCGTCCGTGTCTTTCGTAAACAGCGAGGATAGCGGTACGGCTCAGATAAAGAAAGTATGGCTGTCCGATACAACACTGTCAGCTTCAGAAAAAGCAAATCTTGAGAAAAACGTTTACTTTACTGTCAAGGACGCTAATGGTAAGTATATCAAGGTTACAGGCTCGGCAGGAGCGTATGTTTATGCCGGCACTCAGACTTCCGCAAATAATATGAAACTCAGCGGCAGTAAGTTTAATGTAAGCAAGCTCCCTATGGGAACATACACTGTAACAGAGATTAATAACGCAAGCGGTTACAATCCGAAAACGCAGACAAAGACGGTCACAATTGCCAATAAGGGCGAAATAAAGGCAATATCATTTACGAATAAATCAACGCCAGTTGTTGTGATAAGAAAGCATTTCTCCGATGAGAACAATCTGACAGAAGCACAGCTCAAAGAACAGTATGCTAAGGTTACTGTAAATCTGCAGGTGCTTGGCTTCGGCGGAAGTGTTTCCTCGAATCCGCCTGCAGGCTACTATGTAGAATTTACGGGTTCAAACGGTAATTACACATACAAAGGGCTTTCGTCAACCAAAACATCAGCAACAAATCTCAAGCTGAATGAAAACGGCGAAATGACTATATCGTTCGGCACTAACACCGCTCCGTATTACTTAGCTGTCATTGAAACGTACAGCGGTACGGATTACGATGTTGATAACCGGGACCAGCGTATTGACCTGGGCAATGGTGATCCAAACACCGTAATCGACCTTGATGACATTGAGCTTGACAATCAGCTTAAGACCGGATCTGTACAGGTCGACAAAGAGTTCCTTAATGAAAACGGCGCCGTTGAGAACATCACCGATGAACAGCTTGCCGAAGTATCGTTCAAGATAATGCACAACGGCAAATATCTCACCTTTACAGGCTCAAACGGCAGTTATACTTATAAAGGCGAGAACAATACAGGCACGTCACTCAAGCTTAATACAAGCACATATAACTTCATAGCAAGCGGACTTCCCGCAAGAGAGCAGTACACGGTCACTGAGGTCAGCGGCGCTACAGGCTACAGCTTCTCTATCGACCCCGTTACGTTTGAAGTAACACCTAACGGCACAGTAAAGAAAGTATTTACGAACAAGGCAATGACGGGTACGATAAGTATTGTTAAGCACAGTGCAGACGGCGTTCTTTCCGGCTGGCAGTTCCGTGTTACAGGCACAGCCAAGACCGGACAGAGTTATGACAAGACCTTTATTACCGATGCAAAGGGTACAATCACAATCAGTAATATCCGTATCGGTGATTATAAGGTTACAGAGGTCAAGACCGGAAAGACAGTCGGTTATATTACCGAGAACAGCAAAGACCTTGAGGTTAAGACCGATACTGTAACAACAGTCAATATCGAGAACAAGCCGTATGCGAATATCGTTATCAACAAGGTTGACAGCGTAAAAGGCACTGCTCTGAGCGGTGCGACATTCGGCATTTACACAGATGCTGAATGTGAAATTCCTGCACAGGCATATACATCGGCTACAGATGATACTCTGACAGACGCAGAAATCACAGAAAGTGCGACAGGCAAGTATACTTGCAATTATCTCCCTATAAGCAGTGCAACAGGTACAACATACTATGTCAAGGAGCTTACAGCTCCCGAACATTACGCTATTGACACAGACGTACACCCGGTAACGCTTAAAACGGCAAATTCAACCGTAGCAGTATCAAACAACGCTACATCGAAATTCTATGAAACGCCTTTAGGCTCGGTCAGAACGACAAAGGTTGACGCAGATCATCCCGATGTACTTCTGAGCGGCGCTGAATTTACTGTATATCAGTCTGATAAGGCTACTGTATACGGCTCGCTCACAGAAACATCAAAGGGTACATATCAGCTTGACGAAATCCCGGCAGGCACATACTACCTCAAGGAAACAAAAGCACCGAAGTATTACAATATCGACAACACATTCTATCAGTTCACAATTTCTGACGCAGGCAAGGTTGTCGATGTGTCAATCAACGGCAACGACAAGTTCCCCAATGCTCCGCAGAAGGGCGATATAAAGATAGTCAAGAGAAGTGCAGACGGTGTTCTTTCCGGTTGGAAGTTTGAAGTTTCCGGCACGGCTCTTAACGGCACACCCGTAGCAACCAAGACATACGCAACAGACGCAAAGGGCGAAATCAATATATCAAATCTCCTTATCGGTACTTATACCGTAAAGGAAGTAAAGGACGGCAAGACAGTCGGATATATCACGCCTGCAAATCAGACGATTGAAGTAAAGAGCAATGCAACTACTACTGCAACGTTTGAAAACAAGCCTTTCGGTCACATTGTTATCAACAAGATTGACGCAAAGACCGGCGAAAAGGTAACAGGTGCTACATTCGGTATCTATACCGACAGCACTTGCAAGACAGTAGCAAAGGCGTATAAGTCGGACACTGACAGCACACTTGTAAATGCAGAGATTATCGAAACAGCCACAGGAGTGTACACTTGCAACAACTTACCTATAAGCAGTGCAACAGGCACAACTTACTATGTCAAGGAGCTTACAGCTCCCGAAGGCTACTATCTTGACACAGACGTACACCCGGTAACACTTAAAACAGCAAACGCTACTGTATCGGTTAGCAATGAAATCGGAAAATCCGACTTCAACGAATATCCTTACGGTCACGGTGCTGTAACCAAAGATTGGAAACTTGACAATAGTACAGCAGATATGACAGCCGATGAAATCGCACAGATGAAGGCAGAGCTTGAAAAGAGCCTGTATTTCACTGTAAAGGACAGCAACGGCAAGTACATCACAGCTACAGGTGCAGACGGCGTATACACATATAACGGCGAAAGCACAACAGAATTCAGATACGTTCTGAAAAATAGCACATTTACAATCGCAGAACTGCCTACCGGTGACTATACGATTACAGAGTATAGCACACTTCTTGACTACACAATCAAGACGGAAAATCCCGTGAAGATAACTGTAGTAAGAAATCAGACAGCAACGGCAACGTTTGTAAACGAGCGTGACACAGGCAACGCAAGTATCATAAAGAAATGGACAAATCCCAACGGGCTGACAACAACTCAGAAGGCAGAGCTTGAAAAGAATGTATACTTCACTGTAAAGAACGCTGACGGTGCATATTTAAAGGCTGTATCGAAGAACGGCAAGTATGTATATAACGGCAGTCAGACAGCAGAAGCACGTTTTATGCTGACAAACGGCAAGTTTGAACTTACAGAACTGCCGACCGGCAAGTACACGATAACCGAAATCAACAATGCTGAGGGTTATCTGCCTAAGACACAGGTCAAGACAATCACGGTAACTAAGGACGCAACTGCAAGTGCAGAGTTTGTCAATAAGGTTATTGTCGGCAATGTCACATTAACGAAAGTTGATGAGGACTATCCCGAAAATAAATTGACAGGTGCTATATTTACAGTTTATAAATCGGACAAGAAAACCGTAGTCGGCACATTAAAGGAAACCGAAACAGGCGTGTACAGCCTTGAGGGACTTGTATACGGTGAATACTATGTACAGGAAACAAAGGCTCCCGAATACTTCGTCCGTGATGTGAATTTCTACTATTTCCAGATCGTAAATGACGGCGAAACCGTAGAAGTTTCCAACGATGAGCTTGGCAAGGGTACGTTCATAAACTCGCCGGCAAAGGGTGAAATCAAGATTGTAAAAACCTCATACGACAACAAGGTCGAAGGAATACATTTTGAGGTAACCGGAAAGACGTTCACAGGTCAGTCATTCAGTAAGATCTACACTACTGATGAGAACGGTATAATCCGCATTAACGATTTAAGAGCCGGTGAGTATACCATACACGAAGTTAAGGATGAAGCGTCAGCAGGCTATCTTTTGCCCGAAGATAAGCAGTTAACGATTGACCGTGACGGTGCAATGCTTGTTGCCAATATGCACAACAGCAAGCTACCGGACAATCCCCCGACAGGTGCAAGCGAGGACAGCTTTACGCAGACAGCGGTTATTATCATATCAATGGTAATGATGAGCGCGGCTGTTGTGCTTGCATTCCCGTTATCGAAGCGTAAGAGAAAACGCTAAGCAGCATTAAAATTTTATTGTCACCGGGCGGCAGAAAAGCTCTGCCGCCTTTGTGGTGGCTTATGGAGGTAAGATATGAAAAATATGAAAAGAATACTGAATAAGTCAGCAAATGCAATGAGAAAAAAGGACACAGGTAAATCATTAAGTAAAATCAAGCCTGATAATATTCAGGTGTTCGGAAGCTACGTCATAACTGATCCCAAAGGCGAACTGTACAGAAATTCAGAAAATTGCTTTTCGAAAAGAGGTAATTATATGAAAAGGAATCTGCTATCAAATTCTCATTTTAAATTGTTGTTTTCAAATTGCGATAATGCCAAAAATGAGAAAAAAACGAAACTCTACTATTCTCAAAACGAGATACGACTTACTAACTTAGATACCGGAGAGGTTTATTCAACGAAAATAAGGCAAGAGTATTCGGACGAAAGAACAACTTGTTCCTTTGCTATAAATCAATATCTCAAAAAGGGGAATTATTTGATAGAGTTTATTTATTAAATTGTTTGAGGTGCGTCACGGTGTCGCACCTGTATAAAAAGATTGACGTATTTTTACCGATATGATAGAATGGAGATGATAACGAATGAATGCAAGAAAAAAACTTGATAAATTGTGCAAAGAACAGTTATGTAACGAAGTTAAAACGTATGATGAGGCACTTGATTTTCTGAGAGAATTCACCTGCGTTTATGATAAATGCAAATCAGATAAAGAGTATGTTCCCGGACTATCTCATTACGACTTTATGTATTGGGTAAATCCGATAAGAGAGGCGTTTGCAAAAAACAACTATATTAAGGCTGTAGAAAAGCTGATAGATACATATATGGAACAGAATGACTATTTGTTCCAATCAAGAGTAAAAGTTTCGATAATGATATTGTTACGACAATATGTAAACTCAGAAAGGGAAAACGATGAACAGCGGTATTTATGCGAACAATCAGAATAATTATAATCAAGCGATGGAATATGTAAGATTGACGCTTGAAAGAGATGGCGCTACAAAAGAGGACAATCTTCTGTTTCTGAGATTTATGCTTGATTCAATAGGTCGTGACATTGAAACAAACACACTTTTGTATTATGTTTACAATGCAAACGATAATGCGCCTATCGGAAACAGAGTATTCCCACATACCATTTATCTTGAAAACGGAGATGAAATACAGCTGTTTTCGGATCGTTTTGAAAAAAGAAAGATTGACCTCGCCACAGAAGTTGTAATAGCTCAGCCGTGGCGAAAACCGTCTGTATCAAAGGTATATGACTTATTGGGTGGCATTGATAGGAATGGCTTTAAATATGATTACAGAAATCATCGTGGAACTTTTTATCCTTATATGAATATTACGATAGTTTCTCAAGGACATCATTCAATATCCTGTTCTCATTACTTGAAAAAAGGGACGATAAATGTAAATGTTTATGATATAGAAAGTGCATATAAATATGTTGATACAGATGGTTGCTACTGGTTGTTTAACAATTGTAAAAACAAAAAAGTAGAAATTAACGATTTTCGTTACGCATTACTTTTTAAATTATCAAAAATGTACTTCGAATTGCTAAATTCTTAAGTTTAAAGCGACTGGTTTCAGCCGCTTTTTCTTTTTCTGATAGCGAAAATACAAAGCTGTGCCGACGGGTACGGCTTTTTTATATACAATAAAACAGGTGCGACAGGTGCGACCTGTGCGACATCGTGACGCACCTATAAAACAAGGAGGATAAAATGCAACAGCTTATAATTTTAATCGTAGCACTTGCTCTTGCAGGCGGAGTGTATCTGTTTCTGACAATCAGCAAGAAGAAAAACAAGGAACAGACAGAAGAAAACGCAGTCGAGATGATGACTGCAAACGAAATGATAAACGTAAAGGATATTCGTAACAATTGCTTACATACGAATGACGGGTACACATTTACCTTTATCGAAATCGGCGGTATGAGTATGGAGCTTTTCTCGGAAAGTGAAAAGCTGGCATACTGCAAAAACATAACTTCCATCGTTTCACGTTTTCAGTTTCCGTATAAATATATGGCTATTTCCTCGCCGTATGTAATCAAGCATATGGTGACGGCAGACAGCAACAGGCTTAAAAATGCAAGCGGTCTGTGCAAGCAGATGCTTGAGGATGATATAAATTTTGCCACCAAAATGGTAATTGACGATAACAAGATTGACCGCAGATTTTTCTTTATGCTGTTCTCGAAGGACGAGGACGAGAAAACTATCCTCAAGCGTACAGAGGATACAATAAACGCTTTCAACAGCGAGGTGGACGGAATGTTCTGCGAGCTTGTGAAAGACAAGGATATTATAAAAATGTATAACCTTTTTACAAACCCCGCATACATAGCTTACGAAAGAACAGATGATGTATATTTATCTATGTCACAGATTATTGCGACAAATTCTTAAAGGAGGAAAAAATGAAAAACAAGAAGTACCAGTTTGAAATTGAAGAAAACAATGTAATCCGTGCCGCAATAGCTCCGATGGGTATTGATTTCAGACCGAACACCAGGTTTTATATGGGTGATTACATCTGCCGTATCTATGCGATAATGCAATATCCGCCTACGCAGGAATACGGCTGGGTATCGAAAATAAACAACATCGCAGGAACTATCGTAAACTTTACAAGCACACCGATTACAGAAGCGAATATTGTGGATCAGCTATCGAAAATAATCAATGCCGCCCGTGCCGAAGCAGAGAATACCCGTGACGCATTACAGCGACAGAGAAAAACAAAAACAGCGGACGATACAACTCGTCTTATGGCTCGAATGGAAGAAAACAACGAAAAGATAGCTAAATTTTGCTGTACAGTAATGGTTATGGGCAACGATGAAATCGACTTTGAACAGAAATGCAACAGGGTTGAGAGCATAATCAGCGGTGTCGGCTGTAAACTGCGTTGCTTATCCCGTATGCAAAAGGACGCCTGGAAACATATATCGCCATCATACGCTCCTGTAGAGCTTATCGGTGATGTCGGTAATCGTCCTATGCCGGTTAACGCTTTCTACGGCGGTTTCCCGTTCCAGAACAGCGGATTTAACGACGGGGTAGGTTATTATCTTGGTGTAGATAATGACGGTACGCCGATTATTTTCGACCTTTGGAAGCGTGACGGAGCAAGGACAAACAGCAATATCAGTATAATAGGCGGCTCCGGTAAGGGCAAAACCACGCTTATAAAGCACATTATCGTATCGGAACTGATACGGGGAACAAAAGTAATCGTCATAGATCCCGAAACAGAGTACAAGGCTATCTGCGATATGTTCCGTGAAGATGGTATATCACGTTGGATAGACGCTTGCGGTGGCAGAAACGGAATGATAAATCCGTTGCAGGTACGTCCTAAACCGCTTTCGGACGAGGAGGAAGAAGAAGCCGAGAGCAAGGGTATCAGCGAGCTTGCGTTACACCTTAAAACGCTTGAAATCTTCTTTGAACTGTATCTTCCCGAACTTACTCAGATACAGAAAGCCTTACTTACGAAAGGGCTTATCGCTATGTACGAGAAATTCAATATAACCTGGGATACAAGTGTAACATTTATGAAGAATACCGACTTCCCGGTTATGACGGATTTATATAACACGTTGCTTGAGCAGAGAAAAACAGCCGAAAAAGGTGTAACCGATGATATGGACAAGCTGATACTGCTGCTTGAAAATATCACGACCGGTGCGGACAGCTTCCTTTGGAACGGTCACACGACAATGCAGTCATATGCACAGTTTATCGTGTTCGATACGCAGAATATGAAGATTATGAGCGATGCAATGAAATCAACGCAGTATTTTAATCTTCTCTCTTGGTGCTGGCAACAGATGAGTGCAGACAGAAGCGAAAAGGTGATGGTTGTATGCGACGAAGCGTGGCTCCTTATAAATCCCGATGTTCCGCAGGCGATGAGTTACCTCAGAGATACCGAGAAAAGAGCAAGAAAGTACAGCGGCGCACTTGCCGTTGCAACGCAGAACGTTGTAGACTTCCTTGATCCTAAAGTCAAGCTGTATGCACAGCCAGTACTGGATCTGCCGTCTACAAAGTTTATTTTCGGCTGTGAGGGCGATGACCTTAAAGCCGTATCGACACTATACAATTTTACCGATGCACAAAGAGAGCTTGTTGCCGCAGGCAATCGTGCAGAGTGCCTTATGAAAGCCGGTGGACGGTCGCTCAAACTCAAGGTGCAGTTACCTGAAAAGCGTCTGAAACAGTTAGGATTGGGAGGTAATTGATATGACTGTATCGACGGCTATTGCAAAAATAATAACTACATTAGCGTCAAACGAAAAAGGAAGAAAGATAATAGGAGCAGCATTACTTACTCCGATTGTAATAATTCTTTTGGGAATCGGTGTATTTATTGCCTTGCTAACCGGATTGTTCAGTTTGCTTTACGGTGCAGTGCGTGATACAAGCGTCAGCCAATCGTGGAATGATATACGAAAAAATGTGGAATCCGCTCTGAGCGGTGTCAACTCCTCAATCAATACACAGGTCAAGAACGATACATACAGTTTTATGCCGGACTTTTCGATAAACCTGTCAAAGTCTGTTCTGCAGAAAACTTTTTCAGAGGGTAACAACTCGTTTTTGTTGCTGTACGATACCAAAGAGGTCAATGACAGCGTTGCAAAAGCGAAGAAGTATATAGATAAGCTGAAAAAGGTAAAATCACAGAAAGAGCTTGAACAGCTTAACGAAGAAATTGATTTAAGCAGCTACAAATATTCTGACCTTGCGAAAGATAAGGAATTCCGGGACGATAAATCGTATGATATGAGCAAATACAGTCAGAGTACGGTACAGCTTATAAACACACTCGTCAAGCCCGAAATGCCGACATACGACTATGACGAAGAAACCGTAACAATTGACGGTGTAAAGGCAAAAAAGCAGATACTTACTGTACATAAGGATAACAAGACTCAGATAGTGGAGTACACCTGTTACGGCGAAGGTGACATATATCTTCCGAGATTGCTTGCGTTATATCAAGCGGAAACATTCAGCCGCTTTGAAGATATGGCAGAAAGTGACGCAAGCGGACTTGATAACGATATAGCAAGTGCTATCGAGAATGTCAGCTCAGACGGAAGCGGCGGCGCAACAGCAGACGGTTTTGACGTTGCCTGTCTGAACGTGTTCCAGGCACAGGAGATAGGACAGATATTCGAGAGAGCGGCTCTTGAGGGTAAATTTTCCGCAAAAGTCAGTACGGAAAAGACCGGTACTACAGAAAAACTGTCAGTAACGGTAAAAACACCGTCTGAAGATGACTGGTACGAAATGTTCAATGTAGACGAGAAGTACAGGGATTACACCAAAGAAAATACGCAGATAATCGAGCGTATCTTATCCGACGCACAGATAAATAATTTGTACATATCGGTAGACAGTACAGCTCAACGTGCATTGTTCGTGTACTTTCAAGGCTTTTTCAATCTCCCTGTCGAAGCCGATGATTTAAAGGAAAACACAAACGGTATCCTTACAACGCTGAATGACTTTGAAACAATACACAGCCGTGGATCAAGTGCAATCGGCAAGGCATACGAATCGGGTATAACACTGTATCTGAATGATGAGGATACCGAGGTCAGAGCGGAGATACTTCCCGATGTAGGCGAGTGCATACAGGATGTATATATCTATGATGTTTATGACGCAGAAAAACGCAAGGTAGTAAAAGAAAAGCCAAATTATACATACAACTGCTCGGCGGTACAGCTTGCATACATAATTGATACGGACGTGTTTGCAGAGGAATACGGCTTTGATTTTCCGACTATCGTAACAACCACAGGTACGGAGATAAAGCACGATAACGGTGTTCTGACGCTGATGATAGAATACAGCTGTCTTGACAGGCTTGAAACTATCTCGGAGCAGGACATAGGATTATCACTGTATGACGTATACGACAAAGACGAGAAGATAGTAATAGGCTATGCTCACTCCGGCAAACACAGCAAGGAAAAGGACGAGGGCTTATCAGCGACAGGCTGGAGCCATACATTCGGGAGCGATATAATACCGCATTTATGCGTCAAAACTGCGTTTGTAGATGGAGAGGTAACGCCTCCGGAGCTTGATAATCCGCATATCTATGACGGCTTATCGGTGCGTTTTGTCGGAGCAAAGGTAAATCCTTTGCTTTGGTTTAAGGCTTACAGGACGGACGTTAACAAGGACCTGCTTGACAGCATAAGTGCGATACAGGTGAAAAAATAAAAGGAGAATTTGATTATGGAAAATGAAGAAAAGCTGTTTGATACATTCGGTGAATATCTTGACAAATGCGGTGACGTGGAATTTGATTTTTTCTGCGATGACCTGTATTGTGATCATACTGTAGTATGGAACAGCTATAATGATAAGCTGACAGAAAAAGCAAAGGAAAAATGGAACAAACTGCTCGGCTCAAAATATGAAGTTACTTACTCCGACGATAAGTATCGTATCAGACAGATAAACATACCCGATGAAAATCTGCGTAAATCCTGTCTTGATTTTGCGTATGCACAGGCAGGATATATTCCGGCATCGGAGTATGATGAACTGTTTTGTAGCGAAAACCGCATTTGCATAGGTAATTGCTATGTGAATTTCGGAATCAAAACAACATCGCTGTCCGGAGAAACAAGACAGGATTGCGAAAATCTGAATATGACGGATTGTATGACGCTGTACGGACGAATAGCAATGAATAATCCTGTCAGCTGTGAAACAGCACTGACTGTCAATGCAGTGAGCGTAACAGGAAATACAACCGTACCGCTGATAGTATGCAGAAAAGGCACTTTCAGCTATGTGAACAATTGGCAGACTGATAAATTACTCGGAAATGAGAAAATGTTTAAGATGATAGCTGATAAGGCGAAGATCGAAGCTAAATCCTACAACAAATTTGAAGAAGAAGAACCGGAGGTATAAAAATGTTTTTATTCCCGCTTTTAATGGTAGAAAAGAAACGTCAGACAATGCTCAGCGAGATACGCAAGGAGCTTGAGATGAATCAGAAGATAACAACAGTGAACAACCTTTCGTATTTCATCAAGGAGGAGCTGAAATATTATGAGTACATCACTCATATCATAATCGACCTTGAATTTATCGAGGAAAAGGGTGATGAATTCCTTACGAGCTTAAAGGCTCTTGTGATGGCAACGGACGTGCCGATAATCATATACGCCGAAGGAGTATATCCCGGTGATATGCTGCTGTCGGAAATAGCAAGACAGGGACTTGCAAATATCATAGGCGAAACGCCCAAAACGTTGAAGCAGATAAGCCGTAACAAAATGCAGAAAGACCTGCGTGAAGCACTGATAAAGTCAACCGCAGACCGCAGAATAGGGCTTAGAGAAGAACGTCAGAGAAGATTTGACGTTACATATATCCCGGTGCAGAAAGGCAATAACAATGCAATACCGAATTACAACAACTGCGACCTGCATTTATCAATCGGTTTATTCGGAGCAATGCGTCGTGTCGGTACTACAACATACGCAATACAGCTTGCGGAGTATTTCACAGCAAGAGGAGCAAAGGTAGCGTTCTTCAGCAAGAACGAACTTACTGACGGCGATCTGAACATTCTCCAGGAAACATACAAGGAAGAAACGGTATCAAAGGGAACGTATTTCACATATCGTAACATCGACTTCTATTTCTTCGGCAGAGTGCCGGAGAACTGGGGTATTTACAATGTCGTAATCAATGATTACGGCACAGACACAGAGCAGATTGACAACTGGCTGTCCTGTCACTACAGATATATTGTGAGCGGTTTCAACGAAACCGACATAATACAGCTTATGTCACTGCTCGAAACCGACAAGAATGATACAAAGCGGCTAATAGGCAGAGATTACAGAATAGCGTTCAATTTCGGAGATCCGTCAATGTGTGGTGAACAGTACAGATATCTTTGTTCAAATCTTGCAACTTCGGCAAGAATTACGATGAACGGCTTTCTGCCGTACAAGTTTAATTTGCCGCAGTGGTTTTTGCAGACATGTGACACGGAATTTGAAAACTACAGAATGTATATCTCAAACATAAAGAGATAACGGAGGTGGCAGTATGGCACATCTTGAAGAAGATATAATTGAACGAGCAAAAAATACCGATATGATAGCCCTTCTCGAAAGCGAGGAGGGCTTTTCCTTTAAAAGCACATACGGTGAACGTGAATTCAAGTGTATTGAGCATAACAGCCTTGTTGTAAACGGCAACCGGCACAGATGGTACTGGAACAGCCGACAGGTCGGAGGAAACAATGCCATTGATTACCTCGTAAAGATACGGGGTATGAATTTCAGAGATGCGGTATTACATCTTGTCGGAGATAGGGAGCAAACGGCATATACGCCGATAAGGAAGGCGGTAACGGAAAATGTATCTGTATCAAAACCTGTACGGTTTGTTCTGCCGGAACAGGCTCACTTTCCGGACGGCAGACGAAATTACAGTAATATCATTGCTTATCTTAACAAGGGCAGAGGAATTGATATGAACATAATCAATACACTGATAGCTTCCGGTCAGATTTATCAGGGAGTGCAGTACAACGGCTTGCATATAGTCGGATACAATGATGAGGGAATGGCTTTTTATCGTTTTAATGATAACCGTGACTGGGTTGATTATAGATTGCAAACGCTGAGGTCCTCACCGACAGCAACAGATACATATCAAGCAGAAGCTGTTTCTTCAAAATATGTTGATAAAATTCTTCTGAAGGATAACACAAAAATATTTAAGAATAATCTTGTTGTATCAACCGGGAAAAACGCTCAAGGTGAAATATCGTATGCAGCATTCCGTATAGCAAGCACAAATTACAGATTCCGGGGAGAAGTAGCCGGGAGCGATAAGTCGAGCGGCTTTCTGATCGAGAGCGAGGGTATGAACGATTGTGTGTATGTGTTTGAATCGTTCATCGACGCTATGAGCCACGCCAATCTGTACAATATAAAGTACGGAAATAAGGACGCCTGGAAACTGCACAACAGGCTTGCTCTCGGCGGAACAGCGGATACGGCTCTGATGGAGCTGTTGAAGCGTAAACCGAATATCCGTAATATTTGTCTGTGCCTGGATAATGATAGTGCAGGACGCACTGCGGCAAAGGAAATAGCAGGTAAGCTCAGAAGTATGGGATATGTGAATATCTATGAACGTTATCCCAATGAAAAAGATTATAACGATGAGCTTAAAAAGGTTAAATCAATCATAAACGAACAAGCAGAAGAAAACGAAGTATAAATAATATTTTGACAAATCGGATATATTATGTTAAAATGAGGTATCAAATGAAAAAATCATATTATTTATCAATGTGGGTTTGCACAATTTGGGGCATTTTAGTTGCTTTAAATTATTCATATTTTCAAGGAGATAAACAAAATATGGACGATACTACAGTTGACTTTATTCAAAAGCTAATTATTGCAATTTTGCCGGCACTTATCACCGGTTTACTTACTTTTTTTATCGGAAAAAAGTCCAGGATAAATAATTTGTCTAATAATATAGATGAGTTAAAAAATCTGATTGGCTCTCAAGAAGGAACAACGTTGACGAAATACGTTTCTGATACTTTTAACAGCATAAAAGAAGACATCGGACGTCAAGACAGAGGGTCCCTTAGTAAACAACACGATAATTTGCAGAATATGCTTAAAAAAGAAATCGAATTAATAGAAAAAAGAAATGATAGTGATACAAATCGGTTACTAAAATTTGATAACGAACAACAGAATATCGACAATGCAATAAACCAGTTTATTTTGTTTCAAAAAAGCTGGTATAAACAGGTAAATACTATAACTGAATTGCAAGCAGAAAACAGCAAGCTTAACGCAATAATAAAGGAAAAAGAAAGAGAAAATGATGCTATTAGAGAAGAACTCAAGAATACATATCAATTGGAAATAAAAGTATGCAACGAGAAAATTGAGTCCTTAACTCAGCAAAATAAATTGTTATCAAGTAAATTAGAGGCAAATCGTATAAATCATCAAAACAAATTCACAAACACGAATGTAAAAGATGAAATTATATCGAAGAACAATTTCAGAACTAAAGATGATGATGAAATAGAGTTGTAAAGCAGAGAGTGGCAGTTAATGCCACTCTTTTTTGATAATTTAATAAAGGAGGATAACCCAATGCAGAACAGCAAGAGCTATTTCGTACTGCCGAATACTGCGTTCGGCTTATCCTCCGAAGAATTTTCTATCCTTGCTTATCTGCTGTCAATTCCAACGGCAAAAAAGCGTGTCAGACAGCAGACCATAGCAGAGAAGTGCAATATAGGCAGTCGCAATACTGTAACAAAAGCAATAAACAGCCTGCTTGCAAAAGGATATATATTTACAAAAATCCGCACAAGACGTGTTAATTACTGGTATGGCACAAATATCTATTATCTTAACGAGGACGCAGTATGCGATTTTTCAAAAGGATACACATTGATACAGCGGAGCGTTTTTGAATACGGCTTATCGCCGGCACAGCTGAAGGTATATGCTTTCATTGCAAAATCAATCAACTCAAAGCTCGGCTACTGCTGGAACAGCTATACCGATATATCCAAAGGCACAGGTATGTCCCGTAGCACTGTAATTGCTCTAATACATCAGTTAGAATACAGAGGGCTTATAAGCAAAATCAGAAAAATGAGATACGGCTGTCCAAAGGTTTATTCGGATAATGTTTATTACATAAGGCTGAAAAGAAAAAAGCAGATAAAAAAAGAAGTACAGCCCCGCAAAGACTGTACCTCTCAAAAATCCAATGTAAATTATAATTTACAACTTGATAATAACACAGAGCCTGCATTTTGTCAAGTCCTGCTGAGCGATTTTTTGCAAACGAGGGGTAGTCCGAAATATGAGCATCTATATATTAACCAGCAAGTTAGCCACAGAAAAAGGAAAGCAAGTAAATTAAATTTACTATATAGCAGTATATATAGGATACTTAGAAAGGTTTATTCCCGTTTTTCTTCAAAAAAGTCCTGCGGAAAACGAATAATGAGTAAAAATAAGGCTCCGCCTTGATATTTTTCGACTTTTCTTTTCTGCGGCTAATAGTGACGGTGCGACACCGTGACGCACTTGCAACATAATGAAAAATATGTTAGAATGGAGAAAATATGTTAACAAAAGAGATCGTTTACGACTTATACAAAAAGTTTGCAAGATCCGGAACGTCGATTGTAACAGTTCCTTACAAAGAAATCGACAAAGAAGCCTTCAAGGCAAAATGCTGGGATGCGTTTGAATGGCACAGATGGCTCTTCCAAGAAACGCTTAAACTTCCTGTTATACGAGATGATCTCACAAAAAACTTTTTTGTAAAGAGAGATGATAAGGTGAATAAGTTATCAGTTGTAATCAAAATTCCTTATGAATATCACAATCAATATGCAGACGCTATTTATGATTTAAATAATGTTGTCAGTCAAGACGGTTGCTGTATGCTTTTTGTCAATAATATGATTTACTCATTTGCTTCGTATTTAGTTATCGAAGATGATTATCAAAATTACGAGAAGATTAAAGCAGCAATTGAAAAGTATCAATTAGAAATTGATATGACGCAAACACTTGACAGCTTATACAGTCAATTGTATTCAAGAGCCTACAATACAACAAACTTTATGAGTAACTGCGACAAAGAGCAAATATTGCTTCAAATGTCGGCGGTTTATGCTTACAAAGACAAAGATGAGTTGGCTCGATCCGGTTACTATGTTGCCGATACCGATAAACAGACAGTATTTATCTCATATTCGCATAATGACAAAATCATTGTGAGAGATGTCAAAGACAGAGTTACTATGTGTGGGCTGAATGTGTGGTTTGATGAGAATTGCATAGCTGTCGGCAAACACATAGTGAACGAGTTTATGGACGGAATAACTAAATCCGATTATGCTATTATTTTTGCAAGCAAAAGCACAGTCAGCTCCGTTTACTCTAAAGCGGAAATTCAGAATCTGTTTGTAAAGGTGCTTAACAATGAAATCAAATTGTTTATTGTTAAGTTAGATGATGTTGATATGAACAGTATTTTTCCAAACCTCAAAAACTATAAATACTATGATTTTTATCAAGAACATAACATTGATAAGTTGGTAATGAGTATTGTTGATTTTGTCAAAAAGAAGTAGTTGGTGCAGGTGCGACACCGTGACGCACTTGTTTTTTATATATTGATATTGACAATATGGTCAAATAATGGTAAAATTATGAAGGGTCAAAATAAGCAACAATCTAAGGGAGGGAAGTACATGAATAAGAATAGAAATAATGATCGTAAATTGGTTGTATTTAAAACAATATCTAAGGTTATAATCAGCGTTTTGGCGATATTCTTCGCAGTTGGTACAGTTGTTACAATTGCTGTTCCGATTAATATTAATATATTTCAAGGAACTAATTCAACAAGCTATAATATTGACGAGAACGCAAATCAATCGTCAGTAATTGATAATACATCTACTAACGTCGTTAATAATTCTTCATACTCACTTAGCGCTGATGATGAAAAAAATATTATTATTAATGAAATTTATACATTGTATAAAAATAAAGTGACATACCTGGATCCAATTAGTTCTACTTATTATCCTTATGGCTACATAAGTTCCGATGTAGCTATGAAGGGATACTGTGAAAGAATATTTATAAATAATTATTTAGATTCAGAGGCTGACATAGATTACAATGATATTCACTTTGCGACTGAATTATATAATAGCAATCATGAAACAATTCAGCAATCTGATTGTTTATTTTCATCTTATTTTTTTATGAAAGAAGAAGAAATAGAAATAATTTTTGGAATTGAAAAAAAGTTAATATCCGATAGATATTGTTGTAAGTTAACAATATACAATGAAAAGACTGAATTAGACACAATTTTCATAGTATTCGATATAATATAAAAACGCCCTCTGTCAGAGCATTAACAGCTTTGGCAGAGGGCGTTTTTTGTTTCTCCTCGGAATATAGCTCTCAGAAAAAAGAAAAATCAGCGAGAGCGGTTGTATATGTTTTGCACAATATAGCTACTAAAAATTCAGCGTTTTTACTATATTTTTTTGTGCAAACACCGTTGACAAAATTGTCAAAACACGGTATAATAATCTTTAAGGAGTGATATAAAAAAACACTCCGCAGGAGTAGGGCTTTGCAGAGCCGTTACTCTTTTCCTCAGACGATGGACAAACATCTACTGATATAGCGAAGTGGCTACATCTGTGTCCTATATACATATTATAGCACAGATTAAATACATTATGCAAGAGCTTTCAGAAGATTTATGGGTATTCGTCTGATGGCTCTTGTTTTTTTATTGATTATTTTCATTAAGTTCACGCAACTTTTTTTGGCGTAAACGTTCTTTCGCTTCTAAATGCCTGTTTTCTAATTCTGCGACTTCATCCAAAGGTAGGGAGAAGTGTTTGCAAAACTCGGACAGTTTTGATTTATCATTCGGGCAGGGACCGTTCATGTCTCTGCGACCGTTAAGGATTGACGCACAACCGGTTTCGGATATGTTCCATATCGATGAAAGTATCTGTTTTCTTTCTCCCGGCTCAGTGAAATTTCTTTCCTCTAAGATTCTTTCTAAATATGTCCGATGCAAAGTAATGGCTAACTTCTTCATAAAATACACCACCTGTATGATTTTTAGGTAAGACACGATGTCCCACCTTATGAAAGGAAAAACAACAATGATATATTTCAACTACACCAACATTCTGAACAGGAATCTCAAATCGCAGTTCGGAATTGATATGACAGACAGTGATTACAGCGTACGGATTGATGTTTATTACGTTGACCAAGATGATGTTACCGGGAATATTGCAATGGTAACATCGGGAACAATAAGCATTTCACCATTCGATAAGACAAATAGCGCAATGTGCAAAAAAGTCGATTCGCTTTCATGTAGCACGTTCAGATACTACATATTTGACAGCGAATGCGGCGATGACAACAGCAAAACCGCACTTTGTATCATCCTTGATATAGATCATAACGAGGAAATCGACGATTGGAAAGAACTGATTGACCCTGACCTTGATTATTGGCACGGGTGGCGTTCGGATATGTGCAACGCATCGAGATACACGATTGATGAAAACGGCACTACGAGGATTAAAAGCAAATCCGAAATGCGGTTATCGCAACTTGAATCCTTATATCTGCAGAAAAGAGAAATATCAACCTGCAAAGAAAAAGACGAGCAAGAAACGAACGAAGAGTGACAGATGCGTCATGGTGTCGCACCTTAAGTCTTAATAAGAAGCTGCATTTATGCAGCTTATATATGAAATGTGAAGCGTAAATTCGCGGCACATTTTGCCACCTGTCCTGAGCGACAGTACAAATTGAATGCCGACCATTGTCAGAGATGACCTACAGCCGAGATAACTACGCATTAGTTCTGAGAACATCGTGTAAGCAACACGGGAGAGGAACAGTAAACGCCGGTTTACTGCAAACCACCGACTAACAAGTCACAGTTCAGAAACGCCGCATTCTGCGGAGCGAGTATACATACTGTACTACTAATACAGTTGAGCTACATCGGACCGGGTAGGTGTTAAGCTACGGAGAGATGCGAGAGCGTTAATCGAAACAGTGAGTCGGAACACAAAATGTATAATATATCATGGCGGAGTAGTTACCGCTATTCCGCTGTGATTTTTATATTTATACCTTTAGGGACACTGGTGTACAGTATCCCTAAAAGTGTAAATATTGTTGGCGCAGAAAGAGGGATTTGAACCCTCGCGCCGGTTTCCCGACCTACTCCCTTAGCAGGGGAGCCCCTTCACCACTTGGGTATTTCTGCATGGCGAATTAATAATATAAAATTTAAATGGTGCCGCTGATCGGACTTGAACCGATACGGTATTGCTACCGAGGGATTTTAAGTCCCTTGTGTCTGCCGATTCCACCACAGCGGCATATTCTGTTGTGCGGTGATTAACCTTGATATATTATACACTTATTTTTCCTGCTTGTCAAGTGTTTTTTGAAAATTTTATTAAATTATTTTCTGCTTTTCCATCTTGTATTTTATTCCGAAATAGTGTAAAATATTAATTGAAATATACCTAAAAAACAGGATACAATTTCCAACAATTCTATAGTTATCATGAAAGGGGAATACAAATGAGGATAGCTCTGTTTACAGAAACATACCTGCCGAGCATCAACGGTGTAGTCACCCACGTTAAAACTTTAAAGGAAGGTCTTGAAGCGCTCGGACATACGGTACTGGTGGTTACCGCCGATTCAAGAGTAAACAATCACGTTATTGCGGACGATGTAATGTACTGTCCCGCCGTAAAACTCAAAAAAATCTACAATTATGATATAGCGCCGCCTATAAGCAAGGAACGTCTTGATAAAATCAAGAGCTTTGCTCCCGACATAATTCATATCCATAACGAATTCGGAGTAGGCATTTCCGGTGTACTTATCGCAAGAACTCTCAAAGTACCGCTTGTATATACGCTCCATACAATGTATGACGATTATGTATATTATGTAGCAAAAACAAAAGGCTTCGGCAAGATTGTAACTTCCGCCAGCCACCTTTACGCAAAGATGCTCGCATCAACAGCTTCGGCTATTACAGGACCATCGCCCAAGGTTTCGGAATATTTCAAAGCCTGCGGCGTAAAGAAGCCCGTCCACGTTATACCGAATTCAGTGGAGCTTGACGTATTCAAGCCCGAAAACGTTGATAGAAACGATGCTGTCAGGATGAGAAGAAAGTTCGGATTTGCGGATGACGATATGGTGTTCTGCTTCTGCGGCAGACTCGGCAAGGAAAAGAACATAACGCTTCTTCTTAAATACTGGGCTAAAAATGTCAGACCCGAAGATAAGATCAAGCTGTTCATACTCGGTGACGGACCTTTGCACGAACAGCATTGCAAGGAAGCCGATGAACTCGGTATATCCGATATGGTGAAATTTGCGGGCAGGGTAGAACACCCCGATTTACCCGTATATTATGCCTGCTGCGACGCATATATCACAGCGTCACTCTCCGATACCTGCTCAATATCCATGCTCGAGGGTATGGCTATGCACCTTCCTGTTCTCAGCCTTAAGGACGACCTCAATGTCGGACAGGTAAAGGACGGTATCAACGGCTATAACTTTACCGATGCCGACAGTATGTACGAGCTTCTGAAAAAACTCCGTGATATGCCTAAGGACGAGCTTGCCGAGTTTGGCAGGCAGACGAGGGAGTCAATAAAGACATCCGGCGCTGTACGCCTTGCTAACGATTTACTCGATGTGTATAAAGAGGCAATCGAGGTTTACAAGAAGAAGAACAAAAAACGTAAGCTTAAGAAACGCTATCGTGTTATCAGACACAGATATGTTAAGCGTTCCGCAACAAAAACAGGTAAGTCTATATAATAATAAGCGGCGGATCTAAACAATCCGCCGCTTCAGTCTGTCGAAAAAACCGGTTATTATTAAATCAGTACCATTAAACATATCGCCGACACCGCCTGAAACACTTTCCTTACCGACAAGGAATTAATATTTTCGTGAGTATATCAGTGCAACTGCACTGACATTGACCCTTCAAAAAAACGCCACTAACCTGAGATATATGTACTAACCTGCGGACGTGT
>ENA-ORMS01000854-ORMS01000854.1-human-gut-metagenome-genome-assembly--contig:-NODE-854-length-28230-cov-9.205963_pt1 | contig 28230 bp, 23 predicted proteins | sample MGYA00242104_ERZ508997 | MGnify/ENA primary metagenome ERZ508997 (study PRJEB26280, sample SAMEA2338704) | human gut metagenome | biome: human gut; feature: human-associated habitat; material: faeces... | reverse complement strand
AAGGCATCGAGCCTTGACTAACAAATGCCGACGCGGGGACGCGTCGCCCCCAGGTTAGCTTGCGTTTGAGACATTAGAATGTGTGCTGGAATTAGGCCGATAAATTGCAGTCTACCCACACGATTCGTTACAGAGACGAATTAGTCGATAAGCCTTGGCGCATTCTTTCGTCCAGAAATACTCCACCAATTCATATCAACTAATTTTGAACACCTACTTAACAAAAAAAGATTAACGATAGAATAAAGTAACATTATTCTATCGTTAATCTTTTTTTATGGCTTATAAAACGCTACTATGTTACGCTAACAATTGCTTGACGATGGTTGAAATGGCTTTACCATCAGCACGACCTGCGAGTTTCTTGCTAACAATGCCCATTACTTTGCCCATATCCTTCATGCTAGTGGCCCCTACTTCGGCAATGACAGCCTTGATCTCCGCCTCTAACTCTTCTGGACTGAGAGCTTTAGGCAAGTATTCCTCAATTACAGCGGCTTGAGCTTCCTCCTCTTCGGCCAGGTCGGCACGATTTTGTTCACGATAAAGGGCTGCAGTGTCGCGACCTTGTTTGGCGAGTTTTGAAAGAATTTTCAGCGCAGTAGCATCGTCGAGCGTATCATTAGCTCCAGGAGCCGTCTTGGCTTCAATAAAGAACTTTTTTACGTTGCGGAGTGCTTCCAAACGCATTTTGTCTTTTGCCTTCATTGCGGCAATGATGTCCTTGCTTACTTTTTCAAAAATATCCATTGTTATACGTCAGTTATTTGTTTTCGATAATTGCTTAATGTTGCGCAAATATTCCGCAGTGCGCTTATAAGTGGGCACGCTCTCAACTTCGCTTATCACCTCAAGGTTGGACAAATCGTCCTCAGTAAAGAGATAGATGGATGAGCGCTTACGAGTGCGCTTATTTCTTGTCGCGCCATAGTACTTATTGCGCTGCTCCTCACGTTCGAGGGCCTCCTCTTCTGAAATTGTTTGCTGTTGTGGAGCGACCTGCTTAGCGTTGCCGAACAAGCCAAAGCCTGAAGCAATAATCGTTATCTTTATTTTCTTTCCGAGATTAGGGTCGAAAGCCAAACCCCATTTAGTCTCGATGTTGGCATTAAACTTCGACATGAAGTCAGTTATCTCGTTCATCTCGCTCGTGAGCAAACCATTTTCGCCGCTATCACTGGTTGTTATAGCCAGAAGAATGTGTTGTGCGCGGAACACATCATTATTGTTGAGCAAGGGAGAGTTAAGCGCATCGTAAATAGCTTTCGATACACGCTCTTCGCCCTCACCATAGCCGCTCGACATCACTGCTACCCCACCATTACGCAATGCGGTACACACATCTTGAAAGTCAAGATTGACACGGCCGTGCATCGAAATGATTTCGGTGATAGAACTAACCGCCGTCGATAGCGTCTCGTCAGCGCGCTTAAAGGCATTGATAATGCTGAGGTCTGGATATATATCGCAAAGTCGCTCATTATTGATCACGAGCATTGCATCAACTTCCTTTGAGAGTGCTTCCAATCCATCAAGAGCCTTGTCTATCTGCTTCTCGCGTTCAAAGAGGAAAGGAATGGTTACAATACCAATGGTAAGAATCCCCTTCTTACGTGCCTCATGAGCGATGACGGGCGAAGCGCCCGTGCCTGTTCCACCTCCCATACCCGCAGTGATGAACACCATTTTCGTTTCATCATCAAGTGCCTTTGCTATAAGGTCAACACTGTCCATAGCAAGTTCACGACCTGTCTCGGGATTGCCACCAGCCCCTAAGCCAGGGCCTAACTGTAAGTGGTCTGGCACGGGATTGTCCTCCAAGGCCTTTTTATCACTATTGGCCACCATATAGCGCACCTCAGGTATGTTATCACGATACATCTGAGCGACAGCATTGCCGCCACCGCCTCCCACGCCTATCACCTTAATGATGCGCGGTGTCGTAACGTGAGCAAGTTGTATAAGATCGTCAGACATAGGGGGAGGGAGTTAGGGGTTAGGGGTTAGGGATTAGGGGTTAGGAGGTTAGGAGGTTAAGAAGTATGTATTCAGCTGCCATGCATTGATAATACCAATGAGCAGAACGTTAAAGGAAAAGCTAACTTTTTAACCCTCTAACCTACTAACCCATTAACCCTCTAACCTCCTATCCCATTCATCAAAATGAGATAACCGAACCTGGAGTAGCAGGAGGAGTAGTCGTGCCGCCCAAGCCTTCGGGTTCGATGGCTACATTGGAGTATGACTTTGCTTTAATGTCAGAGAGAGCTTCCTTTGAGCGCTTATAAGTAGGAGTGAGTTCTACCAATGAGATGATTTCCTCGTTGTCGAGGTCGTCAAGGCCAAACATAAAGAAGCGTGGACGGCGACGAAGGGTACCCTTCTTATCACCACCATAGAAACCTACACGGCGTTCTTCATTTTCTTCATCACGTTCAATCTCAATTTGGCGTTTCTTCTCAGCCTCAGCGTCCATCTTGTTCTTAATACCTGGCACGTTATTAATACCAAATCCTGTAGCCAAAATGGTGATTTTAACTTGCTTGCCGAGTGAAGGATCGGTTGAGAGTCCCCACTTCGTTTCGACATCGTCGTGGAACTTTGACATAAAGTCGTGCACTTCGTTCATTTCGTCCATCATGAGGGTGTCCCCCTCCTTCTCGGCACAGAATGAGATAGAGAGGAGAACCTTCTTCGAATTGAAGATGTCGTTGTTGTTGAGCAAAGGTGAATGAAGTGCTGCTTCGATGGCCTTGCTTACGCGGTTCTCGCCTTCGCCATAGCCCGTTGACATGATAGCTACGCCACCATCTTTGAGCACGGTGCAAACATCACGGAAGTCGAGGTTGATAATGCCGTGCATGGTGATAATCTCAGCGATAGAACGTGCTGCCACACTCAACGTGTTATCAGCCTTCTCAAAAGCAGAGAGTACATTGAGTTCGGGATAAATCTCACGCAAACGTTCATTATTGATTACCAAGAGGGCATCAACGTGCTTTGAAATTTCTTCTACACCATCGAGCGCTTGGTCAATCTTCTTATTACCCTCAAAGAGGAAGGGAATGGTCACAATACCAACCGTAAGTATGCCCATTGACTTTGCCTCACGGGCGATGACGGGAGCAGCACCTGTACCCGTACCACCACCCATACCAGCAGTGATGAATACCATTTTTGTGCCGTCGTCGAGCATTTGCTTAATCTGCTCAACACTCTCTTCGGCAGCCTCACGAGCACGTGCCGGACGGTTGCCCGCTCCCAAGCCCTCTTTGCCTATTTGAAGACGAACGGGTACGGGAGAATCGGCCAAAGCCTTTGAGTCGGTGTTGCACACAACGAAGTTGACATCATGAATGCCTTCGCGATACATGTGATTGACAGCGTTGCCGCCGCCACCACCTACACCGATTACTTTTATAATAGAAGGAGTGGTGGTTGTCACTCCCATATCAATCAACAAATCGTTATTTTCGTCAGCCATTGCTTTGTATGATCTTAATAATTTGCACCTACTTATGGGTGGTTCTAAAAATTCTGTTTTTAGAGTTCTGCTATTCTGAAATGTGATTTATACGCTCTCGAAAGTGTCTTTTTGAAAGTTTGTTCGGTCACATAGCCCGCTATGCTCCCTCACAAACTTTCAAAAGTACACTTCCGATAGCGCACAAATCCCTATTTCAGAATTATTAGAATCACCCTTATGCGTTTTCGTCACCTTCTTTTACAAGGTTGCCAAAGAAGTTTCCTACACGCTTAAAAGCGTTTTTCCACTTGTCGCGCTTCTCTTTCTTGCGCAATTCACGCTCGATGCGTTCACGCTCACGAGCCTCGGCTTCAGCCTTGATACGAGCCTCTTCTTCTTCCTTGCGCTTTGCTTCTTCTTCTTCAGCCTTACGTTGTGCTTCAGCTGCGGCTTCTTCTTCCGCAGTAAGAGCAGGTTCTTCGTGCTGTTGTTCTTCCTTCTCTTCAAAGAGACTTGGCTGACCTAAGGGGCCACCACAGCAGTTGATCTCGCCTTTATCAATTAAAGCGATAACAGCATTGCAGTCACCACCATCGTTCAGACCCGGATAGTCGGTAGCACGAAGGGGAATGCGAATATTATGAACGAAACGAATCTTCTCAAACTTTGTGTCGCGTGTGAAAGCTTGGTCAATACCTCGCATGTGAGAAGCACCGCCCGTAACAATGAGTCCACCGATCAATTGGTTGACATCATAGTTAGAAAGCGAGATTTGGTTCTTCACATTCAAGATGATCTCTTCAACACGTGCCTCAACTAAGCCCATAAACTCCTCGTAAGGAATCTGTCGGCCATCGCTGGTAGTAATAGGCTTATGACTATCAGCTTCATCAGTTGAAACGGCACTACCATACTTGAGCTTAAGTTGTTCGGCCTCATCGTCCTCTATCTGCAATGACTGAATGTCGCGATTGATATTAGCACCACCTAATGGGATTACGGCCATGTGACGCAAGAGGTTGTTCTTGTAGACGGCTACAGAAGTGGTCTCAGCTCCCATGTCAACTAACACGCAACCTGAACGCTTTTCAGGTTCAGTCAATACGGTGTCGGCCATGGCAAGCACATTAATAGGAAGGTCGGCAATGGTGATACCTGCAGCACGGAAGCAGTTGCGAATCTCTTCACGCACGCTTGAGTTGGCTACTATATTAAGGTAGTGTCCCTCGATATTATCAGAGAGGATGCCGACAGGATCGTTCTGCACTTGGGTGCCAAGATGATACTCTTGCGGAACTGATTCAAGTATGTCGCGATCTGAATTAGCCGAGCTACGATTTTCATCACACATGGCATCAACCATCTCTTGTGTGATTTCTACCTTTGAGTCGAAGTGGCGCACTACGGTGTTGGCTACGGTATGCATACCCATGCCGCCAATGCCTACATAGACGCGGCTAATGCTGCGCTGCATCTTTTGCTCCAGCTTGTCCTTCATGCTAATGATGCACTGCGTCATCTTGCTCACATTGTTAATGCGGCCTTTGCGAATGAAGGTGGTTGAAGGCTCTTGAGCGAAGGCAAGCACCTGAATGGCGCCGTCGGGCTGCTTGCGACCTGCCATACCAGTCACTTTCGACGACCCCAGCTCGATAGCTACTATAAAGTTGTCTTCTGTTGCCATTATATGTTGTTTTTTATTTTCTTGATGTTATGGTTGGGGGGAAGGGGAGAAGGTTAGGGGGTTAGGGTGTTAAAAGGTCGTTTTGTTAACGACCTCTCCTACTTGTTACTTATTTAAACTCATTGAGTTCATTAAGTCCTTTAAGCCTCTCACTGTTCCTTTCTTCCTACAATTTGTGATACGTGTTCTACTGATATTTCAGCATACTTGTTCCACCCTACTTCGGGGAGAACCTTTTCGTAGAACGTGTAAAGATTGCGAAACTTTTGATTAATGCTATCGGTCGTACCGAAAGCTATGGTGTGACTGCCCACTCGCGGCACCATTGATATATGGCGTTGTGGACTGACATATATTTGTTCTATCTGATTATTCCAAAAGGCATCATCGCGTAAGAAGCGTGCCAACTTGATGAGTTGACGTTGAGCATAGGGGCGAGAGATATCGCCCGTAGCGACAACGAGGTCAGCCGAATAGCCTTGTGGATTCATTATGTTGCCTTTGTCGTCAATGTAATAGTCATCGCCATTGTCGGCTTTGACACGCAACAAGGGTAAACGCTGCAATATTAACACATTCACTACCCCACCCGGTGACTTGTAACACGATACAGAGTCAATGAAAGAGTTACGACGCAAAGCACGCTCTATGGCCAATCCATCAATCTGTTCCATTTCGCGTCCTACGGGATAGAGTCCCGATTGGCGCAAAAGGCGGTCGGCCTCATCGGTTGTGATGAAGCCTGCATGTGAACTGTCGGCTATGGTAAAGCTGACTTCCTTACACACCGTCGTATCGCCATGTGTGGTAAAGTTGGCAAAGGCGAAACATAGATAAACGATGATTCCTGCCAATAGAATCAGTTTGAAAAAGGTCTTCAAGTAATGTGCTAATATGCTAATGCGTAGGAAATGTGCAAATGCGTGGGAAATGTGCAAATGTGTGGGAAATGTGCAAATGTGCAAATATGCAAATGTGCAAATGATTGAATGATGTTTTAATTACTCAGCGTACAAAGGCGACCATTCGCACATTTGCACATTTGCACATTCGCACATTAACTAAGTTTGCACATTAACTAATTGCGTTCTAATGTTTGCTTAATTTGTGGTATATAGTCTACGGCATCACCTGCGCCAAGTACTACAAGTACATCAAAGTTCTCTGACTGCACGAACGACGGAATGTCTTTCTTCTCAATCAGATGCTTTTCAATACCAGGACGCAAGTTGTCATAGATAATCTGACTTGTTATACCAGGAATGGGCTTTTCGCGTGCAGGATAAATCTCTGTCAATATCACCTCATCGAGCAATGAGAGACTATCGGCAAAGTCCTTATAAAAATCGCGCGTGCGCGTATAGAGGTGAGGCTGGAAGATAGCCGATATCTTACGACCATTAAACACCTCACGAATGCTCAAGATACTTTGTTTGATTTCGGCTGGGTGGTGTGCATAGTCTGAGAGGAGCACATGCTTATCTGTCTTCAACGCAAAGTCGAAGCGACGGTCAACTCCTGCGAATGAGAGCATTGCCTTACGTATCTCGTCGGCCGTAGCTCCAGCTATTTGTGCTAAAGCCATAGCAGCAATACCATTTTCGATATTAATGCTTACAGGCACACCTAACTCTACATCGTTGATATTGCCAAAGGGTGAAACGAAGTCGAAGACGATATGGCCACCACCGATGCGAATATTTTCGGCATGGAAATCACCCTCCGTGCGGTCATAAGTATAAACGCGCACGCCCTCTTGTGGATCGGGCTGCATCTTGAGGTTGCGATGAACGATGAGCGCACCACCGGGTTGAATGAGTTGCGTATAATGACGGAAGCTCTCCAGATAGGCCTTCTCTGTGCCATAGATATCGAGGTGGTCGGCATCTGTAGCCGTAATCACCGTAGCATAGGGACGCAGATGATGAAAAGAGCGGTCGAACTCATCAGCTTCTATCACCACATAGGGAGAATCTTTGCTCAACAAGTAGTTGGTACCATAATTTTTCGTAATACCACCCAAGAAAGCATTACAGCCCACGTGGCTTTCGTGCAGTAGGTGAGCCGTCATTGAAGTGGTAGTTGTCTTGCCATGCGTACCAGCTACGCAAAGTCCCTTCATAGAGCGAGTCAGCGTACCAAGCACTTGAGCGCGCTTTTGTATATCGAATCCGTTTTCACGGAAATAAGTCAATTCTTTGTGCGTAGCAGGAATAGCGGGGGTATAAACCACCAACGTCTCTTCCTTATCGCGACAAGCCATTGGTATGAGGTCAGGATTGTCCTCATAATGTATGTCGGCGCCTTCTGCACGCAACTCTTCTGTAAGTTCGCAAGATGTACGATCGTATCCTGCAACTACCAAGCCCTTTGACAAAAAGTAGCGTTCAAGAGCGCTCATTCCGATGCCTCCAGCACCGATAAAATATACTGATTTCATGTAGTGAATGTGCAAATGTGCAAATGTGAGAATGTGCAAATGTGCAAATGTGAGAATGTGCAAATGTAAGAATGTGAGAATGTGCAAATGTAAGAATGTAGAGATAAATGTAAGAATTATACAGACGTTGAATGCAGATGATTGAATAAGACATTAAATCATCTGCACATTTGCACATTCTCACATTTGCAAAATTCCTACCCTTGTTCGGCCAAACGTATTACTTCGTCAGCGATATCAGAAGCGGCGTTCGGACGTGCTAATTTTAAGATATTGCGACTCAAAGAGTCTAATTTATCATGATCAACTACAGTGTTGATAGCCAACGGCAATAAGGTGCGCCGTGCATCAGCATCGGTCACGTAGAGAGCTGCGCCCTTTTGCACCAAAGCCAGAGCATTCTTCGTCTGATGATCTTCGGCCACATTGGGCGAAGGCACTAACACAACAGGTTTGCCCAACAAGCAGAACTCTGAAATGCTACCTGCACCCGCACGAGATATTACAAGGTCGGCTGCAGCGTAAGCCTGTCTCATGTCGCTTATAAAGTCCATCACCTTCAAGTTTGCAGGACAACCGCGACGTTCTAACTCCGCTTTTATTTCAGCACTGTAATACTTTCCCGTTTGCCAAATGAACTGTATCTTGCTTTGCTGCTTTACCAAAGGTAAATTACCTAAGATGCTTTCATTCAATGTGCGTGCGCCAAGCGAACCGCCTACAATAAGTATTGTGTGTTTGCCAGGCACGAGGTCGAAAGCGCGAATAGCCTCTTCTTTCGACATCGAATTGTCCAACAGATTTTGACGTACGGGATTACCCGTGAACATAATCTTATCGGCTGGAAAGAAACGTGCCATGCCGTCGTAGGCAACACATATCTTGCGAGCTTTCTTAGCCAACAACTTATTGGTTACCCCCGCATAAGAGTTTTGCTCTTGCAGCAAGGTGGGAATGCCCAGACCTTCTGCCACATTGAGTGTAGGTCCACTGGCATAGCCACCTACACCTACTGCCACTTGTGGTTGAAAATCTTTGATAATCTGGCGAGCCATATAGCGGCTCTTCATTATTTTGAACAGAACAGGAATGTTCTTCAACAAATTCTTGCGATTAAAGCCTGCTATAGGCAACCCCTTAATGGGATAACCTGCGGCAGGCACACGTTGCATTTCCATACGTCCCTCAGCACCTACAAAAAGTATCTTTGCATCGGGGCGTTTTGCGCGTATTTCGTTGGCTATCGAGACGGCTGGAAAGATATGTCCGCCCGTACCACCACCACTAATGATGACTCTTAATTCGTCGTTCATAATTCTATACGATATAGTACAGCGCAAAATTAATAATTATTTTTGGTGTTAGCACTTATTTTCGTTTACGTTTTTTCAAAAAAAGCACAATATTTGTTACGCAAAAAACGGCACTACTTGCACATCTTAATAGAACACGCTATTTTTTCACCCCTAATCATGTACACCAACGCTCTACACGTTAACATTTTTACACAAGAAGCTTATATACTGAAATCTCGGATTTAGCAAGGGCGGGCTGAATCCGAAATTTGAGTAAAAAGACGACATTTAAATGACTTATGACAACAATGCGTGTTACGTAAAACACGCTTTGTTGCTAAATTCAGCATTTCTTAGTACTTTTGTAGCGATAAAGTAGGCTTAAATAGGCCTTGTCAACAATATAAATGTTACGCACACTTGCGTACATACTCATCTCAACACAAACCTCGACACTTACACAACGATGCTTGAAATAAAAAATCTACACGCCTCAGTTGAAGGCAAGGAAATTCTTCGCGGTGTTAACCTCACTATCCGCGACGGTGAAGTACACGTACTCATGGGCCCAAATGGTTCGGGTAAGAGTACACTGAGCAATGTACTCGTGGGCAATCCCAAATATGAAGTAACAGAAGGCTCTATTACCTTTAATGGCAAAGACCTTTTGGCACTTCCACCCGAAGATCGTGCCCACGAGGGTATATTCATGTCATTCCAAGCTCCTACTGAAATTCCAGGTGTGTCGATGACAAACTTTATGCGCGCTGCCTTGAATGCAAAGCGCAAATACTTCGGCCAAGAACCGATTGCTGCCAGCGAATTTCTAAAGTTGCTAAAGGAGAAGCGCAAACTCGTAGGACTTGATGCTCACTTTATGAGCCGTGGCGTAAACGAGGGCTTTTCGGGTGGTGAACGTAAGCGCAACGAAATCTTCCAAATGGCTGTGCTTGAACCTCTCTTCTCTATCCTTGACGAGACGGACTCTGGCCTTGACGTTGACGCACTGCGCATTGTGGCTGAAGGCTTTAACATGCTTCGCACACCGAAGACGAGTGCAATGGTGATTACACACTATCAGCGCATGCTCGATTATTTGAAGCCCGACTTTGTACACGTGCTCGTTAAAGGCCGCGTAGTAAAAGAAGGAACGGCTCAATTGGGTTACGACATTGAGGAGAAAGGCTTCGACTGGATTGTTAATAGCATTGAGGAGGCATAACGATGAAGCAGAGCCACAAACAATACATCGACCTATATCGTGCCCACCGCGACATGGTGAACGACGGCAGCACTGAGGTGATGAACCAGCAACGCGAGGCGGCTGCCGCACTGCTCGAAGAGCAAGGTCTCCCCTCACATAAGGAAGAACGCTATAAGTACACCGATGCGGAAGAGGCCTTTGCCCCTGACTACGGACTTAACTTACGCCGCACGCCCTCTAATGTTGACCCTTACGAGGTATATAAATGCAATGTGCCGAACTTGAGCACATCGCTCTTCTTTGTCGTGAACGATGTGCCTTGCGACGCACCACAAAGTGCACGCGCCTTACTGCCCGAAGGAGTCATCATTACTTCCTTCCGCCAAGCAGCGACTATGGGGCGTGCCGACCTGTTAGAGAAGTACTACAACCAAGCCGCTGCCAACGACCGCGATTTTAAAACAGGGCATGACGGTGTCACCCTGCTCAACACTCTTTTGGCACAAGACGGACTGCTCATCTACCTGCCCAAAGGCACTGAACTGAAAGCTCCTATTCAAGTGGTAAACGTGGCTGCTGCACGCATGGACATGATGTGTGTGCGCCGTATTATCGTTGTAGCCGAAGAAGGAGCAAAGGGATCTGTTCTCTTTTGCGACCACGCTGAAGGTGACAGTCACTACCTCACCACACAAGTAATCGAGGCCTATGCTGAAGAGGGGGCGAAACTCAACCTTTACAGCATTGAAGAGACGAACGACAATACGACGCGTTTCTCTACGCTTTATGTTGAGCAGGCTGCCCAAAGCCGCATAAGCTACGACGGCATTGTCTTGACTTGTGGCAAGAGCCGCAACCGCTTGGACGTGCGCCTACGTGGTGAAGAGGCCACCACCGAACTTTATGGTGCGGTGATTGCAGACGACAAGCAACGCGTTGACAACAACATCTTGGTAGAACACCTCTCGCCCAAGTGTACGAGCGACATGCTCTACAAGTACGTACTTGACGGACAGAGCAATGGAGCCTTCGCGGGCAAGGTCTACGTAGCTCCTGGGGCACAACAGACGGCTTCAGAACAGACGAATGCCAACATTTGTGTCACCCCGACGGCTCGTGCCTTTAGCCAACCGATGTTGGAGATTTATGCCGACGATGTGAAGTGTAACCACGGCTCTACAATTGGTAAGTTAGATGAAGGTGCACTATTCTATATGCGTCAACGCGGCATTTCTGAAGCTGAAGCGCGGCTCATGTTGCAACACGCTTTCATCAACGATGTATTGCGCCACGTTGACATTGAGCACTTACACGACCGTCTCTCACACCTCGTTGATCTCCGTTTCCGCAAGGAGTTAGGCCAAGGCTGCCACGGCTGCAAAGGCTGCGCTAAAAAGTAAAAAAGGAGTGAGACAAGATGCGTAAGGAATTGGCAAAGTTGTGTTTGGATATTGTAAAATACATCATCACAGCGGTTATTATTAGTGGATTATTTTCTGGGATTGAAGAGAATTGGGTTATATACTTGGTAGCCATTTTACTAGTTATAGTACTTCTCATTTTCAGTTTTATCTTATACAAGTCAAAAAAATAATAGAACCATGTTAGTACAAATCATTGCTTCATGTGCATGCGTTGCGATCCTTGGTTTTTGGACTTTTTTTCTAATTCACCAAGACAACAAGAAGGCGAAAGAGGCTCAAAAAAGAGCATCTAAATAAGCACGAAGATTAGAGAGTCTTATCATCTATGTACGATATTGAAACCGTCCGCAAGGACTTCCCGATATTAGGACGCGAGGTGTACAAGCGTCCGTTGGTTTACCTCGACAACGCTGCTACGACGCAAAAGCCGCGCAGCGTGGTTGAGGCGATTGCCAATGAATATTATTCGGTGAACGCTAACGTACACCGTGGCGTTCACTACCTTTCACAACAAGCCACTGACTTGCACGAGGCCGCACGTGAAACGGTGCGTCAATTCATCAACGCACGCACGACGGCTGAGGTCATCTTTACACGTGGCACCACCGAGAGCCTCAACCTCGTAGCTTACTCCTACGGCGAGGCTTTTCTGCACGAAGGCGACGAAGTCATCGTATCGGTCATGGAACACCATAGCGACATCGTTCCTTGGCAACTCTTACGTGACCGCAAGGGGATTGTAATCAAGGTCATACCGATGAACGATGCTGGCGAACTCGACCTCGAGGCTTACGAGCGTCTCTTTACGTCTCGCACGCGATTGGTATGCGTAGCGCAAGTGAGCAACGTTTTGGGTACGATTAATCCTGTGAAGCAAATGGCTGAGGTAGCACACGCACACGGTGCGCACTTCTTAGTGGACGGCGCACAGAGTGTGCCTCACTTTAAGGTGGACGTGCAAGAGCTCAACTGCGACTTTTTAGTGTTCAGCGGACACAAAGTCTACGGCCCAACAGGCATAGGCGTGCTCTACGGCCGTGAAGACTTACTCGAACAGTTGCCACCTTATCAAGGCGGCGGCGAGATGATAGCCCGCGTCACGTTTGAGAAGACTACCTACGAGCGCCTTCCCTTTAAGTTTGAGGCTGGCACACCTGACTATGTAGGTAGCCACGCTTTGGCCACGGCACTCGACTACGTTAACGCGTTGGGCATTGACAACATTCACGCCCACGAACGTATGCTCACACAATATGCCATGGAACAGATGGCTACCATTCCCGATATACACCTCTATGGCACAGCAGCCGAAAAGGATGCCGTCATATCATTCAACGTTGGCAATATTCACCCACTCGACCTCGGCACCCTACTCGACCGCTTAGGCATAGCCATTCGCACGGGGCATCACTGTGCGCAACCACTCATGCAGCGCTGCGGTGTGGAGGGCATGGCACGCGCCTCGTTTGCCCTTTACAATACACGTGAGGAGATAGACACCCTTGTGGCAGGCATTGACCGCGTGCGCAAAATGTTCTAAACCTTATGCTTGCTACCAGATACAATCAAGACGGACTTATTGAAGCGGGCTGCGACGAGGCAGGACGTGGCTGTTTAGCTGGCAGCGTTTATGCCGCTGCCGTTATCTTTCCACCTGACTACGAGAACGAGCTACTCAACGACTCTAAGCAACTCTCCGCCAAGCGCCGCTATGCCTTGCGTGAGGTAATCGAACGCGATGCTTTGGCGTGGGCCGTGGACGTGGTGACACCCGAAGAGATTGACCACATCAACATACTCAACGCCTCCATATTGGCCATGCACCGTGCACTCGATCAGCTACAAGTACGCCCCGAATTTGTTATCGTCGACGGTAACCGCTTTAAGCCCTACCACGACGTACCCTACGAAACGATCGTCAAGGGCGACGGCAAATACCTCTCTATTGCTGCGGCCTCTATCCTTGCCAAGACCTATCGTGATGATTACATGACTGAGTTGCACAAGTCTTATCCCTACTATGGTTGGAACCACAATGCGGGTTACCCCACCAAGGAACATCGTCAGGGCATTGCACTTCATGGCCTTACGCCCTACCACCGCCGCTCGTTTGCAGGATTAGGTGAAGAACCATTGCCTTTTAATGGTAACATATAATAGTTAGTTATACGAAAACTTCTAACTATAACCGAACTAAAAGATAAACTGCAATTTATCGGCCTAACGAGAATGAACATTAACGAAAAAATTAATGGAATAATTAATGTTTAATTAATGATAATTAATGTTCAAAACAAATCGCGAAGCGCATAACATAAATAGTTAACGTTTAAGTTTAGGCGCGCTTCGCGCGTTGTTTTGAACATTAATTATCATTAATTGAACATTAATTATTTCATTAATTTTTTTCGTTAATGTTCATTCTCGTTAGGCAGATAAATTGCAGTTTTTCTTTCTCACTCTACCCAAAGGCGGAGGGTTTGGTCTTGTCCATTTGACAATGTAACACGGAGAATGAGAAGTCCTGCGGGACAAGGCATGGTGAGCGCGTGAACGTAATCATACCGAGCCGTCGACAACAGACGGCCTGTGACATCGTAAAGCGTGACTTGCTGAATGCGCTGATCTGATACTTCAGGAAGTGAAAGAGAAAGCACACGATGCGATACAGAGAGTTGAAGAGAGGAGGTCTTCTTCTCGTTTGTAGGCGCAACTATGCTATTCACTACCGATGGCGTTCGTTGCAATACAAAACGATTGAGTACAACAGAGGAACCTTTGAAGGACAAAGGCTGCGTACACTGCAGAGGCTGCTGCACATTTACTTTTGTATCTATCAGTTGATAGTCTGATAGTTGCACACCACCTATGCTCTCAGCCTCAAGGGTTAAAGAGTCGCAATCAGCAGCATATATGCCTAAAGGAATACGCTCCGTCTTTGTTGACACTTGAGCCACGTCGAAGGGCTGCAGCGTCTCGTCTATACTAAATAATGATAGTTGGGGCTTGGCCTCAGCATCAAACAAAGTGGAAGAGGTTATATTGCTCTGAGTCGAATCTTCAAGCAATAAGGTAGAAGCTTTCACGCCATTGGGAGCAATGGCTGTTAAACGCAAACCACGCACCTTGCTTTGCGTAGTCGTAGTGGTAGAGGCATTGCCCGAAAACATCTGGGGAGCGAACTGTAAAGTGCAATCGGGGGCAGCCTTCGATAGTTCTACAAAGAAGGCTTCTGCGGGGGCGATCGTGCTAGCCGCACCACACGTTATCAGCTCTCCGTCAGCCTTTACGGCCGTGTTGATCGTATTGCCGTCATACGTCTTAACGGTTTTCACCGCTGGGTTGGCGGCTAAGAAGGCCGACACGTCGAGGTAACTTTGGAAGGGATTGCCCACTAAGAAGAACGTGGTCGCATCAGTGGCCGTAAGGTGAATGCTCAAAGGCGCATCGGTTGTCACGGCATGTGTGTAGACACTGCGCTGCTGCGTTTGTTCCACACCATTGATATAGCCCGTATATGTAGTGGTAAGGGGCGCAGCGTCTTGTGGTTCGTAAATGAAGCGTCCTACATGGTCGCGCACCAAGCCTGTTTCGCTCACATTCATGGGTTGACGGTCGAAGTCGTTGTAATAAGTATAGGCCGTATGCGTCTTGGGCAAGCGAAAACGGAATACTGTATTATCCGACAAAGAGTCGTTGTCCACCCAGAGCGAGAAGCCCTCGCCCAGCGTGTAGTTGTGCGCCAAGTGATTGAAGTGGTGACTCCAATGTGCCTCATCGACGCTGATGTCGGTAATTATCCCATCGGCCAAGCGTCCTACAGCCGTTTTATCCCAAAGGCGCTGATAGACGATCGGATTGAAACGATTTTGGGGTGACGTCTCGTCATTCAATTCGGTAAAGTAATCGGCCGTATGTACGCCCTTCATGCTACGTGGCACGAAGTAATCACCCGAGTAAGTATTCTGCAGCGTAGCAGAGAGCAAATAATAACGATTGGGCACAAACGAGTGTTCTATCCACGCTTGGTGATAATTGAGCAAGGACGTACCTGCCACACCTGCCTTAGGGGCAAAATGAATGTTATTACAACAGTATTCGTCTACGTTGTCGGCCGTGATAGATTCCTCTAACACAGGGTAACGCGCAGCATGCGAAGGGAGAATGACATCGGTACAGCAATAGGGCGATCCCTCTGTCCAATTGTTCCACTCATTCCAATCGCTGCTATTGGCATCGCGTCGCCACGTGGTCACGTTGGGCGAAACGGTGTAAGGCGCATTATTGAGCAAGTTGCCACTGGCGTCGTAGAACAACATGGAGTAACGCCCCGCCGTCTTCATCGTATAGCTGCGACTAAACGATCCATTCGTTTCTGAGGTGAAATGATCATCAATGTCTTGTTCCTTCATCACGATACGATAGTCAGTGGCTGAAGTGCCAACACCGCTTATCGTAAGCGTTCCGTTTTGACAGACGCGATTTAATTGTATGTCCTTAATCGTTGAGTTACACGACTCGGTGTCTTTACAGTCGGGTATGCCGTCGTTGTCTATGTCGCCACGAATAAAGATGCCATAGAACTTTTGTATGTCAAGTGCCGAAACGACTCCTGCTATCGTGAGTCGCACTTCATCATACACATTCTTGGGTTGCATGAGTAAGAGGTTCTTCTCGCCATAGCCCGCCACATTGGCACCTATTACATTCCAATCAGTAAACTTATCGCCTGTCTTTTTGCCCTTGTAATAAGTCTCAACGGTGAGCCAACCACCTACGGAGGCACCTAAGGCATAGGTCTTTTGGTCGACCACAATGCCCAACTGATGACGAAAGTCGAGCGTGCGCCCCATGTTGACAGCGATAACAGAACCGCCTCCTACGTCCACCGAACTGACAATGGTCATGGCCGTTTGGAGATTACCGTCAACGAAGCAACTCAAGTTGTCGTCAACTCCCGCCACACGCACGGCACCTGCCATTTGACAAGCATTGGCATTGATTGTAGTACCCGTCGTATCGCTCAACACCACAGCGCCACAACTCAAGGCATTAGCACAAGGGGAGTTCACGTCTTCAAGGAAGGCATAATAGAGCTTTAGTTTTGAAAGTCCTAAATCCAACACGCCCGACTTCCACAGTACGATTTGATCGAACTTAATCGTTTTGGAATCTTTGTCTATCGGTTCGACACGAATACTAAAGCGCACCTTTTGCGTCTTTGAACTGGTACCGATACCGGCCGCAACAGCATTGCTCTCAGTGATAACATGGCGATAAACTTCCTTACCACCATTGTAGCATCGTATTTGGAAGAACTCTAACACTTTGGCATCTATCACCTCGTTGTCACTCTCTACGACAAAGCCCACATTCACGGCTTGCTGCCCTTCTTTATCACCATCAAACATCAAGCCGTCTGTGCGTTTCACACCAGCTATGGCCAAGTTGTTGGCCAAAGCTAAACCGCCCACATACGTTGCATAATTGCCATAATCCTTATCAAGGATGTTCTGTCCATTCTCAAGGCCTGATATAGAGATGAGCGCTCCCGTTCCGTCGGGAATGTCCTTGTCCATTAATTCATACGTACCTTTCGCCGCCTTATCCAGATTGACAAAGTCCGTTCCGCAGTGCTCCGTCTTATCGGAATTGAAGCCCGTACCTACTGATAGCGTGACGAAGTCGTTACACCCATCGGCTGCGGTGGCACAGAAGGTATATTCACCTGGTTCGTTCATGCCCGTTACGTAGCCAGAGGGGGTAACTTTAGCCGAAGCATCTTTAGGTTGGAATAAGAGTGTCCACTTTACCGATAGCGAAGGATTGGAGTGGAGTTGGAAGGAAGTTTGCGTGTCACACACATTCGTATTGGGGGTAGGACGAATGTCGCAATGGTGGTCAACATCGGGTTTTTCCTTTACAAAACCATAGTAAACCAACATACCACCTAAGTCCACCTTCAATCCGCCATAAAAGGCTATGCGCGCACCTGAGAAGTCTTGTTTGGCCAAAATCGAAACGGTGCCGTCGCCTCCTGAGGCTACTCCGAGTCCGAGCACACCTGCTGAGAGCGTTTCGGTCTGTATCTTCTTGCCGTCGCGGTTATAAAGCTCTATGTTGATAGCCGAACCGAGAGTGAGGTCCAATGCTGCCGCGTTTTTATACTTAAAGCCCACTTCCGACCCTGCACGAAACACTTCCTGTCCCGTGTCGTGTTCACCACCAGGAGCTGTCTGTATCTTCACACCTCCCATATAGACCAAACCTACGACTGGAGAAATTACAGCACCATTCGTCAAGTCTTCGTCTACCAACTTTTTTATTTCACTGCTTACTAAAGGGAAGGGAATTCCCAACAGAACGGGGTTCTCGCCCGAAGCTTTCTTGATATAGGCCCCTGGGGCAGGCGTATTCTCAGCCTCGCCATATTTTTTCACACCTGTTTCAGTCAGATAGGTATTATTCTCTTTGCCCACAAAGGCATACTTTATTTTAAGTGCTGTACCCAAGTCGAGGTTGACACCGCCTGAGGGTTGCAGACAGACTTCGTCAAATATCTCCTTTGCTTTAGCCGTCAAGCAGATGCAAGCATCGTCAGAGCCAGGCACTTTGATCAGCGTCAAACTCACACCTCCGGCATTCTGACCTTCCTCTACGGGCACTGTGCTACCCAACTTGCCGTCGCGATAGAACACCAAACTCATCGCTTTCACTACATCGAGTGACAACACACTGCTTCCCGACGAGGCCACAATACAGAAACCGGCCTCTGTGCCCTCGCCATAATAATTGTTTTTATCGCGCACGCTCACAATCGGATTGACCGTTACGCCAACTTTGAGCACAGCGGGGAAGGTGGCATAATCGGTCAAGTCCTCATTCGTCACGTTGCCCAAACTATCGGCCCAAGTGGCTACACCGACTGCACTTATCAATTTGTTAACGTAGCACCCCCGACCGACTAAAGCTCGTCGATTGGTCAAGTAGTGCCAATTCTTCACCGTGGGTTGATTTTCATTCGGATCGCGGTCGTACCAAATGGTACGACGACCGTCTAATTGTCCGTCGGCCGTGGGCGTATCGTCTGCTCGAGTGGGAAGGGCGAACAATAGTTGGAGGATACATATATAGAGAAGAGATAAACGAATGCGTTTCATGATGATACCTTTAATTGCTATTCTAACTCCGTCTTTGAGGTAAGTGTGGAGAGTTTACCCACAAACTTATAGCGTTGATTGCGACGCAAATAGAACGTATTGTCTACCACGTCGGGCGAGATAATGCCTGTACCCGTCTCGGCCGATGATAAATCGCTCACTTCGATGGGATAATTGTAGGCATAACGTAATAAACCACCTTTGCGTATAAACGTGCGAATGGCCAATTTTGTGGCGGTTGGCAAGAGCCAAGCGGTAAGGGTGACAGTGCTGCCCACGCTGAGTCCAGTATTGACAAAGCCTACCAAGGTGTAGGTGCCATTTTTCATTGTAGTGTGAATGGGATTGAAAGGCTGAAGAAAGTCGTCGTAGGCTGATAGTTTTACCGAAGTACGCGTTTCGTTGGCCAAGAGTCCTATCCATTGCAACGTACCGCTTTCGTATAGCTTATCAATCGTGAGCGTAAGTTGCACCTTTGCCATACCCCGATAAAGCACACCTGACAAGGGGTAGGTAGAACTGATGCTATCTGCAGCATTCTTTTCGTGAAAGTGTATCACTTTATTTCCATTAACGGAGATACATTGGCCATAAAACAATTGAGGAGCGTAACACAACTGACCGCTCAAGGAACGGGTGTTGTGTGTTAAATTGCCTGTTCCATTTCGGAACTCTTCCCAAGAGTCATGGGCCACGTGCGTAAGGTCTGCTTCAAATTGATCTAATGTAGTATAATCTGCGAGGTTAAGCGTAAACAGGTTTTCTTCGCCCACATCGGCTAACAGATGATTGGAAAAGGGGAGGCTGCGCGTCTTACTATAGGCTAAGGCTACGACCCGATAGGCATAACCTTTCATTTTCTTCAGCTGACCATGGGCCATGAGTCGATGCGCCGAAGTGGTGGCACGACTGCACGTGACGGTTTGATCGTTGGTAGGATCATAGACAAAGTCGGAGTCAGCATAGTTTCCGTCATTGCGATAGGACACATTTTCTTCATTTTCTTGTGTCTCTTTACAACGAAAGGCTATTATGCGTACCGTGTTGGTTTGTTCCGTCTCTGCTTCACCATCTACAGTGGGATTCATCGGGTCGGTACTCCCCGGTGGTGCAGAACGAGTCGCACGTTGTCCCAAAGTCAAGGTGATAGGTACTGTCGTTGCCTCATCAGCAGTCGCTGGCTGTAGTTCATCGTCCGAACAGGCCGTCCATAATAGGCAGGACAATAGATATATAATGGTACGAAGTTTCATAATTTTCTAATCATAGTTTATAATCACAGCATAAGTAGGCGACCATTCGCACATTTGCACATTAACCCAAGGCAACCATTCGCACATTTGCACATTCGCACATTTGCACATTAAAGAATCTCATACTCATGGTCTTTCTCAAAATTAGGTTCAACCTCTATCACTATATCGCCTTCGGCCTCACCCAAACTTACGGGTTCGTTCTCCTGTTTGTTGAGAACCCCAATCGTATAGAAGCAATTTGCGCGGAGCGGATAGACATAGCTGCGCGCCTTCGCCGTACCCAAAGCCACGTTATAGGTCTTATACAAAGTCGTTCCCTTATAGGCCTTGAGTTGTAAGGTGTGACTATCGGTCGCAGTCGGAGCCTCAATCGGCAGTAAGTAGCAAGCGGACAATACGCTGCCCACTTGTTTGGTCAAGTGTGTGCCCGATAGAGTTGCGCCTTTTAGGGTCGCATCTGTGACGGGGAGGTCGAGCAGGCAGGTAGAGTTGGGCAAGAACTGTGTGCCGTGGTCGGCATAAATGCCGTCCGAGGTGTTAGGCTGCTTTACGAGAGGAACGTCCGTGTGTTGATTGGAATAGAGGTGGAGTTGGAGGTCGGTCACGTCGGTGGGAATGTCGGTGACGTACACTTGTACGCCCACCACGCGTCGATAGAGTTCGATTGTCACGGCATTGTTGCTCGTAGGATCAACTTGTAAGGTGGCCGTTCCAGCAAAGAGTTCGGCACGTGATAAGTCTGTGGCCGTCCGTCCCTTAGCTAACTGCGCCACGGCATTGCCTAAAGTCGTTCCTATAGTGACGGCATCGGGCAGGCCGTAAGCATAGGCTGCGCCCTCGGTCGTATTGGTAGGGTCGTCATCTAAACCTACAGCCAAGAAGGTGTAAGTAGTTGATCCGTCAGGACTAAATTCACTGAGCGGCAAGGCATAGGCCTGTTCGGCCGTAGCTCCTACGGGCTGCGTCCACCGTACGTTGCGGCTTACGATACAAGGCGCATCGGCCGACATTCCTTTAAATATATAGAGCTGCACATAGCTGACGTGTTGCACATTGTCCGATGAGAGCAATGTGGTGCGCATGCCATGCTGTACAGCAGTAGTTTCAAAACGAAGGGTTAGTTGTGGTGCACAATCTATCACGGGGGCGCTTTCTTCCGCACAACCCATCAACAATACAAGGCAACACATACTAACTGCAAAAAGCAAATGCTTCAGCATAAAATTGTTTATATATCATTCGTAGCGTTTGATACGCTATCTAAAAAAGCAAAAAAGGCTGTGCTGTACCACAAAAAGTGAGTGTTTGTGCACGGCACAGCCTTTTATATTGTACTTGGGGATTATGAACTCAATAATAATAACTGAACAAGTATAATGTCATTTCTCCCCAAGTTAAAAGAGTTCGCGATTAGTCACCAATCGTCATGCGGTTGATTACCTCCCAGTTATCGTTCACACGGAGGATCATGCTTTGTGACTTATCAAGTGGCTCGGGTTCGTCAGGAGTAGTAGTACCTGGTTTGTCCGTATTGTCCACCTTCTTACCGAGGGTGTACATATGATTACGGAAGAAGCTGAAGTTTTGTACTGTTTCGGCGGGTAATGTTGCTTTCTCTACGTCTTGACCAGTAGGTTGGGCAGTAGCCATTGCTACCGTCCATGACTTAAGAATTTCGCCACTTGCATCGAGCAACTGCAACTCGAGGGTAGCATCATTAGCAGCGGCGAAAGGTACGGCGAAACCACCAGCGAAGATAGTACCCTTTTGATAAGTCAAGTAGCCCTTACCGGCCAATGCATTGGTCCAATCATCCTTCTCATCAAGGATACCATCATTGTTCGTATCGCCTGTAGTAAACCATTCGTCTACCTTGATATTGTAAACGGTATAGGCATCGTTTTCTGCACTACCATTGAACTTTGCGTCCTTAGTAGTTGCGGGTTCTGAACCATTGACTACGTACATGATTTTGTCGTTCGTCGTAGTAAAGTTTGAGTTGAAGTTGCCATAAGTCAACTTCGTGTTCTTGCTACGTGCTACCAAACGTACATTGGTAACTGTCTTGTTATTTACCTTAACTGGAATAGAAGTGAAGTAGCCATAGTAACCTGCTACTTGACGGTGAAGCGTTACACTTGGGTTAATCGCTGCGTAGTCTTCAAGCAAATTAATGCTTGATTCACCTGCAAATGCCTCTTGAGGTGCCTTGTTGTCAGCCACTTCGGCGGTGAAATTGCCAGGAAACTTACCCTCTGTTGCATCCACAATGGTGTTGCTCTTGAAGTCTCCTGCGGTGTAACCTACGGCAGTGATGGTGTATTCACCTGCTTTCAAACGCTGACCTTTTTCAAGTTTCAACGTGTACTCACGGCCGTGACCATTGTCCGTATAAATGCTTGACGCTGCTTTCCAATCAGTAATGACCTTTTGATAAACCACTGTGTTCGCCTTATCACGAATCACTACGGCTACGTTTTCAATGTTCTGACCAGGCTCTTCGCTATTCAGGTCACGGCTACGCGTTGACTTGTCACCTGTGCTGGCTACAGCAATCTTAATCGTCTGTACGTCGTTGTCGGCAGGAGATACAATGTCGTCACTGCTACAAGCTGCCAATGACATCATACCTGCCAGGGCAGCCACACTCATGAAATACTTTTTCATAATGTTGTGTGTATTAAAGGGTAAGCTTGAGGAGTAACCCCGACAGTTAGGAATTACACAAGCACTTTTTTTGAGCCAAGGTCATTGCTCTTCAGGTTTGCCCAAGGTTATATTTATGTTAGTTTGTTTCTAATAATTCGGTTTCCTGTTTTGAGGTTATGAGATTATAAAGTTATACCCTGTTAATCATCAACTCAACTAACCTTATAACCCCGTTTTACACACCCCTATTTATTATAGAGTGCTACTCAATCACCATATTATTAATCACCTCCCAATCATCATTGATGCGCACGTAGATGTCGTAATCTTGTTTTTCGACAACGTAGACGTAACGCAAGGCGGTAATTGTGTTACGATAGAGTGTGGTAATGACGGGACGCGGTGTGAGTTGCGGAATTTCATTGCCTTGTTTGTCATAAATGCGTATCGTGACCATTGTCTTGTCCTTCCCCACACTGGGAGGCAATACGGTATAAGTGGTTACGCCCGTGTGTGACGAGAAACGGCTACGATTGCCTGTTTGCATCTCGCCGTCGTATGCAAAACTTTTGTCACACTCTTCATAGAGTCCCGTCTCCTTCTTCTGCGACGACGTGGCTTCCCATGCTTCGGGAAGTCCTTCTATTCTGATGTCGAGTTTGCTTTTTATACGCCGCAAGAGCAAAGTGTGGTCGGCATGACGTGCATCATAGGTCAAAGTGCCGTGTACCAAGTAGGGATCTTCCGCAGGGTCGTCAAGATTGGTCTGTTCAGGAAATTCTGATCCTTTGGGCATACTCCCCCACACACTCACCACATAACGACCAAAGGGCAATGTGTCGGGCAAGGCAATGTCGTCGCGTTGGCGGTCGGTAGGAGCAAGATAAGCAGCTCGCTCGGCCACGACCTGTCCCGTTTCGGCATTGGTCACGCACCACGAGAGGGTGCTAACATACATTGACAGAGGGCCATTGGTTGGTCGCAACGACTCGGTAGCGAATATGGCAGCATTGGAGTAGTTATAGTCTTTTACGCCTACGTGGAGCGTCAAGGCTGGACATGCAGGCAGGTCGTCATATACGCACGCCGTGAGTAGCAGCAAAGAACTAATGAGACTGAGCGCAATGGTAAAAAAAAGTTTCATGTATGCGCTTGATTGGTTCAATACATATACAATTGTACGAGTTACGTCTCCCCGCGTCAACGACTTTTGAAAAGGGTACAATGGGGGCTGAACCCAAAGCGCACGCTTCAAATTCTTACAACGCGTCTAAACTCGTTTAATTGAGCAATAAATTCAAGATGAAAAAATCAAACATGTGTAGGAAGTACTTTCTTAATATCGGTGTCTTGACTTCCCAACGGTTTGTGTAGAAGAAAACGTAAAGTAGAAGTAAGCTTACGCCAAAGGTACGTCTACCTATACATGGCGTAGAGCAAAAGATTTACAAAAAGTTTTGACCCACGTGAGGTGTTGCGTGATGATGAGCAATACGCGTATATTTTGTATTGCGTTTTAAATTTAGTTGAATGCGTATGTGTGTAACCATTCGCTTTACACCTCAAAATTTAATCGTCAAGTGGCCTTTCAGCCTTAATTCGTTTGCAAATTTAATGAATTCCTTTAATTACCCCCCCTGTAAGGTTAATATACATTAAATACTGGCGATTTTAGCTACTTTTCGGGAAAGAAGTGACAACAAAAAGAGATATTAGTGTGTGAGGGGGGAGAAAAGAGGCTTTCAAATCGCAGTTTAACGTCTCTACCCCCCAAAAAAAGCGTGCCTTATTGCTCATACAGAACAATAAAGCACGCATTATATATATATGGGTGGTTCTAAAAATCAGAATTATTAGAACCACCCATATGTGTGTTGAGAATTAGAAAATTACTTCAACACGCCTAATTCCTTACCTACCTTAATGAAGGCTGCAATACACTTGTCAAGGTGTTCACGCTCGTGACCAGCTGAGATCTGTACACGAATACGAGCTTGATCCTTCGGCACTACGGGATAATAGAAGCCTGTTACGTAAATGCCTTCTTCTTGCAACTTGGCAGCGTAGACTTGTGACAACTTAGCGTCGTAGAGCATGACAGCGCAAATGGCACTCTGAGTAGGTTTGATGTCGAAACCTGCAGCCATCATCTTGTCGCGGAAGTAGTTAACGTTCTCAACCAACTTGTCGTGAATAGCATTGCTCTCGTCGAGTATCTTAAACGTTTCGAGCGCTGCACCTACAATAGCAGGAGCTACTGAGTTAGAGAAGAGGTAAGGACGTGAGCGCTGACGCAACATGTCGATAATCTCCTTACGACCGGTAGTGAAACCACCCATAGCGCCACCAAAGGCCTTACCAAGTGTGCCAGTGTAGATATCGACACGACCATAAGTATTGAAGAACTCACTCACACCACGACCCGTAGGACCTACAACGCCTGCAGAGTGGCTTTCGTCTACCATAACGAGGGCATCGTACTTCTCAGCTAAGTCGCAAATCTTGTCAATCGGAGCTACGTTGCCGTCCATTGAGAATACACCGTCAGTTACGATGATGCGGAAGCGTTGCTCTTGAGCTGCCTGAAGTTGACGTTCGAGGTCCTCCATATCAGCATTCGCATAACGATAACGCTTTGCCTTGCAGAGACGTACACCGTCAATGATTGAAGCGTGATTCAAAGCATCAGAAATGATTGCATCGTCAGCAGTCAAAAGGGGCTCAAATACACCACCATTCGCATCGAAGCAAGCAGCATATAAAATAGTATCCTCAGTCTTGAAGAATTTAGAAATGGCCTGCTCCAATTCCTTGTGTACATCTTGCGTACCGCAGATAAAGCGAACGCTTGACATACCATAGCCGCGACGGTCCATCATGTCCTTTGCAGCTTGAATCAAGCGAGGATTGTTTGAAAGGCCCAAGTAGTTGTTAGCGCAGAAGTTCAACACTTCTTTGCCCTTTACTTGAATAGCAGCCTGCTGAGGGCCTTCAATCAAACGTTCCTCCTTATAGAGGCCTGCTTCTTTAATATTATTCAGCTCTTGCTGAAGATGTTCTTGAAATTTACCGTACATTGTGTGTATGATTTATAATAAGGTTACTTGTCTAAAAATTAGGACAATGCAAAGGAACAGATTTTTTTTTAAAAATAACAGTGTACAAGTTATAAATATCAAAAAAAGATTGCACCTTTGCAACGCATTTTGACGACTGCGCTAAACAATAACTTTCATAGCCTGTCAATAAATGTATCAAACGACACATCTAACAAATACGTGCCAACTTTTTCAAGACCTTATATATAAGGACGAACTTACTTGTTAACTCGTTAACTCGTCAACTAAAAGAAAGCACGTACAAACCCCTTTTCATACACACGATGAAGAATATTTTGGTGATTGGTGCTACAGGACAGATTGGTTCTGAGCTTACCATGAAGTTGCGCGGCATTTACGGCAACGATCACGTAGTTTGTGGTTACATTCCCAGCGCTGCCCCTCAAGGAGCATTGGCTGAGAGTGGTCCCGCCGAGATTTGCGATGTTACCAACGGTGAACAAATCGCTGAAGTGGTATTGAAGCATAAGGTTGACGCTATCTACAACCTTGCCGCCTTGTTGAGCGTAGTGGCTGAAGGCCGTCCGCAGCTGGCATGGAAGATTGGTATTGACGGACTTTGGAACGTGCTCGAAGTAGCTCGTGAACACGGATGCTCTGTATTCACCCCCAGCTCTATCGGTTCGTTTGGTCCTGAGACACCTCCCGACAATGTACCTCAAGACACGATTCAGCGTCCACGTACTATCTATGGCGTATCAAAGGTTACTACCGAATTACTCTCTGACTACTACTACCGCAAGTATGGTGTCGACACTCGTGCCGTACGTTTCCCAGGCTTGATCTCATACGTTACACTCCCTGGCGGTGGCACTACCGACTACGCTTGCGACATTTACTACTCTGCCGTTCGTGGTGAAAAGTTCATTTGTCCAATTGCTAAAGGCACTTACATGGACATGATGTACATGCCTGATGCTCTTCGCGCTGCCGTAGAATTGATGGAGGCTGACCCCTCTCGCCTTATCCACCGCAACGCCTTCAACATCGCTGCCATGAGCTTCGATCCCGAAGGCGTACTCGCTGCCATTCGCAAGTACAAGCCTAACTTCGAAATGGAATATAAGGTTGATCCCTTGAAGCAAGCCAACGCTGACTCTTGGCCTAACAGCCTTGACGACATCTGCGCTCGCCAAGAGTGGGATTGGAAACCTGAATACGACCTCGACCGCATGACGGTGGATATGTTGCAAAAGTTGGAAGAGAAACTGAAATAAGCACCAACTCCGCTAAACGCATCAACGCGAATGTTCGCCAACGCGAACGTTCGCGTTTTTTTGAAAACGCTGACGAGACATTCATATCTTATGTTTGGTTTTAAACATTAACGTCTCATTCATCGTCCGTTCATCTCTTCATTAATTTTTCCGTTAATCTTTTCCGTTAATCTTCTCGCTTATGATATCGACTGAAACGCTAACGCACAATGCTATTGACGTTTTGAAAGCATTGATACGTATTCCCTCTATTAGTCGCGATGAGGAGGCCGCAGCCGACTTTATATTCAACTACCTTACAGCACAAGGCGCAAACCCCAAGCGCCACCACAACAACGTGTGGTGCGAACAACCAGTGCCAAAAGGCAACCACCCTACCCTACTGCTCAACGCACACATCGACACGGTAAAGCCAGCTGCTTCATGGGTGCACGACCCTTTCACGCCTACCATTGAGAACGACCGCCTTTATGGACTCGGCAGCAATGACTGTGGCGGCGGATTGGTAACGCTAATGCAAGTGTTTTTGGCCTTAAAGGACGACGCTACGCTCCCCTATCACCTCATCTTTCTGGCCTCAGCCGAAGAGGAAGTATCGGGCAAGAACGGCATAGAGTCTGTACTTCCCTTATTGCCTCCCATCGATGTAGCGATCGTGGGCGAGCCAACTGGCATGCAACCTGCCGTAGCCGAGAAGGGACTTATGGTACTCGACTGCACTACGCACGGCCGTTCGGGCCACGCAGCACGTAACGAAGGAGTGAATGCCATTTATAAAGCCCTACCTTGCATCGAATGGTTCCGCACCTATCAGTTCGAGCAACAGACAGACTTATTAGGTCCAGTCAAGATGTCCGTTACCATGGTGAATGCTGGCACACAGCACAATGTTGTGCCCGACACGTGTCAGTTTGTAGTCGACGTGCGCGCCAACGAATGTTACACCAACGAAGAGCTTTTAAGCATTATCCGTCAACACCTACCCGACTGCGACATCCTGCCTCGTTCTACACGCTTGCACTCCTCACGCATCAACATCAGCCACCCCATTGTACAAGCCGCCATTGCCGAAGGTCGAACTCCCTTCGGTTCGCCCACGCTAAGTGATCAAGCCCTCATGCGCTTCCCCTCATTCAAAATGGGCCCAGGTGACTCTGCCCGCTCTCACACTGCCGAAGAGTTCATCACCCTCAGCGAAATACGTGAGGCTACAGAAATGTACATTAAAATTTTATCTGCCTAATTGGGGGGCGGGTTTGTAACCCGCCCCCCCCAATTAGGCAGATAAATTGTAAAACAGTTATGCGCCACGAACG
>ENA-ORMS01000848-ORMS01000848.1-human-gut-metagenome-genome-assembly--contig:-NODE-848-length-28353-cov-14.821436_pt1 | contig 28353 bp, 25 predicted proteins | sample MGYA00242104_ERZ508997 | MGnify/ENA primary metagenome ERZ508997 (study PRJEB26280, sample SAMEA2338704) | human gut metagenome | biome: human gut; feature: human-associated habitat; material: faeces... | reverse complement strand
AACCCACGTATCCAGCTTGGAAGGCTGGTGTTCTACCATTGAACTACACCCGCATATAAGTCGGGGTGACAGGATTCGAACCTGCGACCTCTTGATCCCAAATCAAGCGCTCTAGCCAAGCTGAGCCACACCCCGTTAGTCCTTTGCGACCAACGCAAAACCTATTATATACAAGTCGGTATCATTTGTCAACAACTTTTTTTATTTTTTTTTTAAAAGGCTGTTTGTTTGAAATGATGTATTGCTTTTGCACTACTGTGCTCTCTCAAACCGACTTTTGCATTATATAAACTATGTAGACAAAAGTCAAGGGGTATTTTGAAAAAAATTAAAAAACTGTGGAGAGTGTGTGTTGATTACCTGGAGCAAGTGTATTAACATATACTGCATAAAAACAATAAGAGAGGTTTACAGTGACATATGGATAATTTTATTTTTAGTATAAACGCAACAATACCGATATTTCTTGTCATACTTCTGGGATGGTTCCTCATGAAGATACATCTTATATCTGAAGAGTTTGCGAATGTGGCAAATAAGTATGTGTTTAAGGTTGCACTTCCGGTGCTTCTTTTCCGGGATATAGCGACAACATCTATTTTGGATGATCTGAATGTGAAGTTTGTTTTGTTCTGTTTCTTTGGAACGATCCTAATGTTCTGTTTGGTCTGGGTATTTGCACTTGTGTACTGCAGGGACAAAACTATGATTGGTGCGTTTGTTCAGGGCGCAGCAAGGGGAAGTGCGGCGGTGCTTGGAGTAGCATTTGTGGAGAATATTTGCGGTAACTCAGGCATGGCGCCCCTTATGATTGTTGCTGCAGTGCCAATGTACAATGTAATCTCTGTGATAGCGCTTACTTTTGGCGGCAGAGATGAGATACACGGAACAGAGGGGATAAAAAAGGCATTTGTAAATATTCTGAAGAATCCGATAATTATAGGAATTGTTCTGGGTATACCGTTTTCTGTATTTGACATATCCATACCGGCGATCCCACTCAGGACAATCAATTATGTTTCGCAGACTGCAACACCAATAGCACTCATAGCCATAGGTGCAGGGTTTGATTCCCGGCAGGCTATAACAAGGCTGAAACCGTCGATTGTGGCAACGGCTATAAAGTTGGTAATTCTTCCTGTCGTGTTTCTGCCAATTGCCATTAAGCTTGGTTTTGATCCAAGTGAGATAGTGGCTATTTTGATTATGGTAGGTGCACCGGCTACTGTGTCTGGATACATCATGGCGAAAAATATGAACAATGATTATGTGCTTTCGTCAAATATAATTGTAATATCTACATTATTGTCATCTGTAACATTGACTATGTGGGTGTTTGTGTTAAAATGTTTGGGGGTAATCTGAGTTGTACAGATGTATAATTCAGACCTGTTCCGGATAGTTTGATATTTTGAACCTGAATTATAGAGAGAAGAGGTATATCAATGGATAATATTGATAGAAAGATACTAAGATGTCTTAAGGACAACGCACGGCTTACTGCGTCGGCCATAAGTGAGGAGATAAATCTGTCTGTCTCTGCGGTGATCGAGAGAATCCGCAAGATGGAAGGAAGCGGTGTCATAAAGGGATATACTATAGAGGTCGATCAAAAGAAGCTTGGAAATGAGATGGTGGCCATCATGGAGGTCAGACTTAAGCATCCCAAATATTATGATGAATTTGCTCAGTTGATACAGACTAATGACAGTATTGTGGCGTGTTTTTATATGACTGGTGATTTTGATTTTATACTAAAAATTGTCACAGATTCATCTGCGGGGCTCGATGAGGTTTACAGGTTTGTAAAAGGATATGAGGGAGTTTCGGCTACGGAGACTCATTTTGTATTAAAGACACTTAAGGATGAAGTGTCAGTTATACCGGAGGTAAAAGCTTAATGAATAATATCGTACTTACAGGAATGCCCGGAGCGGGAAAGAGCACTATAGGTGTCCTGCTTGCAAAGGTACTTGGATACAGCTTTATTGATGCTGATATTCTGATACAGGACAGTCAGGGAATGCTTCTTCGGGAGATCATAGCAAAGTATGGTGACGATGGATTCCTCAAAATAGAAAATGATGTCAATAAGGGTATTACTGATGAGCATGTTGTCATAGCAACAGGCGGAAGCGCAATATATTGCACAGAGGCCATGGAGAAGTATATGGCTGAGGATCTGGTGATATATATAAATCTTCCTTATGAGGAGATCGCAAGACGTCTTGGAAATATAAAGAGAAGGGGCGTCGTCTTAAAAGATGGCCAGACACTGAAGGATCTGTACGATGAAAGAACGTCACTCTATGAGAAATTCTGCCACATCAATATACAGGCAGAAGGTCTTGGCATAGAGGAATTATTGGACAGTGTTGCGGGAATGATAATGGTAAGAAGAGAGCTGTAGATTTTATAATATGAACGAGGAGAAAATCATATGGAGATATTGAAGATGGCAGGGCAGATTCTGCTGCTTGTGCTGGGTTTTGTATTCATGATAAAGGGTGCTGATATCTTTGTGGATGGAGCATCAAAAATTGCTGTGAAATGCAATATTCCAGAGATGATAGTTGGACTGACTATAGTGGCCATGGGTACGAGTGCTCCAGAGGCTGCGGTAAGTATAAAAGCTGCTTTGTCCCCTGAGGGTGCGGGAATAACAGTTGGCAATGTGCTTGGCAGCAACATAATTAACATTCTTGTGATCCTTGGTGTCACAGCGCTGATTGCAGCTTTGCCTATAAAGAAAAATACGCTTAGAATAGATATTCCGTTTGTGATTGCTGCATCGATCATGATTTTGGCTATGGGCTACTTTGATGGGGTGCTGAGCAGACTTGAGGGCGTGGTATTTTATGTAGTATTTATTGTATTCCTGGTGTATCTTGTTATCAGCGCAAAACACGGTAACAGTGAGAGTGATTCAATAGAACTTACTGAGAAGGATAAGACACCAAGACTCATTTTATTCATAATAGTGGGGCTTGCGCTTGTTGTGGTTGGAAGCAATTTTACCGTCAATTCGGCATCATATATAGCTGGCAAACTTGGCATGACTGAGAGGCTTATCGGCCTTACCATAGTTGCATTTGGAACGTCACTTCCAGAACTTGTAACGTCTTGCACAGCGGCAAAGAAAGGCCAGACGGATATAGCTATAGGAAATATAGTTGGAAGCAATATATTCAATATACTTTTTGTAGCGGGAACAACTATGCTCATAACCCCGGTACAGTTTGAGAAGGGATTCTTTGTGGATGGAATCATGACTATAGTTGCAGCGGTTCTTCTGTGGCTGTTTTGTGTGAGAAAGAAGAAGCTGACAAAGCCGGGAGGCATAGTTATGCTTTTGGTGTATGCAGTATATTTTGCATATATCATGTATAAGAATTATCTTATGTAGTGAATATATGGATGATTACTCCTGGGATGCCTGTGATGAGTTTACTAAAATTATATGACCTGCATAGATATCAGGTATGACAGATGATGAATATGATCCCCAGCTGGATGCGGAACAGAACGTATCAGACTGGGGATTTTTTGCGGTATTTTGTTGACTAGGTGCTGTTTATCATTTATAATCAGATGTGCCAGTTTAAACCGCAAAACTTTAAAGTTAATATACTTTAACGCAATAAAGCGGATGGCGGCAAAAAAAAATTGGGAGGATGCTATGATAATCAAAGTAATTATGCTCGTTGTTTTCTTTGCAGTGATGCTGGGCGTTGGTTTTTGCTCAAGAAAGCATACGAAGGATGTGAATGGATTTGTTCTGGGAGGGAGAAGTGTCGGTCCGTGGCTGACGGCATTTGCTTATGGAACATCTTATTTTTCAGCGGTTATATTCATTGGATATGCCGGACAGTTTGGATGGAAGTATGGAATTGCTTCTACATGGATAGGAATCGGAAACGCAATACTGGGCTCTCTGGTGGCGTGGGTTGTTCTTGGAAGACGTACAAGACTGCTGACACAGGAACTTGATACCAGGACGATGCCTGAATTTTTTGAGAAGAGATATTCAAGTAAATCTTTGAAGCTTTTTTCATCGATAATTATATTTATATTCCTTATTCCATACACAGCATCTCTGTATAACGGTCTGTCGAGACTTTTTGGAATGGCTTTTAATGTTGACTACAAGCTTTGTGTTATCGTCATGGCTGTGCTTACAGGTATATATGTAATTGTTGGTGGTTATATGGCTACAGCTATAAATGATTTTATCCAGGGACTGATAATGCTTGTAGGCATTGTGGCGGTTATATATGCGGTCCTTAATAATTACGGAGGACTAACTGGTGCTCTTGACAGCCTTGCAAGAGTAAATGATCCGGCGGTATCTGATACACCTGGTGTATTTGCTTCATTCCTTGGACCAGATGTATTCAACCTTGCATGCGTGGTTGTCCTTACTTCGCTTGGAACATGGGGACTTCCTCAGATGGTTCAAAAGTTCTATGCTATAAAGGATGAAAAGTCAATAAGAACAGGTACAGTTGTATCGACATTTTTTGCGGTTATAGTTGCTGGAGGATGTTATTTCCTTGGTGGTTTTGGAAGACTTACAGAAACTGATGTTGCAGCTGAGGGATATGATGCCATAGTTCCACATCTGCTTGAGAATCTTCCTACAGTGCTTATGGGATTGGTTGTTATACTTGTTCTTTCAGCATCTATGTCAACTTTGTCATCTCTGGTTCTGACATCGAGTTCTACGCTGACTATAGATTTTATAAAGCCAGTGATCGCGCCAAAGATGGATGACAAGAAGCAGATACTTGTCATGAGGGTGCTGCTGGTTATGTTTGTAGCTATATCTGCGGTAATTGCAGTTGTACAATATTCAAGCAAGATTACATTTATCGCTCAGCTCATGGGTGTGTCATGGGGGGCTATAGCCGGTGCGTTCCTTGCTCCGTTCCTGTACGGTTTATATTATAAGAAAACCACAGTTGCAGCGTGCTGGACATGTTTTATCTGGGGTACAGGAATTATGACACTCAATTTTATAAGCAACACATGGGGACTGTTCAAATTCCCTGCAGTTATGCAGTCACCAATCAACTGTGGTGCGGTAGCTATGGTAGGCGGACTTATAATAGTGCCTGTAGTGAGTCTTTTTACCAGAAAGCCTGATCAGGAGAAGGTCAGCAAGGCTTTCCGGTGCTATGAAGAGACTGTCACGGTGGCACACAGAAAAGCACTTGATTAGTTCTGATAAAATGAGTTGACGAATGCTTCCTGGGGCAATTGGATTGCCTGACCTTATATATACATATTACACGGCCTTTACACAAAACTTGGTTGAAAGGCCGTGTTTTTTATGTTAATATTATCAAGCGGTAAAAGTATCCGAAACGGTATAACCGCTGCAATCTTTATAGCAGGAGGTGCAGAGATGATCACACTGTACAGAACAGATGACAGAATTTTGAGTGAGATACAGGAATATGGGCCTGGAGCCTGGATCGTCATGACTAAACCTACTATTGAAGAGAGCAAGGGGATAGCTGAGCAGTTCGATATTGATCTGGCGGATGTGAGAGCCGCTCTTGATGATGAGGAGAGCTCCCGTGTGCAGGTTGAAGACAACTATACCATGATAATCGTGGATATCCCATCTATAGAGATAAGAAATGAACGCGAGGCGTACACGACAATACCTCTTGGTATTATATTGGTTGCAGACTGCATCATAACGATATGTGCTGAGGAGACTCCTGTGCTGGAAGCCTTCATGGAGGGTAAGGTGAGAGAGTTCAGCACCAAGAAGAGAATGCGCTTCATGTATCAGATATTGTATAGAAACTGTATGACGTATCAGTATTATCTGCGAGTTATGGACAGACGCAGAACTCTTATAGAGCAGAGGATTCAGGAAGAGACCGAGGATGCGGATTTGATAGATCTTCATGAACTGGAGTCAAACCTTGTATATTTTGCAACATCTATCAGAGCGAATGGCGTTGTTCTTGATAAGCTTACAAGATATGGCAGGATCAAGCAGTATCCAGAAGATAAGGAATTGCTTGATGACGTTCTGGTCGAGAATAAACAGGCTATTGAGATGACCCAGATATATCGAGATATCATCAGCGGTACTAGGGAACTTATGACGACTATTATCAATAACAGATTGAACAATGCGATGAAGTTCCTTGCAGCCATTACAATAGTTATGGCTGTTCCAACGGTTATATCAGGAGTGTATGGCATGAATGTAGGCACAAAGTGGATGCCATTTGCGAATGTTCCGTATGGCTTTGAGATAGTATGTGGCATTATACTTGTTATCAGTATAGTGATAGCACTCATATTAAAAAAGAAAAAGATGCTCAAGCAGTGATCAGGGGAACACATTGTACTGATCATGGTGAGTTGGCTGGGCAGATAGATTGTTGTATGACAATAAGGCACACGATATAAGAATATATCGTATGCCTTATTTTTTAGTTGTTATTTATAGGGATACCGTTCACCTCTACCTGGTCAGATATCTGTATGACGATACATTTACGGCCGTCTATCTCCATGGTTTCAACGAGGTCGGTGCGCTCCGGGTTGACCTTTATCACCACATCAGGCGTCTTTACCTCAAATGTTCTGGTATTTGCCACGTTGCTTGCATACATCACAGTGGATTTCTCGCGTGGGACAACTATGGCTGCATCGTCATCAGTATTTTCTGCTGGCTGCGGGGCAGGTGCTGCTGCGGATGTGACTTTCTCATAGTGGGCGTCAAAATTCTCCATCTTGTCGTCTGACACGCCGCTTTCGGTGAGGAGATTCTTGATCGTGTTTTTTGTAAGTGTAAGTGGTTCCGGGCTGTCCTTTCGCTGTTCGATCATCTCGTTCAGGTTGTCGTGGATGGTTCTGACAATGTCGTAGTTGCAGTCATCTCCCAGGGTTTCAGCCACAATTTCATGAAATACATCTTTTTGTTCTCCGGCAGTGATTGGCAGACCTGTACCAAGCAGATTGCTAATGAAGCTTTCATGGAGTTCCTCGGGTTTCTTTGTATAATATAATATATTATGTATATCCGTGCTTCTGTCGATAAATGCAGGAAAGAGAAATCCTATGTCTGGCATATCCACAACCCAGTCACGTACTCTGTTGTGAAATGTACTCTCCACATCGAAATAGCTGAGACCGGCTTTGGACAGATTCACATGACAGATAGAACACATGATATACTCATATACTTCATCAGATGCATCGTCCATCAATATGCCGTCGGTGGTCTTGCCCGGTATATCGTAAGTGTCATGGATAAGCATAATAAGGTAATTCCCTGTATAGTCGTAAGTTTCAATAACCTTATCATAGAATTCGTTTACGAGGTCATCGTCTTCGAGTTTGCTTTTCCTTAGCCTGCATAGAAACTCCTGGGTTCCACCTTCAAATTCCTGAGAAGTTGGAAATGGCATGGTCACAAGGTTCTTGCCGATGCTTCCTGACAGCGTTTTCTTGAATATCTCAAAATATTTGAAGGTTTCTTCTTCTGGCATAGTGAGAAACTGTTCTTTTATAGTTGCAACCTTGTTGTGGTCACCGTCTACATAGCATCCGCAGATCTTGCTGATGGAACATACAGACGGAGCAAACTGGTGCCTGATTTCAAGTACATCTTTTTTGGTCATATATATAACTCCATTTCTTTTGAATTTTGCCTGATAAGTATATCACAAAATTGATGTTAATAATATCTTAAAAATCACCTTGTTGTTTCTTAATGGGATAATATGGATAATTGAGAACAGGAGGTGGATGTGGTAAGCTATGTCATGCATGGAGAAATGCAAATAGAGAAAAAGGGTGAGGTTTTGATATGTACAACATATTGGTATGTGATGATGAGAAAGATATTGTGTCAGCGATAGAGATATATCTTAGAACTGCAGGATACAGCGTATATAGAGCATATAATGGAAGAGAAGCCATAGAGTCTGTAAAAAATAATGACATACATCTTGTGATAATGGATGTGATGATGCCTGAGATGGATGGTATCACATCTATGGCACACATAAGAGAGGACAGCAATGTTCCTGTGATAATGCTGACGGCAAAGAGTGAGGATACGGACAAGATACTTGGTCTTGAGGTTGGAGCGGATGATTATGTGACAAAGCCGTTCAATCCGGTTGAACTTCTGGCGAGGGTGAAATCACAGCTCAGAAGATATATGCTGCTTGGCGGTGGTTGTGAGAAAAGTGACAGGCTGGTTATAGGCGGTATAGAACTTGATGATAAATCAAAACAGGTCATGTTGGACGGCGTACTTATGAGCCTTACTCCAACAGAATATGATATATTGAAGCTGCTCATGGAAAATCCGGGCAAGGTTTTCTCCACGAAGGAGATATACAGAGCTGTATGGAATGCGGATCCTATGGGAGCTGAAGGATCTGTGGCTGTGCATATAAGACATTTGAGAGAAAAGATAGAGATCAACCCTTCGGACCCAAGATATATAAAGGTTATCTGGGGAAGGGGATATATGGTGGAGGGAAAATAATTGGGAAAAACTATATATAGAATAAGAGGAAATGTATTTTTTAAATTGTTTATATATATACTCGTCACATTGCTGGCTTATTCGGCCATGTGTTTGGGTGGCCTGATGTGGCAGGGATTATATATGGATGTGTCATCAGACTCTGAACAGAATATGATGGTGTATCGTAATCTGGTGGACAACTATGTGACGGGTGTTGAAGAATCATTAATGGACGCCGAACGTACTTATGTTGAAAATGTTGTGTCAGATATGACAAATGTAAGCAGTTATTCCGATTTTCTTATGAAAGATTTCGACGGTGATGGTGTAATTGGAGCTTCTGATGTCGCTGCAAAGATAAAGGAACACGACCTGGCAGAACGTATAACATCACAGCCGGTATATGGTGATATTGAGTCCAGGGGAGATCTTGCTTATGAATTGGATATGAGATATGTCTGTAATTCCGGTGATGAACAAAAAATGTTTTCAAGAATATTTGGCAATTCTGGATTGGCAACGGATTCTGATGATGCGGAGGATTACAGATATGGCGTGGATACAGTGGAGGTTCCTGTCATAAAGTATGCAGCATTTGACGCTGAGAGTGATATGGAGGAAATGTACAGTAAGCTCATGGATTCCATGTATAATGAAGAAAAAACTGACTATACAGACAGTGAAAGTCTTGAACAGATAAATAAGGAGCAGCCGGCCACGACTGAGGCAGTGGCCACGACTGAGACTCCGTCAGAGATGGAGAGTGATATAGATTCTGAATACAACATAGAAATCAGGAAAAGAAGCTATTATGAAATGAGCGACATGTTGTACAAAGGAGAGTATCCAGTCTCGGTCCAAAAGGAATACTTTGATGGTGCATATAGTGGCGGACAGGTTGTATCTGGAGGATATGTACTCAAGCTGACGTATGGGAGTGCGCACATAAACATGTATTCTACGGTTTATGTGGATCATATTGCTGTAGTCAAAAATATAAATGATGAAAATCCTGATATTTTAATTAATCTGAAGGTGTGGAAGACGAATTTTGATAAAATAGTTTCTGCAGCCATAATTCTGGCTCTGAGCTGTATAGTGCTGACATTGGTTACTATGATAAACTCTGGGGTAAAGGCTGGGGAGAAGACGATAAAACTGTCGAGAGTTGAATCGGTGTTTACGGAAGTTCCGATAGCTCTGTTTGCCGGAGCTGTTCTGGTGTTTATTCTGCTGCTTGGAAATATGTTTGAGGTATCCAAGACGGAGATGGACACTGATCTAAGTTTTGCTACTGACAGAATGTTCTATCTGGCAACACTAGTCCCGATGGCTGTTTTGTACACAGCTGCATTATTGATGGTCAATAATCTTTTTGCAAAGATCAAGGCAGGCAGACTTATATCTGACAGTGCGGTCATCAGGTTTATCAGATGGACTTTCAGAAAAATAGCAGGTATGTTTCGATATATCAGGAGAAATGTAAAGCTTGGATGGAGAGGTGTTATTGTATATATTGCTATAACGTTATTTGAGCTGGCTGCTCTCGCAGTTTTGTGCGGCATGGTGGGCAGTGGTGAGCTGGTGCCGCTGTATATAATATTTAAAACGATATGTATAGTAATAATACTAATCATTTCGGCGCAGGCCAGGGAATTATATCTGTGTGCTATGGACATGGCAAACGGCAATCTGGACAGAAAGGCTGATATCAGAAAGATGTTCTGGATATTCAAAGCCCATGGTGAGCATCTTAATCAGATAGGTGATGGAATGGCGAAAGCTGTAGATGAGAGAATGAAGAGCGAACATTTGAAGACAGAGCTCATAACAAATGTGTCCCATGATATAAAGACACCGCTAACTTCGATAATCAACTACGTCGATCTGCTTGAAAAGGGTGAAATAGATGAAAAGACAGAGGCAGAGTATATAGAAGTTCTGTCCAGACAGTCATCCAGGCTTAAAAAACTTATAGAAGATCTTGTTGAAGCTTCAAAAGCGTCTACCGGAAATATCCAGATGAATTTTGCAGATATAGATGCGGGCATGCTGCTTGAGCAGGCTGTAGCGGAGTATTCCGATAAACTTGAAAGTGCAGGACTTAGTGTTGTGTTTGCAAAACCTGATGAACCGGCAGTAGTCATTGCTGACGGGCAATATCTGTGGAGAGTGTTTGACAATCTGCTGGCAAATATAAGTAAATACGCAATGAGAGGAACCAGAGTGTATGCCACGGTTTTTAGTGATGACAGCGGTACCCGGATAGAGTTTAAAAATATCTCAAGAGAGGCACTTAATATATCCAGCGATGAGCTTATGGAGAGATTTGTGAGGGGAGACAGTTCCAGGAATACTGAGGGAAGCGGACTTGGGCTTTCCATTGCAAACAGTCTGTGTTCACTCATGAATGCAGAGTTCAGGATAAGTATAGATGGAGATCTGTTTAAGGCGGTAATATCATTTAAAAAAGTTATTGACAACTAATGCAAGTTAGTGCATACTAACCTTGATGATAATATTTTCATTATGAAGAATGTTATTACAAGGAGGCGGATGCAGTGGCGAGTGATAAGATTGAGACAGAAAAGAATAATATAGATGACACAGGTATCCAGAGAACTGCGATGCAAAAGGAGCTGGTTATCAGCAGGCTCAGAGAGCGTGGCTGCAGGATAACCAGACAGAGAATGATGCTGCTGGACATAATACTTGGTGAGGAGTGTTCATCATGTAAGGAGATTTATTATAAGGCGGCAAAACAGGACAGCCGGATAGGATCGGCAACTGTGTACAGAATGGTTAATACTCTTGAGGATATAGGGGCAATAAACAGAAAGAACATGTACAAGGTTGCCTGCGGTGCAAATTGTGGTATAGAGGATGCCTGCGTCATTGAGCTTGACGATTCTTCAAGTATTGAGCTGTCAGCAAAGGAGTGGAACAGGATAATAAGAGCTGGTCTTATGGCGGGTGGATATATTGAAAATCAGTCTGTAGTAGGTGTGAATGTGAAGCCTTGTGGCTGCGGCACATGCTGCTAATGCTTATTATAAAGTTAAAGGAGATGAATTGTGATGGGTGGAACGATATTAGTTGTATGTATTCTTCTGCTTATTGTGGTTGGTGCTGTCATAAGTTCAGCAAAGCATTTCAAAGGTGAGGGCGGATGCTGTGGAGGCGGTGGTTCTGTAAGGATTAAAGGTGACAGAATCAAAAATGTAGTTGCAGTGAAGACTATAATCATAGATGGTATGCATTGTAGTAACTGTTCAAGCCGTGTACAGAATGCGCTGAATGGATTGGGACAGGTGAATGCGAAGGTTGATTTGAATAAAAAACAGGCGGTTGTAAAACTTGGAAGAGAGATTTCTGATGAAGAACTGAAACAGTGTGTGGAGAGAGCTGGATACACTGTTCAGATGATAAAATAAAAAATTGTAAAAAATTTTCAAAAAAATGTTGACAGTTCTAATAGCATATGTTATCATCCAAATTGTTGTGAGGAACACAAGAGAAAACATCACAACAGTTAAGCGCGAGTGGCTCAGCGGTGGAGCATCTCCTTGCCAAGGAGAGGGTCGCGGGTTCGATTCCCGTCTCGCGCTCTTTAATATTAATTGGTTTATCAGAGCTTGTGCTCTGTTTTTTTTATTTTATATCCTGTATTTAATACTATTTAACTATTGAATATATGTTGCATAGTGTTATAATCAATCACGATTATCTATGAAGTATTTGAATTAGTTTTTTAGAGGTATATATTAGATTATGAAAGACAGACTTAAGAATTTTCATCATTCGGCAGTTTTTATCTGCCTTGTGCTTTCGATTGTTCTGGATATAGTTTTGGAAGCTCTTGGAAGGCACTCGCTTTTTAAGGCGGTTTCTTATGTGTGGGATCAGCCGCTTATATTCCTTTACAACTGCTCGATAATATTTTTCACACTGACACTTGTTCTTCTCATGAGAAAGAGGATATTTGGGTTCTGTGTGATTTCATTTGCATGGCTGCTTTTAGGTGTGACGAACTGCATAGTTCTTGGGTTCAGAATAACACCATTTTCAGCGATAGATATGCTTATGGCGAGCAATACGATCACGATCATTGACAAATATTTTTCAACGTGGCAGATCGTGTTGATTGCGGTGTTGCTATTTATTGCACTTGCGGCGATTATAGTTTTGTTCATAAAATCGCCTACAGTAACAGGAAATATATACAGAACAAGGACTACTATATTCATAGTCGCCACATTTTGCTGTGTCATGCTGTTTACCAGAATAGCCCTGAATGCGCAGACTATATCAGATAATTTCTCAAATCTTGCCACGGCATACAATAATTATGGTTTTGTATATTGTTTCTCAAACAGTGTGGTGGATGTGGGGATAGGAGAACCGGGCGATTACAGCGAAGAGAAGATGCTGGAGATTAAGGCTGATCTTGATGAAGTCGGAACATCGGAGTCTACACTGGGTGATATAAAGCCTAATGTGATATTTGTGCAGTTGGAATCATTCATGGATCCGTCATATGTAAAGTGTCTCAGATTCAACAAGAATCCAATACCTAACTTCACATATTTAAAGGAAAAATATACATCAGGATTTTTGACTATGCCGGCTATAGGCGCCGGAACGGCCAATTCAGAATTTGAAGTGTTGACGGGATTCAACGTTGCATATTTTGGCGCAGGTGAGTATCCATATAAGACGATACTTGGCAAGCAGACCATAGAGTCTATGGCGACCCAGCTTAAGCTGGATGGTTATTCTACCCACGCAATGCACAACCATGATGGTACTTTTTACGACAGATATAAAGTGTATAAGAACATGGGATTTGATACATTCACACCGATGGAATATATGTACAATCTTGAACATACACAGAAGAATTGGGAGAAGGATAATGTCCTGACAGGTGAGATCATGAAGACTCTTGATTCAACCGATGGAAGAGATTTTATTTTTACAGTCAGTGTTCAGGGGCATGGAAGATATCCGTCTGAACTTGATGAAGAGAATTTTGATTATCCAATAAGGGTTGCAGGAACCGGCGATGAGGCACTTGATACACAGTGGACCTATTACTGCAATCAGCTTCATGAGATGGATCAGTTTATCGGTGATCTGGTCAGCAAACTGAAGTATCTGCATGAACCTGTTGTGCTTGTCATGTATGGGGATCATCTTCCGGGATTTGACATGACAAATGATGATATAGTCAATGGCGATATGTATCAGACTGAATATATTGTGTGGAGCAATATTAGTGGTTTTCCGACAGAAAAGGAAGATATAGCGGCATATCAGCTCAGCACAAAGGTTTTTGATATGCTTGGATTTGATAAGAGCTATGTTCAGAAGTTTCAGACTGAGTATAAACCTGGTGATGAGAACTATGATGATGAATTAAAGCTTATAGAATATGATATGCTTTATGGAAAACGGTACATGTATCCGGATGGATGGCCGTATGAACCGACAGATATGCAATATGGAATAGAACCAATACGTATCACGGGAGTGGAAAAGGGAACATATGTTGTTCCGGATGAACCTGCATCTGCAGATGGTGTCTCTGGCACTGCGGTGGATGAATCTGCGGATAAGGATACGGAAGATATGGACAGAAATGAAAGCAGTGGCTTACAGCAGGAGACTGCGGAAGTGGTCAAAGAGACGCTGGAAGGTTATTATATACGTGGCGAGAACTTCAACGAATGTACATTTGCGTGGATTGACGGAGCCTTTGACAGCAACACCATATATATAGATAGAAACACACTGTTCCTTCCGCATGACAGTTTTGAACCTGGAAAGGAGATATCAATCGCACAGGTAGGTGATGATGGTATTGATTTTGGAGTTGAAGACACATATGTCTATGAGGGTGATGAAACTGAATACGGTGAAAGATAAAGCTGAATACGTTGAAAGATAAAACTCCCTTGACAAGGTGTTTAGAATTTGTTAGCATTGATAAAAAGTTGCATCACCCAACGCGATAAGTGTTGGGTGATGTGTTTTCTCTATTTAAGGCTAATTAAGTGCAGTCAACGGGTGCATGAGCATCCTGAAGATATTATTTTTACAGAAAGAGAGAGAAGAAAATGGGTAAGATTATTGGCGAAGGAATCACATTTGATGACGTTTTATTGGTGCCTGCATATTCAGAGGTATTACCAAATGACGTTGACCTTACAACACAGTTGACACAGAAGATTAAATTGAACATTCCTCTTATGAGTGCTGGTATGGATACTGTTACTGAGCACAGAATGGCTATTGCTATGGCTCGTCAGGGCGGTATAGGAGTTATTCACAAGAATATGACTATAGAGAAGCAGGCAGAGGAAGTAGACAAGGTTAAGCGTTCAGAGAACGGTGTTATATCTGATCCATTTTACTTATCTCCAGAGCATACATTAGCAGATGCAGATGCGCTGATGAGTAAGTTCAGAATCTCAGGTGTTCCTATTACAGAAGATGGCAAGCTGGTAGGAATCATCACAAACCGTGACCTTAAGTTTGAGAAGGATTATTCAAAGAAGATCAAAGAGTCTATGACATCAGAAGGTCTTGTGACTGCAAAGGAAGGAATTACACTTGATGAGGCAAGAGAGATTCTTGGCAGGGCTCGTAAGGAAAAGCTTCCAATTGTTGATGATGATTTCCATCTCAAAGGACTTATCACTATCAAGGATATAGAGAAGCAGATCAAATATCCATATTCAGCTCATGATGCACAGGGAAGACTGCTCTGTGCGGCAGCAGTTGGATGTACAGCTAATATTCTTGACAGAGTTGCAGAGCTCGTTTCCTCAAAGGTTGATGCAATAGTCATAGATACAGCACATGGACATTCAGCAAATGTTCTGAGAACATTCAAGATGGTCAAAGAGAAGTATCCTGATCTTCAGGTTATCGCTGGTAATGTTGCTACAAAGTCAGGTGCACAGGCCATGATTGATATGGGAGTTGATGCTGTCAAGATTGGTATCGGACCTGGTTCTATCTGTACAACACGTGTGGTTGCCGGAATAGGTGTTCCACAGATCACAGCTATCATGCAGGCATATGATGCAGCTATGAATGCAGGAATCCCTGTTATCGCAGATGGTGGTATCAAGTATTCAGGAGATATCACAAAGGCTCTGGCTGCCGGTGCAAATGTATGTATGATGGGAAGTCTGTTTGCAGGAACAGATGAAGCTCCTGGTGATTTTGAACTTTATCAGGGACGTAAGTACAAGGTTTACAGAGGTATGGGATCAATCGCAGCTATGGAGAATGGTTCCAAGGACAGATACTTCCAGGAAAATGCACGAAAGCTTGTTCCAGAGGGAGTTGAAGGTCGTGTTGCATACAAGGGATCACTTGAGGATACAGTATTCCAGCTCATCGGCGGACTTCGTTCAGGTATGGGTTACTGTGGCGCCAAGAATATCGAGGAACTTCATGAGAAGGCAGAGTTCGTAAAGATCTCAGCTGCTTCACTCAAGGAGAGCCATCCACACGACATTCACATTACAAAAGAAGCACCAAACTACAGTGTAGAGTAATATATCATAAGGGGGACCCGCTTGCGGGGGATTCCTTATGATGCAAGCAGACGCCGCGCGAAAGCGCCTTTACATGCGTCTGCACGATATATATCATAAGGGGGACCCGCTTGCGGGGAATTCCGGCAGAGGAAGCGCACTGATGTGCGCGCAGGTCATCAAGCTGCGCTTGACGACATGTTATGATGCAAGCAGGCGTATATACAACAGATGTTTGACAGATGATGTATCTTCATAATCTGCTGTGTATACGCCTTTTTGATTTCTTTAATCTTGACAGTGAAGTACAATGTGAGATAATGTTGTGTGGATATTTGCGGATTGACAAGGAGTGTATTACTTATTATGAAGATCAAACAACCAAGATTAAAGGATCTGGATCAGATATGCAGGTTGGAGAGCGAGACGTTTCCTGCAACTGAAGCCGCCAGCAGAGAATCATTGGAGAGAAGACTTTTGGCGCACAGGCATACTTTCTGGGTTATAAAGAAAGATGGAGGCATAGTTGCAGGGATAAATGGCATAACTACTAATGAGAAGAATCTCTCTGATCACATGTATGAAAGTGAGGACTTCTATGATGAAAAAGGCGAATGGCTCATGATATTTGGAGTGTCTACTCTGCCGGATTATCGACATAGAGGCTATGCTTCAAAGATCATGAGAGAGGTTATGCAGGAAGTTGTCAGATCAAAGATGGCAGGAATTGTCCTCACGTGCAAGTCACATATGATTGATTTCTATAAACAGTTTGGTTTTATAGATGAAGGTGTATGCGATTCTGCTCATGGGGGAGAAAAATGGCATCAGATGCGTTTGGTATCAGGTGATATAGAACGAAATTACAGATCAGAGATCATAGATTTCGTGATTACAGTAGGTATGGCCGCTGTTCTTGCATTTGTGCTAGGGCATTTTATTGTCCTCAACTGCAATGTACCTACGGGATCCATGCTTGAGACTATACAGCTTGGTGATAATATTATAGGCAACAGACTTACATATAAGTTTTCAGATCCCAAGAGAGGTGACGTGGCTATATTCAAATGGCCGGACGATGAGTCTCAGGTATATATAAAAAGAATAATTGGTCTGCCTGGTGAGACAGTTGAGATCAAGGATGGCAAAGTGTATATCAACGGAAGTGATACGCCTCTCATGGAGGATTATCTGAGTGATTATGCCAAAGAAGATAAGAGATCATTTGGTCCATATAATGTCCCTGAGAATTGCTATTTAATGCTTGGAGATAACAGACCGGACTCGGCGGATGCACGATTATGGGAGCATACATATGTGAAGCGTGACAAGATACTTGCAAAAGCGGAGTTCATATATTATCCTTTTTCAGATGCTAAATGGCTTGGCAGCGGTGCTGATTATGGGGAAAGCGACAAGTGATACATAGCAAGCGGTTGTTAGATTGGCTGATACTTCCAGTAAGACGAGGAGATGAAAGTAATGAAGAAAGTCCGATTTGATATGCATTGTCATACGGCAGAGGGATCACCGGATGCTAAGGTTGGAATACTTGAATACGTGGAATTGCTTAAACAGAGAGGATTCCACGGAATGCTGGTGACTGATCATGATTCATATTCCGGATATAAGGCTTATGTACAGAATAGAGATAAGGTCGAAGATTTTGTAGTTCTTAGAGGCGTTGAGTATGATACATTTGATTATGGACATTTTATTATAGTTTTGCCATCTGATACACCTGAGGATGTGTATGATCTGTTTGAACACAGGGGGATGGCACTGTTCAGGGTTATCAGAGTGGTACATGCTTTTGGCGGAATACTTGGACCTGCGCATCCGTATGGAGAGAAATTCATGAGCTTTGGAAGTACAAGAAAGCTGGGAGTTATAGAGCACAAATTGTATTCACAGCATTTTGATTTCGTAGAAGGCTATAACTGCTGTGAGTCCGACAAAAAAAATCGCATGGCGAGACGGCTTGCAGCAGTGTATGATATTCCGCTGACGGGCGGAAGTGATGCACATAAGGCAAAGTGTGTTGGGTTGGCAGGAACAATGCTTCCGGATTATATTGATTCGGAGGACAAGCTGATCCATTATATGACAGATGGCAATCATCCGGAGGTCGGTGGGAACAGATACCCAAAGACTCTGAAGGAGCGTATAGGACCAGCGGGTAAATTTCTGACATATGGGTTTTATTTTTACAATATGTATGGTGCATTCAGAAATTATCCTGCAAGATGCAGGGCATATTTGAAGGCAATGGCAAAACTGAAAGAGAAACATTAGCAGATCAGGCAGTACGCTTTGAGGGACAGCGGCTGATATATATCTGTGAAAAAATAAAGGTAAAGGGAAAGGAAGTTATGGAAAAGAAGGAAAGAGGTAATTTTACAGGAACATTAGGATTCGTTATGGCGGCGGCGGGAAGTGCCGTTGGTCTGGGAAACGTATGGAGATTTCCGTATCTGGCAGCAAAAGATAATGGAGGTGTATTCATATTTATATATGTCATTCTCGCACTGACATTTGGATTTACACTGCTCACTACGGATATAGCGATAGGAAGAAAGACCCAGCAGGGACCGCTTACTGCATATGGACAGTTACACAAAAAATGGAAATGGCTTGGCGGCTTGGCGTGGATAGTTCCTGTCATCATTCTTCCATACTATTGCACCATTGGTGGATGGGTTTTGAAGTATATGACAGCGTATTTTACAGGGCAGACAAAGGCGGCAACAGGAGATGATTATTTTACCGGGTTTATAACAGCCCAGGTTGCACCAATTATATTTGCTCTGATATTCCTCACAGTGACAGGTGCGGTTGTGTTCTGTGGAGTGGAAAAGGGTATTGAGAAGTTCAGTAAGGTTCTCATGCCTATACTTGTTGTTCTTATCATAGGAATATCTATTTACTCGCTTACCATCAAACATACTGCTGATGATGGTTCGATTAGAACTGGATTGGATGGACTTAAGGTTTACATAATCCCTGATTTTAAGGGAATGTCCTTCCGAGATGTATTTATGGTGGTTATGGATGCCATGGGTCAGCTGTTCTTCTCGATAAGTGTAGCGATGGGAATTATGGTCGCATACGGATCATATGTTAAGAAAGAAGTCAATCTGATGAAATCAATAAATCAGATAGAAATATTTGATACGGCCGTGGCTTTTCTTGCAGGTGTTATGATTGTCCCTGCTGTATATGTTTTCTCAGGAACAGAAGGTATGTCTGCAGGACCGGGACTTATGTTCATCTCTTTGCCAAAGGTATTTAATGCTATGGGACCTATTGGAACGGTTATAGGAGCAGCGTTCTTCATCATGGTTACATTTGCGGCAATCACGTCATCAGTATCGGTTATGGAAGCAATAGTATCGGGACTCATGGACAGATTCCATCTGAGCAGAAAAGTGAGTGCGGTCATAACTACGGTATATGCCATTGTTGGTATGCTGGTTGTGTGCTTTGGCTACAATATCTGGTATTTCGAGCTCAAGCTGCCAAATGGCTCGACAGCACAGATACTTGATGTAATGGATTACCTGAGCAACAACATCTTTATGCCTCTTGTGGCTATCCTCTCATGCATACTTATCGGTTGGGTAGTGAAACCGAAGACGGTTATTGATGAGGTCACAAGAAACGGTGAAAAATTTGGCAGAAAAGTACTGTATATAGTCATGGTGAAGGTTGTAGCACCTTTACTTCTTGCACTGCTGCTTCTCCAGTCGTTTGGAGTGGATGTTATACAGTTTGTTACGAATTTATTCAAATAGAATGATGACAGAGAAGATTTATGATATGTAAGAATTGTTGTACTGTAGACAGTGTGGTGCAGAAATAGAATATAGTTTATAATGTAAAGGCATTTGTCACAATTGATGATGAATGCCTTTATTATATAGGATGTCTGGATATTTATACTAGATGATATAAGGTAATTGGAGAATGAATATGAGTAACCAGGATGGTTTGATCTACCTTGCCCCGATGGAGGGGATAACAGGATATATATACAGGAATGCACACCGCAAATATTTTGGCGGCGTTGACAAATACTTTATGCCGTTCATTGCCCCGGCTAAAGGGCGACCTCTCAGAAACCGGGAACTAAGGGATGTACTTCCGGAGAATAATCAGGGGATAAATGTGGTGCCGCAGCTTCTTACCAACAGCGGCGAGGGATTTGTGAAGGCGGCAAAGTTTTTGAAGAAACTTGGATATGCTGAGGTGAACATCAACCTCGGCTGTCCATCAAAGACTGTAGTAACGAAGTATAAAGGCTCAGGATTGCTGTATGATACGGAGAGGCTTGACAACTTCTTGTATGAAGTGTTTGCCGCTGGTGTGATGGATGTGTCTATAAAGACCAGAATAGGAAGAGACAGCTCTTCGGAGTTTGAGGATATAATAGAGATATATAAGAAGTATCCTATAAGTGAACTAATTATACATCCGAGAATACAGACAGACTTCTATAGGAATACGCCGAATATGGAAATTTTTGCCGAAGGTGTTGCTGCATATGGAAGAACAGATACGGTGTGTTACAACGGAGATATAAACAGTGTGGCGGATTATAAAAAGTTAGTGAGCGATTTCTCAGATATAAGGAAGGTTATGATAGGCAGGGGAATAATCGCTGACCCTTGTCTTGCGGAGGGGATAAAAAGTGCTGTTGCTGGCAGGGACGGAGTTGATGACGGCAATGATCTGAATGTTGCAACAGGACTGGATGGCAACATTGGATTTGCTGAAAGTCCATCATACAGTACATATGACTGGGACAGATTCTTCACATTCCACGATGAACTTTACAGGAATTACTGTGAGTCGGATGTGGGCAGGGGCAATACGATGTTCAAGATGAAGGAGTTGTGGGCTTATTGGTCGAGGCTGTTTTATGATGTGGAGGGAGCTGAGAGGGCTCTTAAGAAGATCCGGAAGACGAGAGATAATGGTGAGTATGAGGCGGCAGTCAAGATGCTTGCTGCATTGTGCAGATGAAATGGATTTAGTATGACGGGTGCATTGAGTGAGGGTATGCCAGGATAACTATATGTTAGTTGTGTTTTGATGATTAGGAGATGATATCATGGGATGTCTTGGAAATTGTATATGGTTTTTATGTGGCGGAATATTGAGCGGACTTTCGTGGGTGGCAAGCGGGGTGCTGTGCTGTATAACGATAATAGGGATTCCGATTGGGATGCAGTGTTTTAAATTTGCAGGACTTGCATTCTTCCCATTTGGAAAGGAGATCGTGTATGGAGGCGGGGCTGGCTCGCTGATTGCGAATATCATATGGCTGCTCTGCTGCGGAATACCTATGGCGATAGAGAATGCCTGCCTGGGACTGCTGTTTTGCATAACGATAGTCGGAATTCCATTTGGACTTCAGTTCTTTAAGATCGCAAAGCTGGCACTCATGCCGTTTGGAGCTGAGGTTGTGGGATGATGGTGGAAATATACATAAATATAGTTGACAGAACTTGAATCACTAGAATATAATAATGTGGCGTCAGATATGTGCTGACGCTATATAAGGCAATGACGAAGAGAAGTAGCATAGATTATCGCCCACAGAGAGTCGGTGGTGGTGGAAGTCCGGCGGAGTGAATGTATGTGAACAACACTTTACCAGCCGCAAGCTGAAAGACATAGCCAGGAAGTGGTAGCGTGTTATATGTCGAGTAGGGGAGCCGTTGCTGCACGATACGCAGAGAGGCCATGAGCAAGGTGGCTGAGAGGGACTGGGATGCGATGCTTTGAATATACGAAGATCGTGTAACGGTAAATCAGGTGGTACCGCGGACATTAGAGCAGACAAGTAACCGACAGGGAATTTGAGAGAGCTTATGTTCGTCCTGAATATTTGCATATGTATATGTGCATCTGATTCAGGATGAACATAAGCTTTTTCTATTTGCAAGAAAAATAATAGCCGGTGCGTAATCCTGAAAAAGTCAATGTGGATATAAAGCCACAGGCAAATAGTAAAGAAAAGGAGAGAACAGATGACAATCGAGAACATTTATCGTAACAGAACAATGAACGAGATCACTGAGGGCGATGTGGGACAGACACTTAAGGTTGCCGGATGGGTAGAGAATATCCGTGACCATGGTGGAGTATCATTTATCGATCTGCGTGATATGTATGGAGTGCTCCAGGTAGTAATGAGAGACACATCACTTCTTGACGGAATAACAAAGGAGGACTGTGTATCAATTGAGGGTATCGTTGAGCACAGAGATGAGGAGACCTATAACCCAAAGATCCCTACAGGTACTATCGAGCTTGAGGCGAAGACTGTGGAGATACTGGGTAAGGTATATAAGCAGATCCCATTTGAGATCCAGACATCCAAGGAGACACGTGAGGATGTGAGACTCAAGTACAGATATCTTGACCTCAGAAACAAGAAGGTTAAGGACAACATGATATTCAGAAGTCAGGTCATCAGTTACCTTCGTCAGAAGATGACTGAGATGGGATTCCTTGAGATCCAGACACCTATCCTCTGCGCTTCATCACCTGAGGGCGCAAGAGATTACATCGTGCCATCAAGAAAGTTCAAAGGCAAGTTCTATGCACTTCCACAGGCACCTCAGCAGTACAAGCAGCTCCTCATGGTATCAGGATTTGACAAGTACTTCCAGATAGCTCCTTGTTTCAGAGATGAGGATGCAAGAGCAGACCGTTCACCTGGTGAGTTCTACCAGCTTGACTTTGAGATGAGCTTTGCAACACAGGAGGACGTATTCAAGGTTGGAGAGGAAGTCCTCTCAGCAACATTTGAGAAGTTTGCACCTGAGGGCGCAGTGGTTACACAGGCTCCATATCCTATCATCAGCTACAAGCAGGCTATGCTTGAGTTCGGTACAGATAAGCCTGACCTCAGAAACCCACTCAGAATAATAGACCTCACAGACTTCTTCCAGAGATGTACATTCAAGCCATTCCATGGCAAGACAGTGCGTGCCATCAATGTACACAAGAAACTTTCAAAGGGACAGCATGAGAAGATGCTCAAGTTTGCACAGAGCATCGGCATGGGCGGTCTTGGATATCTGGAGATTCTTGATGATATGTCATACAAGGGACCTATCGACAAGTTCATTCCTGATGATATGAAGGGTGAGATCGCAGAGCTTGCAGGCCTTACGGCCGGAGATACTATCTTCTTCATCGCAGATACGCCTGAGCTTGCAGCGTCATTTGCAGGACAGATCAGAGTTGAGCTTGGCAACAGACTTGACCTCAACGAGAAGAACGCATTCCGTTTCTGCTATATAAATGACTTCCCAATGTACGAGTACGACAAGGAGAGCAAGAAGATCATCTTCACTCACAATCCGTTCTCAATGCCACAGGGCGGACTTGAGGCGTTAAATGAGAAGGATCCACTTGATATCCTGGCTTACCAGTACGACATCGTCTGCAACGGTATCGAGCTTTCATCAGGCGCTGTAAGAAACCACGACATGAAGATCATGGTCAAGGCATTTGAGATCGCAGGATACACAGAGGATGATCTGAAGGAGAAGTTCGGAGCACTCTACAATGCATTCCAGTTCGGAGCACCACCTCATGCAGGTATGGCTCCTGGTGTGGACAGAATGATCATGCTCCTTAGAAATGAGGAGAACATCAGAGAGGTCATCCCGTTCCCAATGAATGGAAATGCACAGGATCTTATGTGCGGAGCACCTGGCGAGGTTACAGAGCAGCAGCTCCGTGAGGTTCACATTAAGGTTAGACAGTAATTTAGATAGACGGACGGCACTGACATTTTAGAAATAACGCAAAACATGTGTACAAGCACATTCAGCTACCCTTATCGCAGCTGGCTTACATCTGCACGATATTGCAGCTACGATAAGGGCGCTGCGGCTTTCACATCAGCAGGTAAGCGCTGAAGATCGGTCGCTTTCATTATGGCTTGTACATATTGTTTGCGTGTATATTGTCTAAAAATGTCGGTGCTTATTTTATTATTAGGAGGCTTTATTATGTCGGGATACCTTATCAAGGATACGACCAGACAGGAGCGGGAGCAGATAGTTGCCGATTCTCTGGGAAATATAGATGCTTATTGTGACGGATGCATGTGTGGTATCACAGAGATGTACCAAGATTATATTGATGGGAAGAAGGAGCTCCGTGAGATCAATATGGAGTTCAATGCGAGATATGTCCGGGATGAGGATATGGATGGACGGAAGTGAGCATATGGTGACAACTTTAATAATATGTATGTGGCAGAGATGGGAAAGCCATGTTAATATGAACATACAGTTAGCTGGTTTGCGATAACATCAATAAATAAGGGTTAAAAAGGAGAAAATTGTATGGGGATACGAAAAGGAATATTTATAGGTGCTGCGGCGCTTTCGATTATGGCATGTACTGCCTGCGGTAGTTCTGAGGGAAATGTTTCAGGAACAAATGGCGTGGAGACCTCGACCGGTGTGGAAAGCGGAATGATAGAGCAGCCACAGGTCATGTATGATGGACACATCTATTATTACAATGCAACCGGAAGAGATGAGAAATTGCCGGAAGGATACGAGATCGCGGGAACGATAAAAAAGGTCGACAGCAAAGACTATCCTGCAGAGAATTTTGCGGCAGCAGGCGTGGATCTTGAAGCTGGACAGGAAATATATATCAGCACAACTGAGAAGAATGTCATTTATCTGAAATATGACAGCGGATATGCGAGGTTTGAGAGAAGTCCTGAGGATGCTGTAGCGGAAGAACAGGATGAGACGGAGGTTGCAGAGAAAGAGAATGAGATAGAGGGGAATAGTGAAATGGCAGATAATATGGATGATGCTATGGCAGAAAATTATGGAGAATATGGATTTGGAGAAGACGGAGAATTCGACTTTGACAGTATATTTGGGATAGATCAGCTTGACCTGAACTACGAGGCACATGTTGCAGGATTTGACGGAGAGAGCTTTTTGTATAGTGTGCATATTGATGGCGGTGTCACAGATGAGAAGGTAGATGAGATCCAGCAGGTGATGGCGGATTATTCTTCGCAAAATGGTGATGAAGAAAACTATATGGGGTATATTGATATATATAAGGGCGAAGACCAGATAATGATATACCTTGATCTTGGCGGCGTATCAGAAGAAAATAGCAACATGGCGGTAACGGGTATACTGAACGCACTTAACAGTGTCTCAGGTATAAAGAGTGTTATCATCAATGAAGAGATGTAGAATATGGGTCTGATCGCACTGGTTATCGGCCATAGTTCAGTTAAAATATGTGGTACAGCCAACAAGATGGGCTATGGAAATATCACCACAGTTGATGAGGCGATAGATATGATAAAGGGAAAATATTATCATAGAATGTTGGCTGAATGGGGATTTACTAATGTGGAGGTGCAGAATGGACGGAAAGACGATATTGCTTGTTGAAGATGACAAGGTCACAGATCTTGACAGAAGGAGACAGGTACTTACGGAGGCTCAGAACCAGCTGTCAAGGATGAAATGGATGGTCCTGTCACTCCTTAAACTTGCGAGGATAGAAGCAGGAGCCATAGAAAGAGCTATAAGCTGACAGTTACAAACTAATATGATGACATATGGGGCAATCCTCATTCTGCAACAGATGTGATATACCTTCCGGTAAAGCTTGCCCAGAGGGCATCGATCACGGATCTGTATCTGGATGATGATGCGATTCTTGGAGATTCCGTTGAGGTCATAGGAAGCATCAACAATATGGGTGCAGGAACACTCTACAATGTCAGAGCAAGACTTGAGAGCAAGAACCTCGGGGAGAATGATACATTTATCGGCAATATAGAGGCTGGTAAGAGTGGAAGCGTAGATATTCTGACAAATGCTGTATCGACTACAGGTTCATCTGGTGAGATATCCACAGTAGTGGTGACGTATGAAGACAAAGAGGGGAACGAGACGGAGCTTACAGGTAAATTTAATATAGTGGTGGAATCCCCGGTATATGACAATGTGGAAAAGATAAAAGATAACGCCAAAGACGGTAATAGTAAGGCTGTGTATGGGATATGTGTGGTGGCAATAGTCCTGGCATTGATAGTTATTTCAGTCGTTAGAAGAAGAAAAAAGAAGAAGGCCATTCTTAATGAGTTCTAAATTCGCAGGCTGAATTTGATATTTGAATTTTGGTGTGTAGTCCTGCAGTATGAAAGCAGATGCGGAGAATAGACAAGGAGAAGTAGTATATGGCATTTGTGCCTTATGAATATGAAGAGAAGAAAAGTCAGGACATTTCCCCGCAAGGTGGGCCTCAAAACTTAGACCAATAGAAGCCGTGACTAGAAGATAGAAGAGAATATGGCGTCAAAAAAAGAGATAATTCGCATCAGAGTGTGAATTATCTCTTTTATGTTATATTTATATTTCGTTCGTCGGTCTACTTTCTGTTGGATCTGTAACGAAGAGTATGGTCAAGGATCTTCTTACGGATTCTGAATGACTTCGGTGTGATCTCAAGGAGCTCATCAGTGTCGATGAAATCAAGAGCCTGCTCAAGACTCATCACCTTTGGAGGTGAAAGCTTAAGGGCGTCATCTGATCCTGAAGAACGTGTATTGGTAAGCTGCTTCTTCTTGCAGACATTTACCTCCATGTCCTCTGCACGAGGATTCTCACCGACAACCATACCGGCGTAAACCTGCTCGCCTGGTCCGATGAACAGAGTTCCACGCTCCTGTGCGTTGAACAGACCGTATGTGATCGAAGTACCTGACTCAAATGCGATGAGTGAGCCCTTTGAACGGTAGCTCATGTCACCCTTGTATGGGAGATACTCATCGAATGTTGTGTTGATGATTCCTGTACCCTTGGTAGCTGTCATGAAGTCTCCACGGAATCCGATAAGTCCACGGGATGGGACAGAGAACTCAAGTCTTGTGGTTCCATTTCCTGTAGGAGCCATTCCCTGAAGCTCACCCTTTCTCTGGTTCAGCATGTTGATGATAGTACCTGCGAACTCATCAGGAACATCTATATAAGCAATCTCAAATGGCTCAAGTTTATGTCCGAGCTCATCTTCCTTGTAGATAACCTCAGCCTTGCTTACTGCAAACTCATAACCCTCACGTCTCATGTTCTCGATGAGGACTGACAGATGGAGCTCACCACGACCTGAAACCTTGAATGCCTCAGTTGTATCTGTCTCCTCGACTCTGAGGCTGACATCTGTGTTCAGCTCTCTGAAAAGTCTCTCACGGAGATGTCTTGATGTCACGAACTTGCCTTCCTTGCCTGCGAGAGGAGAGTCATTTACCATGAATGTCATGGCGATTGTTGGCTCAGATATCTTCTGGAAAGGAATTGGATCAGGATTCTCAGGGGAGCAGAGTGTATCACCTATCTGTACATCTGTGATACCAGATACTGCAACGATAGCTCCGATCTGTGCTTCCTTGACTTCTACCTTGCTAAGACCATCGTACTCGAAAAGCTTTCCAATACGAACCTTCTCAAGCTTGTCAGGGTCATGCTCATTTACGATGACGAGATCCTCGTTTACCTTGAGGACACCGTTGTCGACCTTGCCGACACCGATACGTCCAACGTACTCGTTGTAGTCGATGGTGCTGACAAGCATCTGTACACCTGCATCAGGATCACCTGTAGGGGCAGGAATGTAATCAATGATAGTGTCGAACAGAGGCTTCATGTCTGTGCCAGGCTTGGATGAGTCAAGGGTTGCATAACCAGACTTTGCAGATGCAAATACAAATGGACAGTCGAGCTGATCTTCATTTGCATCAAGCTCGATGAGGAGCTCAAGAACTTCGTCAACTACTTCGTCAGGACGAGCCTCAGGACGATCACATTTATTTATACATACGATAACTGCAAGATTAAGCTCGAGAGCTTTCTTCAGAACAAACTTGGTCTGTGGCATAGGTCCCTCAAATGCATCAACAACTAGGATTACGCCGTTTACCATCTTCAGAACTCGCTCAACCTCACCGCCGAAGTCGGCATGGCCCGGAGTATCAATGATGTTGATCTTGGTGCTGCCATATGTTACGGCAGTGTTCTTGGAGAGGATAGTGATACCTCTTTCACGCTCGATATCGTTGGAATCCATGACACGCTCAGCGACCTCCTGGTTGTCACGGAATACACCGCTCTGCTTTAAGAGCTCGTCTACAAGTGTTGTCTTACCATGGTCAACGTGGGCGATGATAGCCACATTTCTGATATCATCTCTTGTTATCTTCATAATATTCATATGGCTCAA
>ENA-ORMS01000840-ORMS01000840.1-human-gut-metagenome-genome-assembly--contig:-NODE-840-length-28522-cov-5.350335_pt1 | contig 28522 bp, 15 predicted proteins | sample MGYA00242104_ERZ508997 | MGnify/ENA primary metagenome ERZ508997 (study PRJEB26280, sample SAMEA2338704) | human gut metagenome | biome: human gut; feature: human-associated habitat; material: faeces... | reverse complement strand
ATGAGAACGGCGGAGCAAGTCACGGCTCATGTCGATGCCGCTTTTATGCTCCTCGGGAACAGCATCATTGAGAAACAGGGGCAAGTACAAAGGCGGACAAATAGGAGAAAAGCCTGCCTCATACACGGTGCGGCAATACTGCGCCGCCAGTTCTGCGTTTTCGCTATCGCCGCCGAGCCATGCAGCGGTGATATAAGCAAGGGGTCGTTTCATCGTTCATACCTCCGATATTTTAATAAGAAAGTTCAACCCAAACCCCACGCCCTTTCCCAGTCTTGGGAAAGGGGGCGGCTCTGGAGGATATACCCCCGCCGCTTGCCGGGGAAATAGCACAGCCGGGGCAGACCGTCAAGGGCGAGCCGCCGAAAACGGCGGTGCGCTGCACCCTTGACGGCCCACTCCCGGCTGTACTAAAAAACAGGCGGCGACGGGGGATATATACCACCAGAGCCTCTGCGCGAGGGCGGGGCCCTCGGGACAAAGTGTCTCGAAGTTGTTACTTGTCAAGTTCCTGCTTTTTCGGGGCTTTTGCCAGCTCCGGCGGCTGTTTTTCTTTCCAGTCATCCAGCAGGGACATAATCTGTTCTTTCATTTTGGCGGGAGTGACCTCCTTGCCAAAATACTTTTCCAGTTCCGCAGTAGAAATAATCACGCCTCGATCCTCCTTTTTCTGTTCTGATAAGATACCGTCAATGACATCGCCGTTGAGCTTGCCTTCCTTATCCAGCTCCCGGAGCCGTTTAGCTTGGGCCAGCGAGGGCGAAGCCTGCTCCCCGTCAATGGAAACAGCAATAAGCCTCTGATTTTTCGGTTTGATGTAGGAAAGCTCCACGGCAGGCATGAAGCCCATCTTTTTATCGTCTACCTTATCCAGAAGCTCCGGCACAAGGGAGTTGAGCCGCAAGTAGCGCATGACCTTTTTATAGTTCATTTCATGCGCCTCGCCTACAATCTCAACCGAGCGTTTCCCGACATCGCCTTCCGCAACATCTTTCAGCCGCCCGCCCTGATGCTTGATGTCCTCAACCTCGAGTTCCAGCAGCGCGGCCAATTCGCTGGGGAGCATCCCGTCACGCTGCTTGTTGCTGTCCTTCATGGCCTGTACCGCTTCGTGGTCGGTCATTTCACGGACGATAAAGGGCATTTCCTCCAGCCCCGCCAGTTCACTGCCGTGGGTACGGCGATGGCCCGCTACAATTTCATAGCCGTTTCCGTCTTTCTCCGGGCGGGCAAGACCGGGAACCATTACACCGTTTACGCGGATAGAAGCAACGATTTCCTGCATCTTCGCATCGTCCCGTACCTTAAAGGGGTGCGGACGGAATGTGTGAAACGGATGAACCTCGGAAAGTTTCAGATAAACCAGCTTGCCTTCCTCAACCGGGCGGGGCGGTGTAGTCGGCTCGGGAGCCGTCTGTTCCACAGCAGCAGTTTCCTTCAGTGCCGTATCCTGTGCGGGCTTAATGGGCTCCTTGGCATCCGGGGCCTTTCCATCGCTTCGGGACACTTTGTCTCGTTTGGACGGCTTGGGCTTGTCAGGGGCCGTCTTATCCGCCTTGGGTGGGCGGCCCTTGCGGGCCCCAGCCGATTTCTCCGCTTTCTGATTTTCAGTCGCAGCCTTTTCCGCTTTCGGCGGACGGCCACGGCGCGGCTTTTTCGGCTCCTCCGTATTGGGGGGCTGCCGCCTCTGGCGTTTCGGGGGTTTCCGCCTTTTCGACTTCGGCGCGGGCGTTCTGTCTCTTTTCTGCCATAAGCTCATTGATTTTGTCAAAGGACACAACCACATCGCCGGGCTCAGGTATGGCAGGCCCGGTCTGTTCCTGCTGGGGCTCAGACGCTGCGGCCTGTTCGGGTGTGGCGATAGGCTCGGCGGCCTCCGGGGAAATATTCTCCGCAGGGCCAGTATTCAATTTTTCATCGGCCATTTACGATCCTCCTTTTCGTTAAAGTTGCACAAATTTGAACGCTAAAATTTTGTAGTTATTTTTGTGCCTCCTTTCCGTCTATCCACGCAAAAAAGCCGCCCGTTTTTCATGCCGGACGGCTTTTTGCGTAATGTGATAGATCAAATATTATTTTTTCTGGTTTGTAGGCTCCGAAAAGCCTTGTATTTACAGTGTTCCTAATAGGAAGTAATCATATGAAGTTGAAGGTGATGATGGAGAAGTGGTTGCTACTGTAGAAATTGCATGGCCTGATAAACGGATTGGTTTCATGACTGCTGAACAGGCTGAAGATAAGGAGAAGCTTGAAAAATTGGGATGGAGAATTCTGAGTTTACTTGATGCTGCGGATGTTGATATTGCAAGCTATTTTGGAGGTGATGACTAAATGACGGATAATGTCAAGGTGGCAATTTCATCGGATTTTTTAACGGCATTTGCTCGGCTTCCGAGACAAGTTCAAGGTAAGGTGACGGAGTTCGTAAATAAGTTCCGAAACAATCCGAGGTCTCCCGGAATTAACTATGAGAAACTTAATTCGGGAATAGATAGGAAGATTTTTTCAGTACGCATTGATGATACTTATCGTGGTATTGTTGTCCGTCAGCAAGAAGCTGGAGTATATCTGCTCTTGTGGGTAGATCACCATGATGAAGCCTATCAATGGGCTGCTCGTAAACGATGTGAAGTCAATCCCCAAACCGGTACTATTCAGGTGTTTGATGTTCAAACTGTAGTGGGGCAGACATCTACACCTAAAGAAGTTGCTCTATTTGCTCTTGCAAATGATGATGACTTGCTTAAACTCGGTGTACCTGAGGAACAGCTTGATCTTGTTAGAAGTTTTATTAGTAAAGAAGATTTTTATAAAGCGGAACCTGCTATGCCACATGATGCTTATGAACATCTTTCTTGGTTAGCAGAAGGTTTCTCTGTGGAAGAAGTTTTGGAGATTGTTTCCGAAGAACAGAACACGTTTGCTTCCGGAGAAGATTTGGCGGCTGCATTAGATGTTCCTACAAGTATGAAATCTTTTGTTGTGGTTGATGGAGAAGATGAATTGCGTCGAATTATGGCAGAACCATTGGAAAAATGGCGTGTATTTCTTCATCCGACGCAGAGAAAAATTGTCCAGAAAGAGTATTCTGGTTCCGCAAAAGTGCTTGGTGGCGCTGGTACCGGCAAAACTGTAGTTGCCATGCATAGAGCAAAACATTTGGCATCAAAATGCGAAGGACAGCAAAGAATTCTGGTGACTACCTTTACCGCTAATCTTGCGGCTGACATCCGAGAGAATCTGCGTAAAATCTGTACCTTGGAAGAACTCCGAAGAATAGAAGTCATTCATTTGGATGCCTGGGTGAATCAGTTTCTTCGTGAGTCCGGTTTCTCTGCTCAGATTGGGTATGACGATGTGATAAATCCCCTTTGGGAGAAAGCTGTTTTGTCAGCAAACATCGATCTGCCGTTTGAGACTTCGTTCTATGAAGAAGAGTGGAACAGGATTGCGATAGCACAAGAAGCGCTCACACTTGAAAAATATGTGAGGGCAACCCGAAATGGTCGAGGCACTAGACTTGATCGAAAAAAAAGAATGCAGGTTTGGAAGGTTTTTGAAAACTATCAAAATCTGATGAAAGAGAACCAGATACGTGATATAAACACCGCCATGTATGAAAGTACCAAACTGCTTCAATCTGTGGGTAGAAAACCAAGATATGCAAGTATTATCATCGACGAGGGGCAAGATTTCAGCGACAATGCATATCGTTTGATTAGAGCGTTGGCAGGAGAAGAACATCCAAACGATATTTTCATAGTTGGTGACTCTCACCAGAGAATATATCGAAATCATCCTACCCTTTCTAAGTGTGGTATAAATGTTCGCGGTCGTAGCAGCATATTAAAAATCAACTATCGCACTACAGAGGAAATTCGCAAATACGCTTTTGCGTTATTGAATGGTATTTCTTTTGATGACTTGGATGAAAATTCTGATCTTGGAGATAAATGTCAATCCCTTACGCATGGAGAAAAACCGATAGTTGAGAATTTTGAAAATGCTAATGATGAATTTGATTTCCTTCTTCATGAAGTGAAGAAGCTAAAAGAAAATGGCATTTCTCTCACTGATATATGTGTTGTGGCACGTACCAAAAAGCTGGTTGACGATTACATTGCACTTTTTACAAAAGCTGGGATTTGCGCCTATGTAATTAAGAGAAACAAAGTTGATGATCGTAGTTTTGATGGATTGCGAGTTGCCACGATGCATCGGGTAAAGGGACTGGAATTTAAGTATGTATTTATTGTAGCTGCGAACAGTAGGATTATTCCATTACCATCTGCAATCAATAAAACGGATCCAGTTTCCGAGGTTGAGTCAGTAACTTCGGAAAAATGCCTGCTTTATGTAGCAATGACTCGCGCACAAAAGGGAGTTTATATTACAAGTTATGGGAGAAAATCGGTTTTTTTGAAGTCATAAACTCAACTATAAAAGTTTTGTATTGTGAATTCAGGATAAAACGTCCAATATCAGAATAGCATGTTGATAGAATTGTGAGTATGTGCTTATGTGCTTATGTGCAGACAATGATGCTTACTGCTGCACTATATTGGTCAAGACTTGCTCTCGAATTGACGTCGTGAGATGGAGGAGGCAATAGGTACGGTGATGAATCAGTACGAATTGCGGACAGATAATTCAGAAGAATAACAAGGAATGTACTCGCTAGAATATTTGGTGGAGGATTGAATCTTGCTGTTCGATACAGTATAATGAACTCGGACTAAACCGAGTCGGAGGTGACCGAGTCAATGAAATTCTACGGACGGGAAAAGCAGCGCAAGGATTTGCATCGCCTGTTTTCGCATGAAGGGATGCAGCTTGGCTTGATTTATGGGCGCAGGCGCGTCGGCAAAAGCGAGCTGATTAAGCAGAGCCTGCGTGAAACGGATGTAACCAGCATCTATTTTGAATGCAAACAGACGACGGAACAGAATAACACGGAGAGTTTGTCCGTACTGCTGGCGGATACGTTTCATTTCCCAAAGCCGTCTTTTGACAGCATGGAAGCTTTGCTGACGTATCTGTTTGAAGCGGCGAAGGAAAAGCCGATGATCCTGGTGCTGGATGAGTATCCGTACTTGCGCGAAGTTGTGCAGGGGATGGACAGCGTTTTGCAGGCGTTGGTTGACCGCTATCGCGATACATCGGGGCTGAAGCTCATCCTGTGCGGCTCGTATGTAGATGTCATGAAATCCCTTTTACTTCGGGAGAATCCGCTGTATGGGCGCGTGGATCGAACGATTGATTTGAAGCCGATGGATTATTACGAATCAGCATTGTTTTACCCGACTTTTTCTGACGAGGATAAGGTCAGGCTGTACAGTGTGTTCGGTGGGATTCCGTATTACAACAGGCTCGTCAATTCGCAGCTTTCGGTTCGGGAGAACATCATCGAGTTGATTGCTTCGCCGGACGCCCGGCTGGAAAATGAAGTTTCGATGTATCTCAAATCGGAGATTTCCAAAATCAATAATGCGAACGAGGTGTTTGAAGCGCTGGCACGGGGATTCTCGAAGTACAGCGATTTGCTTTCGCAGTCCCATGTTTCCAGCAGTCCGGCGTTGGCGGATGTGCTGGAAAAGCTCATTCGCATGGAGGTTGTCAAGAAGGAAGCGCCCATCAACGACGCGAATAACAAGCGCAAAGCAGGGTATATCATTACGGATAATCTTTCGCTGTTTTACTATCGGTATGTGTTCCGATATTCCTCGCAGATGAATGTGATGGATTCCGATGTGTTTTATGGCCGGTATATCAGGGATGATTTTGAAAAGCAGTATGTGCCACGCCAGTTTGAGGAGATTTGCAGGCAGTATCTGATTCGTCAAAATCGTGCGGGAAAGCTCCCGATTCCGTTTGATCGAATCGGAAAGTATTATTACGATGATCCGCAGACGCGGACGAATGGCGAGTTCGATATCGTGACGGAAGACCCAAACGGCTACGTTTTTTATGAGGCGAAATTCCGCAGCGAACCGCTCACGCAGAGCATGATTCAGCAGGAAATCGAGCAGGTCAAGCGGACGGGGATGAACTGCTATCGATATGCGTTTATTTCGCGGAGCGGATTCGATGCGCAGGCGGATGAAGGGGTGGAGTTGATTTCGCTCGAAAAATTGTATGAATAAAGTCATGCAAAAAGAAAAAGCAAAGTGCGTTTTTTGCACATTGCTTTTTTGATTAAACTATAAGTACTTTTTGCGGGCATAAACTTCGTTTTGAACTATTTTGAATTTCCAAACAGTTGAATTTTTTGTGGGTTTACTGTGTCTATAAAAGCGTTTAATCCACACAAATCTTCCGTCCTCAACCACCCCGCATCCGCCCCGTCATCCATGCCTTTTATTTCCAATTTTGATTTTTCATACCCGAAGTGTCATGTGTTCGAATCACATTGCCGCTACCAGAGAATCTAGTCAAGGTGCTCACTTGACTGGATTTTTTTAATGTATAGGAAATTGCATAAAACCGTCCGCGTGAGCAAGACTTTGATGCGTGGCAGACTTCGGCGGAAGTGAAGGCGGGCTCAGCCCGCTTTTGTTCATGTCAAAGTGCCGAAATTTTGGGATTTCGGCACTTTTTTTTCACATCTTCAATAAAATAACAATCGTTTAATCATTGTACGGATTGAGTTTTTGGAGGTTTTGCGCAGTCACATGCCGTGCCACAAACGCTTAAAGAAGGGTCAGCAGCCTGCGGGCATTTTCCAAGTCTTCTTCCTGCGTGTGGATGTACACATTCTGCATGGTTTTCAAATCTGCCCAGCCGCCCATGCTTTGCAGCGTTTTTTCCGATACGCCTGCGCGATAGGCGCGTGTGGCGAAGGTATGACGGAAGCAATGCGGCGTTTTGCCGTAGACGTTGATTGCTGCGCAAACGCGCTCCCACAGGCGGCGATTTGCCTGAAAGGTGAGCGGCTGATGCGTATCATCGCGCATGTGCAGCAGATAAGCGTCGGGATCGTGCATTTCCTCCGGGGTGAGCGCGAGAACATCCCACAGCTTGGGAAGCATCAGCATGTGACGAAAGCCCGCTTCCGTTTTCGGATCGCCGATGATGGTTTTCGCTTTGGCATAGGTGACGCTGCGCTCGATACGGATCAGCATTTTATGCGGATCAATGTCCTTCATGCGGATGCCGCGGATATCCTCGCTGCGTGCCGGGCAGTAGAGCAGCAGCGCCACATAGCGGCGGTCAAGCAGCTTGGGTATATCCGGCAAATGCGCCTCGATGTCTTCGGCTTCCTTTGTGGTCAGCGGGAGACGTGTGCTCTTTTTCTTGGAGGGGTTGCGCAGCCGCTTGGATTTGGATGGATTGCTGGGAATCAGCCCATCTTCAAAGGCGACGTCAAGCACCATGCGGACGACCAGCCAGATTTCGTCAATCGTCTTCTTGGAGAGGGATTCCTTGCTGTTGAGAAAGAGCTGCACGTCGTCGATGGAGATATCCCGCACATCCATTTCGCCGAAATACGGCAGAACGTGGCGTTTGAGATAGCTTTCATAGCCGGTTAGCGTGGTTTCACGCACCTTGCCGACTTTGTAGAGCGTAAACCAACGCTCGGAAATATCCGAAAAGCGCGTACTTAATCCATCTTTACGATGCTGCCCGTTTTCATCCGGCGGAACGACAACGCCCTCCGTGATGGCGTGGGACAGATACGATTGAAAGAGTTCCTGTTGCGTTGAGCCGGTCAGCCAGAAGATCTTTCCGTTGATGACCGCTCGTTGTTTGAGTTTTGCAGACATATCTGGTTCTCCTTGTCCAGACATGTCTGACGGGGCAGGTGTGGGGTTGTCAAGGATCGTGGATTCCACGCCCATTGTAGCATGGTTTGGGGGCGGCGTGAAGCCCTGAATCGTTGTCATGGGACTCCTTTCATAGAAAAAACAATTCAAGTGGCGAAGTGGCAGGCTAAAAGGGCTTAGAGCCGCTTTGCCACTTGAAAAAAGGACTAAGAGAGCAGACTCACCATCCACTGTGTTCCGTCGCGGACGACGTACAGCTTGGATGCGAGGTTTCGTTTGGCGGAACGGACGGTACGCGGGGAAATGCCCTGCTCCTGCGCGGCTTTGTCGATGACGCTGCTGGGACAGACGCGCCCGTTTTCAAGTAAGGAGAGAATGAGCTTTTCGGCACGCTCAACCTTTGTGGGCGTGTGTTCTGAGCCGGAAAGCAGCTCGTCGGCGGTGAGCTGATATTCGCCGAGCCAGCGAAAACCGTCCGCATCGCCGAGCGAGAAAGCCAATGACTTGCCCGGAGGTGCCAGCGAGCTTTTCTCATGCGTCAGAACGCGCGTGGTGGGGTCGTCCCTGACTTTGCCGATGAACAGGAGACTGCGCACGGCGGCAGTCATGTCGATGGAACCAAGCCCGCGATAGGTGCTTTGTGAGCCGGACGCTTTGTTGAGATGACCGATCATCAAAATGGCACAGTCGTGGGCTTCGGCAATTTCACCCAGTGCGCGGAAGACTGGACGCACTTCGTTGGCGCGGTTCATATCGACCTGAGCGCCCAGAAACGCCTGAATCGGGTCGATAATCAACAGCTTGGCTTGATTTTCGCGAATGGCACGCTCAATGCGTTTGTCTGTCAAGGTGAGCATGGATTCTCGGTCGTCAATCACCAACACGCGGTCAAGATCGGCGCCTGCTTCGATTAAGCGGGGCTTGACGGTATCGCCGAGACCGTCTTCTGCCGTCTGATAGATCACGTTGAAGGGTTCAAGCAGCTCACCGTTTGGAAGCTGTTGACGGTTGGTACAGGCGGCTGCGAGATACATGGCGAAATAGGTCTTGCCCTCGCCGGGATTGCCTTGCAGGATGGTCAGCTTGCCGAAGGAAATGTATGGATACCAGAGCCAGTGAACGGCGGTTTGTTGTACGTCGCTCATGCGGATCATGGGAACGGAGTCGGGCATGGGAACCTCCTTATCTGGATATTTCGGAGTGATGCCGTTCTTCTCGTTCACGGAGAAGAAGATCAACATTGTGCTGCACTTGTGAGAGCTTCAGCAGCTCGTCACGAAGGGGAATCAGGCGCGGGGCTTGTTCGGCGTAACTTTGTCGGAGGGTTTCAAGTTCTTCTTTCCAAACCTTGACTGTCGGCGGTTTGTCGCCCAGTTTTTCTTTGAGAATGCGGCGTGCGGCATAGAACAATCGGAGTTCGCCGTCATGTTCCTGTGCGTAAGCGTCTCGTCGGCTTTTCCAGTGAATCGCGTTCAGGTTTTCATAAACCGGCTTATTCTTGGTGTAGATGTCTGCCTGGCGAATGAGCGCTTCCAATTCGCGGATTCGGGAAGAAGTGGAATGAAGCGCATCACTCAACTGATGAAAGGCAGAACGGGTTTCAGAGAGTTGAGTGAAAAGGTCTTCAAGGGTGAAAAGTTGATGGGCTTGCAGAAAATTGACGGTTTCGGAAAATTGCTTGAGGTCGCGGACTTTTCCTTTTTGACTCCATGCCTGAGCATAGCACCGCTGCTGTGCTTCGCTGACCAATTCCCAAAGCGGGGGCGTTTTAGAAGCTTCCAGCTCAGAGCGGAGAGTGTTGATCCATTCGGTCAGCTTGGCTATCTGCGTTTTTAGTGTACGGGTCAGCTTGTTGGTGGAGCGAATCCAGCGGTTCAACTCGCCTTTTTCCGTGCGGATGCCTTTCTGCTCCAGCTTGCGAACGTTGGGTCCCTCGTGAACGGTTGGAATTTGTTCGAGGCTTTGCCGCGCATAAGAACGGTGGTCGATGCGCGAAGGAATTCCCTTTTCTTCAAACTTGGCATTGACGGCGTTGCACCATGCGGTGCGCCACGATTCGAGCCTTTCGGGAGAATGCCAATCGGTGGTATGGACGGCATTGAAACGGCAGCGACCGTCTGAACCGCGGATGCGGTTTCCGCTGGCATCCAGCACGTATTCGCGACGCTGCTGGGGCGCAAAGCTGCCGTCAGGATTCAATGGACGCATGGTGGTCATGACGTGCATGTGGGGATTGGGAATGCCGCCGGTCTTGTCGGGAGAATGAATGGCAAGGTCGGCGATCATTCCGCGATCCACAAATTCTTTTTGCACGAAAGCGCGAGCCAGTTCGATATTTTCGTTCAGTGAAAGTTCGTTTTGCAGCGCGATGTCAAAACTGTATGCGAGCTGCGCTTTGGGATGGCGTTCAGCGGCTTCTACGGCGTTCCAGAGCGTTGCTCGGTCACGAAAGCACTCCGGAGCATGAGCGGGCAGCAGAATTTCCGTATGGAGAACGCCGCCCTTGCGCGTGTAGTCGCTGATTTCGTTGTAATATTCGCTGTACAGGCGTTCGCCTGCGCGATATGCTGCGGCAGCAAGGGCACTCTGTCCTGCGCTTCGCTTGATTTGAGAAACGGAGAAATGATACAGTGCCATCAGCTTTGTTCAAACGATGGAATACCACGCGGATCATGCGCAATTTGGTTTTCATCGGCGAAGGCAAAGCGGATGTTTTCGATATCATCCTCATCATCTTCAAGCGTCATATCCAGAAGAGTGTCCTGCACTTCGGAAAGCGCAAAGATGCGTTCCATGACGCGGTAAAAATCGGCTTTATTCAATGCGGCAACCTGCGGGCATAGGGCTTCAATCGCGCCGCCCATGTTGCAAAGATGATGGATACGCTTTTTCCGTGCGCCTTCGCTTAGATAGCGTTCGCGGTTTTGGAGACGCTGGCTGCGATGCTCGGCTTGCGCTTTTTCCTGCTCAAGATTGCGCAGTTTTTGATTCGGTTCGATGTGGGAAGATGGCGTTTTGTTCATAGCGTGTGGATTCCTTTCTGAAAAAACGAATGAGAAAAACAGATGCGGAAGGATTCAAAAACTTTGCGGCAGACGGGATCTGCTTGCAGATCGTGGCTGATGCAAAGTACGCGGGGGATAGGCGCAGAGCGCCGCAAGAGGGGGCAGCCCTCTTGGACGCAGCAACGCTGCGCAAAGTCTCTTGCATTGCGGGAGCAGGGCAAAGAGGAAAAACGAGCGTAAAGCACGAAGATACATCCGAAGGATGTATAGAAGTGCGCCCTTCCGTTCCGTCGGGTTCTGTCGATCGACGAGCAGATCATATCACAAAAGCAAGAAAAATAACAGATGATTCCTAAACGATGGATAAATTCGCAAAATCGCAAAAAATCCACGCTCTTGAAGCGGTTATCCAAATTGAAAAATGTGAAAAACGATGGGGAGAAAAAGCGATGCTTGAGACGATGCCGATTTCTGAAAAATTAAAGATGCTGCGGAGCAGACGCGGGCTTACGCTGGACGAGCTGGCGGAACAAACGGGGCTTTCACGTTCGGCGTTGAGTAATTATGAGACGAACGAAAGCAAAGAGGTCAGCCAATTTGCACTGGTCACGTTGGCGAAATTCTATGGCGTTTCGACGGATTATCTGCTGGGACTGTCAGCACTCGAAAACCCGATGCAGGGAGATATCCATGATTTGAACATCAGCAGCGAGATGGCAGAGCTGCTCAAAAGCGGAAAAATCAACAACCGATTGCTTTGCGAAATGGCGACGCATCCGGATTTTCCGAAATTACTGATGGATATGGAAATCATGGTGGACGGCGAGGCGAGAAACGCGATTCGGGCGATTGATATGCTGTTTGAAGCCGTCCGCATGAAAATTATCAAGGAGACGAACATCAGTGAGGATTCAAATGCACAGATCTTGACGTTCAAAGAAGCGCAGATTGACGAGGACGAGTATTTTGAGATGAAAATCAAAAACGACCTGCGCCCAATCCTGCGCTTCCTGCGGGACAAGTACGCTGAAAGAAGCGAAGGGAGTCGGCAACTCGAAGAAATCGAGAAATACGTTCAGCAGCTGATTCGGGAAGCGGACATTGCCCGCGAACAGAAAGAACAGAATGTCCCCGATGATGAAATCTGGATTGACCGAACGATAGCTATGCTGATGGCGAAATGGAAAATCAAGTGGAACAAACTGACGGAAGTACAGCAACGCTCGTTCAAAGAGGTGCTGATGCAGTCGGAATTGAGGAAGGAGCAGCTGCCGAAAAAGAGGATGAGGGAAAAACAGAGGAAGTGACTTTTTGGAATGATGTATCTGAAAAAGTCCAGATGAATTGTCGATTTTGGATGGATGACATGGTATAATGAAACAGACTATTGAAGCTATTTGATTAAATTTGAAGGAGTACAGATATGGAAAAAGCTCAGGCCTCTGCGAATATTGGATTTGAGAAGCAGATTTGGGATGCAGCATGTGTTCTGCGCGGAAATATGGATGCATCTGAATATAAAAGTGTTGTATTGGGATTGAATTTGGAAGCACAACTTATATAATCATTGATTATGAGATGTGAGAACTCCTTGTCGATAAGAATCTGATAAAACTAATCTATAGACTACCATTAAGATGCGTCCCGATGAAATGCTGCTATAACATGCCTGAACATATTTGTAAAAGCTTAAATGCTTAATTGATGATATTTCATATTTGTTCCGAATGAAGATGTAGGAAAAGAAATTAAGGAATAAGGTAAAAACAATTGATGATATATGTTTCGATACAGAAAAATGACTTGCTGTGATGATTGATTGAATAGTTACATTTTGAAAGAGAGAAAATGGAAATGGTAGATTTTGCACCGGGTATGAGAACAATCATTTGAGATGAAGAATGGATGATTAAAAAGATTGAGACAAACAATCTTGGGAATAAGACCTTATATTGCGTTGGTATTTCTCCGCTAGTCAAGGACAGAGAGGCAAGTTTTCTTACTGATTTGGAACAAATCCAAGTCATGAATCCTGCTGAAGTGAAATTGGTTGCTGATTATTCACCATTCTATAAGAGAGCATTGCTATATCTAGAAAGTCAGTGGCGTCAGCAGATTCCTACCGATTTCAACTTACATATTGGACATCGAGCAGCTATGGATTTGATGCCCTATCAGTTAGATCCGGCTAAACTGTCACTTCAGCGTCCTCGGCAGAGAATTCTCATTGCGGACACCGTAGGTCTCGGCAAAACTTTGGAAGCTGGCATTTTGATGTCTGAGCTAATTGCTCGTGGTAAGGGTAAAAGAATACTGGTTGTTACCGTTAAGAGCATGATGACACAGTTCCAAAAGGAAATGTGGAACCGATTCACCATTCCTTTGGTGCGCCTTGATTCTAACCGGATTCAAAAGATTCGTGCCAACTTGCCGTCGAATTATAATCCTTTTTTCTATTATGACAAGACAATTGTATCTATCGACACCTTAAAGCGAGACGTTGAATATCGTACTCATCTGGAAAATGCATATTGGGACATTATTGTAATCGATGAAGCTCAGAACGTTGCAGAGCGTGGAGATCATCAGGCGCAGCGTTCTCGTCTTGCGAAGCTGCTTGCAGATCGTAGTGACACCATGATAATGTTGTCCGCAACGCCTCATGATGGTCGGGCAAAGAGTTTTGCTTCTTTGATGAATATGCTCGATCCGACCGCAATTGCAGACCCAGAAAACTATACTCCCGAAGATATTAAAGGACTGTGCATCCGTCGTTTCAAAAAAGATGTCAAAGACCAGGTCAGCGGCTCTTTTCTGGAAAGAAAAATCACACTTGAGCGTTGCAATGCATCCGCAAAGGAAGAATACGCTTTTGATATTTTTGCTGAAATGCAACTGGAGATGGATTTGGGTAAAACCAAAGGTTCAGGTCAGCTGTTTAAGACCAGCTTGGAAAAATCTTTGTTCTCCAGTCCGGCGGCTTGCATCAAGAGTATCGAAGCACGCTTGAAGAAACTATATAAAAAATATGCCGCAGATGACATCAAAGATATTCGTCTGCTTGAAGGCCTGAAAACTGCGTTGGAGGCAATTACTCCGGCAGATTTTACACGCTATCAGAAGCTCCTTGATCTCCTCAGAAGTAAGGAATACGCTTGGAATCCAGCTGATAGCGGCGACCGTGTCGTTATCTTTACTGAGCGTATCGAAACCATGAAGTATCTTGCTGAAAGACTTCGCCAAGACCTTGGATTGAAGGCAAACGTCATCCAGGAGATTTCCGGTGGGATGAGCGACGCCGAACAGCAACGCATCGTTGAAGATTTTGGCCGCACGGAATCTCCGGTTCGTGTTTTGGTCGCATCGGATGTAGCATCTGAAGGTTTGAACCTGCATTATTTGAGTCATAGACTGATTCATTTTGACATTCCTTGGTCTTTAATGGTGTTCCAACAGAGAAACGGTAGAATCGACAGATATGGTCAGCAGAAACGCCCTGATATTCGTTATATGCTCATTGAGAGCGATAACAAACGTATCAAGGGCGATATGCGCATCATCGAAATCTTGATTACAAAAGAGGAACAGGCTCTGAAAAACATTGGAGATCCGTCTCTGTTGCTCGGTAAGTTTACCATCGAAGATGAAGAACTCGTTGTAGCTGAAACAATCGAAGCCGGTTCGGATTCAGATGCTTTTGAACAAACATTGGATGCGGGTGAAGACGACTTCGATCCATTTGAAGCGTTGATGGCAGCAGCAGGCAAAGAAGAAGATGAGGATGAGAAAAAATCAGAGATTGTTTCGGATGACACCTTGTTCTCGGATATAGATTATTTGTATCAGGCACTCACATATCTAAATCAGACAGAAAATCATCCTGTTGAAAGACTGAAAACAGTTTCCGGTTTGGATATCAGGTTGACTCCTGATATGGAGCGACGTTTGAAAGCACTCGTCCCGGAAGAAGCACTACCGCAGGGAGAAACCCTCCGTGTTTCTGATGATAAGGCTTTCTGCATGGAGCAAATGCGAAGCAGTATGCAGAAAAACATGGACGAGTCTGCCTGGCCGACTACTCAGTATTTGTGGAAACTCCATCCCATTCTGAGTTGGGTTAATGACAAAGCAAGTCTGCTGTTTAAGAGGGATGAAGCCCCTGTTATTGGGCTTCCTGGAACGTTAAAGGCTGGCGAATGCATTTATGTTGTAACCGGCAGCATGCCGAATCTAAAGTCAACCCCTTTGGTTGATGAATGGTTTGGTTTGTTGTACCAGAATGGCAAATTTGTTAGGGTGTTAGCCATGAATGAAGTGGTACAGAAAACAGGATTGAGCAATCCCAAGATTCCGAATACGAATTGCATCGGTAAAGGTGAAATTTCCGCTGCAAGTTCCTTGCTGCGCGATGTAGTTTCCCAAGCAAAAGTGCATTTAAATGAACATTACAATAGATATTTGACGGAAATGAATCCGCTGCTGGATGAAGAGGTTGATAAGTTGATTGCGCTTCAGGGGAAGCATAAAGAATACTACCAGACGACATTGTTCGAGCATGAACGAAAAAGGCAGGAGCAGGAGCGCCGGGTAGATGAACTCTTTGATCAGTTTACGAACTGGGTGAAAGAGACTTTGACAATACAGAACAACCCATACATCAGAGTTGTATCTGTGCTGATGGGGGTATCGCAATGAGCATGGATTTAACAGGTATCGTCAATAAAAACGAATACTTTACCAATCATTATTTTTCCACTGTGTTTGAGGAAAATGCGAGTGCCACCATAAGTGGATGGAATGCAGAAGCAAGGGAGTCGGAAGAAAGCCGTACTCCCTGGTCGCTTTTGCGTCAGAATGCACGACAGTATTATACGGCACATGATAAGTTTGTCCGTTCTTCTGTAAACTTACAAGTGCTCGCCAATATCAAGGCGCTTGCGGGTAGCTATCTGAAATCATTGGGCTATCCGGAAGCAAAACCAGAAGTTGTGACCGTGGATGATTCTCTGTCGATTCCGGTTTATCTCGAAATGACAAAAAGCAATGGCGCACCAGTGCTGTGGGTATTGTTGTCAGCATCTAAAGAATCCGACGCAGGCATTATGGAGAGCTTTGTTTTTAATGCGGATGATGTGGATGAAGATGCAGTTGGAACGCTCCATAAGGGTATTCTGAATGAAATACCAAACGAGGACTTGGTGACGAAAATCCTTTTCGGCTCTGCGGAACCGCCTCGTTTCGTCATGCTGATTGGCATGAATCAGATTGCTCTTGTTGACCGCAACAAGTGGAATGAAAAGCGCTATCTTCAGTTTGAACTTGAGGAAATTTTTTCTCGGCTGGAAAACACGACTTTGCAGGCAATGGCTGTCCTGCTTCATAAGGATTCTCTTTGTCCTGATGATGGAAAAGTTCTGTTGGATGAGTTGGATGAACAGAGCCAGAAGAATGCTTCCGGTGTATCGCAAGACTTAAAGTACGCCCTCCGTGAAAGCATTGAATTGCTCGGTAACGAAGTCCTTTACGATATGAAGACACGCCTTGGTCGTGATCTTGATGCGAACCCTGTAGATGCTGGACAGTTGACGTTAGAGTGTCTGCGCTATATGTATCGTATGCTGTTTGTGCTCTTTATTGAGTCCAGACCAAAACTTGGCTATGCACCGATTAAAGCACAGAGTTATTACTCTGGATATTCTCTGGAAAGCTTGCGAGATATTGCGGATAACGTCCGTGATGATGTCAATGAAGTCGGTGATGGCTATTACCTGCATGAAACTCTGGCAAAGCTCTATGAGCTGATTTATGACGGCTATCCGAAAACGGAAGAAGAACTGAAAAAAGCAACAGGTTCCAATAGCCTGCACGATATGTTCCTGATTGCTCCGCTGAAGGCACATATCTTCGATCCGGAATATACCAAGATGATTACCAATGCCAAGCTGAGAAACAGCTGTATGCTGCGCATCATTGACCTTATGAGCTTGACAAGGGCAACGGGCAGAAGAAATGGTCGCCGTGGTCGTATTTCCTATGCCAATCTGGGTATCAACCAGATGGGCGCAGTGTACGAGGCACTTCTTTCCTATCGAGGATTTATTGCTGAACATGACCTCTATGAAGTAAAGAGAGCCGGTGACAGTTTCAGCGAGCTGGATGTCGGTTACTTTGTATCTGAATCTGAGCTTGACCAATATACCGAAGATGAGCGTGTCCGTTATGAATCTGGTGAAAAAGCGGGCAAACTCCGCATGTATGAAAAAGGCACTTTCATTTATCGCCTGGCAGGTAGAGAACGTGAAAAATCCGCATCCTATTACACGCCGGAGGTCTTGACCAAGTGCTTGGTTAAGTATGCCCTGAAGGAGCTTCTTGAGGGAAAAACTGCGGATGAAATTCTCAAGCTGACCATCTGCGAGCCTGCTATGGGCAGTGCGGCGTTCTTGAACGAAGCAATCAATCAGCTGGCAGAAGCTTATATCTCTCGCAAAGAGAAAGAAACCGGCGAGATTATCAGCTATGAAAAGAGATTTAATGAATTGCAGAAGGTCAAGATGTTTATTGCCGACCGCAATGTTTATGGCATCGACCTGAACCCTGTGGCTGTTGAGCTGGCAGAAGTTTCCCTGTGGCTGAATACCATTTATGAAGGCGGCTTTGTGCCCTGGTTTGGCACGCAGCTGGTGAACGGAAACTCACTGATCGGCGCAAGGCGGCAGGTGTACCGCGTTGAAAATACACAATCCACATCTAAGGGATTGCGTTGGTATGAGATGGAGCCAGAGCGGATACCTTTGGGAACAAAACGCATGCCGAAAAAGCAGATTTATCATTTTCTGCTTGGCGATCCGGGAATGTGCAGCTATTCCGATAAAGTCATCAAATCCCTTGAACCGGATAAAATCAAGGAGATGGCAAAGTGGAACAAGAAATTCACTGAGCCCATCACCGATGATGAGGTTGTTACGCTGCTGCGGCTTTCTGCGGCAATTGATGAACTGTGGGAAGCGCAAATTCAACAGCGCAAAGAAGTGGGGGTAAAGACACAGGACGCTCTCTCTGTCTTTGGCTATACCGATGACGCAGAGGATTCGCATACGACAATTCGCCAGAAGGACAAAATCTTCAGCGAACGCTATAAGAGCGAACACATGCGGAATGCCGGTCCGTATGCACGACTGAAGTTTGCGATGGACTATTGGTGTGCGCTGTGGTTCTGGCCGATTGACAAGGCAGATCTGCTTCCTACCAGAAGTGAATTCCTGTTTGATATGTCCCTGATTCTTGAAGGAACCATGGCATCTGTGAATATTACCGATTCTGTCAAGGGTGGTCAGCTTTCTCTGTTCCCAACAGAAATGGAACAGATGGCAATGAATATTATCGACACTTACGGTACGGATACCATCGTAGATATTCCTCGACTGCGTCAGAAAACTCCAAGACTGGATTTGGCAGCACGAATCGCGGAACAGAACAAGTTTATGCATTGGGAGCTTGAATTTGCAGACTTGTTTGCAGAGCGTGGCGGGTTTGATCTGATGGTAGGAAATCCTCCTTGGGTCAAACTAACTTGGGAAGAAAAAGGGGTTTTATCTGATGAGCAGCCACTATTTGCCGTTAGAAATCTTTCCGCAAAACAAACAGCACAGTATCGAGATATAACACTTTCATCTGCCGATGCGAAGAAGAATTATTTTGCTGAATATGAAACAATTACAGCAGAACAGAACTATGTTAATGCTCCTCAAAATTACAAGTCACTAAGTGGCTTACAAGGAAATCTATATGAATGTTTTTTGCCTCAAGCATGGACTTTTTCAAACAATACAGGGGTATTCGCTCTTATACATCCGGAAAGTGTGTTTAATGATTCAAAAGGAACACTGATACGAAAAGAATTGAATTTGCGTTTGAGAAAGCATTTTAGATTTAGTAATGCTCTAAAGCTGTTTCCTGATGTTCATACAAGTAGAGAGTTTGGATTGAATGTATATTGCAATAAAGAGACTACTGGATTTGAACAAATTGTAAACCTATATGCTGCATTTACTGTCGATGAATGCTATGAAAACGAAGGTGATGCTCCAGTATATATCCGTGACGAAAACGGTAAGCGCAATCTACGAGGACAGCGTGCACGAATCACTAAGATCAGTAAAGATGAACTCAAATTATTTGCCCGTATTATGGATGATACAGATGATTGGCGTTCTGCACGACTGATGTCAATACATGCAGAAGAATTAATCCAAACACTTTTGTGCTTTGACCGCCAGCCTCGCCGCCTGACAGATCTAGGAAAAGATGTATATGTTTCCATGCTTTGGGATGAAACTAACGCTCAGAAAGATGGAACTATAGCAAGAAATGTCCACTTTGGGACCACGAAAGAAACCATTTTATCAGGTGCGCATATTGGAACGGCAAATCCCTTGTTTAATTGTTCAAATAATGGTTGCAAAGGAAATAACGATAATACTAGTATTGACTTAACTTATGTTAGTGATGATTATATTCAAAGAACCAATTACATTCCTGATTGTAATTGGACAGAATATACGCACAGAATTCCAACTACTCCATGGGGAAAGAAATATACTAACTGTATGCGAATTGCTGCAAGAAAGATGGTGGACATTGAAGGAGAACGTACCCTTATGCCGGCACTGATACCAAGAGATGTTGGGCATACAAATGGAATAATTGGTTTTGCATTTAAAGATACAAAACAGCTGGCAATAATGTTAGGCGGATTTTGCTCTTTACCATTTGACTTTTTCATCAAGTTATGTGGGAAAGGGAACCTCCAGATGAATACTGCTGGAATGTTACCATTGTTGGATTCGAATCACATACTCGCTACAGAAGTAATTTGCAGAGCTGCAAGGTTGAATTGTGTTTCTGAAAACTATGCTTCATTCTGGGAAGAAATCTATTCTCCGTTCTTTAACGAGATAAATTGGACAAAAATAGATTCCAGACTCAGCCAGCAGGATTATAAAGGGTTAAGTTCAAACTGGAATCATCGAGTGGCATTTAGAGATGCCTTTACTAGAAGACAAGCAATGATAGAAATTGATGCTTTAATAGCAATGATGCTAGGAATGACATTAAACCAACTCCTATCTGCGTATAGAATTCAGTTTCCGATACTTCAACAGCATGAGAAGGACACGTTTTATGATGCACAGGGCCGTATTGCTTTTGCCAAAAACAATGCCTTAACTGGAGTTGGTGAAACCAGACAAGTATTTGAAAGTGTAATGTTAAAAATGGAGAGTGGTCAGAAACATCTGCAAAACATAATTGACGACACCATGCCCGGCGGCCCTGTGGAGCGTACCATTGAGTACGTTGCCCCGTTTGACCGCTGTGACCGGGAACGGGACTATGAGACTGCTTGGAAGTTCTTTGAGGAGAAGTACGGGAAATAAAAAACAATTACGGAGGTGCTTGTATTGGACTTAATCTCTTTGTTTGCAGCTGAATTTAATATTCCCGTCATCGGAGATGAGCAAAAAGTTTGGTTTTTTAGAACGAAAGCAGGAAGGTTCTATCTTGACTTTCAGGTCAACAATTTTATAGGCCTTGGCTGGGAACAAGTCAGCCCAGATTTGATTACTGATAAGAGCATCTCCTATGACAGCAAGAAGGAAAAAATAGAAGGCCTATACCCGGATGAAAAACGCCCCGGTTTAATACTTGGGCAAATGGATACTTTCTATAACAGAATGAAAGAAAACGATCTCGTTGTAATTCCTTCATCAGGAGGGAAGCAGATCGCCATTGGAAAAATTGGGTCGATTGTGGAGACGGTATGCCACAAACAACAGTCCGATGACTACGCTAAGTGTGACTATAGCCACAAGAGATCCGTCGAGTGGTTAAAGGTAGTAGATTCATGGCAGGATATCTATCTGTTTAGAGCGCTAAGAGCACAGCAAACTATCTCTGATATCACAGAGGAAGCCCGACTTATTTTTCGCAATCTTTTCCCTGTATATATTTCAGGGGATGCTGTACATATCTCATTTCATAAGACAAGTCAGTCAGAATTAAGTCTTGCATACAATGTTGAGTTGCAAGCAGGTCTTCTCGACATTATGGATGAAATAGCAAAGCTATATGGAATGGATAGTTTTCGTGATAGAGTGAGCATCAAGACCGCGGTTGGTTCACCCGGCTTTATTGAAATGATTCTCCCCCACATTCCAGTTGCAGTAATTTCAGTTGGTGCAGTCGCAAAAATAGTTATGGGTAAAATCAAAGGTACGGATGGCACTACTGCTTCGGGAATTGCAGCTATCATCTCATCAGTGAACATCTTGATAAATGATCATCATAATCGTAAAAAAACAGATGCTGAAATAAAGCAAATCGAAGCGAGTGCGAGATTGACAGATGCTCAGGCAGAAAAAGAAAAGGCAGAGGCGGAAAAATTGAGAGCTGAAGCGGCCCTGTATACAGCACAAGCCCAAAAGACCACTGCTGAAATTCCTGCGTCGAGAGGAAATTTTGAGCAGGTGTACATGATGCCGTCTGGAAAAACAAATGTTCAAGAGGACGCGGAGCAGGAAGCATTGACTGTCGCAGACGATGCGAAAGTTCAGACAGCGGTATGCCAGCTTGATAAATGTGCAGGAAAGGTTTGTTTAGCAGCGTCTAAATGCGGCCTCACCTATAATGGTCAGAAAATTCAACGCATCGGATAATCATAAAATATTTAGGAGGATTGCAGTATGTTACCATCCATACTTGCTAAACAATTACAGAAAGGCATTGGGGATTATATTGAAACCACATTCCCGATGACCAACGAACCGTTCAAAGGTTCCGTACAGAAAATGCTGGCGAATAAAGGCTCTGTTTACCATGAGCCTTATGTTGCTGTGCGCCTTCCGTTCCGTGTGGCAGCGGAAATGCCCACTTGTTTTGAAGCAATTCATCCTGCATATCTTCCTTATGTGCATCAGCAAAAAGCCTTTGAGCGACTGACCGGAGATGATGGTAGATCCACGTTAGTTGCAACGGGTACTGGTTCTGGTAAAACAGAGTGTTTCCTTTATCCGATTTTGGAATATTGCTATCAGCACCGTGGTGAGCGAGGAATAAAAGCTCTGATTATTTATCCGATGAACGCTCTGGCGACGGATCAGGCTAAACGTATTGCGGAGTTGATCTATGGAAGCGAAGAACTCCGTGGAAATGTGTCTGTCGGTATGTATGTTGGTGGACAAGAACATACACCTGCCCGTATGATGAGTGAACATGGCGTTATTACAGACCATGAAACCATGCTGAACAACGCGCCGGATATTCTGATGACCAACTACAAAATGCTGGACTATCTGCTGGTGCGCCCGAAAGATGCTCTCTTGTGGAGGGATAATGAACCTGAAACTCTGAAATATATCGCGGTCGATGAGCTGCATACATTCGATGGAGCGCAAGGTACAGATTTGGCTTGTTTGCTTCGTCGTTTGAAACGGCGCCTGGGCATCTATGATGGATACCTGTGCTGTGTCGGTACATCGGCAACGATTGGCTCAAAGGAAAACGATAGTAATATTCTGAACTACGCAGAAGAAATCTTTGGTGAGCTGTTTGACAAGGACGCAATTATCACAGAAGATCGTTTGAGTGCGCAAGAGTTTTTTGCGGGTGCTGAAGTGACAGAATTTGCGCTGCCAACAGTAGAACAGGCTATAGAACTGGAAAAATTGTCTGAGGAAGATGAGCCTTCTGCTTACTTGCAGAGCGCAGTAAAAGATTGGTTTCCGGACTTCTCTTTTGATGTCCTTGACGATGAAGGGAGAATCCAGCTTGGATATGAGCTGATGCATCACAGCTTCATGCAATCGGTGATCAACCTGACCGGTGGTGCATATTATCAAGCCTCTAAAATCGCAGAAGAGCTGAATATCCATTACCCGGATTTGAAAGATCTGCCTGATGCTACTGTAGTGATCAATTCCCTCTTTGCTTTAATTTCTCATGCGAGAACAGGCAAAGCAGGAAGGTTACGTCCATTTTTGAATGTTCAGGTTCAGCTCTGGATGCGTGAGCTTCGTCGCGTGGTTGCGAAGGTGGATCCTGATGAGATCACCTATGAGATCGCGAATGATTTGAATAAGCAACAGGCAAAGCAGTATCTTCCTGTTGTAAACTGCCGCGATTGCGGTATTACGGGTTGGGTGTCTGTACTCAACGAACGCAGCAATGCCACCATGACAAATCTCGAATCGTTCTACAATCTATATTTCCGTGCGGACGAAAAAATCGTGATGATGTTTCCTCATTCTCATGATGAACGTGTTTCGGGTATGATCCCTGCAAGAATTTGCCCCGATTGTCTGCAAGTAAAACTTGGCGAGGATGGGACAGATGAATGCTTCAACTGCGGCGCCGAAATGGTTGATGTAATGATTCCCAATCCGATCAAGACTTCTGGTACTAAGAACCACAAGCAATATGTTTGCCCCTGTTGTGGTAGCCGTCGCGGTCTTTCGTTGATGGGTCTTCGCAGCGCAACAGAAATTAGCGCAAGCCTTTCTCAAATGTTTGCGTCCAAGTTTAACGATGACAAAAAGACATTGGCATTCTCGGATAATGTTCAGGATGCTGCACACAGAGCGGGCTTTTTCAATTCAAGAACATGGCGCTTTGGCCTTAGAACTGCTATTCAAAAATACTGTACCGAGAAGGGTTCTGGTCAAAACATTGCAGATTTTCAGAATGGTTTTATAGAGTATTGGCATGAGCACATGACTGATGAGCAGTTTGTGAGTTTTTTTATTGCGCCTAATTTAACTTGGAAACAAGCCTATGAAGATATGGTTGAGAAGTGCAGCTTGGGCAAGGATAAGCAGGCACAAATTTTGGTATGTGAAGTAGAGCAGCGTATTAAATACGAAATCATGCTTGAATTTGGTCTTGCCGGTAACATTGGGCGAACGCTTGAAAAGTCTAATTGCTCTGTTATTTCCTTTATTGCAGAAGATATCATTCAGATTGCTGATGCTGTACAAGAAAGAACGATCAACGAACTTGGCGTGTTGACCACTGAAAGATTGGATTCGTTCAAACGCATGGTCATCGGGTACTTGAACTTAATGCGCACAAATGGTGCTTTTGAGGATAAAGTGTTCGACGAATACACTAGGAACGATGGTAATGGCTATATGCTGTCAAACGACAGGAATCGTTGGCTGCCTGGTCGTCAATCGGGGCGAAACACTCCTCGCTTTATTGCTGAGCATATTGGCAATGGTCGATCTTCCTTTGAATTTGACTCGCCTTCCGCTAATAAGTATGTAGATTGGATTGCTTCTTGCTGTAATGAATTGATGGTGGAAGACAGCAACTTTCGGGCAATCAGCAAATTCATTCTGGACGAAGCTGTAAAGAGAAATCTAATATCTCTGGTTCCTTCTTCGGTAAACTATAAGATTTACGGATTAAATAAGGAACGCGTCTTTATCACAGATGATGTGATGCAGATGCGTTGTGATAAATGCGGTTCTGTATATGCTATTGCAGCGGAAAATGCAGAGCTTTGGGTTGGTGCGCCTTGCCAAAGGACTACCTGTGGTGGATTCCTTGAAAAATATGATACAGGCGAAATCAATTATTATGGTCGCCTTTACAGTGCTGGTGATTTAGTTCGTATCAACGCAAGGGAACATACTGGTTTATTAGAGCGTCCAAATAGAGAGCAGCTTGAAATTGATTTTAAGCGTGGTAAAGATACTCAGAAGATTTGGGACCCAAATGTTTTATCGTGTACTCCAACCCTGGAAATGGGTATTGATATTGGTGATTTGTCTACGGTTATCCTGTGCAGTATGCCACCAGCTCAGAGCCAGTTTTTACAGAGAACTGGTCGTGCAGGTCGTAAGGACGGTAATGCACTGACTTTGGCTGTTGCGAATGCAAGACCCCATGATTTGTATTTCTATTCTGATCCTTTGGAGATGATTGCCGGCGAGGTCACTCCACCTAAAATCTTTCTTCGAGCATCTGCTGTTCTAGAAAGGCAGTTTGTTGCTTTTTGCATGGATTCTTGGGTTAAAAAAGGAATTCCTGATGGCGCTATTCCTGATAAAGTTGGTATTGTTCTGAAAAAACTGGATGCTCGGCCAGATGATATGTTTCCGTTCAACTTCTTGAATTATGTGCAAAGCACGTTGTCTCGTCAGCTGAATTCCTTCATGCAAATGTTTGCGGCGTACCTCGATGATAGCGCAAGAGAAGAACTTCAAATGTTCGCCAGAGGAAAAGATGCTAATAACAGTCCTATGTATGTCAAAATTCTGGATGCATTCGAGGATTTGAAAAAGCAACAGGATGCGCTGAAAACAAGCGTAGATGCTCTAAAAGCCATGATTCATGCTCTGGAAAATAAGCCCAAAGATAGCTCCTATGATGAAGAAATCAAGGAACTGAAGCGTGAAGAAGCAGCACTGCTTACAGTTCTTCAGGAAATTGGCAAGAAGAATATCTTTAATTTCCTGTCTGATGAGGGGTTGCTTCCGAATTATGCTTTCCCTGAAGCAGGTATTATTCTGCGAGCGGTTCTCTATCGTAAAGAGGATGAAGAAACACCGGTTCAGAAGAAAAGATACGAGAAGATGGTCTATGAATATAGCCGTAGTGCTTCCTCCGCTATCAGTGAGTTTGCTCCTAATAATAGCTTTTATGTTGACGGGCGTAAGTTAACTATAGATCAGGTTGATTTGACAACTGCTCAGACCGCAAGATGGAGACTTTGTCCGAATTGTTCTCATGCTCAGCTTGAGGAAATTGGAAAGAATACATCAGCTTGTCCTCAATGTGGTAGTCCTGCATGGGCTGATGCTGGACAAGTTAGAACGATGTTGAAAGTTCAAATGGTCTACTCTAATATGGACTATACTAAGAGTCTGATTAACGATGAAAGCGATGAACGAAGCAATACTTTCTACTGCAAGCAACTCTTGGTTGACGTAGATGAGGATCACGATATTTCCTGTGCATATCGTATGGACAACGAGGATTTCCCGTTTGGATATGAGTTTGTTCGAAAAGCAACTCTGCGTGAAATTAACTTTGGCGAGAGTGACATGACTGGTGAAAAATTGTCTGTTTCCGGTGTCGAAGAAGTACGCAATGGCTTTAGAATCTGTAAATATTGCGGCAAAATCCAATTTGAAAACGGAAAAGCCAACCATAGCTACGCCTGCAAGACAAGAAAAATGCCTGCTTTAATGCAGACTGATGCTTATGAGGAATGTTTGTTCTTGTACCGTGAGTTCAGCACGGAGATTCTCCGACTTCTTGTTCCGGCAACCACAATGGATTCTTCTTCTGTGAAAATGGAATCGTTTGTGGCTGCATTTATGTTGGGGATGAAAGAGTATTTCGGTAATGTTGATCATCTAAGGGCAACTGTCAGTGAAGCCCCTGTTCCTGATGCAGATTATCGAAAGCAGTATCTGGTCATTTACGACTCTGTTCCGGGTGGTACGGGCTATCTGAAACAGTTGATGCATGAAAAGAACGCTCTGATTGAAATCTTTGAGAAGGCACTTCATGTAATGGAGAATTGTTCCTGCAAAGATGATCCGCAGAAAGATGGATGTTATCATTGCTTGTACGCTTATCGTCAGAGTCAGCAGATAGGTCATATTTCAAGGACTACGGCTATTAGAATTTTGAAATCTATTCTTTCTGGCCAAAATAATGTTCAACAGATTGATAAGATCAATGATATTCCTGTCAATCCGTTGTTTGATAGCGAGTTGGAACAGCGCTTTATGGAGGCGATTCGCACCAAGCTTGGTGCTGCCAATGTAAGCGACACGATTCGCAATGGAAAACATAGTTATTATGTGAAAATAGAAAACTTTGCTTGGGAAATTGAGCCTCAGGTTTTTCTGGATGCTGGCTCGGGTGTTTCAGTAGCTTGCAAGCCGGATTTTGTGTTCTGGCCGGTTTCTGCACCAGATCACAAGCCAGTGGCTGTATTCACAGATGGGTTCCTATATCATAAAGACATCGTTTCTGATGATACAATTAAGCGAGAAGCCATTCGCAGAAGCGGCAATTTCCGTGTTTGGTCGCTGAGCTTCAAGGACGTTCAAAGTGTATTTGTACCACAGGGCGATTTCTGCACATCAACACTTGAAGCAGAAAAAATGCCTTCTGGCAAGAGGATGTATCAGAATATGATTAAGAAGCAAAAAGCAGATGTCATTGAACCGGCAAAGTTGTCTTCCTTCGATTTGCTGCTGGAATATCTTAAACTGCCTAATGCAGAAAGCGTTTTTAAGGGACAAGCATACGCGTATTCTTTGTCCCTGTTAGAACCTGCCTTAATGAAGAACAATCTTGCTTTTACTAACTGGGAGATGATTGTAAAAGCCGTAAATGACCAGACACATTTTACTAATGTCGATTTTGTGTTCCCTGGAACCATATTCGGCAGTTGGATTCCGAGAAGTTCTAATGCACATCTGACAATTTATTCTGCTATTCTTGCATCTGAACTCAAAGCGGAAGGCATTGTTTCGGTTTGTGCTGTCCTCAATGACGAAAAGGATCATAGAACAGATAAATATGAGCAGGAATGGAATGGACTTTGGAGATTCTATAACTTGATGCAATTCTCGGATGAGTTTATAGCGGTATCGTCTGTAGGTATGAGCCACATGGATTACTTTACACTGCCTGTTGCGGTAAATACTGATTCTGACACTGCTGCACCTGTGACCGCAGTTGATGATGCTTGGAATGCAATTGAGGAGCTTCTGTTTGATGATGATGCAAAGGCATTTGTCGAATTTGCAAAAGATGCTAGTGTGCCGGCTCCGGATGAAGATGACATTGGCTATGATTAGCGCCTATTAGGAAAACACACTGTCAAAGGGGTTTGTAGCGGGGGTTAGCCCGCTACTGCGGTATCTTCCGTAGTGTTGATTTCAATGTACTCGGCAATCTTGCGGAGCTCGTCAGCAAATTTGAATTTCACGCTGATATTGCCGTTTTCATAGACCTTGATATAGTCCACAAGTTCAACCAAGATTTCACGGTTGAGGGCTTCAATGTTCTGATACTTCATAAAGGCTACCAGTGCAGGATGCTCGTTGTCCACACCGTTTGCCAGTTCTGCGCGTTCAGCGTTCAGCCGGGTAAGCACCGCGGAAATATCAGAAGTCTGCCGTTCATAGTCAGCCTTCATATCCCGGTATTCCTGCTGGGTGATTTCACCGTCTTTCCAGTCCTGATAAAGAGATTGCTTGTAGCGTGTTATCTTTGTCAGTTCCCGCTCTTTTGCAGCTATCAGATCGTCCAGTCGGTAAGACTGGCTTTTTTTGATTGGAGCGGAATTGATCTGCGTGACGATTTCCGAGTAGGAAACAGCCAAATGTACCTGATGCTGTACAGCGAACAAAACAGCAGCCTCCAGCCGTTCATGCTTGATTGAGTGCATGGTGCAGGCTGTCCGGGAACGGTTCTTGTAGGTTGAGCAAGAATAATATACATTGTTGTTCTTGCCAACGCATCGGGTAATGGCCCGCCCGCAATCGGCACATTTCAGAAAGCCGCTGAATAAATGTACCTCACGGCCTTTCGGGGAAGTACGGGTATCACGCTGTAAGAGAGCCTGTACCTTGTCGAAAGTTTCATAGTCGATAATGGCCTCATGCGTTCCAGCCACTTCCACCCATTCCTCGCGTGGAACAGCTTCAATCTGGTGTACCTTGTAGCTTT
>ENA-ORMS01000836-ORMS01000836.1-human-gut-metagenome-genome-assembly--contig:-NODE-836-length-28717-cov-2.079059_pt1 | contig 28717 bp, 20 predicted proteins | sample MGYA00242104_ERZ508997 | MGnify/ENA primary metagenome ERZ508997 (study PRJEB26280, sample SAMEA2338704) | human gut metagenome | biome: human gut; feature: human-associated habitat; material: faeces... | reverse complement strand
TTTTGAATACATTTTTCACCTACTACTGTCAAACTATCTAAATAAATATGTACTTAATTTTTTTGTTATCTACACCAAGACTAACAGTAACTATTTCATAATTATCTAGTAGAATATTTATTAATTTATATTTAGAAACCTTTAAAATAAATAATATAACCAACACTTCAAGAGAGGCCTCATCAACCTCTCTCCCATCAAATATCCCAGTCCCCAAGGGGACTTCGTTTTACAACTTGAATTAACCCAACCTTACCCATAGTACATTACTCCTTACCCTATGTATCTTTGAATTAATCCAAACAATTATTTTCACAATCCGACTTGCCTAAATATTAACATATTATAATCCGTTTATCAATCAATATTGCAATTCTCTACCTGAATTATCTGCTCCAATCACAAACCACATTCCAGAATATCAAAAAAACTCCGCCAGCAAAGCAAATGCTTCACCAACGGAGGTCATCTTCACATATATCAAATTAAAAAATCATGCATTATTTTGTGTCCTCTATAATACTAAAACCCTGCAAATGCATACCTACATCTCAATCAGACCTTCGTAACAATAGCACCCCCGTTTCCCTCTATTTCCACAGTTTTATTACCTGCAGTTATATAGAAACTATCACCCGTTTTATATGCCTTAACATCTTCGCCCACGCGTATAGTTCCACATCCTTCCGTGAATATCACAGAGAGGAAAGAAGCTGTATCGACATTAATTGATACTGAATCGGATATATCATATTTATAACATTCAAAATATTTGCAGCTTACTAACAACTGGCCTTCTGGTGAGTCCTCTTCAATAGTTGCTGCGGCTTCATTCAAAGCTTCATCATATGCATTACTGCTGCTTTCATATGGCACATATCTTTTAGTATCAACAACATCAAGAGCCTTATCGACATGCAGCTCTCGTTTATTTCCGAACTTGTCACTACAGTCATTATCATACATTCTGTAAGTACAATTTGAATTCTGCTGGATTTCACATATAAGGATTCCAGCTCCGATAGCATGAATCGTACCGGCTTTTACCATGACACAATCGCCTTTGCTAACTTCAATCTTATTAAGAATTTCTGTTATGGTGTTATTTTCAATGCGTTTTCTTATCTCTTCTTTGCTGGCATCTCTTGATAATCCGCAATAAAGATACGCTCCCGGTTCACAGTCAACTACATACCACATCTCATTCTTTCCATATTCATTCTCATTCTCAAGAGCATATTCATCATCAGGATGAATCTGTATAGAAAGTGCCTGCTTTGCATCTATGAATTTTATAAGAACCGGAAAACGATCAAGAGAACCACTTTTCCAGCCAACAGTAGCTGCACCTGCTTTTTCAATAAATTCGCCAAAATACATGTCTTTATATGGACCATCTGCAATAACTGACTGTCCATCTGGGTGTGCTGATAATTCCCAGCTTTCAGCTATAATATCATAATCACATTTTTTCTGATAAAAATACAAAAATGCCATCGCTGTTTCCACTTCAAAAATCGTCGGATGTTCCATACCTTTTTCCACCATGCGGTCACATGCACACTTCACCTGTTCCATGATATCCGCATACTCCTCGTGGCTCATGGACTGAAGATTGATCCGCCACACTTCCATCGGATCAAACACCGCCGGGGAACTATATCTGCCTACCCGGTATCCGGCTTCTATGAGTACCCGCTCTAAATAAGCCCCGGTAGAACCTTTTCCATTCGTTCCCGCAATGTGGATGATCTTAAGCTGCTCCTGTATATCTCCAAGCTCGTGCATTAGATTTTCAATACTATCAAGCCCTAATATGCTTCCCGATCTGCTGACATTTACGGCATACGCTCTTGCCTGCTCGTAATTCATTTTCCCACCTTACTTCTTTTGGTTTTATTTAACGCTTCGTTCCCTTGGTGTCACGATTTCCAACACGAAGTCTGTTTAAGACAACCTCTTTTCCCTTTACTTCAACGGTCTGCTCGCTCTCGCCGTCTAACACATAAATGTTACTCAATGCATCTCCTGCATTCAGTTTCATGCCACGCACGCCGACCGCTCCCTTTTTCTTTTCCGGGATTGTGGAAGCCTCAATACGCAAAAACATTTCTTTCTCAGACTGCATGACAACCGTCTCCTCACCTGTCATGGCGTGCACGATCAGAAGTTCATCATCCTCATTTAACTTCGTTGCGGCTGTCGTTCTCTTTGCCACGTCAAATTCACTTCCGTCAACCATCTTAAGCATGGCTGTTTTGGTTCCAAATAATAATCTGGAGTGAATGATCGCACCGAGGTTGATAATGTATATAAAGTTTTCCTCACTACTATTGTAGTTACTTAGATTGTCGATTGGAATTCCCTTATCTCGGAACTTTCCATATGGAAGATCAAGCACTTTCAACAGATGCATCTGTCCTTTGTTTGTAAAAATACAGATTTTATCCGTGTTCTTACAGGTTAAGATGTAACGGTTTTCCGTATCCGCTGCCTCTTTATTTCTCTCATAGACACTGACATCCACCGTTTTTGCATAGCCAAAGCGATCCATGAGGAATACCACATCCATCTCCTCAATCCTCTTCTCTTCCACAACCGCTTCCTCAAGATTGTCGATCAGAGTTTTTCTCGGAACCGCATACTGTTTCTTATAAGACTGAAGTTCTTTGATCAGCACTTTCGCCATGGTGGCACGGTTTTCCAAAATGTCCTCATACTCGGCGATATGCTTTAACGTATCCTCATGGTCTTTCATCAATGCCTCGATCTCTAAACCGATCAGCTTCTGTAAACGCATCTCCAGGATTGCCGTGGTCTGACGCTCTGTAAAACGGAGCTCTGATGCCATTTTTTCTGACTGCGCTGATTTAAAAGTGATATTGTCCGTCACACCATCGGTCAGACATGCTCTTGCATCTTTTACATTCTTACTTCCGCGAAGGATTTCAATAATAAGGTCAATGACATCACACGCCTTGATCAATCCTTCCTGTATTTCTTTTTTGTCTAATTCTTTTTTCAGTAATGTCTGATATTTTCTTGTGGCAAGCTCATACTGGAACTTCACATGATGACGGATGATTGGCACAAGTCCCAGCGTCTCAGGCCGTCCCTCCGCAACTGCCAGCATATTCACACCAAACGTGTCCTCTAACTTTGTCTTTTTATACAGCAGATTGATGAGATTCTGCGTATCGGCTCCTTTTCGAAGCTCTAACACAATACGGATTCCCTCTTTGGAGGACTGGTTTGTGATATCCACGATATCATTTGTTTTCTTGGTCTCCACGAGACTGTATACATCATTCAAAAATTTTCCGATGTTCGCACCGATCATCGTATATGGGATCTCAGTGATAACAATGCGCTCTTTTCCACCTTTGACCTGCTCCACTTCCACTTTTCCACGGATTTTGATCTTACCCATACCGGTGGAATAGATCTGGATCAGATCGTCCTTATTGGCAATAATTCCTCCTGTCGGGAAATCAGGTCCCGGAATATATTCCATCATCTGCTCGGTATTGATATCCGGATTCTTAATGTATGCGATCACGCCGTCGATCACTTCGCCCAGATTGTGCGGTGGTGTGCTTGTCACCATACCGACCGCAATACCATCGGAACCGTTCACCAAGAGATTCGGGATCTTGACCGGCAAAACTTCCGGCTCTTTCTCTGTCTCATCAAAGTTTGGCACAAAATCCACGACATCCTTATCCAGATCCGATAAAAATGCCTCCTGTGTGATTTTCTGCAGCCGCGCCTCCGTGTAACGCATCGCAGCCGCGCCATCGCCCTCGATGGAACCAAAGTTACCATGTCCATCTACAAGCGGCAGCCCTTTCTTAAATTCCTGTGCCATGACAACAAGTGCGTCATAAATAGAACTGTCGCCATGTGGATGATATTTACCTAAAACTTCACCAACTATTCTCGCAGATTTTTTATAAGGTTTGTCGGATGTGTTACCCAGTTCATTCATTCCAAATAAAATACGGCGGTGAACCGGCTTAAAGCCATCCCTAACATCAGGAAGAGCACGTGAAACAATGACAGACATTGAATAATCAATGTATGCCGATTTCATTTCCTCTTCGATGTTAATCTTAATAATTCTGTCTTGATCAACCATTTAGTTTTATATTAATTACACTCAATATCTCACCTCTGAAAAATTGCACTAAGGTAAGGTTTTTCCGTATACTACGAAAGAATTTGTCTTGAAATTTTGAGCCTTCGGGCTTTTCAAGGCTTATTAAGGAATAATGGCACGAAATTTGATGATAGTTGGAATAGATTATGTAACTTTGCGTAATCAGTACATATATAATATAGTATGAAAAATTATTCGAAAAGATTGATTGACGTGATTGAGTATAGCCGTGAAGAAGCGGCTAGGCTCCAGAATAGCTATATCGGGCCGGAACATTTGATGCTAGGCATCATCCGGGAAGGCGAAGGCGAGGCAATGCGTGTCTTGCGAGAGCTACATACCGATCCGATGGATATTAAACGCAAGATTGAGCAAGAAATAAAGAACACATTCGATTCTGAGGATTCTGTCCAGCATGAGATCGCTATAAGTAAGACTACAGAACGTGTCTTGCGTATGAGTATGCTGGAATCTCGTTTATTCAAGGAAGATGAGACCGATACGGAACATCTTCTATTGGCGATATTGAAAGAGGAGTTTAATGTTGCTGCCAAGGTGTTGAACGATGCGGGTATTACTTATCGTTCCGCATATAATATATTAGTAAGCGGAACCGGTTTGAACAATATGGAGGAATTCGACGAGATCAGCGACGGATATACGGATGATGACGAAGATGACGAGGACGAAGGTTTCTCCTCTCGTCGTGAGGCATCTCGCCCCTCTTCCGGTACTGGAGCGGGAGCCGCTCAACCGAAATCCCCTAATGATACACCTGTTCTGGATAACTTCGGAACGGATATGACACGTGCCGCCGCAGAAAACCGTCTAGATCCGATTGTGGGACGTGAGAAGGAGATCGAGCGTTTGGCCCAGATATTAAGCCGTAGGAAGAAAAATAATCCGGTATTGATTGGTGAGCCGGGTGTGGGTAAGTCGGCTATCGTAGAGGGATTAGCTTTACGCATTATTCAGCGTAAGGTTTCCCGGGTGTTATTCGATAAGCGTGTGATTAGCTTGGATATGGCTTCTATTGTCGCCGGTACAAAATACCGCGGACAATTCGAGGAACGTATTAAGGCTATCTTGAATGAGTTATCGAAGAACCCGAATATCATCCTCTTTATCGATGAGATTCATACGATTGTTGGCGCTGGTTCCGCTTCCGGGTCTATGGATGCGGCGAATATGCTGAAACCTGCGTTGGCTCGTGGTGAGATTCAATGCATTGGCGCTACTACTTTGGATGAATATCGTAAGAATATCGAGAAAGACGGTGCGTTGGAACGTCGTTTCCAGAAAGTGATCGTTGATCCGACTACGGCGGAAGAAACTTTGCAGATCTTGCGTAATATCAAACCTCGTTATGAGGAGCACCATAACGTGATCTATACTGAAGATGCTTTACAAGCGTGTGTAAAATTGACAGAAAGATATATCAGTGACCGTAATTTCCCGGATAAGGCGATCGATGCTTTAGACGAGGCCGGTTCCCGTGTACATATATCTAATATCATTGTTCCGAAAAGTATCGAAGAGCTTGAGGCAAAGATCGAGGATACGAAGAATGAGAAATTAGCGGCCGTGAAATCTCAGAACTTTGAGTTAGCCGCAAGTTTCCGCGATAAGGAGCGTCAGTATTTATTGCAACTGGAGGCTGCGAAAGCTAAATGGGAACAAGAGCTTCAAGAACATCGGGAGACCGTTGATGAAGAGAAGGTCGCTGAAGTTGTTGCCATGATGTCCGGTGTACCTGTTCAACGTATCGCTAAGGCAGAGAATGTCAAGCTTCTGGAAATGGCGGACGTATTGAAAAGTAAGGTGGTCGGGCAGGATGATGCTGTTCAAAAGATTGTAAAGGCAATTCAACGTAACCGTGTTGGCTTGAAAGATCCGAATAAGCCGATCGGAACTTTTATGTTCCTAGGACCGACGGGTGTAGGTAAAACTCACTTGGCCAAGAAGCTTGCTGAATATCTATTTGATTCGGCGGATTCTTTGGTACGTATCGATATGAGTGAATACTTGGAGAAATTCGCTGTTTCCCGTTTGATCGGAGCGCCTCCCGGATACGTTGGTTACGAGGAAGGTGGCCAGTTAACAGAGAAAGTACGTCGCAAGCCTTATTCGGTGGTCTTATTGGACGAGATCGAGAAGGCGCATCCGGATGTATTTAACTTGCTGCTGCAAGTCTTGGATGAAGGCCGTTTGACGGATAGTCTGGGTAGACGTATTGATTTCAAGAATACGATCTTGATCATGACTTCCAATATTGGTACCCGGCAATTGAAAGATTTCGGCCGTGGCGTTGGTTTCAATACCCAGATGGCTGGTGAGCCGGATAAGGATTTCTCCCGTAGCGTGATCCAGAAAGCGTTGAATAAAGCATTTGCTCCAGAGTTCTTGAACCGTGTGGATGATATCATTATGTTCGATCAGCTTGATAAAGCCGCTATTCATAAGATTATCGATATTGAGTTGCAGGGTCTGTATCAGCGTGTATCAAATCTGGGCTATGAGTTGTCGATCACAGACGAGGCAAAAGATTTCATTGCGACAAAAGGCTACGATATCCAATTCGGTGCCCGTCCGTTGAAGCGTGCGATCCAGAAGTATCTGGAAGATGAGATGGCGGAGATGATTATCCGTGCCTCAGTAGGTGAAGGCGATACGATTATCGTAGACTTTGATAAGGAAGAGCAGAAAATCACGACTTCGATAAAAAAGAAAGATGCTGAATAAGTTTGTCTATGAATATAGAAGCCGGGCGTGAGTCCGGCTTTTTTTATGTTCGTCCATCTTATTCGTCTGTCATTTTGACACGCAAAAAAAGCATGACCTAATAGAATAGATCATGCTCTTATTTCTTTTTTTACTTAAGTACGCAGGATGAGACTTGAACTCACACGCCGTAACCGGCACTACCCCCTCAAAGTAGCGTGTCTACCAATTCCACCACCTGCGCATTTTAGGAAGGGTGCCCAGAACAGGACTCGAACCTGCACGATCGCAAAACCACTCGCACCTGAAACGAGCGCGTCTACCAATTCCGCCACCTGGGCAATCAATACGAGAAAGAGCGGAAGACGGGACTCGAACCCGCGACCCTAACCTTGGCAAGGTTATGCTCTACCAACTGAGCTACTTCCGCATATGCAACCGCTTTGTTCTCGATTGCGAGTGCAAAGGTAGTGATTTCATTGAAACCACCAAGCCTTTGCGCTACTTTTTTATTAGATTTTTTTGACCAATTCCCTAAATAGTTGTGTCATAACAGATGCTGCTTTATTAGCCGCTACGATAACATCGGCACCATCATTTACAAAGTCGTCAGCGAAGTGATAACCTTCGTTCGTGATGACAGACATACCGAATACACGCAAGCCCGCATGACGTGCCACGATTACTTCCGGTACCGTACTCATACCGATCGCATCTCCCCCGACTTTTCCATAGAAAGCGTACTCGGAAGGAGTCTCGAAGGAAGGGCCTGTCAAACCTACATATACACCTTTCTTTAACGGGATAGATCGGGAGGCGGCTATTTCTTCCACATAGCGGATAAATTCACGATCATAAGCACGTGTCATATCCGGGAAACGAGTGCCGAAATCCTCATTGTTCGGACCGATCAATGGGTTCGGCATCATATTGATATGATCCCGGATGATCATCAGATCACCTACCTTGAACGTATTATTGATACCTCCGGCGGCGTTCGAGACCAAAAGGTTCTTGATTCCTAAGAGCTTCATTACACGTACGGGAAAAGTGACCTGTTGCATTGTGTAGCCCTCATAGTAGTGAAAACGGCCTTGCATAGCCAAGACTTGCTTATCCCCTAGTTTGCCACAAATAAAATTCCCCTTATGCCCGGTAGCGGTAGATTTCATAAAATGTGGGATCTCCACATAAGGTATCACTATAGGGTCTATTATTTGATCGGCAAAAGAGCCTAAGCCACTACCAAGGATAATGGCGGTCTCCGGGTTACCTTCGATCCGGCTAGCTAAATAGGCGGCCGCTTCCCGATATTGTTCGGTTTTAATCATTTCCATATTTAATCAATTTAACGTTTCATCAAGTTATAAGCTATCTCTGCCGCTTTCTCCATAATCTCGTCCTCTCCCGGTACCTTCTTATTCTCCATCAATATTTTACCATCACAGATAACGGTATCCACGCAACTGCCGTTGGCGGCGTATACAAGATTTGAGACGAAATTGAAGTTTGGGGTAAAAGCGGGGGTGTTGAGATCTATCAAACATAGATCGGCTAAATACCCTTCCTTGATCTGCCCGGCTTTTAAACCGAACATAACGGCTCCTTCCGCAGTAGCGGCTTGCAGCATCTCATTTGCGGTCAAGGCTTCGGGATCCTTTCGCCAAGCTTTTCCTAACAGGGAAGCCAGCTTCATCGCCTCGATCATATCCAAGTTATTGGAAGAGGAACAACCGTCCGTTCCCAATCCCACGGTAATACCCAATTGGCGCATTTCCTTGAACTTAAAATGCATGCCGGAAGCCAGTTTCATGTTTGAGGCCGGGTTATGTACGACTTTCACCTCGTGATCGGCCAACATACGAAGCTCGTCATCATCGATGTAAATTCCATGAGCGATGATCAAACGTGGAGAAAGCACACCTAACTCATATAAATAACGTACGGGAGTGAGTCCGAATCTATCGAGAGAGTCTTTCACTTCCCCCTCTGTCTCTGCCAGATGCAGATGGATAGGGATTTGGTGTTCCATGGCGAACTGATGCGCCCATTTCAGAAGCTCACCGGAAACGGTATAGATAGCGTGTGGCCCGATCGAGAAGCGAACCCGTTTGCTGTAGTTATCCACATCTTGGATCAGTCGTTCGTTATGGCGTTTGCATTTCTCCGCCTCTTCTTTATCAAAACCATCGAAGCAAACGCCGGCTATGATACCTCGCAATCCCATCTCTTCCGTCACATCGGCCGTGACACGAGGGCGTTGATACATGTCGAAGAAAGTGGTCGTGCCACTTTTTATCATTTCCAAACACGCTAATTTCGCTCCCCAATATACATCCTCACGGGTCATTTTCGCCTCATTCGGCCAGATCTTTTGCTCAAGCCACGGCATAAGCGGCATATCATCGCCAAAGCCGCGGAACAAAGTCATGGCAGCATGCGTATGAGCGTTCACGAAACCGGGAATGACGGCTTTACGGCTACCATCCCGTATCTTATCGGCAGGAAAAGACAAGCCCTCTCCTATTTGCTTGATCTCTTTTCCTTCGATATAGATATCAATCGTCCTATCGTTAAACAGGACATTCTTTATTAATATACTCATCTTCTTCCTTCTTATTTATATAAACGGTAGAATTCCGCTACCGACTCGATTCCCTTGAAGAAGATATCCAACTCCTGACTCTCGTTGGGCGAATGGATCGCGTTTTGCTCCAAGCCGAATCCCATCAGTACGGTCTTGATACCTAATACCTGCTCAAATGTAGAGATAATAGGAATGCTACCTCCGCGACGAACCGCCAACGGCTTCTTCCCAAATGCGATGCCAACAGCCTTTTCTGCCGCTTGATAAGCCGGCAAGTCGATCGGACAAACATATCCTTGCCCGCCATGGCTGGGCGTAACTTTCACTTTCACATAAGGTGGAGTCACACGAGTTATATACTCCTCAAACATTTGGGAGATCTTGGCATGATCTTGGTGTGGAACCAAACGAGTGGAAACCTTGGCATAAGCCTTTGAAGGCAATACAGTTTTGCTTCCTTCCCCCGTATATCCGCCCCAAATACCACAGATATCGAAAGAAGGCCGACAACTATTACGTTCTAGCGTAGAATAGCCTTTCTCTCCGAAAAGAACGTCTACCCCGATCGCTTTCTTATATTTTTCCTCGTCGAATGGGATTTGGGCGATCATCTCCCGTTCTGCGGGAGATACATCCTCCACGTCGTCATAAAAACCCGGGATCGTGATGCGTCCATCCACGTCGGTGATATCTGCCATCAATTTGCAAAGTACATTGATCGGATTCGCTACGGCTCCGCCAAAATGACCGGAATGCAAATCGCGGTTCGGTCCGGTTACTTCTATTTCCCAGTAAGCCAAACCACGTAAGCCTGTCGTGAGCGACGGTGTTTCAGCGCTGACCATGCTTGTATCGGAAACGAGGATTACATCCGCTTTCAATAATTCTTTATGTTCCCGGCAAAAATCTTCCAAGCTAGGAGAACCTATCTCCTCCTCTCCTTCGAAAATAAACTTCACGTTACACTGTAACAAACCTTCTTTAATCGCTGTCTCAAAACCTTTTACTTGAATCATGCCCTGCACCTTATCATCATCTGCTCCACGGGCCCAAATGCGTCCGTCCCGGATCACCGGCTCGAAAGGTTCACTCTTCCACAGTTCTAGTGGTTCGGCAGGCATTACATCGTAATGAGCGTAAACCAATACGGTCGGAGCATTGGGAGATACCATTTTCTCGGCGTATACGACAGGATTGCCTTTCGTAGGCATTACCTCGGCCTTATCTGCACCGGAAGACAGCAGCACCTCTGTCCAACGTTGGGCACATGTCAACATGTCCGGCTTATTCTCATGCTTGGCGCTGATTGACGGAATGCGGATTAAAGAGAACAATTCCTCAAGAAAACGATCCTTATTGGATTCGATATAAGATTTTACTGACATAGCGTTTTATTTTATGTTTATAAATTGTAGCAAATATAACGAAACAGATGGGGATTGCAAGAAGTTTTATGGTATTTTAGCCGTGTTACTGCAATAGGCGTGCAGTAACACGGCAAGGCGGGTTGCAGTATACGAAAGAGTTTCATCCCATGATCCATTTAGCTCGTTCACCTAATATACGGTACATGAACCAAGTAAACGCCCATGAGATTATGAAAATCAAAAGTGCCATTATGGGTACTTGCAAAGGTATCGGTAAATCAAACTTCCCGATCAAGATAAAGATCGGACCTACGACAAAGTAATGTACGATATAGATTCCGAAACCATATTTGGATATTTTCGATAGTTTTTTAGCTATGAGAGTATTATGAATACGTACCTTTTGAAGAAAAATAAATACAGCCGCCGTCATTAAGACTACATTCGGACTACAGAAGGTGAAAAATAACTCCATATCCAATTCTGTTGCCTCGGGATTCGCTGCGGCCGAACTGAATCCACTATAGGTTATGGCATAACCAACCACAAACATGGCTGCACAAATAGCGAAGGTTTTCCAAATATTCCAATTATTACCTTGTTTTAAGTAATGTCCTAATAGGAGATATCCGTTGAATCCTGCGAAATAATAAAACATGCCGAATTGATTCCACGTCGCTTCCCCGTATAAATATTTGCTGATATAGGCAGACATATAAGGCAAGAAAAGAGATACGAACCATATCCCTAAATAGACCCTCTCTTTGGAACGATCCGCCTTCTCGATCCATGCGGAGAAGAATGGCATATACAGATACAATCCGATGAGTAAATAAATGTACCACATATGGTTTTCCTTAAAACTGAAATTGAACGGGATCATGGCGATGTCTTTCAATGCGTCGGATAAGGATTGTGACTCATTTCCTTGCACATAGCAGAAAAACTCACCGATTATCTCTTTCGGCAAACCTAATAGCCCTGTAACCCAAGGGAATATATTGTATAATACAGACCATATCAAAAAAGGAAATAATACCCTATATATTCTCTTTTTATAGAAAACACCTAAAGATTGTTCCCGTATAGGCAATAGTAAAAGTCCCGTCATCATAACGAAAAGAGGAACAGAGGGCCGTAAAAGAGAGCCGTAAACAGCGGCCCAATGTTTATATTCCGGTAAACTTCCGAGTGTAGGTGAGATATAAAAAGGATCTATACAATGTACTCCGATAGCTACGGTTCGTATTACATCGAGCCACACGATATGTGACTGTGTTGTTGCGTTGTTCATGGATTTATGTGTTAAATTTAAAAGATGGGTGACAAAGATAGAGCTTAGTATGAGAATTTTGTTTATCTTTATTGTTAATTTATTGTATCAAGTATTATGGTCAAACGAATTATCATTATTGGCGCTACCTCCGGTATCGGCTATGAGGTTGCTAAGATTTATTGGAAACGAGGATATCAACTGGGATTGGCTGGTCGTCGGGTTGATCGGTTGGAGGAGTTTCGTAAGCAAGATCCGGAGCATATCCGGATAAAGCAGTTGGACGTGACCGCCGAGGATGCCGCTGATCGTTTAGACGAATTAATCCGTGATTTAGGAGGAATGGACATCTTCCTGCTTAGTTCAGGGATCGGCAACCAGAATAAATACTTAGATACTTCCATTGAACAAGCTACGATACAGACGAATGTGACAGGCTTTACGCGTATGGTACTAGCAGCCTATCGTTATTTTTCTAGTCAAGGTGGCGGGCATATATCTGTAATCAGCTCTATTGCCGGAACCAAAGGATTAGGTGTCGCTCCCTCCTACTCGGCTACCAAACGATACCAAAATATTTATATAGACGCTTTAGCCCAACTTTCCCGTATGGAGAAACAGCCTATTACATTTACGGATATCCGTCCGGGATTTGTCCGTACGGATTTATTGAAAGACGGCAGGAATTATCCTATGCTGATGTCTCCCCAATACGCCGCCTTGCGTATCGCTAACGCTATAGACCGGAAAAAGAGAAGGGCGATCATCGATTGGAGATACGCTATCCTTGTCTTTTTCTGGAGACTGATCCCTGAATGGCTTTGGGAATGGCTGCCAATACGGAATTAGGATCGGGTATGTTAGAGATTTATCTTTTTTGCTTCTACATTAGATTTTCTCTTGCGCCGGGAGCATGCTGAAGGACTGCGCCGACTATCTGGCAACTATCTAATTCATCACAATCGCCACATGTATTAAAGCCTTTTCCGGATACACATTTGCGTATTTCACAATAATCACTGCAATACGCAAATTTCACTCCGTCCGCACGACACCCCATACAGTTTATAGTTGCGGCTGTAATTTCGGGCGCATTGTTCATGGCGCTCCACTTTTGGGCGGTTTTTTCTCTTAGCTCATCATCATTCTTAACTGTGGCTATGCGGGCATCGCAACTTTCGCAATCTAATCCGCAACAGGCTATCAATTGTTTCATTATTTAGTTGTCAGTTTATTTTCTTGTTTGTTTCTGTCCTTGCTTTTACTTTTCGGCAAACATAATAAAAATTCCTACCTTTGCGCCCAATTACTAATTTTTTAATCTATACAGATGGGTTTATTTATTAAGAAGCCTTTAGCGGATTTGATGACCGAGGCAAATGATTCGGGCAGTAAATCGCTGAAGCGTATCCTTGGCCCGTGGAGTTTGATCGCCTTAGGTGTCGGTGTTATTATCGGTGCCGGATTGTTCTCCATTACGGGTGCGGTGGCCGCCGGGTATACGGGGCCTGCCATTACTTTATCTTTCGCTATCGCCGCCTTGGGCTGTTGTTTCGCCGGGTTATGTTACGCCGAGTTCGCATCCATGATCCCGGTGGCAGGTAGCGCATATACCTACTCGTATGCCACGATGGGTGAGTTGGTCGCTTGGATTATCGGTTGGGATTTGGTGCTCGAGTATTGCGTGGCCGCTACGACCGTTAGCATAAGTTGGAGTCGGTATTTGGTCGTTTTTCTGGAAGGATTCGGAGTACATTTACCGCAAGCCTTGACAGCTTGCCCTTGGGATGGCGGTATCGTGAATATCCCGGCTTTCGTGATCGTGGTGTTAATGAGTATCTTGTTGATACGAGGAACGGAAGGCAGTTCTATCTTTAATGGGATCATCGTATTCTTGAAAGTCTCCGTAGTCTTGGTGTTCGTAGTCTTGGGATGGAAATATATCCGTATGGAGAATTATACGCCTTATATCCCCACTAATACAGGGACTCTAGGCGAGTTCGGATTTTCCGGTATCCTACGAGGGGCGGCTATCGTATTCTTTGCTTTCCTCGGTTTCGACGCTGTAAGTACGGCAGCGCAGGAAACCAAGAACCCGAAACGGGATATGCCGATCGGGATCTTGATGTCATTAGTGGTTTGTACTATATTATATATGCTGTTTGCCCACGTGATGACCGGAGTCGTACATTACTCCGCTTTTGCTGGCCAGAATGGAATCGCTCCTGTGGCAATAGCTATCGATCATATGGGACAAATGGATGCTTCTGGTGTGATTCGTCCGGATTACCCTTGGATGAACCGGGCGATCGTAATAGCTATTTTACTGGGGTATTGCTCGGTTATCATGGTAACGTTATTAGGACAGAGCCGTGTATTCTTGAGTATGAGCCGGGATGGGCTGCTCCCTCCCCTATTTTCCCATATCCATGAGAAATTCCGCACGCCGGCACGAAGTAATTTCCTGTTTATGTTATTGGTCGGTACATTGGCTGCTTTCGTTCCGGCGAGCGTAGCGGGCGAGATGTGTAGTATCGGGACTTTGTTCGCTTTTACGCTAGTTTGCGCCGGGGTATTGATTGTCCGTAAGACAATGCCGGACGCTCCCCGGTCTTTCAAGACCCCGTTGGTTCCGTTCGTGCCTATCGCCGGTATCATAACTTGTCTGGTGATGATGCTTTTTCTCCCGGCTGATACATGGATTCGTTTGGTATTATGGATGTTAATCGGTCTGGATATATATGTCTGCTATGGAATCAAACATAGCAAACTGGAACATATGCAGAAACATCGCTCGGGACAGACCACATTGGATATGATCGGTATTACCCTATCCGTGCTTTGCGTGATTACGGGGCTTTGGCACCAGCAAACCGTGGGATGGGGCGAGAGCAAAGTCTTATTGATTATCTCATTCGTATTCGCTTTTACGCATCTAGCTTTCTATCTTTACAGACTCGGGAAGCAGTTTACGAGCCTTACCCGTTAGCGATTCAGCACGATTATGTCTCGATGGCTCACGCGACTAGTCCCGATGGTCAACGCCATTAGTGGTGAAGGCTTATGCGAGTAGTCGCGTTGACCTTCACCACTAATGGCGTACTATACCACTTCCTTTGATACGATTTATCGGATTCTAGCTCTTAAAAGTAAGCCTCTTATTCATCATAAAATTAACGGCTCCGTAAACGAAAAGTCCAAGGAACTGACCCAGATATTCATTTAGATCGATCACCTCCACCATTAAAAGCAAGAATATGAATTGAGTAGCGTAAGCGCAACCAAAAGCGATTAGGAATAAAGGAATCTCCTTCCAGAAATTACCTTTCCCGGAAGAAAATACCCAGTATTTACTCCAAAAGAAGTTATTCACCAAGGCAGCCACATATCCAGCCATGTTCGACCACAAGTAATTACAATCCAGAATATCCATTAATATCCAGATTACCAATGCGGTGATCAAAGCGTTAGAAGAACCTACAATGGCGAAACGAAGAATACGAACAGATTCCTTCATGCTGTTAATTATACGTTTCGAATGACAAATATACGGGTTTATTTCTATATTTGTGCTGTACTTTTGATCAAGTATGTAACATTCTTAAAACAATTATGAGTATGATTAGACTAAATGTATTTATTCAAGTAAGTGAGGAGAATCGTCCCGCCGCATTGGAGACTGCGAAAGAATTGGTTGAAAAGTCTTTGAAAGACAATGGCTGTATTGCTTATGATATTTTCGAGAGCGCTACCCGTAGTGATGTATTGATGATTTGTGAGACGTGGAAAGACGCTGAATCCTTATCAGGTCACGAAAAAGCGGAGCATTTCGTAACGTTGGTTCCTAAATTGCAAGGATTAGGTGCGATGAAACTTGAGAAATTTACATTTTAAGGGTTTTATGTAGGATCTTATTATAAGCCTGAGCATGCTAAAAAATCATAGTTATGAATCCTTCAACTTATAACTATGAATGAAAGAAAACATAACTATGATTTTTTTAGTGTTATCGCTCGTTGATTGAGATATATTCCCTATCGTCCAAAACGTTCTTGTAAGCCGGACGGATGATGCGTTTTCCGTCAAAGTTCAACTCCTCGATACGGTGAGCGGTCCAACCCACGATTCGGGCCATGGCGAATAAAGGCGTATAGATTTCCTGTGGCAAACCGATCATCTCATAAACGAATCCAGAATAGAAGTCCACGTTCGAGGAAACCCGTTTCTTAGTTCCTTTATGCTTGGCGAAACATTCGATCGCTCTTTCCTCTAATAACTCAAGGAAGGCGAATTCCTCAGAGCGACCTTTCTCTTTTGCCAGATCACGAGCCAGTTCCTTTAATACGACCGCACGGGGATCGGAAATCGTATAGACCGCATGGCCGATACCATAGATCAAGCCTGTCTTGTTATAAGCCTCTTTGTTAAGCATCCGCATGAAATAAGTATCGATCTCGTCCACGTTCTTCCAATCCGCGATATTCTCTTTCAAATGATGGAACATATCTACTACCTGAATATTGGCACCTCCGTGCAACGGGCCTTTCAATGAGCCGATACCAGCTGCGATAGATGAGTACGTATCCGTTCCCGTAGAACTAGTGACGCGTACCGTGAACGTAGAGTTATTACCACCACCATGTTCTGCTTGCAATACCAAGAGCAAATCCAACGTACGTGCGTCCAGATCCGTGAAATCACGTTTCAGCATGTGAAGGAAATTTTCTGCGATCGATAAGTTCTCGTGCGGATGACGGATGTGTAAAGAACGCCCCTGTGTGCTATGACGATAAATATTGTAGGCATAAGCGATAATCGTCGGGAACTTAGAGATCAATTCAATAGATTGGCGCATTAAGTTATCTCGGGAGGTGTCGTCCGGGTTTGCGTCGAAGGTATACATCTCCAATACGCTACGAGCCAATATATTCATGATGTTCTGTCCTTCCAGATCCAGAATATTCATCTTGGTCTTTTGCTCCAAGGGCATATTATCGTTCAACAGTTCTTTAAAGGCTGATAATTCCTCTTTATCGGGGAGTTTACCGGAGAGTAATAAATAAGCCACTTCCTCGAAGCCGAACCGTTTTTCCTTGATGAAATCACGTGCTAAATCCTCTACGTCGTAACCTCTATAGAATAACTTACCGGGGATCGCTTTAAGACCGCCCTCTGGCAAGCGTTCGTATCCTACTACATTACCGACTTGGGTCAATCCTACTAACACGCCGCTACCATCCTCGTTACGAAGGCCACGTTTCACATTATACATCGGGAAAAGTTCGTTGTCAATCTTGCAAGCCTCTCTGGCAGCCTCGGACAATTTGTAAATTAAATATTCTTTCTTCAACATGACTATACTAATTTAATTGTTTCGATAATAGAGATGAAGCAGAAGTCGAGAGGGAAGTTCCATTCGGCATAAAACGAGCCAAGTCATGAGTGGCCTCTCCAGCGGAGAAAGCTTGCTCCATAGCAGATGTAATCAGGTTAGCCGCATCACTCCATCCCATATATTCCAGCATCATCACGGATGATAATAATAAGGAAGAGGGGTTTACGAGATTCTTTCCCGCAATATTCGGAGCGGTTCCATGTGTTGCCTCGAAGATCGCATGACCACTGTTATAGTTGATATTAGCGCCGGGAGCAATGCCAATGCCACCTACCATCGCCGCTAATTGATCGGAGATATAATCGCCGTTCAGGTTCAAGGTAGCGATCACGGAATATTCTTCCGGAATTAATAGAGTGTTTTGCAAGAAAGCATCGGCTATGACATCCTTGATAATGATTTTACCGGCCTTTGAAGCTTCCACTAAGGCGGTATTGGCCGCTTCCTCGCCTTGCTCTTTCTTGATCTTCTCATATTGAGGCCATGTGAAAGTGAGATCCGCAAACTCCCGTTCCGCTAAAGCGTATCCCCATAGTTTGAAACCACCTTCCGTGAATTTCATGATGTTACCTTTGTGTACCAAAGTCACGCTCGGTAACTGATGCAATATCGCGTATTCGATAGCGGCACGCACCAGACGCTCCGTACCTTCCACAGAAACCGGCTTGATGCCGAAAGAGGAAGTTTCCGGGAAACGTATTTTCTTCACTCCCATTTCCTCGGTGAGGAACTTCAATAACTTTTGTGCCTCCGGAGTCCCTTGTTGCCATTCGATTCCGGCATAGATATCTTCCGTATTCTCACGGAAGATATACATATTCACTTTTTGCGGCTCCTTTACCGGAGATACGACTCCTTTAAACCAACGTACCGGACGGAGACAAACATATAAATCCAACGTCTGACGGAGGGCCACATTTAATGAACGGATACCTCCACCAATCGGAGTTGTCAACGGTCCCTTAATACCGACGATGTATTCACGGAATGCTTCCATAGTCTCATCGGGAAGCCAACTTCCGGTTTGCTTAAACGCCTTTTCACCGGCTAAGACCTCTTTCCATTCAATGGAACGGGTTCCGTTGTAAGCTTGCTTGATGGCAGCGTTTACTATCTTTTGGCTAACGGGAGTGATCTCATGCCCCACGCCATCTCCTTCAATATAAGGGATCGTCACGTGATCCGGAACGAAAATGTGATTACCTTTCTTTGTTATCTTACTCATGATATCAAGATTTTTTTGTTTGTCTTAGTGAGCTGTATTTAAAGCGGAACCCGCCTTGAACCATTTAATTTGTAAATCATTATACGTATGGTTAACCGGGAATGATTCTTGCGTACCATCCGCATGAAGAAGAACGGCCGTCAACGGTTTGCCCGGCTGAAAATCTTTCAATCCGATGATCGAGATATGGTCATTCTCGCGGATCTTGCTGTAATCCTCCTTATTGGCAAAAGTCAGTGCTAACATTCCTTGTTTCTTCAAGTTTGTCTCGTGGATACGGGCGAAACTCTTGGCTAGGATCACTTTTACATTTAGGAAGCGGGGCTCCATGGCTGCATGTTCCCGGGAAGAGCCTTCACCGTAGTTTTCTTCCGCTACGACGATCGAGGAAATACTATTTGCCTTGTATTGTTTCGCTACGGCAGAAACTGCTTCATATTCATTGTTCAGTTGATTCAATACAGAGTTTGTCTTCCCGTTGAAAGCGTTTACGGCTCCCATCAACATATTATCCGATATATTTTCCAAATGCCCACGGAAACGTAACCATGGACCGGCCATCGAGATATGATCCGTCGTACATTTACCTTCAGCCTTGATAAGAAGGGGCATATCCGTGAAATCCTCTCCATTCCAAGGAGCGAAAGGCTTTAATGCTTGTAGGCGGTTGGATTCCGGATCGATGTTCACCACTACGTTCTTACCCGTAGGTGCCAGATAGCCGTTATCCTTTACCTCGAAACCTTTCGGCGGAAAATCCGAGCCTTTCGGTTCTTTCAGTTTCACAACCTTACCATCCTCTGTCTTCAAGGTATCGGTCAAAGGATTGAAACATAGATCACCTGCGATGGTCAAGGCCAGTGTCAGTTCCGGAGAAGCGACAAAAGCATGTGTATTCGGATTACCGTCCGCACGTTTAGCGAAGTTACGATTGAATGAAGTAACGATCGAATTCTTACGGGTATTATCATCCGTATGACGTTTCCATTGTCCGATACAAGGACCACAGGCATTCGCCATAATGGTTGCGCCAATCCGTTCAAAATCACCGATAATACCATCTCTTTCTGCCGTATAACGGATTTGCTCGGAACCCGGGTTGATGATCAAGGGTGCCGCTACCGGTATTTTATCCTCATAAGCTTGGCGAGCAATAGATGCCGCACGGCTTAGATCTTGATAAGAAGAGTTGGTACAGGAACCGATTAATCCGACCTCCATCTTTCGGGGATAGCCATTCGCTTTTACTTTTGCGGCAAACTCCGAGATAGGCGTAGCTGCATCCGGCGTGAACGGACCGTTGATATGCGGCTCCAATTCGGAAAGGTTAATAACGATTACACGATCGTAAAACTTATCTGGCTCGGCACGAACGTCCATATCCGCTTCCAGATATTCACCGATAGCTTCGGCCCAGCTCGCTACCTCGTCACGTCCCGTGGCACGAAGATATTGAGCCATTGTATTATCGAATGGGAATAAGGAAGTAGTCGCTCCTACCTCGGCACCCATATTACAGATCGTAGCTTTTCCGGTCGCTGAGATTGAGGCGGTGCCCGGACCGAAATATTCGATGATAGCGTTCGTTCCACCTTTTACGGTTAAGATGCCCGCTAGCTTAAGAATCACGTCCTTCGGCGAGGCCCAACCATTCAAACTACCAGTTAACTTAACACCAATTAGTTTCGGCATCTTCAGTTCCCATTCCATTCCGGTCATGACATCCACGGCATCGGCTCCTCCTACTCCGATAGCGACCATTCCAAGTCCTCCGGCATTCGGGGTATGTGAATCAGTTCCTACCATCATACCGCCGGGAAACGCATAATTTTCCAATACCACTTGATGGATAATGCCTGCTCCGGGTTTCCAAAAACCGATTCCATATTTATCGGAGACCGATTTCAAGAAATCATAGACCTCGCTATTGCTTTTGGTAGCCGTATCGATATCCGTTTTGGCTCCCATATTCGCTTGGATCAAATGGTCGCAATGCACGGTAGCCGGTACTGCGGATTTTTCTTTTCCGGCGTTCATGAATTGTAAAAGCGCCATCTGAGCGGTGGCATCTTGCATAGCCACACGGTCGGGACGGAAATTCACATAATCCTCACCTCTTTTGAAAAGGCGAGTCGAGCTTTCATCGTATAGATGCGCATATAAGATTTTCTCGGCCAAGGTCATCGGGCGACCACCGATACGTTCGCGGGCTGTGTCCACTCTTCTGGGGAAATTCGCATAGAAATTTCTAAGCATGTCAATGTCGTACACCATATTCATATTCGTTTTTTATTGTAAGCCTTTTCGCAAATATATTTATCTATAACCAGCTAAAATGTAATAAATAAGACATCTGCCAATGAGTCTTTGTTTTTATTATCAACAAATATATAATATAATGAAATACAATTTGTTCGATAATTTCTATGAGGTTATAGAGGTTATTTATAATTTCCCGGATAACTTAGAAAAACGGGCTAATCGCACGTTTATTAATAAAACGTACCATTAGCCCGTTTTGTTCAAGCCTTGGAGCTGTTTTTTCTACTTATCGAGACTTTCTTTCCATCTTTGGGCATAACTATGCAAAATAGATGCGATACCCTTTCCGATCCGGACATAATCTTCCCGTTTAAGGTTGGCTAAAGATGCGCGGATAGACCACTCGGGAGCATCAAAACCTCCTCCGTTCAGTAAAACCAAGGAAGTTTCCTGTGCCAGACGGAAAACGACATCCAGAGGTTCGTAATTCTTTTTTAGATATTCCACGAAATCATCCCCATAGAATTTCTTAGCCCAGACAAGCATATCGATCTCACTATAATATCCCGCACGCAAAGGGTCGTCTAATAAGGTGAATCCGGTGCTTTCCCACAATGTGTGTAAACGCTCGTGGATCATATCCTGCATCCTTTTCTTATAGGTATTTTCCGCATCTAATAGAGCGAAAGACGCAAACAGAGACATTTGTGTTTGTTGTGGCAAGGAAAGACCGGCCGTATGATTCAAGGCTACTTGACGGCTATCGGCTACCATACGATCAATAAAGCGGATATCCTCGGGATGTAAGGATAGACTGCTATACCGTTTTTTTAGAAGCTCCTGTTTATCTCTTGGCAATTCACGGATCATCCGGTCGTAAATATTATCTTGATGTAAAGCGATTACCGCCAATCTCCATCCGGTTGCCCCGAAATATTTGGAGAAAGAATAGACACATAACGTATTCTTTGGTAATTCGGCCATCATCGAGCGAAAATGCGGAATAAATGTTGCATACACGTCATCCGTAATAATCATAAGGTTGGGATTGTCGTTCCGTACGATCTCAACGATCCTATTCATCAATGCTTTTGTCAATCCGTATGAAGGCGGGTTGCTCGGGTTTGTTATGAAAGCGGCTTTCACGCTAGGATCTTTCAGGACATCTAAATCCTTTTCTTGATATTGCCACGTGTGATAGCCGTCTTTTGTCATCTTCAAGGCTTTTATCTCTATGACATTAAAAAGATAACGGGCCTGTTCCGGAATCTCTATATAAGGAGTGAATACCGGAGCGAAGAGAATGATCTTGTCTCCCTTATTCAACAAGAAATTCTGCTGCAAGGAATCGAAGATATAACACATGGCGGCAGTTCCGCCCTCGGTAGCGAAAAGGTCGAATATTCCCTCAGGGGGCTGGTTATCACATAATTCTTGGTCTAAATAATCCCGCACGAGCATTTCCGTATATTTCAAGATACGATCGGGAACCGGATATTGATCACCAATGACACCTTCCGCCCATTCGTATACAAGCTCATTCTCATCTACACCTTTTTCCGTGACCAGATATTCATAGGTACCCTTCAATAAAGTAGCGCCGGGAGATTGCGCATGTTTCTTTAGAAACTGTACGAAGCGAGACGCGATCCTTTTGCGGTTGGGAACCCCTGCGGCTCCGGCCATCTCATCTGCCAATTCGGTTTCCCGCTGGCATTCCTCCAAGGCGAACTGCCCTAATAGGAAGAATGCCTCCCGTGGAACCGTACTGATCCAGTTTGGATTTCCCCTTCCTGCGTTCAGCATGATGTGCGTACTTTTACGAGCGCTCTCATCCGCTAACTCTATCAAGATGTTCTTTAGCTCGAAAGGGCTAATCTCCGACATCTTTTTCTCATATTCTCTCGTGACATGTATTTTCTTCTTGTCCATACATTATATATATTACATGATTAGCACAATAACGACACCCCAGATGATTAATAAAGTATTACCCACCGCATAGGTAACGGTATAGCCTAAGGCTGGAGTCTCACTTCCTACGGCATCTTCCACCGCTCCTAATGCGGCGGTTGTCGTACGTGAACCTGCCGTGCAACCTAAAGTGATAGCCGGATGGAACTTAAAAACGTAACGTCCCATCAGAATACCGATGATAAGCGGGATAGATGTCGCTAAAGCACCGATAATAAATAAACTTATACCGACTTCCTTCAATCCGGTCACGAAACTGGGACCCGCCGTGATACCGACTACGGCGATAAACATATTCAATCCCAAATTATTTAATATCCAGACGGAAGGCTCCGGAATACGCCCGAAGGTCGGATGCTTGGAACGAAGCCATCCAAAGACGAGTCCGGCTATCAAAGCGCCGCCACTCGTACTCAGGCTGATCGGGACACCTCCGAAATGAATCGCGAGCGAACCTAAAATTCCCCCTAAGAAAATACCGATACCCACGAAAATCAAATCGGTCTGATTGGTTGGGCGATCGGGATATCCTAAAGCCGTCGCCGCTTTATTTACCTCTGATTTCATACCCACCAATTCCAACATATCACCGGAATCTATCACCGTAGCGGCCAAGACCGGGATATTGATACCCGCACGCCTTATGGACTTGACGCTAACACCGTGCATGAACGATTGATTGCGTAAATAGCAGATCTTTTTCCCCACGTATTCCTTATGGATCACTAGTACGGGTAACGTCTCTGCCGGAAAATCGAGCAATTCAATGTCATTGACCTCGTCGCCAATCCAGTTCTCCTCTCCGATCACGAATTCCCGGCGACCGCTTAGGACAACCTCATTTCCGGTATGTAAAACCAAATCCGGTTTAACATCGGTTACTACATTATTAATACGGACACGCTCCACGAACAAATGCCGTCCTAATTGGTCCAGATATTCCTCCAACTGCTTTACGCTTTTACCCTCCTTGAACCATTCATTACTAATCTTATAGGCCCGGAAAGTTACCGGACGGGCGGCAGGCATAAAGCCCGGTTGCTCGCTCTCGTCGTTATTTCCCATTTTAGCCTCTAGCTCTTTACAGGCTTTTTTCACGTAGTCGAGTCCTCCTAAAAGACGTGGCCCGATATCACTCACCAACCATGCGGATCCTGCCGTACCAAAAATATAAGTTACCGCATAGGCCACGGGCATCACGTTGACCATAGCGCTTTTATCCGTATCGCTAATATTCATCTGTCCGATCGTATCTTCGGCAACTCCTAATACTGCCGACATCGTCTGGGAGCCCGCCAATAATCCTGCGGCCTCGCCTGCGTTATATCCCATAAGTTTCGCCAGTAAAAAAGGAGCGATCAAGCAAAACACACACATGACGGCGGCGAAAAGCATTTGAGGAAGACCTTCCTTTTTCAATCCCCGGAAGAACTGTGGCCCAACACTATATCCTACAGCGAAGAGGAACATCAAGAAAAAGACGGACTTTAACGGTCCGCTTATATCGATTTTTAATTGCCCGATCAATACACCGACCAATAATACGCTGGTAACCGTTCCCAGCGTGAACTTCTTTATCTTAAACTTGCCAATCCAGAAACCGAGAGCTAAGGTTATGAAAATAGCTAGCTCCGGATAATGTTGAAGTAAATTAGTTATCCATTCCATATCTATTTATTTGATGTTAAACAAAAAAGATGCTATTGAAACAGGGATTCTTTGAAAGATGTTGTTACTTTTCGGGATTATTTATATAAATTTGCGACCGCTTAGGTGATAGAGTTTGTCTACCGACAATTCTATAAAAGGGAATCCGGTTAGAATCCGGAACAGTGCCCGCTACTGTGAAGCTCTTGAAAAGGAAAGCGTTCTGCTATGCCACTGTCTTAAGAAAGATGGGAAGGTTGCTTTCCGAGCCAGTCAGGAAACCTGCCAAGCGAAGTAATGATTAATTCCTCCCGGGGTTAGGAGTAATTAAGAGGATAGAAATATCACCTATATCTAAAAGATGTTGGAGACGGAATAATACGTTGTCTCCGTGGGATTGATATGTAATCTAATTATTAATATATTCATATGATGAGGAAACACTTACTATCTTTCTTCCTGCTGGTCATCAGCCTAGTTTGTCGTGCGCACGATGGCGAGAATTTTGTAGCATCCGATTTATTCGCCTCTTTACAACCGGGCGATAAGGCCGCTTTATTGATGGTACATTTTGGAACAACCCATGATGATACCCGTGCCTTGACAATCGACGCGATCAATCAAAAAGCGAAAGAAGCTTTCAAAGATGTTGAGTTGCGTGAGGCATGGACTTCTCGCATTGTAATGCGCCGCTTAAAAGCTCGTGGCGTAGAGAAACTGAACCCGATCGAGGCCTTGGAAAAATTAAAGACTGATGGTTATACACATGTCTTGATCCAATCCACGAATATAATCGAAGGTATCGAGATGGAATCCTTACGTAAGGATGTTGCCACCATGAAATCTTCTTTCAAGGAGATTCGTATCGGTAATCCTTTATTGTATACACCGGAGGATTATGAGGCGGTAATCGCCGCTATCATAAAAAATGGGGCGAAAGAAGGCGCTACTTTATTGGTAGGCCATGGCACTTATACACCGGCGACGGCCCAATATGCTATGTTGGATTATATGTTGAAGGAGAAGGGATTCAAGGATTATTCCGTAGGAACCATCGAGGGCTATCCTACTTTTGATACGATGGTAGCCCAAGTAAAGGCCAATGGAACGAAGAAAGTCTTGTTGATGCCATTTATGTTTGTTGCCGGAGACCATGCGAAAAACGATATCGCCGGTGATTGGAAAGAGGAATTGGAAAAGAAAGGCTACGAGGTAAGCGTATTTATGGAAGGTCTGGGACAGAATCCGGATATCCAGAAGATCTTCATCGAACATGCCCGTTTCATGGCTAAACATAAGATGATCGATATCGTTGATAAGAAGAAAGCTTATGCGGTAGAGAAGGACTAAAAAAGTTCACTACACAATGTTTTTTATTCCTTTCGGAAGAAAAAGTAATTCCTTCCGAAAGAAACTAAATTTTCATTCGAAGGAAAATGGAATTTCTTTCGAAAGGGATTTCACATGCATACAATAAACAGTTATAATGCTAAATATATGAAAAGAGTTTTGACAATCTTACCGTTGACAGCCTTATGTATCAGTACGATGCAGGCACAACACAAGAATGAGTACACGAATTTCGCCGATACGACATTCAATATTCAAGAAGTCGTAGCGACCGCCGCACGCAAGCCACGTCCACAAATCACGAAGTTGGACGTACCTATGAAATATCTTCCTATTTCAATTAATAGCATTACGGCGAGTAGTTTGGAGTTGCGAGGTATCCGTAATATCCAAGATGCGGTACGCTTTATGCCGGGCGTACGATTCCAGACATCTTATGGCGCATTTCAACAATTGTCGATCCGTGGTTTCGATCATTCTATCATGATGATAGACGGTATCCGCGATGAACGTTCGGCAATAAACAACTCTTATCCCGTACCCGATCTATCCTGTATCGAGTCTATTGAATTATTAAAGGGACCGGCTTCTGTACTTTACGGACATTCAGCCGTAGGTGGAACCTTGAATATCGTTCGTAAATCCCCGTCAGAGAAACAGAGCGTTAATGCTCGATTGGCCTACGGTAGTTACGAGAATAAAGAGGCGACACTTGGCATGGGCGGTAAATTGGTCGGTCCGGTCAATTATTACGCCAATGTCAACTTTTCCGATCAAGAGGGCTGGCGTGATAATGGCAACCGTCGCTTTTCCGGTTATCTGGCATTGCAAGCTAAAATGACGGAACGTGACCTATTAGATGTTCGTGGAGGTTTTAACCGCGACTTCTATGGAACGGAGATTGGTCTTCCCGATTTAATGGCAAATGATGTATATAATGTGCAAACAGGACAGTTATATCTCCATAAAAATGATATGCTACCGGGACTTGACCGTGAGGCTCGTTACAATAACGAGTCCGACTTTATGAAGAATCACGCATGGAACGTATCGACGCAATACACACATACTTTTTGGAACGGCGCAAAACTAACAGATCGCCTTTCTTACAATAACGACGATATCAACTATTTTGGGACGGAAGCCCTCGACTATCTCGAAAGTGATGATCCGATCTATGATCATTATTATATGAAAAACGGCCAGAAAAAATATATCTGTTTGGACAGTGTATATCTTTCTTTCCCGCTTCGCTTCTCCCATATAGCCAAGACGGTAGCCAATACGCTCGAGCTAAGCGGTAAATTCAGGACGGGTGAGATAAAGCATACGTATATGGGAGGTTACTCTTTCGTCGCCTTGAATCGTACCAGCTATTCGGGCTATAATTTAGGAGATGATGTTCAGGGTCCCGGCCTTTATTCGCATGTATCCGTTTATGATCCGCATAGCATGGGATATATGACCAGTAAATTCTCGAAAGCAACGGTTACGCATCATTATTCCAACAGCCTTTATCTTCAAGATATGGTTGAGTTCAACGAGCAATGGAAGGTATTAGCCGCTCTACGTTACGACTTTTTCCGTTATATGTCCGCCAGCGCTACAACTCCTACCGGACGACGTGAGTATGAGGAGCATTCAAGCTTCAATATGATAAAGAATAAGGCGTTGACTTATCGTTTCGGAGCGGTCTATCTGCCCCATCCGAATACATCCATTTATGCTTCTTTCGCTTCTTTCTTCAAACCGATCCGTACGTTCTATCAAGATAACGTCATTTATGTAGGAGGTGATGGAAATCGTTTCGAGCCTGCTCGCAATGAGGAAGTATTTAAGCCGGAGAAAGGATACCAAGCCGAGGTGGGGCTTAAATATCAATTGAACAATATATTAAGCGCCAATGCCAGCTTGTTCTATATCCGGAAGATGAACAGTACGGCTACGTTGACCAACAACTATCAAGTGGAGGAAAACGGCGAGACTACCACGATGAGCGTAATCGGACAGGTGGGTGTACAAGATTCCAAGGGTTTTGATTTTGATGTCACTCTTTCTCCGGTAAGCACCTTAGCGCTGACGATCGGTTATGGATTGAACGACTCCAAGATCCGGGAGATGAAAGAAATAAAGGATCCGGAATTGATCGAGGCTATCTATGGCAATAACCCGGATGAGACAAAGCAACAATTGAATAGCCAAGAAGGAAACTGGCAGAGCAACGTACCGAACCAGACTTTCTACGCATACGGCAGTTATACCATCCCTCGGGGTGTCTTGAAGAATCTGGAATTTCACTTGAGTAGCAGTTATACCGGTAAAGTATACCGTAATACATCTAACAACTCTTGGTTCGATCCGTATTGGGTAACCGATTTCGGTATGTCTTATTTGTTGAACAACAATATTCACCTTACATTCAACTTGAATAACTTGTTTGACAACAATTATTATAACCAAGCGCTCGGACAACAGATGGTGCCAAGCATGCCTCGTAATTTCCAAGTGGCTATCTCCTATACATTATAATATATAGAACATACGCTCATGAATCTATTGACAAAGATCACGCTATTTATACACAGGATACTGGGCACGGCGTTCAGTATCCTGTTTCTCGTTTGGTTCCTATCGGGATTGGTAATGATCTACCATACGTTCCCGCGAGCGGACCGGGCCGATAAACGGGCGAAGATGGATATTCTCTCTCTGGAGAATCTTCCTTCGTTAGACCAGATAGAGAAACGTTTACCGCAG
>ENA-ORMS01000834-ORMS01000834.1-human-gut-metagenome-genome-assembly--contig:-NODE-834-length-28761-cov-5.378841_pt1 | contig 28761 bp, 18 predicted proteins | sample MGYA00242104_ERZ508997 | MGnify/ENA primary metagenome ERZ508997 (study PRJEB26280, sample SAMEA2338704) | human gut metagenome | biome: human gut; feature: human-associated habitat; material: faeces... | reverse complement strand
TACAAGAGCCATCCATCCACTCGCACTGCCGCTTCCTTTCAAGCAGATGGCACAGCATACTACCGCTACTGCCAGCACTATCCGATGCCATATCTTTTTTGACGCAATAAACAAGCATACCGCCAGCACAATGAGCATACCAAAATAAAACGATAAAAAGTTCGGATTGTATAATGTCGTATAAGAAGTTTTCGGTACAAAATTAAACGTCAGCTCTTTTAAATTCTTCCACCATCCAGGATTTGTGATCAAATGTTTTCCAAAATTTGACTGAAAGAAGTCCAGTCCAAAATACTGAAATACGCCGATCACTGTAACAATAGCCATGCCAATGCCCGAAATTTTCAAAATGAATTCCACATGTTTTTCTTCATTCACAAAATTATATACATAATAACACAGCAGCATATACGCAAAAACTACCCACACAGACTCAAAAAGTTCATAAGTTCCACCGGATACCCAATGCTTATGCTTTGAAAAAAGTGCTGACATCAGAACAAAAAGTCCATATACCATCAGAAAATAAAAAGAATTTTCAAACTGCAGGGTCTCTTTCTTCACATAATGCCGATACAACAGAATTGCAGCCATCACCACTCCAATGATTACGATCGCAATCATCTTCCATGCAAAAAAGAAATCTGTCTGTGTATCTGAATTGGCCGGAAACCAGTCAAACTGCGACAGATTTGAATTATAGGAATACATATGTACAAGCAATGGCACAAACCCCATCATCAAAATGACGGGAATCATCAGCTTATTCGTCTTTTTTAAATTTCGATATCCATTCTCACTCAAAGTTTTCTCTCCTTAGTAAACAATTTTTCTAGAATATAATACCCCTAAACCTTCGTTTTTTCAACACGTAAAATATATATAATAGGTAAAAACACTTTTTTGTTACTTGTGTGATACTTAAAAATTTTATAAATAAATGTGTATGATTGACACGATAATATAAATTTTTACACATGAAAGGAAGAAAAATGAGATTACCAAACGGATACGGTGGAGTCGTAAAACTCTCCGGCAACAGAAGAAGACCCTACGCAGCACGCATCACTACGGGCTGGCACATCAATGACATCACTGGAAAGCGCATCCAGCACTATCAGATTCTGGGCTACGCTCCTACCCGGTCAGAAGCTCTGCAGATTCTGGCACGTTACAACAATTATCCCATCGATGGGGAAACGCTGAAATTAACCTTCCGGGAAATTTATCTCCGATGGTCCGAAGAAAAGTTTCCTACCATCTCCCACTCCAACATCAAAGGCTATCGGGCAGCCTATGCCACTTGTGAAAACATTGCTGATATGCCATTTCACAATTTGAGACTCTATGATTTACAGCAGGTGATTGATCACTGTGGCAAAAACTATCCTACCCTGAAAAAAATTCGTGTTCTCTTTAACCAGCTCTATTCTTATGCCATGAAACACGAAATTGTCTCAAAAGATTATTCTGCCTATGTAAATATCTCGAAATACAAAGACCGGAATCCTAATAAAAACATACGAAGCTGTTTTTCCACTTCTGAAATTGCTCTCCTGTGGAAACACAAAAACGATCCCTATTGCCAGACAGTCCTCATGCTGATATACAATGGTGTCCGTGTCTCAGAGCTTTTAGATCTGAAAAAAGAAAATGTTCATCTGTCCGAACAATATTTTGATGTCATTGACAGCAAAACCGAAAACGGCATTCGAAAAGTTCCGATTGCTGACAAAGTACTCCCCTTTTACCAGCGCTGGCTTCATGACTGTTCCGATTGTGAATATCTCATCCATACCCTGGACAGCCAGCATTTTACCTATTATATGTATTACCACAATGTTTTCCAACCCCTGATGTTTCGTCTGCACATCGATCATACACCTCACTGCTGCCGGCACACCACGATTTCGCTGCTCGCCGAAGCACATGTCGATCAGACGACCATCAAAAAAATCGTCGGGCATTCCGGCGCTATGTCCCTGACGGAACGGATTTACACGCATCTGGATGTGCCTGCGCTGGTCGAAGCCATTAATCAGATTTAATCGCTTCTTGTATGTTGCTTGCGTGTTACTTGTAGAAGTGATTTTGCCCCAAACTCTGTTTATAAATCCGGTATTTCCAACACTTCCGCGGAAAATACCATCCATATTTCCGGTTAAGGTAACTTACAAGACTTCTACAAAGAAGAGTGCTAAGACAAAGACAAAGAAACTTACTTACACAATGAAAGTTGCTAAGGCAAGCGTTGCTTTATCTGGAGATTCAGCAGTAGCAGTTGGAAGCACAACTAAGTTAACAACAACTAAGAAGGCTTCTTCAAGAGCTAAGATCACTTACACATCCAGTGATAAGACAATCGCAACAGTTTCTGAAGACGGAACTGTAAAGGGTGTTAAGGCTGGTAAGGCTACAATCACAGCTACACTTACAATTGGTAAAGATACAGCTACCGCTACTCAGGAAGTAGAAGTAAAGAATTATGTTCTTGATACTGTTGTTCAGGCAAAAACAAAGGAACTTACTGCAACAGTTAAAGGAAACACCAAAGCTCTTAAGCCAACAGATTTTACAGTTGTTAACACTACAACAAAAGTTACATATCCTGTATATAAGTTAGCTGTTGATGCAAAGGATGCAACTAAGGTTACATTAACACTTTTAAGTGATTTAACAGATGCCGCCAACTATGATGTAACATTGGACGGTTCTACAAAATCATTTAAAGCAACAGATGGAAAAGTATCTTCTATTGCTGTTGAACCAATAACAATTCCTTATGCTACAGAAACAGATGTTAAATTAGTTTCTAAGGATGTTAATGGTGTGGTTCTCAAAGAGTTAACCACAACAGATGCAGTATCTGATGCAAACTATGATTTTACTATCACAACAAACGGAAATGGTTATACAAACGGTTCAAAGCTTTATTTAAATAAGGCTGGTGATACTGCGACAGCAGAGATTTCATACAAGACCGGAAAGTATGACAAAGATGGTAAGCCAGAAGGAACAATTGGACCAAACAAAGTTACAATTACAGCTGTTGAACAGTCGGCTGTTAATACTTTTGCTGTAAGAGTTGACGGATCTGGAAAGAAGTTTGACAAGGCAAAAGAGACAAACAAAGTTGCACTTGAAGACAATACCAAGTATGCATATTTCAAGATTTCAAATACAGAAGGAAAAGATGTTTCTGATGCAGAGTACAACAAGTACACAATTGAATCTTCTGATAATACAGTATTAATGATTGCAGGAAATGCAATTAGCAAATCTGGTGTAAAGCTTACACCAATTAAAGCTGGAACTGCTTATATTTTATTTAAAACAGCAGATGGCAAGATTGTGAACTCTGTTGCTATTGATGTAGTAGCAAAGAGAACTCCTGCGGCTCTCACTCTGGATAAGACTGCTGTTACCGTTTCTAACGCATCTGCACTTACTGGAAAAGCAGATGTTGAGTTTGATATTAAGTTGAAAGATCAGTATGGTGATGATATTAATGTTCCTGCTGGTGCATCAATCGAGTTATTAGACAAAGATGGTAGAAATGTTACTGGAGCAGATAGCTTAGTTTCTGTCAATGCAACTACAAAGAAAGTGAAAGTATTTGCTGGTGTAGGAGCTAAAGGAACATATAATTATACCGTTGCATATGTCAAAGATGGAAAGACCGTTCTTGCACAGGGCTTAACAGTTACAGTATTAGCTCCTGACAGTACTATTTCTGATGATAAAGATACTTTCAGACTTGATATTGATAAGACTGCTGTTGATACTACTGTAACGGAACTTGCAAGTGACAAGGTAGCAGCTGACTACGAGAAGAATATTACTCTTAAAATCTATGAGCAGAAAGCTGGAGTTGATTACAAGTTAGTTACAGGTACCTTTACTGTCAAAGTATATAATCCAGATGGTACTCTTAAGGAGGTAGTAACACCTTCTGGTTCTGCAATTACAATTAAGCCAGTGACGGCTGTTGCAACTGGATCTGGAATTGAGGTAACAAAGAATTATACTCCTGGTACTTATAAGATCGTAGCATCTAAGGGTGTTCAGGGACAGGATACTTACAAAGAGCTTAATGCTTCATTTAATGTTACTGATACTCAGACAATTGCACCTGATAAGGTAGTAACTTCTGTATACGCTCGTGATCTTGAAACTTTAGTTCAGAATGCCGTTACTGTAAAGTATGGTGATAATACCTATAATGGAGCTAGCCTTGATGTTGTTAGTGTTGAAGCTATCAGAAACGGAAATACAACAAAGATTACAGACCCTACCACCTCAGTTGCACCTGGTGATACATTTGTTATTACAAAACTGACTGTATTAGTAAATGTAAAAACTGATTCTAAAAACGTTTATGCTGAAGTTACTGTTCCTGTAAACGGAGCAATTACAGTTAAATGGTCTAAGTGAATTTCATTTACTAAGTAGTTTTATCCCTCTGTGTATTTGCACAGAGGGATATTTTTCTTTAGTATGGGCTCTATGTTCAAGTGTCCGTATTTGATTTTCACCGAATGTGGACACTTTTTGCATTATGTCTTATCTTACTCCTGTTATCTATATTATTGATATACAAATATGGAAACAATTAATGGAGTCTGTATCCATTTCAATTGAATTAAAGGAAAAGCCCCCTGTGTAAAACACAGGAGGTTTCCCTTTAATTACAGACAAACTAACTATTTGTATGTATTATTTAACATCTGCAGAACCAACAATCTTACCACCCTGTTCTGTAACAGTAATAGTATATTTAACATCATCTGTTGCACCTGGAATATTACCATTTGAAGTAAATGTATATACACCAGTTCTAAATGTTACGATACCGTTCTTATCAACAGCGTTAATAAACTGATCTGTTACATCTACAGTACTTGTTGCTGTCTTCTTTTCAACCTTAATACTAATTGCCTTGTTTCCAGCATATCCTGTTACGGTCTCGCCAACACCATTCTGTGCAGTAACTGTAATAGCAGATCCAGATACAGCTACACCATACTTAGATGCTTCAGAAGGTGCATTTACGTTGATATTGCCAGCTACGGCTTCATCAACATCAGCATCACCAGTTGCAGTTGCTACACCATTCTTAAATGTCAGATTCTCAACCTTAGTATCTACTACAGCATGATGATTATTATCATCATAAGTATTTACTGTGACTGCAACCGTTGCATCACCAATAATAAATGTTGCATTGCTTGATAATGTTGCATTTGTCTTAGGGATAAATGTTACATTGAACTTAGCTCCAACAGCAGCACTATTTAATGCAGTATTTAAAACAGAAAATTCTACATACTTACCATCTTTTGTAACTTTGGCAGTAGTAGTTGTAGAATTTGTAGGAGTACATGCACTACCAGTCAGTGTAAAATCAGATGAAAGATTAAGATTTGCCATATTAGCTGGAGAAATTACAGTTCCATACTGGTCATAGCCAATAATCTCTGCTTTAACTTTTCCAGTTGCTGTAGCAAAATGCTGTGGAACAGTTACATCTGTCACTTCTACTTTTGACAGCTTTGGCTTTTCACCAACAGTTACGTTAATATTTGTTGTTTCATCTGTTACAGTATTTAAAGCAGTAATTGTAAAAGTTGAAGCATACTGTCCAGTCTTGAAAGTAAGTTTTCCATCACTATCAATCTTAAAATCTGCCGGATCAATGGTAGATGGGTTGCTGGAAACAAATGTAATATTGTTTATTGTATTAGCACTATTACTATTACCTAATGTAGATGTTGTCTTTTCCAATAACACCTTATTACCCTCTGAATCAGTTGTCGTATATGGTAAGCTGTAGCTATAATCACTCTTGTCTACATAAAAATGAGCATCTTTTGCCTTGTCTGCCTCACCAAATGTAAATGTCTTTGTATAAATATTTGCAATCTCAAGAGTTGCTGATACATTTACAGATACGTCATTCTGAAGATATACTACTACCACAATCTTGTCTCCGATTGCATCAGTTAGCTGGCTTGTTGAAACTATAAAATAAGTATTTGTCTTATTAGGATATGAGGTAGGCTGAATAGTATGGTTCTTTGACATATTGGTTGCATTAATTGTTAACTTGTTGGATGAAATACCCATATCGTTTCCATACTGATTAAGAACCTTATAGTAAATTCTCTGCTGTGATCCAAGATTGTTACCTAATCCAATTTTAGTAGTAAGGATATCAATCTTTGTAGCCTTCTGTGCCTGTACAGTAACAGTACCTGTCATATCACCATAACCGGAAATACGCATGGAATTTTCCGCGGAAGTATTGGAAATACTGGATTTGTGAAAAAGGTTTGATGCAATATTAGCACTACAAGTAACACACAATTAACACATAAGAGACAGATAAGTGACAAATTGTTTCAGTTGTAATCCTTGTGCCATATGCTATAATATAGGTAGATAAACAAAGGATTTTAACGAAAGGAATCCCGACAGTCAATGACAAAAACAAATGATGACATTCATGTAAATAAAAAATACAAGGATACCGTATTTCGGAAACTGTTTGGTGAAAACGGGGAAAATGCATTGAGTCTTTATAATGCGGTAAACCATACCTCATATACCAATCCGGATGATCTGGAGTACACAACTCTGGAAGATGTCATTTACATGAAATACAAAAATGATGTTTCATTTCTGGTTGACAAAACATTGAGCCTTTACGAACATCAGAGTCCCTATAACCCGAATATGCCGCTCCGGGGATTTTTGTATTATGCGGATCTGTACCGGAAACTGATTCACCGATCCGAGCGGCTGTACAGCAAGCATCTGTTGAAAATTCCGCGTCCCCATTACATTGTATTTTACAACGGAAGCGAAAAAGATATGGAAGAAGAAAGAAGGACTCTGCGGTTGTCGGATGCCTTTGAAACAGATACCGGAGCTGGTGAATATGAATGGACAGCCACAATGATTAACATAAACAGCGGGAAAAATCAGTCCATCATGGACAGCTGCCATGTTTTATATGAATACGCAGTCTTTGTTGCAAAGATCAAAAGATACCGGGATTCCATGGCATTAAAAGAAGCCATTGATCTTGCCGTCAGGGAATGCATAGAGGAAAATATTCTCAGGGATTTTTTGGAACAGCATCGCAGGGAGGTGTGTGATATGTGTCTTACTGAATTTGATGAAAAGAAATATGAAGATGTTCTCCGCGAGGAAGGCCGGGAGGAAGGACTTGCAGAAGGTCGTAAAAAAGAAGTATTTATGTCCGTACAGGAAGGTGATTATGGAATTGTGCGTGGAGCCCAGAAACTGAATCTTTCTGTAGAAGAATTTGAAAAAGAAATGTCTGCGGCCGGATATCAAATCCCGATAGAGGTGTAAAATTGAATGTATAAGGTAAATTTTTGTCCAACGGCACATTGTGGTAGGTACTAACCGCATTTTATTTTTGATGTATCCGCCTACCCGATTGTGCCGAATCGGAATTAACCGCGGATTCTCAGCAGCGCGACCGCACGATGTTGTAGTCTTATTTTAGGAGAAAGATTACCTGCTTTTGAAATAAGACCATGTAAGTTTAGAATTTGTTGGGCTGCCCCCATAAACTTGGAAACTCTAATTCTCAGGCAATTACATTAAAATAATTACATTTTATAAAAAGAGGCTGTCGAAGCAACCTCTTTTTTTATGAGGTGGACACAACATGAGATTTAGTACTTTTATGCTTAGTTACAAAAAGAAACATAAACAGTTAAAATCAACCATTACTTTTCGAAAGTTACCGTTTTATCAAAAAACAATTGTAATAATAGGTTTTTGATGATTATAATAGGTTGTTGTTTTAAAATAGCAAAATGTGAGTTGGCATTTGGAATTACATTACTTATTGGTAGCATATTCACAATAATTTTTCTGCACAAAAGTTTGTCAGATACCAGAGATCTGTCTGTATTAATACAAAATAGTAAGGAATATTCAACAGACAGAATGAACATTTTACTTGATTTATTTAAAGAAAATAATTTGCCAATTACCACACAAAAAATTGACTTATTGATTGATGAAGCTAATCAAGCCAAACAGGATGCTAATCTGTTTTTACCACTCAAAAAACCTGTTAAAGCTCTCAGTGTATTAATTGTACCAATCACAATATACATTATTCAACAACTATTTACTTCATCTAATGTAGGAGCTAGTAATGCTATATTATTATTGGTGTATTGTATATTTATATTTGTTGCAGTTTATACCTTGATTCCATTCATTGAAGGGATAATGTACGGAATATATGATGATTTAATTTATGATTTGCGACAACTAAAAATATTTTATGTAAAAGAGAAATAGTGCAAACTAAAATTTAGTATCAGCAGAATATCAAATCCCAGTAGAGGTATAACGGAAAATTTTGAAACAGTTAGTTGGCATATGAAATGAAGAGAGAATCTGTAGATGAGCATCGTTTAAACAGCGGATAGTCCATTTTATTCATCTTCCAAAATATCCAGCAGATATTTTGCATTATTTACCCAGTGATTTTTTAAGGTTGATGTTATAACGAAGATAAAGAGACAGAAAATATTAAAAACCAAAATATACTTAAGAGTTGACGTATAATCAGAAAATTTAATTCCATTTTCCGCGTCCTCATTACATTGTATTTTACAACGGAAGCGAAAAAGATATGGAAGAAGAAAGAAGGACTCTGCGGTTGTCGGATGCCTTTGAAACAGATACCGGAGCTGGTGAATATGAATGGACAGCCACAATGATTAACATAAACAGCGGGAAAAATCAGTCCATCATGGACAGCTGCCATGTTTTATATGAATACGCAGTCTTTGTTGCAAAGATCAAAAGATACCGGGATTCCATGGCATTAAAAGAAGCCATTGATCTTGCCGTCAGGGAATGCATAGAGGAAAATATTCTCAGGGATTTTTTGGAACAGCATCGCAGGGAGGTGTGTGATATGTGTCTTACTGAATTTGATGAAAAGAAATATGAAGATGTCCTCCGCGAGGAAGGCCGGGAGGAAGGACTAGCAGAAGGGATTGAAAAAGGTCTAGCAAAAGGTCGTTCTGAAGAACGGAAAACCTTGCTTGAGATCGTCCAAAAGCTGAAAGAAGGAAAAACTCCGGAACAGTTAGTTGCAGATGGAATGGAAAAAGAATCTGTGGATTCTGCTATCACGTTAAGAAAGCTTCTATAATCTGTAATAACCCATATTCTATATAAAACAAAGAGTTATAAAGAAAAAGGTCTTGCGGAAGAACTAAAAAAGAATATTCCGAGGAACGGAAAACTTTACTTGCGATCACTCAAAAGTGTCAGTATTCGATTTATTGCTGAATGCTGGCACTTTTTGTATTACATATTCCGTTTTGTACTGTTGCCGAAATTTGATATTCTACGTTATAAGTGGTTCCTCATTTTTGTCACTTGCCAGTCTCTTATATGTTGATTACGTGTTACTTGTAGCAATAATTTTGCATCAACTGCTGTTTACAAATCCAGTATTTCCAACACTTCCACGCAAAATACCATCCATATTTCCGGTTAAGAGTAACTTACAAGACTTCTACAAAGAAGAGTGCTAAGACTCAGACAAAGAAGCTTACTTACACAATGAAAGTTGCTAAGGCAAGCGTTGCTTTATCTGGAGATTCAGCAGTAGCAGTTGGAAGCACAACTAAGTTAACAACAACTAAGAAGGCTTCTTCAAGAGCTAAGATCACTTACACATCCAGTGATAAGACAATCGCAACAGTTTCTGAAGACGGAACTGTAAAGGGTGTTAAGGCTGGTAAGGCTACAATCACAGCTAAGCTTACAATTGGTAAAGATACAGCTACAGCTACTCAGGAAGTAGAAGTAAAGAACTATGTTCTTTCTACAGTAGCACAGAACAAATTAACAGAGCTTAAAGCTACTGTTGCTGGCGATACAAAGAACCTGAAACCAACTGACTTCACAGTAAAGAATGAGACAACAAACGTTGTTTATCCTGTATCTAAGGTGGCAGTTGATTCTAAGGATGCTTCTCAGGTTACATTAACTTTGTTCAGCGAAGCAAAAGATGCAGCTACTTATGATGTGACTCTTGATGGAATTACAAAGACATTCGTAGCTTCTGACGGAAAGGTAGCTTCTGTTGCACTTAACACTCTGACAGTTCCTTATGCAACTGAGACAGAAATCGGTTTAGTTTCTAAGGATGCCAATGGTGTTATTATTGATGAGTCTGCTTATGGAAAGCAGGATGCTTCCAAGTATGATTTCACTCTTACAACAAATAATGGATATGTAAACGGAACCAAGTTATACCTGAATAAGATTGGTGATACAGCTACAGCTGAGATTACATACAAGTCTGGTAAGTATGATCAGAATGGTAAGGCAGAAGGAAACGTTACTTCTGGTAAGCTTACAATTACTGCTGTAGATCAGTCTGCTATCAATAACTTTGATGTAAGAATTGATGATAGTAACAAGTCTTATGACAAGGCTAAGGATGAGAAGAAGGTTGCTGCTAAAGATACAAAGGTAGCTTACTTCATGATTAAGAATGCTGATGGAAAAGAAATTTCTGATTACAGTAAGTATTCTGTAGTATCTTCTGATCCTACAACATTAATGGTAGGTACTAACAGCAATATCAATTTGAAGTTTGCACTGTTGAAGGCAAAAAGAATAATGGTACTGACATTTCATGGGATACAGTAATTGGTAAGGGTGAAGGATTCACAGTTACAAAGGTTACTGTATGGGTAAACGTTGGTACAGATGATGTGCCAGTATGGCTTGCTGTAGAGGTTCCGGATATTACTGGATACTTCTCAGTAAAATAATCCTTATTGATTATTTGAAAAGTTTATTTTAAAAAGGGGCTGTCGCACTAACCTAGTTAGTGCGATGCCCTTTTCTTTTGAAAAAATTTATAATCCAATTATAATTTTACTCGTTCACCAGAAATCTCAATATTCGTATTTCTTAAATCCGCCTTTCCACCAGAAATAGAATTTTTCTTAATGGTAATTGAATATTCTTTTACAGAGTGTTTTGGAACATTTACTTTAAAAGAATTATTGGAATAAGAAGCTATTCCTTTATTTTTTTGATTGATTACAGAAACATGAAATTTCGGAATAGCGGTGATTTTTTTATTCGTACCGTTGGCAATTCTAAATTTTATAACCATATTTCCATTTGCTTGATAAGCTGCATGATATGCACGAATTGTATATTCATTGATTCCGGAATCCTCTATGGTAATTTTCTTACCTGAATACTCATTTGCTTTGATTGTGACTTTACATTTTAAGGATTTTCCGTCACTTAAGTGTGCAGTAACCGTTGTTGTTCCAATTTTTTTACCAGTAATTTTTCCTTTCCTATTTACAGAAGCAACTGAAGAATTGCTTGAAGTCCAGGAGGTAGCAACTCCATTGTTTACTTTAAGTGTTTTAACAAATCCTTTAGTGATGGATAATTTATTGCTGCTTAAACTGACATTATTCGAAAGTTGTACAATTTTGGCATCAAATTTAGTTTCCTGATCAAATACATACTCAACAGAGTAACTTCCTTTTTTTAATTGATTAACGACGTACTTGTATGTATACCATCCACGTCCATCTAATATCCATGAGTCATCATAATTTGTTAATACCATAGGGTTTCCAACTACTTTTCCGGAGTTGTTTTTTACAGTGAAGGTAACCCCAACCGGTGATGGAACATAAAGATTAATTTCAAGATCAGAAGTTGTATTAATTTTAAATTTATATTTATGTGCATCAAAAGCGTTTGCCGTGATGGATTGTTCATGAACCAGTGTTTTTGCAGACACATTAATTGGAAATATTATTGTAAAAATTAATATAACTCCAAGGACAAAAGCAAGGGCTATGCCTGCAGATTTTTCATAGTTTTTTTTACTCATAGTATTCTACTCCCTAAAAAACAAGACCGGAACATAAGTCCCGGTCCTGTGTGAAATTTACTTGTTAAGGACAAATAAATTATTTTGTAAATGCTGTGTTAATATCACAATCAACAGTAAGTAATGTGCCAACATTATTAATCTTTACATTAACTTTTGCAGACTTGATATAAATAACATTACCATTTTCCTTGGAATCAACACTTACAATATCAAGATTCTGCTTAACACCCTCATAGCTGTATTCTAATACAGATGTAAGAATATCTTTAGCGGTGCTGCCAGACTGATTCTTCTTATCAATCTTGGCAATAGCTTTACTCTGAGTATTCTCAACAACAAATGTAGTACTGAAAGTTACATCCTTGCCGTTATTGTTGATGATAGTAGCCTCAACTTTATAAGTTCCTGTCTTGATATTATCTGCAAGTGTGATTGCACTGCCACTTGTTGCTGTATAGAAGTTAATCGCACCATTAGTACTTACGGTTGTACCGTCTGGATTCTTAATTGTAATCTCATCCTGAATATCAGCCTCAACCTTAGCACCCTTAATATACTTATCAACAGTAGCAGTTACCTGCTTACCAAGAATATCAGATTCAGATGTTCCGTATGCAACAGCAAGATCTGTCTTAGCAGTTGAAACATTAAGCTTGTATGAAGCAGCATCTTTAGCTGTGTCTACAGAAACAACTTTGATATTTACGATACGTGAAACTTTAACATTCTTATCGCAATTAGAATCTGTTGTGGAAGCTTCGATCTTAACAGAATATGTTCCTTCCACTAAGCCAGAAGCATCTACCTTATACTTATCAGTTCCATCAAGAGTTACAAATCCACTTGCTGACTTACCCTTTGTATTTGTTGTATCCTTGCTTGGAGCACTTACGATTGTTGTATCAATAGAAGAAATATCGGTTTTCTTTTCGTACTGATCATATGCTTCAAACTTTGCAGAATCTACATTATTAACGTTTTTTGTATTTGTTACAGTGATGTCATCACACTTAACAGTTGTAAGTTTTCTGATATCCTGAACAACAACTGGTAAAGACTTAATAACTTTTCCGTCTGCATTTAATACATTGATGTAAGCGGTTCCTGCCTTCACACCAGTAACTTTTACACCAGCAGATCCCTTGAAGTCACCAGATGACTGAAGAGGCGTTTGTGCAAGAAGTAATACACTGTTGTCGCTTGACTCAACTTTATACTGAGAAGTTACATCATCTCCATTAGAATTCTTGATGTAAATGAACGCGTATGCAGTATCACCATATGCAAGTTTATTGTTTGTCTTAACTTCATTGTTCCAGTTAACAAGTGTAGCTTTGTCGTTAATGGTATAATTGAAGTCAGATAATGTTGCATCGTCTTCAACTGCTGTAACTGTAATTTTCTTTGTGATCTTACCAGTTTCAGCACCTGTTGTCTGATCATACTTTAATGTGTGATATGTTACTTCCGCAGTAGCAGTATCGCCAGTATTTAATAATACAAGCTTATCACCGTCTGTATAACCTTTGTTTTCAGTAAAGCTGTAATCAACGCTTCCCTCACTCTTAGCATCTGAAAGAGTAAATTCTTTAACAACAATATTGTTTTTGTCTAAGAACTGAGCCTTAACAACAGAACCAGCAGATCCCTTAACAATTGTTACTTTATCAAGGGCTACATCAGCAACAACGCCATCTGTAGCAGTAAATTTAACTTCTGTTCCGTCATACTTTACAGAATATTCCTTGGCATCATTCATTTCAGAGAAAGTGTCAATAGTTACAGTCTTCTTGTCAGCAGCAACGCTGATTGCCTTTACAGGATATACAACATTGTTAGCTGTATTTGTAATAGTGATATCCTTCTTATCAAGTTTAGAAGTATCACCAGCGAATGTTGCTACAATCTGTGAAGCCTTCTTCTGAGCAGCGGACTTTAAAATAACATTCTTTACTTCTACATCCTTAGTAGTTTCAGCTGAATCCTTACCAACGGTAATCTTAGCTGTGATTGTTGCTTTACCAGCCTTAACACCAGTTACTGTACCGTCAGCTGCTACTGTTGCAATAGAATCATCGCTTGATGTGTAAGTAATCTTAGCTCTTGAAGAATTTTTCTTAGTATTTGTTAACTTAGTTGTGCTTCCAACTGCTACTACTGAATCTCCAGATAAAGCAACGCCTACCTTAGCAACTTTCAGTGTGTAAGTAAGTTTCTTTGTCTTTGCCTTAGCATTCTTCTTTGTAGAAGTCTTGTAAGTTACCTTAACCGTAACTTTAGCGGTACCTGGCTTAACACCTGTAACCTTGATCTTCTTTGCTGCTGTCTTCTTAACTTTTGCAACAGACTTCTTGTTGCTTGTTGCAGTTACTTTAACAGACTTCCAAGACTTTGGAGTTTTAACTGTAACTGTCTTGTAGCCCTCAGAATAAACTGTGGCTTTTTTTGCGCTAAGCTTTGCTGTAGAAGCTGCCTGTGCGTTTGTAGCAGGAACTGCTGTTACAACCATAGCTGCAGCGAGAGCAAAAGCTAACACTTTTTTGCTTGATTTCATGTTTTTTCCTCTCTTTCTTTTTGACTAACTTCCATCTCTTCTACTCGTTTAACCCTGCACGTTTAAGTTCCTTCATCTTCTCTTCCAAACCGCTGCGGACGATTTTTCCAATCCAATGTTCTCGCTAATTGCCTCCACTGACCTTCCTCGGTCTTACTGTTAAGTCCATCGTCAGTTTCATCTGCAGACACACAAATCATAAATGACCAGAAACTTTCGTACATCAGACGTCGGCGTAGAGTGTGATATCAACGTTGATTGTCCAGCATCAAGATCAGCAAGCTGAGGTTCCGATGACTTATATTTCTAATATGTATCTGTAATTGTAAGGTCTGTCTGGAACAAGTTCCAGTTTCCATAGCCTCGATAGTAGTTCATCACTTGTCGTACTATTTATAGTACTCTTTTAACTACTCTACGTGACAATCATACACCAAGTATTGTATCTTTGCAACACCAAAATTACATTTTATTGAAAAAATTCTTTAATATTTTCTTAAGCATTTAAGAGTTTTTTCACTTTTTTCTATTATTAAAACTATTTCACGCGTAGTTCGAGTGAAACTACGCGTGAAGATAAACAATTCTATTTAAAGTAAGCAACTCCGGATTCGAAGATCTTCATATCCTGCTCTCCGTAGATGTTCATGGCAACGGCCTCACCACGGCGCTCGCTGTGTGCCATCTTTCCGAGTACACGTCCATCCGGACTGGTGATACCCTCGATTGCCATGTACGAACCATTGACATTCCACTCTTCATCCATGGTTGGCTCGCCGGCTTCATTGACATACTGGGTGGCAACCTGTCCGTTTGCAAAAAGCTTGTCCAGCCATTCCTTCGGAGCTACGAAACGTCCCTCTCCATGGGATGCCGGGTTGCAGTATGTTGCACCAAGCTTTGCCTGCTGCAGCCATGGGGATTTGTTTGTCACAACCTTGGTATATACCATCTTGCTGATGTGGCGGTTGATGGTGTTGTAGGTCAGTGTCGGGGAATCCGCACTCTGTGCCTGGATCTGTCCGTAAGGAACAAGTCCCAGTTTGATCAGCGCCTGGAATCCGTTGCAGATACCAAGTGCCAGTCCGTCACGTTCTGACAGCAGTTTGCCTACTGCCTCTGTCATCTTTGCATTCCGGAATGCCGTTGCAAAGAACTTTGCAGATCCTTCCGGCTCATCTCCTGCGGAGAATCCACCCGGGAACATGATGATCTGTGACTGGTTGATTGCCTTGACAAATTCATCGACAGAATCACGGATGTCTGCTGCACTCAGATTCTTGAATACTTTTACAATTGTATTGGCACCTGCACGCTCAAACGCTTTCGCACTGTCGTACTCACAGTTTGTTCCAGGGAATACCGGAATGAATACGGTCGGCTTTGCTACTTTGTTTCTGCATACATAGATGTTCTTTGTATCGTATACGTCACTCTGTACTTTTTCTTTATCCTCGGTTGCGCGGGTTGGGAATACACGCTCGAGTGTTCCCTGCCATGCATCAAGTGCCTCATCCATGGAAAGAGTCATGTCTTTGTATACGAATTTCTGTGCGTCGTTCACTTCTCCGATAACGATTGCGGATGCTTCTTTTATAATAGGAAGAAACTCTTCTTTTACTTCTGCTACGATATTACCGAATCCCGGTGCAAATAAGGTTTCTGCAGTGACATCATCGGCAATTGTCACACCCAGTTTGTTACCGAATGCCATCTTGCTGACTGCTGCTGCCAGACCTTTTCCGTCAAGTGCATAGGCACTGCGGATTGCTCCCTTGCCGATCAGCTCATGAATCTTGTCATACAGTTTCATCACCTGCTCATATACCGGCAGATCATACGCGTTCTTTTCGATCGTAAAGAGTACCAGCTTATCTCCTGCTTCTTTCAGTTCCGGTGTGATCACGTCTTTTTCTCTTGCCACATCGACTGCGAAAGAAACCAGTGTCGGAGGCACGTCAATATCGTTAAAGGTTCCGGACATGGAATCTTTTCCACCGATGGACGGCAGACCAAAACCGATCTGTGCATCAAATGCACCGAGCAGTGCTGCAAACGGCTGACTCCATCTCTTTGGATCTTCGTTCATTCTGCGGAAATACTCCTGGAAGGTGAAGCGTACTTTCCTGTAGTCACCACCGGCGGTCACGATACGGGAAAGGGATTCCAGTACGGCATATACCGATCCGTGGTATGGACTCCAGGAGGATAAGTACGGATCAAATCCGTAGGACATCATGGTTACGGTATCGCATTTTCCTTTCAGAACCGGAAGTTTGGCAACCATGCTCTGTGTTTCGGTCAGCTGATAGCGGCCGCCGTATGGCATGTAGACACTTCCCGCACCGATGGAACCGTCAAACATCTCGACAAGTCCCTTCTGGGAACATACATTAAGATCCGCAAGCATGGCAAGCCATGCTGATTTGTTGTCGTTTTTCTGTAATGCATCTGCAACTTTCGGAAGTTCGATCTTTTTAAAGAAGTTGTCTTCCTCTTTTGGCATCTCGACTTCGACATCTGCTTCCTGATGTGCACCGTTGGTATCGAGGAATGCACGGGAAATATTGACAATGTCTTTTCCTCTCCACTCTAAGATCAGTCTCGGCTCCTCGGTAACAACTGCCACCTCGGTTGCTTCAAGGTTTTCTTCTTTTGCATAGGCAAGGAACTGCTCGACATCCTGCGGAGCGACAACCACTGCCATACGCTCCTGGGACTCGGAGATTGCAATCTCCGTTCCATCCAGACCAGCATATTTCTTCGGTACTTTATCCAGATTCACGCGCAGTCCGTCTGCAAGCTCACCGATGGCTACAGATACACCGCCGGCACCGAAATCGTTACATTTTTTGATAATATGGCTGACTTCTTCTCTGCGGAACAGGCGCTGCAGTTTACGCTCAGTCGGTGCATTACCTTTCTGTACCTCGGCACCACATACAGACGTAGACTGTGTGTTATGTGCCTTGGAAGATCCGGTTGCTCCACCGATACCATCACGTCCGGTACGTCCACCCAGAAGGATAATTCTGTCTCCCGGATCAGAGGTCAGTCTCTGTACGGCACGTCTCGGTGCGGCACCCATGACAGCACCGATCTCCATACGTTTTGCTACATAATCCGGATGGTAAACTTCTTTGACATATCCGGTTGCCAGTCCGATCTGGTTTCCATAAGAGCTGTAACCTCTGGCTGCCTCACGCACGATCTTCTTCTGTGGCAGCTTGCCCGCAATCGTATCTTTTACGGATACGGTCGGATCTGCGGCTCCGGTCACACGCATTGCCTGATACACATAAGTTCTTCCGGAAAGCGGATCACGGATGGCTCCGCCTAAACAGGTAGCAGCACCACCGAACGGCTCAATCTCTGTCGGATGGTTGTGTGTCTCATTCTTGAAGTTGATCAGCCACTCTTCTTCTACTCCGTCAACCTTGATCGGAACTACGATACTACATGCATTGATCTCATCAGACTCTTCCTGATCAGCAAGCTTTCCTTCTGCTTTCAGTTTCTTCATAGCCATCAGAGCCAGATCCATCAGGCAGACAAACTTGTCATCGCGTCCCGCATACAGTTTCTTGTGGGTATCCAGATATTCTTCGTAAGTCTTTTTGATTGGTGCCTGGTAAAATCCTTCATCAAACTTCACATTTTTCAGTTCTGTCGAGAAGGTGGTATGACGGCAATGGTCACTCCAGTAAGTATCAAGCACGCGGATCTCTGTCACGGACGGATTCCGCTTCTCGGCATTTTTGAAGTAATTCTGGATATGTAAGAAATCCTTAAAGGTCATGGCAAGATTTAAAGAGCTGTACAGTTCCTTTAAGTGTGCTTCTGCCATGTCGATAAATCCGTCGAAAACTGCCACGTCTGCCGGCTCATCGAAATTCTGTACGAGGGTATCCGGCTTGTCCATACCGGTCTCACGGGAATCTACCGGATTGATACAATACTTTTTGATCGCCTCTAACTCATCCTCTGTGATGTCACCCTTGATCACATAGGTCGTCGCGCTGCGGATGATCGGCTCCTCATCCTCATTTAAAAGCTTCACGCACTGCTCTGCGGAATCCGCTCTCTGGTCGAACTGTCCCGGCAGGAATTCTACGGAAAATACGTTTCCGCCTTCTGCGTCAAAGTTCTCCTCATAAATATCATCCACTGGCGGCTCGGAAAATACCGTCTGCAATGCCTTCTGGTAAGTGGCATCCGATACATTTTCCACATCATAACGGATCAGAACACGCACCTGATCTGCAGCGATTCCGAGATAATGCTTTACCTCATGTTTTAATTCTTTTGCCTTTACGGCAAAATCCGGTTTTTTTTCTACGTACACACGACGTACATTGCCCATTGGATTTACCTCCTTCTTTTGCGAAACGGAATGCCCCCTGTATTCGGGGGCATTCTATTGATCTTTATGTTATTGTATCATGGGTTGACAATTAAGTAAAATTAATATCGCTTACGATATCTATTACCTGTTCTTATGAAATTACTGTACGGTAATTGCACTGTCCGTTACAACGCCCGGAGCGTCCGGTTCCGGCTGATCCGGCTGATCGGTACCCGGGTTTGGATTTACAAAATTAATCTTTACTTTCAGCTTTCTGGATTTATTTCCTGCCGTATCTTTGGCATATACGGTCACGCTATAAGTTCCATAGGTTCCTCTTTCCATAGCGGTAACTGCCTTATGTGCTTCTCTGGCATCCACGAAAACATATTTTGACGCAAGTTTTTTGCCCAGATCTTTTGCCACTACATCTGCCTTAATTGCAGAAACCAGTTTTTCTTTGGAAACGGCTTTATTGTAGGTCAGTGTCTTTCGCTTCAGGCTGATGGATGGTGCTTTCGTATCTTTTACGGTAATTATGATGCTCTTTTTGGTCTTGCTTCCTTTGGCATCTTTTGCGGTGTATGTAATCTTATATTTTCCGGTCTTTGCCGCATTGACTTTTCCGGAAACGGTAAATTTAAGGGTCTTTCCTCTGTAATCAGAAGCTTTCACTCCCTTTTTGAGGTCTACTTTACGATTGGTTCTCTCGATGGTTTTATTCGCGATTCCCTTAATCGTCGGACGGAGTTTCAGCCATGGATTTCTCGGATCCGGATCGGTCGGATCCCATCCGCGGTACGGACTGTTTACATCAATACGGATCGGGGTAGGTTTGCCCAGCGGTCCCGGATCTTTGCTGTCATAGATGGTTACTTTGGTTCCTACCGGGCAGTTGTCATAGATCCACTTGGCATCTTCCACATTCAGACGGACACATCCGTGGGATGCCGTCTGTCCCAGACGGTTATAAGAATTGTATGCCAGCTTGCTCGGGTCCTGTGAACTGTAAAAAACAGAGTGGAACAGCACACCACCGTGAATACGGCTGCAATACTGTCCGTACACACCGCCCATAAGTGTATGCCAGCGGTATTTTGCCGGAATCGAAAATGTTCCTGTCGGGGTGGCATTGTCGACACCGACCGAGCAGGCAAATGCTTTGACCGGTTTGGTATATTTGCCTTTGGAATCAAGTGCATATACGGTCACACAGTTCTGCTGACGATTGATTTTAATGTAATATGGCAGTTTTGCTGCCTGAGTTGTAACGGGTGTTCCTGCGAACACAAGCAACATGAGTGCCGCCATCAATCCGCATAAAGTTTTCAAAATTCCCTTTTTCATGATAATCTCCTTTTCTCTCCTTTGTGAAAGGTATATAATATATCCTATACTATACTATACTACTGAGGATATGATCGATGGATATCAATTATGAATTATACAAGGTTTTCTATTATGTTGCAAGCTCTCTCTCATTTTCGGATGCAAGTAAGAAGCTTTTTATCTCCCAGTCAGCGGTAAGCCAGTCTATCAAAACACTGGAACGCAAGCTGGGACAGCCGCTTTTTATCCGCAGCACAAAAAAAGTGCAGCTGACTCCTGCCGGTGCTCTGCTGCTAAAACATGTGGAGCCTGCCATGAATCTGATTTCCCGTGGGGAAAGCCAGCTTTTAGAATCCGGCTCTCTGGGCCTGGGACAGCTGCATATCGGTGCCAGCGACACGATCTGCCGCTATTTTCTGCTGCCGTATCTGCAGAAATTCCATCGGAAATTCCCGGATGTTCCGATTAAAATCACCAATGCCAGCTCGATGGGCTGTGTAGACCTGTTAGAGCAACGCCGGGTAGATCTGATTATCACAAATTTTCCAAACCCGCATCTGAATCCTTCCTATATTCAGAAAACGGTTGGCTCTTTCTCGGATGTGTTCGTCGCCAATCCGGCATATTTTGATCTGGCGAACCGCATCGTTCCTTTCTCGGAGCTTGGCACCTATCCGCTCATGATGTTAGACCGCAAGAGCACAACGAGTGAGTTTCTGCACCACATTTTCCTGCAGCATCAACTGGAACTGCTGCCTCAGGTAGAGCTCAGCAGCAACGATCTGCTCATTGACATGGCCCGCATCGGTCTTGGAATTGCTTTTATCCCGGATTTTTGTCTGAAACACAAGCCGGAGGATCTCTTCCTCGTCCACACGCAGGAAACGATCCCGCAGCGGCAGCTGGTGGCTTCGTTAAACCCTACCCTTCCGGTTTCTGCCTCCACCGAAGAGTTTTTAAAGCTCCTCCCGGACGTCTGACCAGAACCGGCTCACTTCTTCCCGCAGCTGCGGCAGACCACAGACGCTTCTCTTTTCCCATTCTCTCGGAAAAAGCGCTCCGTATTCGCGCTGCAGGAAACGTTCATCCAGCAGAAGGATCACGCCGCGGTCCTCGCTGGTCCGGATCACGCGCCCTGCTGCCTGCAGGACTTTGTTCATTCCCGGATAGCGGAACGCATAGTCAAATCCGGACAATCCCCGCTCATCATAATAATTCTTTAAAATTTCACGTTCATCGCTGACCTGCGGAAGTCCGGTTCCCACGATGATGGCACCGATCAGCCGATCGTTTTTCAGATCAATGCCTTCCCCGAAAATTCCACCCATCACACAGAACGCAACGAGTGTCCCCTGGCGCTCTTTTTCAAATTCTTCCAAAAACGCTTCTCTTTCGTGTTCTTTCATATTACTATGCTGCATCAGAATCTCGCACGAATCGGCCGCCTTCCCGGCAAAGACCTCATATACATCCTGCATCAGCCGGTAAGACGGGAAAAACACCATGTAATTTCCCTGCTGTGCTTCTGTGACTGCACCGATATAGTCCGCGATTTTTTCGTATTCTTTTCTGTTCCTCCGCGTATATTTTGTGCTCACATCCCGGCCAAATGCGAGAAGTCTCTGTGTCTGGGCAAACGTACTCTGCGCATAAATGGCATAGTTATCCTCGTCCGTGGAAAGTAGCCGCTTGTAGTATCCGATCGGCAGGAGCGTTGCGGAGAAAAAGATCGTGGAATTGCTTTTATCGATGCATTTCTGCAGATTGACCGACGGATCTACGCAAAAGAGCCGGATCCGGAACTGGCCTTCCTCCGTCATCTGGCTGTAGATCACGTAATGGTCATCCACCAGATCATAGATATTCAGGAAATTGCGCAGCGCAAAGTAAAAATCCAGCACCGTTTTCTTCTCCGGAAATTCCCGCGGTTTTTCCAAAAATTCATCCATCTGGGAGGCCAGCCGCATAAGGTGGAAGGTCAACGTTCCCACACTGTCCAGAATCTGGTAGTGCTCACACTCACGTTTCATTTCCAGCATGGCTTTGTTGCATTTGTCCAGGATACGGCAGATCGTACGGCTGTGCGCTTTCATGATCCGCTTCACTGCAAGCACGTCTTCTTTGTACAGATCGGCACTGTACATCTCCCTGCTGCGATCCACGAGGTTATGTGCCTCATCCACCAGGAACAGATAGTCTCCCTTTATCCCCTCCTGAAAAAAGCGTTTCAGATATACATTCGGATCGAATACGTAATTGTAATCACAGACAATATTGTCCGCCCAGGTTGCCACATCCAGACTCATCTCAAACGGGCACACCTGATATTCTTTCGCCTGCGCTAAAACTTCCTCTCTGGTAAACAGGTTGGATTTCTGCAAGAGATCAAACACCGCATCGTTCACCCGGTCAAAATGCCCCTTTGCATATGGACAGTTTACCGGGTTGCAGTCCATCTCTTCACACAGGCAGAGTTTTTCTTTGGCTGTGATCTGGATGACTTTGGCACGGTATCCCTGTTCTTCCAACAGGGCGAATGTTTCTTTTGCCACGGTTGCCGTGATCGTCTTTGCCGTGAGATAAAAGATCCGGTCTGCCAGCCCTTCTCCCACTGCTTTTACCGCCGGAAAGATTGTGGAAATTGTTTTGCCCACTCCGGTCGGTGCCTCGATAAACAGGTTCTTCCCCCGCAGAATGGTGCGGTAAACATCGGCAACCAGCTTCTTTTGTCCCTGCCGGTAGGGAAATGGAAACTCGAGTGTATGAATACTCTCCTGCCGCTGTTTTTTCCATGCGATCTGCCAGTCTGCCCATTTCCGATAATCTTCGATTAGATGGCCAAACCACACGGTCAGTGTCTCAAATGTATAAATCTCCCGGAAATACCGGATTTCCTCGGTATCCAGATTGCAGTAGGTCATCTGCACGCCGATCCGCTCCAGACGGTTCTGTTTCGCATAGATATACGCATAGCACATTGCCTGGGCTTTATGCACGTAGACCGGCTGTTCCATTGCCGCAACGTTTCTATATACACCCTTGATCTCATCGATGAAGCTGATTTCTTCTTCCGGAGGGATTTCCGCCGCAAACTCCATCTCCGGTTGCAGCACAGACTCCGTCGCAGCCGGCAGATCCGGCTGAAATTTTCCATAGACGATTCCGTCTGCACGTCCTTCCACGACCAGTACGTAATCGTTGGCTTTCCATTCAATTTTCAGCGGTACTTCCGCCTGGTAGGAGGTGTCCATGCTTTTTTGAATTTTCCGGTGGATACGGCTGCCTTCCATCATGGCCTCTGCACTCGCCAGCTTTCCGGCACGATTATCGATATCTCCTGCCCGGAAAATAAACTCTACCAGATTTCTCACAGATATATGTAATTCCTGCATGTACACTTCCTTTCTCCCGCGGGTATTTTCCTGTTGTATGAAGCGGGTTTTTATTTGTTCCATTATTTTACAATAAAAAGCCCCGCTCCGGAATACGGAGCGGGACTTAAAGTTCCATAGTCACGATATTATAATTGTATTATGCCACTGCAAATTTAGCAACTACGTTTTCGAAATTTTCATTCTTTCCACCGTAGCAAACCTGAAGATTCTTTTTTACACCAAGTCCAATCATACCAAGCAATGACTTTGCATCAATGAATGTTCTGTCACATTTTACATCAATATCAAAATCACAACCACCCGCTGCACGTACAAAATCCTTAACTTCATCCATATCTGATAACCGAATTACTTTAACAGTTTCATACATAATCCAACACCTCTTTCTACCTTTAAACAACATACTTTTATTATCATCCCCAAGTTTAGAAAAGATTATGCCACTTTTTTTCTCATCTGTCAAAGTTGTGCAAACTTCGCATTTCTCCGGTTTTTCCTGCATAATGACGGTAATCGCGCAACCGTTTCCATCAGATTCTTACCGTTTTTTTTCGTGTATTTATATTTATACCTGCTATCTTATGCAATTTCTCCAAAAAATTGCCTTTCCAATGACCAAAACAAGCATTTTTTGATGAAAACTATTTTTATCAAAGTGGTTTCCCACTTTTTTTCAGAATATCCACATATAATTCTCCGATCGGACTGACCTTTATCCCCTTGTGCCGGATATAGCCGATCCGCATCTTTTCGCTCTCTGCCAGCGGCACTGCCGCATAATCATTACCGTTTAATTCTTCACAGATAATCCCGGAACAGAGTGTATAACCATTCAGACCAACCATCAGATTCAGCATGGTCGCCCGGTCATCCGCATGGATCATCTTCTTATATTCATAGGTACTTTTCATCTCTTCGGCAAAATAAAAGGAATTATTTTTCCCCTGTTCGAACACCAGACATGGATATTCCTGCAGTTCTTTCATGGAAATTACATCCCTTTGTGCCAGCGGATGTCCCTTCCACAGATATACATAGGTGTCACAGGTAAACAGTTCTTCAAAAATCACATCATTTTCCCTGAAAAGTTTCTGGAGTACTGCTTCATTAAATTTGCTCAGGAAAAGAATCCCCAACTCACTTTTCATGTTACGCACATTTTCGATTACCTGATTCGTCTGTGTCTCATGCACGGCAAATTCATATTCTTCCATTCCCACCGCCTTGACCACTTCCACAAATGCCTTGACCGCAAAGGTATAATGCTGCATGGACACAGAAAATTTCTTTTTGGATGCAGACGAAATATAACGGGATTCCAGCAAATGATACTGCTCCACGACCTGCTTGGCATATCCGATAAATTCCTCTCCCTCCGGTGTGAGCACGATTCCCCGGTTGGACCGGATAAAAATGGTGATTCCTGCTTCTTCTTCCAGTTCGCGCACAACCGCAGACAGATTGGGCTGTGAGACAAACAGTTTTCGGGATGCTTCGTTCATGGAGCGGCTTTCTGCAATCGTAATTACCTGATGTAACTGCTGTAGGGTCATATGTCTTACCTCTTTTCCTTAAGCAAATGATCTGTTATATACCGGACAAGGATCTGAAGTATCCATGCAATCACAATGGAACTGCATACCAGCACCAGTTCGTAACGCAGACGGCATGTATGAAATGCTGCTCCCTTCATAAATTTTCGTATGGTAACATGTACCAGATACAATTCCAGCGAATGAGCACCAAACCATTCCAGTATTCTTATAACCGGGCGCATAGATAACTGGGAAAAGATCCAGGCAATTCCCGCACAACATGAGATATTAAAAATTCCGGTCACATACCTTGCAAAAATAGGAGATCCACTTGGAAGCATGGTGAGCAAATAGCCGGATAACGCAAAAAGAATCAACCATTTCCAATAACTTTCCCTTTTTTCATAGCTGGATCTACCATAAAAACAGCCCGCTATAAAAACAGGCAGACGAAGCAAAGCAATATTCACATTTCCAAACATATCTTTCTCATATAATGCAATTACAAGTGCTAATACTGTAATAGCACTTACAATAGAAAGCAGACGGATCTCTCCATCTATTGCGTCCCGTGCGCTATCAACAATCTGAAAAATATAGGGATAAATCAGATAGCATAACAACATCAGGCCAATATACCAATAAAGCCTGTCTCCATCACTGAAAAATGTGATAAATGTGAAGTCTTTTATGGCTTCTCCCCATCCTGTTTTATCCACACAGACATCTAATAAAATATAAGAGGGTACGGCTACGATGCAATAAGGAATCAGGATTCTTTTTAATCTTCTTATGTAAAAGCTTCTAACATCTGATCTTTTTTTCATGGAATAATATAATCCCAGACCAGAAAAGAATAAAAATGCATCAACACTCGATGATGAAATATATCTCCAAAAGAAGGAAATCCAGCCACTAAAATGATAGGAGTAATAATGACAGTCATCCGTAAAATGAAAAACTATAATCAATATGATGGATATTCCCATTAACGCACCCCGATATTGCGAAAGCACGCTGTTACTTGTTTTTTTCATATAATTCTCCTTTATAAAAGTTCAATTTTCGATAATCACTAAGACGTTTGGTCGTTTGTCCATTGACACCAAACTAACTTTCTGAAAACAAAAGACAAAAAAACACCTAAACAGGTGTTTTTAAAGAATGGTGTTTAAATCAATAATACCATTCACAATAGCATAATTCAACATTTCTTTTTTTATAGCTTTACTATTTTATCTTCTCCAATATTTTCTTTTATCCTATTCCTCCATTTCCACTTTCTTCCTATTTATATAGGAAACATTTCCTATCATTTAATTTTAAAATCTTACTTATACCAGCTCTGGCATAATTTTATTTTATAAAGGATTACGGATAATGGAAATAGAATAGCATTAGGGATTCATGTAAAAACCCCGAATGGTATTCGAGGTTTTGTAAATAAAATTATGCAGCTATTGTTTTGGATCATTTTTTTGTCGTAATGCCACTAACACTAAATCCCCCATTTTTAATAGACCATGTTCCCTTTTTCGATGAACCAATATGTTCCACCAAACCGTCTTTCTTCATTTTGTTTACATGATAACGAACTCCACCAACGGATAAATTCAACTGTTCCGCAATTTTCTTTACTGTAATAGCAGGGTGTTTTCTCATAATTGCTATTATTCTCTCTGCTGTTTCTGTATCTGTGTAGAGCATTTCTGTGTTAGTTTTAATGTTAGTTTCTGTGTTAGTATTAGTTTTTCTGTCAGTTTCTATGTTAGTATCTCTTTTTCGATACATATTTACCCTGAAATCACCATCAAAATCAATTAACTCCGGCTTTGGCAATCCATATTCCTCACAATTGCTAAACAATCTTGGTATTCCAGTTCCCCATTTTTCAATGACTTTCATATAAGCAAAAGCTCGCGCAATCGCAGGATTTCTTGGTTTTGAATATCCTTCCATCATTTTAGAAATTGTAACATTATTCAAAAGCATTCCCGGGGAAGTTATTTCTAGCCGATCACCAAACAATGCAACCTGTATATTTCCGGGTTCCAGATAACTGCGATGTGCTACCGCATTTGCAATCAGCTCACGAATACTATCCGTAGGAAGTTCATATACATCCTGTCTGTACATTCCCCTTATCGTCATTCCCATATTGATTTTTTCAAGAACATACTGATACGCTGCTTCCATCTGTTCTTGAATAGGGCCTTCAAATTCACGTCGGTCTACAAAATGTGCTCTATTTGTTCCCTTGAAGATTCCGCATTGAATCACAGGTTGCTGCGGCATCTTTCCTGTCAGCAGTGCATATGCATTGGTCGGGTATACTTTTCCTTCCTCTTCTTTTAAAATTCCCCACGAAATCAAAATATTTTTTGTCACATCTTTAATCTTTGCTTTTTCACTCTCCTGCCATGTATTTTTTATGGCAGTTTCTTTCAATCTTTTACAAAATTTCTCAATATCACTATCACTTACTTGCATATCCCGACATATCTCACAGTCAAAATAACGATTTTGACCTTCCAGAATCAGTTCCTTTAACATATATCCCTCGACATGTCTGGTAGTACCGGATACACGTACATAAGTACCCTCGACCATTCCCTGTGACTTAATATAATACGGGCGCTGTGCACCTGGAAAAATTTCTACGACAATAACAATCTTATCATTGACTGTCTGCAATGCTACATCTGGTCTGATCGTCGGCTCACAGGCATCGGAAATTGCATTAGTAATTGCATCCATCGTTTTATAAACAATATCTGTATCTATTCCCACAATATTTAATGTTTTATCATCTATTCCGAATACGATCCTGCCACCTCTGCCATTGGCAAAAGCTACCACCGTTTTCATATATTTTTCGCTTTTATCCGGTACAGTTACTTTATACTCTATATTTTTTGATTCGCCGGAAAACAATTGATCTTTCGTCATAGCATTACCTCCTGTCAATCATTTTTATAGCCAATATCTTTTAACATAAGTATATTTCTTTATTAAAATAGTTTCAAGCTAAAATACAACCGATAGGTACATTGGTAAAATACTATACATTCATCCCAATATTTACATTTCACACAATTACCGGAAAATAACTTTCTGAAAACATAAGACAAAAAAACACCTAAACAGGTGTTTTTAAAGAGCAGGGGATGAGAGAATCGAACTCCCACCAAAGGTTTTGGAGACCCCTATCATACCATTTGACCAATCCCCTATATGAGAAAACAACGTAGACAAGTACGCTGCTAACTTCTTATTCATGAAATGTTTGTACTTTCAAAACTTCATACAGATTTAACCGCTTTTTTAATCAAGCCCTCGACCTATTAGTAACAGTCAGCTCCATGTGTTGCCACACTTCCACCTCTGCCCTATCTACCTTGTAGTCTTCAAGGGGTCTTACTCCCGAAGGAGGGATATCTCATCTTGAGGGGGGCTTCACGCTTAGATGCCTTCAGCGTTTATCCCTTCCGGACTTGGCTACTCTGCCATGCCGTTGGTCGACAACAGATACACCAGTGGTCCGTCCATCCCGGTCCTCTCGTACTAAGGACAGCTCCTCTCAAATATCCTCCGCCCGCGCCGGATAGGGACCGAACTGTCTCACGACGTTCTGAACCCAGCTCGCGTACCGC
>ENA-ORMS01000825-ORMS01000825.1-human-gut-metagenome-genome-assembly--contig:-NODE-825-length-28953-cov-26.037546_pt1 | contig 28953 bp, 26 predicted proteins | sample MGYA00242104_ERZ508997 | MGnify/ENA primary metagenome ERZ508997 (study PRJEB26280, sample SAMEA2338704) | human gut metagenome | biome: human gut; feature: human-associated habitat; material: faeces... | reverse complement strand
CTCAATGTTGTGCTATAGTTCTATTTAAAGTCCAGTGAGAGGGGTGCAGTACATTGAACATGGCTTTTAATAAACTTCTTACTACTTATTTTTATACATGTCGTAGACAGGAGAAATGGACAATCCCGATTGAATTCTATCTATGACACTTGCAATCATAGGTGCGATAGAGACGACTTTAATTCTATCGCTCATATCATCAAATTTCTTGTCGAGAGGAATTGTATCTGTAAAGATTAATTCATCGAAGGTAGAAGACAATAATCTCTCATGGGCGGGGTCTGATAATACTGCGTGTGTTGCAGCCATTTTAACTGTTTTTGCACCAGCTTTTTTCAAAGCTTGCGCAGCTACTACAGCAGTTCCTGCTGTATCGACCATATCGTCTACGATATAACAATCTCTACCTTTGACGTCACCGATAATACTCATGACCTCAGGTTGATACTTGTCGTTTCTTCTCTTATCGATAATAGCGATAGGAGCAGAATTCAATGAATCGGCAACAGTTCTTGCTCTGACGACTCCACCATGATCTGGTGAAACGATTGTTACATTACCCAAGTTGCCTTTATTGTCATTTGCGATAGTGTAGCCGATCAAAGGCATAGCTGAGAGAGAATCCATTTGGCAGTCGAAGAATCCTTGCTCTTGAAGAGCGTGAATATCGAATGTTACGACTCTATCTACTCCAGCAGTGACTAATAAATCGGCGACAAGCTTAGCAGAAATAGGCTCACGAGGCTTGGATTTTCTATCTTGTCTAGCATATCCAAAATAAGGGATTATGCATGTTAATGAACGGCAAGAAGAACGTTTAACTGCATCTGCAAAAATCAAAAGCTCCATTAAATTCTCATTTACTGGAGGGCAGGTGGATTGAATTACATAGACATCTTTGTCACGAACAGAGCAAGAAGGTTTGCAGAGAACTTCTTTTGAAGGGAAGTGGTTGATTTCATCTTGAGATACTTCTATTCCTAACAACTTAGCAACGGATTTAGCTAATTCGGGATTAGCTGATAAACTGAACACCAAAGTCGACTCTTTTATAATCGATTCAGACATTGTCATTCCTCCGATTGAATCTTGTTTATTTTAGCATTTTAAGCACCTTTATGGGGAAATAAGGAAGAGTTGTAAATGGTTTCTTGATTGGTTAGATTTGTAGATGCAGTTATGGTGATGTAATTTAATGATGTGAAATAGTTTTTTGCTTTTTCTATTTGTTCTAAATCTTTAGATAGCGCAAAGCATGCGTTGCCACTACCGGTCATAGAGTAGAGAGGAAATCCCATCTTTTTGAAGTCATTCAATATTCCAGAGGTTACGGGGCATAATAAGCTGGCGGGTTTATAAAGACCATTTTTCATATTTTCGAACATCTTTTGCTCATCTCCAATTTTAATAGCTTCTATTAAAGCGGAAATATCAGGATGTTCTCTTTCTTCTTCTGGAATAGTATCGTATTTTTCATAGACGTCTTTTGTGGATAAGCCTTTATGAGGCTTGATTATAATTACATGATAATCTAATTTGCTGTCTAAAGGAATTATATTTTCCCCTGTTCCTAAAACTCTGGCAGGCTTATTTAGCAAGCAAAAAGGAACATCGGACCCTATAGAACGAGCGACTTTAATTATCTTTGGATCGTGGGCGTCCATATTATAAAGCTTGCAAATAGCACGGATTATACCAGCGGCATCAGCTGATCCACCACCTAATCCGGCATTCATAGGAATTCTCTTATAAATTTGAATCCTATAACCTTTACTAAAAGAAAAGTTATCTTCCATAGCTTTCAAAGCTTTGAAGGCTAAGTTTCCCTCATCACATATCAAAGACGGATCGTCAGAGGTTATGAAGATTCCATGTCTAGATATTAACTGCTCCATTTCTAATACATCGTGGAGAGTGATAGGAAGGGTAACCATATCTATATCATGATAACCATTCTCGTCTTTCTTTTTTACATCTATAGCTAAATTGATCTTTGCAAAAGCTTTAATGATCATGTGTTTTTATCCTTTGAAAATAATTTGCATTATTAGAGTATATCTAAATCAGCCAATTTTTCACCTATTATTTTTGTTTCTTCAACACTTAATTGTCTTGCCCTCTTATTTACCAAGTCAGGTAATGCTTTTTCTATAGCTTCTAATACTTCTTTTGAATATCCGTTTTTGACATTGTTATGAATAGTTTTATTAGGATTCAAATAGATTTTCTTTAGTTCTTTATATATTTTGAAGTCTACATTGTTCTTTATGTCGATTTTTATAAAAGCTGAATCGACTTTTGGAATGGGATAGAAATCACCACGAGGAACATAAGTTATTATTTGTGCATCTCCTAATAGAGCTAAATAAGCAGATAATGCACTGTTTTCTGGATTATTAGGAATGTATTTGAGTTTATCAGCCACTTCTTTTTGAAGCATAAAGCCTAATGTCTTAGCTCCTATTTGAGTTGTTAACTCTAATAGCTTAGTCGTTAAGTTATAAGGCAAGTTACCTACTACGAGTAGATTTGTTGTATCTAATCCATCGTGATTCCAGTGTTCAAAAGGTTCGTTTATTAAAGTGATGTTTTCTGAATCTTTTAATTCTTTAGATAGGATAGATGCCATATCTCTATCTGCTTCGACGGCAATCATTCTCTTAGCTCTTTTTCTTAAAGGAATAGTCAACGCACCTAATCCCGGACCTATCTCTAATACTGTTTCATAGTTTTCGACATCTAAACTGTTGATTATCTTTTCAATAATTGATTCATCTATTAGAAAATTTTGACCGAATGCTCTTTTAGGTTGAATAGAATTGTCTTCTAATAACTTCATTACTCTTTGTATTTCACTCATATTTATTTCTCCGATTTTAAATTATCTATTTGATTTACAGTTAAGGCTAGCATGTTTAAGTACATACATAATGTTTTTGATGATGGGATATGTATTCCCAAGTTCTTTTCTAAATGTTCTTTATTAGTTGAACTGTTGTCCCCTGTCAGTTTCATCTCATATAAACTATATATGGCGTAAGGAGGAATTTCATTGGATTTTATATCATGGTCTAGGAAAGGCTTAAGAAGTTCGACTAAATCTTTCATCTTCATTTGTGCTATTCCAACTTTTTTACTATTCTTAGCATTTTCTTTATCTGCTTTTAGATCAATCCAAGAATTAGAATCCAATTCTTTCTTTACTAAATATCTAATCTTTTCTCCTGGTCCATCAGGATCAGTCAATATGACTATCTTTCTAACTTTGGAAGTTATTTTGATAAGATTGATGATATCGGCTTGAATAAAGACTCCACCAGTTCTTATGACATATTTACATCCGGCTTTTTTCAACTTATCTTCATCAGTCACGCCTTCAACTACATAGGCGTATATTCTATCTTCATAAGGTATATCATTTATATTCATAATCATTTAACCTCAAAGAAATCCATTGTATTCTTATATAACTTATCTGCTAATGAGTTTCTTTCTTCAAAGGATTTTAAATTCTTTAAAGAACAAATCTTATCAAAGATTAATGGAATATAAGAAGGTTCGTTTCTCTTTCCTCTATAAGGCATAGGACTTAAGCAGGGCGAATCCGTTTCTAACATCAACATATCTTCGGGAATGGATAGCATAGCTTCTTGATTGATAGCAGAGTTCTTGAATGTTAAAACTCCACCGAAAGAGAATTTAATATTAAGTCCTAAATCAATCAGTTGTTTTGCTTCTTCTTTTGAATAGCAAAAACAATGAAGTTGGATTTTATCCGGTCTTATTTCTTTTAAGATTGAATATGTGTCATCGAAAGCTTCTCTAGAATGAACGACTAAAGGCTTGTTGTATTTTTTAGCTATAGAAGCCATGGCTCTAAATGTGTTCAATTCATCTTCTTTTGAAGTTCCGTCTAAATAATGATAATCCAACCCACATTCTCCAATAGCATCGATTTGATCGATGTGAGACGTAATGAAATCAATAGCTGTATTCAGATAGTCTTCACCTTTACCAGAAAATTCAGGATGTATTCCTATGGCAGTTTTAATAATATTTGGATAAGTCTTTTTTGTGTTTAAGACATTTTCAAAACTATCTAATGAATCGGCATTATCTATGATATGAATGACGTCGTTTCTAACTGCTTTGTTTATTGTCTCATCTAAATCTAATGCGTAATCGCCTTGAGATAGATGTGCATGTGAATCGATATATTTCATTTTATTTTCCTAAACAGAATCTTGAGAAGATAGTGTTATAAATATCTTCTTCGGTAGATCTCATATCTAATCCTAACATTTCATTTGCTAATGCTACAGCTCTTCTTAAATCATCTGAAAACGCATCTATAAGTCCACCATTGTCTAATGCGTGATTAGCTTTTATAACTAAGTCTTTAACTTTGATCAAGAAAGATAAATCTCTTTCTGACATAAATGAATTATCGGTGTTTGTCGAATTTAAGGACACTTCTTTTATCAGTCTATTTTTTAATTCTTCTATTTGTCCATCTTTGGCATTGATTTCAACATCAGCACCTAAGGCAAATCCTAAATCGGATTTGCTTCCAATCTTAATTACTTTCTTTCCTGTTGGAATAGAAGGCAAATCTTCATTCTCAAACGAAGAGGGTGAGACTAGAAGGATCAAATCGGCAGTATTTATTGCGTTCAACGCTCTTTCCACACCTATTTTTTCTACTTCATCATCAGTTTCATGTATTCCGGCTGTATCGAAGAAATGGAATTGAATTCCATTGATTTCAGTATCACCTTCGATTATGTCTCTAGTCGTACCAGGAATGGGAGTTACTATTGCTTTTTCTTCACCTACAAGCGCATTTAATAATGTTGATTTGCCAACATTTGGCTTTCCTACTATGGCAACTTTTATTCCGTTATAGGCTTTTAAGGCATTCTTTGCTTTGCTTTCTAATTCTTCGATGTTCTTAATAAGAGGATAGATCTTATCCTCTTGGACTTTATGAAGTGTGTCCATGTAATCTGGATGATCGGAATAGTCGTCTTCCAATAAGTATTCAGCTTCACTTATTGCATAGAGCAGAGTGTTTTTAATATTTTCTATTTGTCTTTTTGTCTTTCCTTTTACTGCTTGTAAAGCTAAGGCTCTAGCTAAAGTTGATTTAGCATTAATTAAATTATTTACTCCTTCTGCTTCTAGTAGGCCTAATTTATTGTTTAGGAATGCTTTTAAGGAATACTCACCTCTTTGTGCCGGTCTAGCTCCCCATTTAATGCACGCATTCATTAATGCGTCAGCGATTAAAGGAGAACCATGGATAGAGAATTCAGCGGTGTCTTCACCTGTATAAGATTTTGGACCTTTATAAAAAGTTATAACAGCTTGATCTATCGGCTTCTCTTTTGTGCTTATATCTTCATATATGTTTGCAAAGAAAGACTGATTTGGAATGATGTTTTCAGCTTTTTTCTTTTGTATGTGCTCTAGTATCGACAAAGTTTTTGATCCAGATAGCCTTATTATCGCTAAGGCTGAAGTCATCCTTGGAGTTGCTAATGCTACGATGGTATCTAATTCAGTCATATTATTCTTCTTTCATTTGTCTTTCGAATTCCTTTAGAACTGATTTTCTTGTAACGATTCCAATAAAAATATCGTTGTCATCTACAACAGGAACAAAGTTTTGATTTTCGATTAAATCCATTAAGCTTTCTAAAGTAGAGGATATTTTCACAGGGTTATAGGTTCTTCTCAGCTTTATTTCTTTTAAAGGTATCTTTTCTGATGCTTGATAATTTAATTCATTTTTCTCTCTGATAGTCCAAAGGAGATCTCCTTCAGTAATTGCACCTATGTATTTACCTTTCTTGTTTAAGATAGGCATAGCCGCATAATGGTGGAAATCCATTTTTTCCACTACTTGTCTCAACGTAAAAGTATCTAAGCAATAAGCTACTTGTGACTTAGGTGTTAGAAAGAAAAGAATATTTTTGTTTTCCATCAGGGTATCTAGTCCTCCTATTCGTTGTTTTAGTTTAATATATAATCATTAGAATATTATAAGAACCTCAAGGTATATAATCAAAGCATGACATTATTAGAAAACTACCTAGCAAAACAAGAAGAGAGAAGACAAATCCTTATAGGAAATAAGGATTGTGATTCTTTTGAGCTCTTAAATTCAAATCCCAGGAATCTATTTTATTTATTGCTAGATGGTAAGGTTTTAAATTTAACAACTAGTCATGATGGTTTTGTAGTTCATAGTTTTGATGGAGTATCAGCATTGGATTTAAATGCTTTTAGTGATGATATTGAAAAGATTAAAAATAATATATCTTTAAGCTTTATTTATATAAAAACAAATAAAGTAAGTGGATATCTTTTATCCATCGCTTTGGATTTCTCAGGATTTAACAACGGGATTTATTCTTACAAAGAATCTAGATTTAATCCAATTATAAATAAGCCTTTGATAGAATCTATAAAAAAAGAATATGGAGTAGATTTAAATAATCCATATGGATATGTCGATTATGATAAGTTATTAAAGTTTTATAAATCTAAAATAAATGACTCTATAGTTATAGAAGATAGATGTGTAGTATGTCAAAGTGTATTATTAGAGTATTTAAAATGGTCTTGCTTAGATAAAAATAACGAGCCTATAAGAAGAATGAATGATTTTCATCCTAATTATGGAATAGGATATAAAGTTGACAAATGTCCTTTATATCCGTTAAAGATGATTTATGAAAAACTAGATAACGAAAGTGTAGTTTTTGTTAAAGGAAATAACAAAAAACTGAATGATATTTGTTTTAAATACTTTCTTAAAGAAAAGCTAATAAAAGGAAATACGATTTTATTAGCTGCAAAAGATGAGGAAGAGAAAAACAAGATTACTTCCTTGTTGCGAGATACAAGTTATAGTGTAGTTGTTCCTAATTATTATTTTGGTGATAAGAAATATAATTTAATAAATGAAGCTAAGAGAGTAATTACGACTGATATAAAACCGATGAAGGACCTACCTGCATTGTATAAGAAGAACTGGGACAGAGAATTAAATGAATTTATAAGATGCTATCACAATACTAACTCATCGATTTTAAAGACCGGAGAAGATACATTAACGGGTGTTAATAAGTTTTCCGAGTACCATAGTAAAAGATCTAAGTCTATTCCTTTAGATATCAGTAATTATAACGAAACTGATTTTGAAAATGATCAAGAATTCTTTAAGTTCTTTGAAAAAGCAATTTATGTTAATAAAGATAGAATGAGAAATAATCCATTATATTCTTTGAAAGCTTTAGGTGGGGAAGAAGTATTTTCTGCTATGCGTGAGTCTTTAAACATTGCATGGAATCATATCGATAAACTTCAAACACAAATAGAAAAAGCAAATTGTAAAGAATGGGGTTTTGGAATTATTAATTCTATAGAAACTTTGGATTCGGCATTGAAAAAAATTAAAATCATTTTGGAATACAATGGCTTTTCGGATATCTTTTTTGACATTTCAAATAATTCCAAAGCTATGCCTATAGCTTTGACTTTATCTAATTTAAAAGAAAAGAAAGATCAATATTTCGAACAAATATGTGAATATGTATCTAATCTTTCTAAATTGGATGAGCCTTTAAAAGATTATTTAACTTTGGCCAAGAGTCATTCTTTTCTTAAGAGAAAAAAAGGAAAGAGATTGTTAGCAGCAACTCTCCGTGATAAAAGAGATTTACTTGATTTCATAGTGACATTGGATAATTATTTTACTAGTCAGTGTGAATTCGAAAAGAAGACCCAAGAATCCGAGGATTTATTCGGTCTTGTTTTATACAGTGATGAAGGACCTAAGAAGGCTTTGGATGCCTTAAATTTCTTGGATGAATATAAGAGATTGATTTCTTCTGACAAGAGATGTGACAAGAACGTTAATAATTTTATTCAAGAGATATTCAATGATTATAATTTTAGAGAAGAAGAAAGAGATTTAGTTAGAGACGTAGAATTAGCATTAGCAGCTGTCAGAGAAGATTTTGTGAATTTAAGAGATATATTCACTCAATCATTCCATGAAGAAACTTTATCTTTCACTAATTTAAAACTAGAGTTGAAAAAGAAAGAAGAGGTTAATTACATTGAGTTTGAACAATATGTCGAGTTATTGACTAGAATTAAGAATGCCAGTTCGACAATACAAAGCGCAATAACGATGTTTGATGCTGTCGATGAACCTTTAGACAATTTCGAAAATGATTATTGGTACTCTATTTATAAAGCTATTGCAATAGAAAAAGAAGAGAAGGGCTTCTATTCTCCTAATAAAGCTTCAATGGCTTTGTGCTGCTATGAACCTTATACTATCAATGATGATGGTATACAAGTCAGCACAATTTTAAAGAATAGAGTTCTTTCTTATTGGACTACAAATTTAAACGCACAAAAAGCAAAAGACTCATATAGATATGGAGGAGATTTGTATCCATATAGAGTTTTAGATAATTATGAAGAATTTGCTAAATTAGTCTCTCCTCTTCAAATATCGACATCTAATTCATTATTGTTATCTAAAGTTGTATTTGACTATATTTTTATCTTTGATCCTAAGAAGTATGATACTGATGAATTAGTTTTATTATTATCCAGAGCTAAGAAAGCAATAATATTATCTGATGACGAAGATTCCAGATTTGACGGATATGGTGTGCAAAAACTAGATGTGGATTCTTTATATAGAGGTAACTTTAGATTCTCTAATCTATCCAATGAATTTATTGATGAATTAGCTTATGGATTTGAGGAAAATGGATTAGAACTACTTTCTAAAGAAGAATCAAAAAGTGCAATGTACCTATCCTACAAAGATGAGGATGGACAATTGCACTTCGTTGTTCCTAACTGTCTTATAAGCGACAATGATACTATTGCTACTTATGTGATTTTAAATGCGACTTTGATATATTTAGGCAAACAACCTATGACTATAATCCCATCGATGACTTTGATGGTAAATCCTCAAAAAGCTGTTGAAATTGCTCTCGATAAATCAAAGATTAAATTTGATTAGGCAAAATATTCTCTTGCGTCGAATTGATATCTCTTTAAAAGAATCATTACTAAATCCCAAATGTTCCAAATGATTCCTACAAAAATGAGGTTGTATCCGAACTTTACTAACCAAAACTTCCAAGTTTCTTTCCAACTAGGCTTTACATAGAATTTCTCTAATCCAAACCAACCGAAGAAAAGGGTTAAAAAGAATAAAGCCCAATCAATTTTTTCACTAGTTTTAACCATATTAATCAACTCCGCTATACTTTTCGATTATAACGCATGAAAGAAAGTAAATACTAGGTAGTAATTGATAGATATAGCAAAAACTATACTTTTTGCCTTTTTTTAATCCTTATTATTGAGCTATACCTTTATAAACAAGGTATCTAAGCGTTTTTAGATGGCTTTTTTCTTGAAAACAAAATATTTCGTATATATACTAGATAAGCTTTAAGCATATTTTTATTATTTAAGGAGTTTTTATTATGGCAACAAAAAGAACTTATCAGCCCTCTAAGGTAAAGAGAGCTCACACTTGTGGATTCCGTGCACGCAAGGCAACTGTCGGTGGAAGAAAGGTACTTTCCCGCAGACGTGCTAAGGGACGTAAAAGACTTGTCCAGGCCTAATGGCCTTTAAGCCTCCCTTGATCTAGTTTATGAAAAAGATCAATAGGCTGCTCGACAACAAGGAGTTTACATCTGTCCTTAATAAAGGAAAAAAAGCGAAGGTAGATGGCTATTTGGTGGCTGTCAAATCGAACAAAGAAGGTCATGCCCGAATTGGAATATCAGTTTCCAAGAAAGTTGGCAAGGCTGTGGTCAGAGTTCGTGTTAGACGCCAAATCCGTGCGATGATTGCTAGATTTGATGTTTTGAGTAAACATATCGATGTGGTCATCATTCCTAAGCCTTCTTTTCTTCAAAATTCGTTTGAGCAGAACCTCAGCAATTTAAAAGAAGCCTTGAATAAGCTTTTAGACGGGAGTGTTAAATGATAGAACAAGAAGCAACTATTGATAAATCTGAGGAAAAGAAGCACAAGGCAATAAAGAGGATATTCCTCTTTTTTGCCATTTTTGTTTGTGGCTTATTATTCCTCTCATCATGTACTAAGGCCTTTACATCTGATTCTGATAAAGCTAACCAACTTTATGTTCAAATGTACGGACAAGATAGTGCAAATTCGACTTATGATGAATCCACTAAGAAAGTGACTGAAGAAGCTAAATTTACCAAGACCGGTGAGAATTATCTCTATGCTTTGTCTTCAGGAACATACAATCAAAATTTAGGAGCTGTAGCAGTTCCTGATCAGAAGTTCTTCGACTATATTAGTATCGGATATGAAATTGACTTTAATACTGAAGTTCCTACTGTGACACCAATTAAGAAAGAAAACAATTCTTCCTTTGCTAATGGTCTCAGCAAACCTCAGACTTGGTTGAATGACAAGCTTCTCACCACAAATGATGAAGCTACTGCTAATTCAATATTCGGTGAAGAGATTGTCCAAGCAGTCAAGCATGGAAAAACTCGCTCTGGAAGTGACTGGGCCATGTTGGATTTTTCTAAGGAAGATGATAGAAATTATTATCTTTCTTGCTTCCAATCGGCAAAAGCAGTGACTTTGTTTGCTGGATACAAGGATGACAAGATTACGTTATGGGACAACATGGATTTATGGTTTATGTCTGCCCGTGATGAAATTGGAATTGCTAGTGCACCTTCTAATGCATTCATGACCTATTATAAGCAGGTGTTGAATACAGCTATTTCTTCTAATCGTGCTGGATTGAATACTTCTGGTACTGGTGGAATGTACGGACAAGAAGGAAATAAGATTTATATTCAAAACAAGACTTGGGGACAAGCCTTCAGCGAATATGGATTCCTCGAAGGGCTGTTAGTATGGCCAATAGGTTGGCTGGTCAACACATTCGTCGATTTGTTCGGTGCAGGAAGCGGATGGGCTGAATTGGCTGCCATATTCTTAGTCACATTGATTGTTCGTATAATTTTGGTTATCTTCACAGTCTTTACTTCTAAATCTCAATCTAGAATGACTGAGCTTCAAGGAGAAGTGAGTGAAATCCAAGCTAAATATCCTAACGCACAGACTGATATGAATGAGAAGCAGATGATGTCTCGCGAAGTCAGTGCTTTATACAAGAAGCATCATGTCAAACCTTGGTTGCAAATCGTTCAATTGATCATTCAATTCCCGTTGTTCATTTGTGTTTGGGCTGCTTTGGAAGGATCAGCTGCTTTGAGTAGTGGTAACTTCTTCGGTGTTGAATTGACTGCTAAGATGTCTGATGTAATTATGAATTCAACCGGTACTTCATTAGCTATGGGAACTAGAGTATTGGCAGGAATCATGTTAGTATTGATGTTCTTGAGTCAGTTCTTCTCTATGACTACAGCACAGTGGTTCAACAAGTGGAAGACCAGTAGGTTCTTCACCACTAAGAAAGCTGTGAAGAATCCTAACAGCGATATGTCTATGGATCCCAATAAGATGAGCAAATGGATGACCATTATCATGATGATATTCATGGTAATCATGGGTATAACATTACCTGCTGGCATGTCCATGTATTGGTTCTTCGGTGCTATCATTTCAATCTTCCAGGTCTTTATAACCGAAGCTATCGCTTCACGTGATAGACATAAGAGATTTGGAAAAGGTGGAACAGATAATAGCTTAGCTGCTATGCGTAGATCCAAACACCACCAATCAATTAGAAACTCCCGCTAATTAAACAACCAGCCAAATTGGCTGGTTTTTAAATCTGAGTTGCTATTATACAAGAAGTTAAAATTAGTGGAATTTTGTAGTAAATATCACATCAGTGAAGACCTCTTTTATTTGAACAAACCATAACTAATATTAATTTTTAATATTAGAATAAAGAAAAGGAGAAGATAAATGATTTCAATATTAGGTGGTGGTAGTTGGGGCTTAGCCTTAGCTTTTGTCTTAAATAACAATAATGTTCCTGTAAAAGTATGGGCTAGAGATGAAAAGCAAGTCGATCTATTTAATAGAGAACATATAAGCAAGTATTTTGATTCTTTTGTCTTCCCGTCTTCTATTAAAATGACTTCTTCTATTGATGAAGCTTTATCTAATTCTGATACTTTGGTTTTGTCTGTTCCAGTCAAAGCGACTGTTGGATTAGTCGAATCGATAAAAGATAAAATTCATGATAAGAATGTTGTTTTAACTGCAAAAGGATTAGATAATGGAGAAATACTCTCCGAAAGATTAAAACCTTATATTTCTTCACTAAAGTTGTCTGTGTTGAGCGGACCTTCTTTTGCAAGTGAAGTAATTCAAAAGAAAACGACTTGCGTTGTAATAGCTAGTGAAAACAGTGATTTGAGTAAAGAGTTACAAAACGATTTTTCATCAGATTTCTTTAGGGTCTATACTTCTGATGATGTTGTCGGTGTTGAGCTTTGCGGAGCATTGAAGAATGTCTATGCCATAGGGTCTGGATTCTTGGATGGAAAGAAAGTTGGATACAACACTAAAGCATCTTATTTGACTAGATCTTTACACGAATTAGGCAACATAGTATTGAATAGAGGTGGGAAAGAAACTACTTTATTAGGACTGAGTGGAATAGGAGATTTGATTCTGACATGTACTTCTCCTACCAGTAGAAATTACTCTTTTGGATATAATTTCAATGGTGATACAACTACAGCTCATACAGTAGAAGGATTATATACTCTTCCAAATATATTAGAGATGGCTGACAAATATAAAATAGACATGCCTATCGTAAAAGCTATTAACTCAATCATCTTTAATAACGAGCCGGTAGAAGAGGTTATTAAGAGGCTGATGGGAAGAAGCAAGAAGAGTGAAGAATTCCATAAAAACTAATAAATTGATTGATACCCTATTTAATTTTATACGTATATGGTAGAATTAATCGGTTAGAAAAAGGAATTGTTCCTTAAGTTTTAAATGAATCCAGACCTTAGGAGTTTTTCATTTTGAGAAAGACAGGAGGTAGTTATGAAGACATACGAAGGTAAAACTATTATGGAAGCATTGAATAATGCTTCTAAAGATTTAGGAATACCAGTGACTGTATTAAAGACTAAAGCTAATATTATCAGCCACAAAAAAGATTTGTTCTCGAGCAAATACATTATAGGAATATTTAATAACTTCACTGTATTTAGTTATGCGACATCATATTTAGATTTGATGCTAGCTTTTTTAGGTGCTAAGGCCACATATATTAGAAATTTTGATAAGACCTCTGGTGTGATCACTATCGATATTCAAACAGATGAAGGATCAAAAGTTATAGGTAAGAATGGAGAAACACTCAAAGCTTTGAATAACTTGACAAGATCTGCTTGTTTCAATCATTTTGGTGGAAAGTATAGAATACTTTTAAATTGTGGTGATTATAAAGAAAACAAATACGCAAAGATAACAGCTTTGGTTAACAAGTTAGCTCAAGATGTCGAAGAAAGTGGTGTTCCAACAGTTTTAAATCCTATGCCTGCCGATGAGAGAAGAGTTGTTCACAATGTTATTTTAGGATTCCCTGATCTTGAGTCACCATCTGTAGGAGATGGTAAAGAAAGACACATCATCATAAGGAAAAAAAGACAATAACAACTTTATATTTGAATAAAAAAAGCCTTGGCATTGACCAAGACTTTTTTCTTTCTATTAGCGACGTTTGGAATTTGATAATGAAATGTAGTATATGAGTTTAATAAGCAAATAGATGAAATCTATATAGATTGTATACGCTGCATAATAAGCCAAGTTTGTCTCATTACCAATCCATCCGAGTTTAGCCATAGCATTGATTCCGAACATATCTATGCATATAGAAAAGAAAATCAATGCGAAGATTGTATAATCTATTATCCAATAGATGACATTGGCAGCATCTCCGTTGAAAGGCCAAACGAACAAGTTTACGATTGTTAGGATAAGTATTCCAACTGCTAAGATGGAGATAAAAGGAATTATCTTATGCATAGTATTTCTCAACACATATGACAATCCAGCTGCCATCAACATCAATCCAGCTGATATTCCAAACGCTAATGCAATAATTGGAATATTTGTGTCTCCAATAGTTTCATAAGTAGCGACATAGAATACTGAGGAGCAAAGAATACCCATAGCGAATGCATAAATGTAATACATCACTGCCATGGCTTTGGTTTTCTTTGAAAATGCCTTAAAAGACATTATTATTCCACCAACCAACATATATATTGCTGAAACTACAATTCCGACAATGTTGACGACATTAGCGACTTCATAATTTCCACCACTTACTGCTATGGCTAAGTATGGCCATCCATAACTGACTCCGAATGTGATAGCTAATGCTATAGCCAAGTATATGAAGACCCTGGTATAGGATAGGGTTATGGATTTCACTTCCTCTTGTTTTTCAGGGTTCTCATAACGTTTTTTATTTATATCGTAAGTTTCCATTTCAAAAACCTCCTTCTTGATTGTAATTATATAAATTTTGTATTGATGTTAAGAAAGAAAAAATAGGTATGGATTCTTAAAATTAAGTATAAAAACAGAAAAACACTAGATGAAAGATCATAGTTGATTTTATAAGACAAAATAAAAGGCTATCCGATAATTCGGATAACCTTTCAAAGGAGGATGGCTAAATGACTAATTATAAAGATTAGAGATTCTCGACAAGAGCCTTGAAGTCGTCAGCTTTCAAAGAAGCACCACCGACCAAAGCACCATCGATATCAGCTTGTCCCATAAGTTCGTGGACATTGCCAGGCTTTACAGATCCACCATAAAGGATCTTTACCTTGTTGGCAACACCCTTGCCGAACATATCTTTGAGTACATCACGGATGAATCCACAGACGTTCTCAGCAATTTCGGGAGTTGCAGTCTTTCCGGTTCCAATAGCCCAAATAGGCTCGTAAGCAATGACAACATTATCCATGTCTTCCTTGCTGAGTTCTTCGAGTCCTTCACGGATTTGTGTTCCTACCCATTCATTAGTCTTTCCTGCTTCATATGTCTCTAAAGACTCACCGACACAGTAGACAGCAGTCATTTGGTTCTTTACAAGTGCCTTAATCTTGGCATTGCAGCCTTGGTTTGTCTCACCATTGTATTCACGTCTCTCGGAGTGTCCGATGATTGACCAGGTTACTCCTAATTCCTTCAACATAGGAATGGAGACTTGTGCAGTGTATGCACCTTTCTCAAAAGCGGAGACATCCTGAGCACCGACGATGATACCCTTAGCTTTCTTTTTCAAAGTTTCCAAGCAAAGGTAGGAAGGGCAGACACCGATAAGGATTTTCTTCTCTTTTGCCAATTCCTTGGTCTCTTTGAGTGAATCACAGAAAACCTTAGCTTCGGCTATGGTGTGATTCATTTTCCAGTTACCGAGCAATAGTTTCTTTCTCTCTGGCATATTATTACCTCAATTGAAAAGATACTTGATTACTTATCTTCAATGATGTCGATTCCAGGCAAGTGTCCATCGTTTTGGATGAGCTCCAATGAAGCTCCACCACCGGTGGAAACATGGCTGAACTTGCTGGCAAATCCGAGCTTCTTAGCGGCGGCTGCGGAGTCACCACCACCGATTACAGTGAAGGCACCTTCGTTTTCAGCGGCAGCTTTGCAGACAGCGATGGTTCCATTAGCAAATGCAGGAATTTCGCTGACTCCCATAGGTCCATTCCAGAAGACAGTCTTTGCAGAAGCAATGATTTTTGCATAATTTTCTGCAGTTTTAGGACCGATATCCAATCCCATCATTCCCTCAGGAATTTCATCGGAATTGACGACTTCACCTGTGGCAGATTCATCTTCAGGATATGCAGCAGCGACTACGTTGTCGACAGGAAGAACAATCTTTCCGGAGCCATAAATCTTCTTTGCATAATCGAGTTGATCATCTTCAACGAGTGAAGTTCCGATGTGATGTCCAAGAGCCTTGAGGAAGGTGTAAGCCATGGCTCCACCAATCAAAATCTTTTCACACTTCTTGAGCAAGGATTCAATGACAAGAATCTTGTCAGAAACCTTAGCACCACCGAGGATTGCGACATAAGGATGATCCTTTTCAGGGCACTCTACACAACGTCCGAGAGAAACGATTTCTTTCTCGACTAAGAATCCTACTCCAGTAGGCTTTCCTTCACTTCTGAGAAGTTCAGGTACTCCATAAGTGGAGACGTGCTTTCTGTGGTCGGAACCGAAAGCATCATTGACATATGCATCAGCCAAAGAAGCCCATTCTTTTGCAAGCTCAGGATCATTCTTGGTCTCACCCTTTTCATAACGGGTGTTTTGCATGAGGACGATTTCGCCATTATTCAATCCTTTGACAGCATTGGCGAGCTCTTCTCCTCTAGTAGCAGGGCAGAAAGTAACCTTAACTTCATGTCCAACAGCCTTCTCAAGTTGAGCCTTGAGTTCGGGAACGATGATTGAAAGATCACCCTTCTTCTTCATAGCATCAATCTCTTCAGGAGTCTTCTTGAAATCAATCTTTCCAAGGTGAGAAGTCAAAAGGATCTTAGCACCCTTGTTGACTAATTCAGCGATGGTAGGAATAGCAGCGACGATTCTATTATTGTCGGTGATGGTAGCTCCCTTGTGAGGAACGTTGAAATCACAACGGACAAAGACAACTTTTCCAGAGACTTCCAAGTCTCTAACATCTTTCTTGGCCATTATTAATTACCTCTTTCTATAAGGACGTGCCCTTTGATAAAGGGTGGGCACAGGGTTCCCTTTTTTGAAAAAAGCACCATCCGCATACTGGGAGCGGATAGTGCTTTATTGCGTTAAGCCTTTAAAGTGTCTCCGCGTCGCTATTAGGCAACGAAGGAAGCAACCTTCTTGGCAAGACGGACAAACTGGCAGGTGTAAGAGAACTCGTTGTCATACCAGGCAAAGACCTTGACGAGCTCAGCACCATCCTCAGTCTTGATGACCTTGGTCTCGGTTGCATCGAAGATAGATCCCTCGGTGCGTCCAAGGATATCACGTGAAACGATAGGATCAGTGTTGTATCCGAGAACTCCCTTGAGTTCACCCTCGGAAGCTGCCTTCTCGAGAGCGTTGATTTCTTCGACAGTAGCTCCATGCTCCTTGAGCTCGAGTGTCAAATCACAGAGTGATCCATCGAGAACAGGAACACGAATTGCGATACCATCCAAACGGCCAGCCATTGAAGGAATGACAAGCTTGACAGCCTTAGCGGCACCGGTGGAGGTAGGAACGATGTTCTCAGCAGCAGCACGGCCACGACGGAAGTCCTTAGCCTTGATCAAGTCCAAAGTGGTTTGGTCATTGGTGTAAGCGTGAACGGTGGTCATGAATCCAGCCTTGACTCCCCACTTCTTTTCGATGACGGAAAGCATAGGTGAGAGACAGTTGGTGGTGCAAGAAGCTCCAGATACGACGTGCATATCAGGAGTGAGCTTGTCGGTGTTGACACCATAAACGAAGGTAGGAGTGTCATCCTTGGCAGGAGCAGACATGATTACATATTCTGCACCAGCATCGATGTGGTCTTGAGCAAGTTCCTTCTTGAGGTAGAATCCAGTGGACTCAAGGACAACCTTGACTCCGAGTTCCTTCCAGGGGAAGAAAACGTTCTTGGTTTGATCAGCATTAGCGAAGACTCTCTTGGAGAGAGGTGCTCCAGACTTAGCGATAGCATAAACAGGGATCTTCTTTCCATCGACGATAAGTCCACCGAGGGTTCCCTCAGCAGCATGAGACTCATCCTTGTAGAAAGAAACCTCATGGTTGAAGATTCCGTGAGCGGAATCATACTTGAGAAGGTAAGCAAGGTTTGCAGGATCAGAGAGATCGTTGATAGCAACGACTTCGAGCTTGGGTCCTACTTCGACTTGGTTCTCCTCATAAGCACGACGGAAGGCCATACGGCCAATACGTCCGAAACCATTAATGGCAACTTTGACAGAATTAGACATTCTTTTTTGTCCTCCTTTTGGACAACGATATTATATAAGCATGTTGTGAAAGTTGTTATAAAAATTCATCAAGGAAGCACTTACATAAGACAAAAAACTTGGTTTTAAGGAAAAAATTAAAAAATATTAGCAATTTAGCTGTTTGAGTGCTAGCTAAAATTTAGTCAAAAAAAGAGCACGTAAAAAATGATAGATTTTTTGAAAAACTATCAAAAAATTTGTCATATTTTTTCACCTTAAAAACACTCGAAATCTGACTATCTTTTGTTCTAAAAAAAGAGATACTCTATGCATTTATAAAAAATAGGTTCTTTTTCGGAGTACTAAATACAAGATGAGGTATTACCAAATTTATGATTTTTTCAATATCGAGGTTGATTTCATAGTTCAAGTATTGCTTGAAGTAATCGTTCACTACCTTTTGAACTAAAGTAGGCAAAGAAGATTGAGTTTGAGACCAGTTGGAACGAGAAAGGATTGTTGAATTATCATTCATGTATTTGCTACTTACTTCAAATTGGTTTGTAGCAGCGACAAGTAAGGTTGACTAATACCAAAATGTTTTCACAAGGAACATGAGGAACATGAAGGGGACATGAGGAACATGATTAAAAGCTCGGCATCGAACATGTTACTGATTAATTTGTTCCATAAATGTTTTGCCTTGAGGGATAACATCTATCCACCAACACTATCTATGTGTGTCATTATTGCCAGTTGCACAGTCGTGTTTGGAATGTAGTCGATATGTTCCTCTCGCACTGCGCCTTGTATTGATAGACCTGTTCCTTGCATTCAATCTATGCATGTTGAGACGGTGGTGTTGCTAAGTCGTAAAAATGGCTGAAAAAGGCCAAAAGTCAATAAAAATTGATGGATTTCCTACTTTTCAAAAAAGCAGGAAATCCTTTTTTTATTGCAAAAATGGGCTAATTGACGGTAAAAATAGGGCATTACTCGTATGGGGAAATAGGTCAACTTTAAAAATGAACACCCATCCTACCTAGTATCGAAATGGGGATAGGTGGCCGATATGTTTACACGACGGTAGAAATAGGTGAAAAAGCCCTTGTTTATGGGATTTTATTGAAATTCGCCGTTTCCTTGTTTTTTACGTTTTCGGGGTAGACTGCAACTATACAGACAACCTGGAAAACAGGTCCTTGGGCGAAAAATGGGTAAAAGCGGAGGTATAGTTTGATTTTGAAGGCGAAAAATTCGAAAATCATTACCAGGTCTCCGAAAAAAGAAATGTAAAATTTATGGCTTTAGTAAAAATAAATTCAAGACTAAGTCATACAACTGGAACGACTTTTATTCTTGCATTTTGTTTCACCCACATTGTAGCCAAGAATTTATAATTTTCGTTGCCAATGAATGAATTAGTTTTTAAACCTGTAAATAACATTATTTTCTTTGAATCTGCAAATATTTGATTTAACAGATGTAAATTAAAAATTTGACAAAGCAGCACAAAAGCCTTATGATTAAATAGACGAAAGTGGGGCATAAGTATGCGTATTTCTTATAACAAGCTTTGGAAAATTTTAATCGACAAAGAAATGAAAAAGAAAGATCTAAAATTAGCTGCTTCTTTAAGCACTGTATCTATTGCAAAACTTGGGAAAAACGAACCTGTCACACTTGATGTATTGATGAGAATTTGCGTCGCTTTAGATTGTAATATCGGTGACATCATGGAATTCGTGAAAGATTAGGTATCCTAACGTGAAAAGTATAAATATTGGTACTGTTTTTAGTGGAATAGGTGCGCCAGAACAAGCGTTAATTAAAATGGGGTTTCAACCAAATATTTTATTTGCTTGTGACAATGGTGAAATTGAAATCCCTCAAAGTGTTGAAGAAATCAACACGAAGATAAGAAACATGGGATCAGATAAAACGAACGAGTTCGTTAAAGGCCTATATAAAGTTACAAAAAAGACTAATTATGTTAAACAAAGCTATTTTGCTAATTATGATATTCAAGAAAAAGATTGGTACGAAGACATCCGCTTTTTAGACGGGTCAATTTATAAAAATAAAATTGATTTGTTAGTTGGTGGAAGCCCATGTCAAAGTTTCTCTATTATCGGCAAAAGAGCTGGCTTAGAAGATGTGCGAGGCACTCTTTTCTATGATTATGCTAGATTGATTAAGCAAATAGAACCAAAAGCTTTTGTTTATGAAAATGTACCGGGTATGCTTGTTCACGATCATGGCAACACCTGGAAAGTGATACACTCAGTATTTGAATCCCTAGGATATATGATTTCTTATTCTGTTTTAAACGCTAAGGATTATGGGATTCCTCAAGACAGAAAAAGGCTTTTTGTGGTTGGGCTTAAAAGTAAGGACATCGAATTCTCCTTCCCGAAAAAAATCCCGCTTCAAACTGAAATGAAAGACTACTTAGAAAAGGATATAGAAGCAAGACACTATCTTGGAAAGAAAGGCTTTGAATTCGTTACCAACCCAAAATATAGAAATAGGGCTAGGGTTAATTCGAAAATTATCCAAACAGAAAAAGCAAATCAACAGTTTAATTGGAACGGTGATTTTGTTTTTGAACCATTGAGCTCAATCGAAAAAAGGAAAAATAAAGCGGCGATTTTGAATAGAGCTTATATTTCTAATTGGAATGGTCAGCAAGGAGCAATCCGTCAATTGACTCATAGAGAATGTCTAAGGCTAATGGGATTTTCTGATACTTTTAAAATTGTTGTTCCGAACGTCCCTGCTTATAGACAAGCTGGAAATTCAATTGTGGTTAATGTTCTAGAGGCCCTCTTCGGCCAAATATTTAAGGCGGTGAATATCTATGATTAAAATGGCAACCATTTTCAGTGGAATAGGATCCGTAGAATTCGCCTTAAGAAGACTTCATTTAGACCATAAGTTGATTTTCGCATGTGATAATGGCGAAAGAGACGTTTCCTACAATATCGAAGAGGAAAGAAAAAAAGTCTTTTCCTTGGCTGATAAGAAGAAAAAGAAAGAATATGTTGATTCGTTATATTCAAAGCTAACGAATAAGAAAAATTACGTAGAGCAAAGCTATTTAGCCAATTACCCCGAGATAACTGGAAAAAAATTCTACCAAGATGTTATTTTGCTCGATGGAAGAGACTACGAGGGGCAAATTGATTTGTTTGTCGGTGGTAGCCCATGCCAAAGCTTTTCATCCGTTGGATTTCAAGGCGGGTTAGATGACGCTAGAGGAACTTTGTTTTACGAATACGCTAGGTTAGTCAAAGAGATTAAGCCAAAAGTTTTTATTTATGAAAATGTTAGAAACTTGTTAAACCACGATCAGGGTAATACTTGGAAAGTAATCAAAAAAATATTTGATTCTTTAGGATATTCTTACAAATTCGAAGTCTTAAATTCCGCTGATTATGGAATTCCTCAAACGAGGAGGCGACTTTTTGTTGTTGGATTTAGGAATGACTTGAATGTTGATGTGAAAAATAATTTTGAATTTCCACCCAAAACAAAAAAGCTCAAATTTAAGATGAAAGATTTCTCTATCAACAATTGCGCTGAAGGAAACATGGTATTTAATAAAAATGGTTCTATCAAATTACTTTCAGGAAAAGGAGAGCCTGATGAGAAATATACTCTTACCCCTAAACTTTATAATTACGTAATGAAAACAGGGACAAAAACTTGGCATCAAAAAGTCGAAATCAATAAAGATGTCGCTCGTACCCTTTTAAAAACAATGGGAAATCGCCATAGAGCTGGCGTTGATAACTATCTTTCATTTGATGGAACAGAAAATCTAGGCTCTGTAAGAATGCTGACCGAGAGGGAAGCTCATCGTCTTATGGGGTACACAGACGATTACAAAATCGTTGTTTCTAGAGCTCAAGCATATAAACAGGCCGGAAATTCCATTGTAGTGGACGTCATGATGGCCATCTTAAAATCCATAATTGCTACGGGAGTATTTGATAAGGTAGAAGAGAAAATAGGAAGGAAGTGATGAGGTTATGTCAAAAGAAATGATTTCATTCTCAATAAGTCCAGGAACAGGGATGATGGATGTCCTAGGACATTCAGGGTATACGTTCAATTTTGCTGTAGCAGATATACTAGATAATTGTATTTCTGCCCATGCAAAGAATATAAGACTGTTTTTTGACCTAACCTCAAAAGAGCCATATTTGTATATCTTGGATGACGGAGACGGCATGACTATTGATGAGCTAAAGAATGCTGCCGTCATCGGCTATAAAGATATCAGTGAAAAAAGAGAAAATGATGATTTGGGGAGATATAGCACAGGACTAAAATCAGCTACTAGATCATTTTGCGATGACGTTATCATTTCATCAAAACGAAATGGCACAAAATGCAATTCAATCGAAATAGATTATTCTCATATAAGTGAATCGAAAAAATGGGAAGCGTTTATTCTAAATGATTTCGAATTAGAAAAAGAAATAGGCAATCACGGAACTCTTGTTTATTGTAGAAAACTTCATTTTACGGATGATATTTCTTCAATTGTTCAAGTCGATTCGAAACTTGATAGCCTTGAAAAATCTATTAGTCATATCTTTGGGAAATTTTTATTGTCCGGTGAAATAGCTATTTCTATTCAAGTGAAAGGATCGCTTCCCATTGAAATAAAAGGATGGAATCCTTTTGGTCTAATTGAAAACAAATCTACAAAGGTTGTTTATAACGAAAGCAAGAAATATAAAGGCCATGACATAAGTTTCAAGGCATATGTTCTTCCTACGTTCAATAATCTTTCCAAGATAGATCAAGACTATATGAATGGTAAAGGTTTGATTGACCAGGAAGGATTTTATATATATCGAAATAAACGATTGATAAAAGAAGGCGGCTGGCTTGGACTTGATAAATTAGGCTTAGACGATAAGTGTAAATATGCTAGAATCGAAGTAAACATTCCTTCAGCTTTAGACAAAGATTTTAAAATTAATTTCAGCAAAAATTCGCTTGATATTCCTGATGAACTGAAAAGTGTTTTTTACGATGTCGCAAAAAAAGCCAGAAAAGAATCGAAGACCAATTTCAATTATCAAAAACATCCCGAAATTAAGCGCACCACAAGGAAAGAAGAAGAAAGAATTTGGAAAACTTCAAAAAGTGACGGTGCTTTGGTTTTGTCTATCAATATGCAACATCCTTTAATCCAAGAACTCTCCACAAAGCTTTCCGAATGTGAGCTGAAAAAACTATGCAATGTTTTGACTAAATCATTGCCTGTCTCAATGATTCAAGAGCAGGGAACTACTACGATTGCATATACCGAGCATGAGCTTGAAGATTTGATGGAAGAAATGTATCAAAAACTGATATCTCAAGGCTTTGAAATAAAAGAAGCAAAAAAGAAGATGGCCAGTATGGAGCCATTTAAGGAATACTTAAATTTGCTGCTCCAATTTTTTGATGATAAGGAGGACGAAAGAAATGACAAATGATACCAAGGAAAAGATAACTGATTTGCTGTTCGGAATAATGAGCAAAGCCGATAAGCTGCCTTCTTTAGACGAAAAAAAGAAGCTTTTTTTAGGGTATCTTGAAAGAAACCTTGATTATCTTGACGTAGATGAAAAAGTAGATCCTCATTCGGAAGAAATCGAAGAACTCATCACGGATAAATTCTTATCCATCGTCGTTGATAAGCCAAAAGTCTTTGAAGCGGAGGGTTATACTCCTTGGCTACAAGATGCGAGAAAGGACATTAAATGGCAATTCTACGATCGATACGAAAAATACCTCTTGCAGTATAAACATTGGAAGCCAAAAGCAATTGCGGATTTAAAGAAAAGTTCAGACATCATTTTGGATCATATGGCCAATCCTAGGAGCGAAAAGCTTTTCAATAAAAAAGGACTCGTTATCGGTGATATTCAATCAGGCAAAACAGCTAACTATACGGCCGTTATCAACAAGGCTATTGATGCTGGTTATAAAATTGTCATTGTTTTTGCTGGTTTGACAAGAGATTTGAGAAACCAAACTCAAACCCGTTTGGATTCGGAAGTTTTGGGCTATCAGACGAAAACACGTGGCAAAGGCGACACTATTGGGGTAGGCCAAATAAAGCAATTTCATATTGAAGGATTGACCTACGCTGATGATAAAAAAGACTTCGGCGATATGAAGAAATTCTTCTCATTGCATACCCTAGATAAAGACGTAAATCCTATTGTTGCCATTGTGAAGAAAAATAAGCATGTGCTTGATCATTTGGATAAATTTTTGACCAGCTCTCAATCAAGCTGCTATACAGACGGGAAACTAGATATTCCCGTTTTGATAATCGATGACGAAGTCGACCAGGCTAGCGTAGATACGAAAGATAGTGATAATGTAGAAAAGGCCTCGGCAATTAACAAGATGATAAGAACGATTTTGGGCCACCTTAATCGCTATTCTTATGTCGGATATACAGCCACTCCTTTTGCAAATGTTTTTGTCAATCCAGATAAGGAAGATATCTATCCAAAAGACTTCATTCTTTGCTTGCCGACCAATGAAGATTATTGCGGTATCAAAGAATATTTCGGGGTGAATGCTTTTGATAATGACGACAATTCAAGCGACCATGTGCAAGACTTATTTGTCAACATTACGGACTACAAAGATTTATTCTCTCCAAACGAAAGACTAAGTGCGCAAACGAGTACCGAAGAATTAAATGGTTCGTTAAAAGAAGCAATCAAATCTTTTATCATCGCTTCTTCCGTTAAAAAGGCTCGAGGCATTAATGGATTCAATTCGATGTTGATCCATATCGCTAGATTCAAGAATCCATCAAAAACTCTAAAACCATTGGTGAGCGATTACGTTGATGAACTCTATCACGATTTCAAATATAGATATGACACAACGGTTGTCGATTTTGAAGATTTATGGGAATCCCACTTTAAACCCGTCAGCGAACGAAGACTTGGCAATCAGTTCAAGGATGATTGGGATAAGATCAAAGACTTTTTATTGCCGACCATTGAATCAATACAAATGAATATAAAGGTAATTAATGGAGATTTCGGCGATTTACTAGATTATTCAAGCTCAAGTTCTGGCGATTATATCGTAATCGGCGGCGATAAGCTTTCTCGTGGCCTCACTTTGGAAGGCTTGGTCGTTTCTTACTATTACAGAAAATCCCGTGCTTACGATTCACTTCTTCAAATGGGACGTTGGTTTGGCTATAGGAAGGGTTGGATAGATGTTTGTCGTGTCTATACAACCATTCCATTTATGAATGATTTCATCACGGTGGGGAAGGTGCTCCAAAGATTTAAGGCTGATATGCAAGAAATGTATGACATGCATTTGAATCCTAGGGAAGTCGGACAAAGAATCATGTATTCGCCAAATCTTATTCCTACAGCACGTAATAAAATGAAGACATCCACTAAAATCAAAATTTCATTTTCAGGGGGCGTTCAACAAGTTATTACCTTTGACCGAAAATTCATTAAAGATAATTTGGAACTTACGAATGAGTTTATTGGTTCATTAGGAAACGGAACGGTTCTTCCTAGCCGGAAAGTCGTCTTTAGACATGTGCCTGTAAATAAAGTCTTGGATTATTTAAAACGATATAAAGATGTCAGCAACTATTATGGTTACGGACACATCAGCATTCAAAACTGGATTAAATATATAGAAAATCTTCAAACTGAAAATGAACTAAACGATTGGATCATCGTTTTAAATTCTCTTCGTTCAGACAATGGCAAAGATAGAATAAATATCGGCGGATATGATATTTTTAAGCCAACGAGAACTTTGCGTGATGATGGTGATTCGAGTAAATTTGATTTATATACCATTAAAACCAATAACGATCCTACAGATTTTAGGGAAATTTTCACTCCAGGGACTAAAGAATACGAAGAAACCGACCATTATGATCCCGAAAAAGAATATGAAGGATTCGGTGCTACAAAAGCATTGATGGCAATCTATGTCGTTGATTTGTTTGAAAAGAAACTTCTCAACGAATTCGATCCGAAAACAAATAAGCAAAAGGCAATTCGCGGTGATGAAGTCAAGGATGGCAAATCCGCTTGTGCCCCAGCCATCTGGTTTCCAAAAACAAAAGATTATGAAAAGTCAGCTACGTTATATTATGTTAGCAAAGATTATTTAGACAAAGAGAAAAAAGATGATGATGAAGATTCCATAGAGATTGGAGGCAATAACAATGCTTAAGACAGTTTACGAAAAATGGGAAGACATTAAAACAAATAGCGTCAAAGGCAAGAATTACATTGCTGAATATTACTTAGGCAAAAAATCTACTGCTGACGTTTATTTTGGCATTGCAGATGAGAAGATGTGCATCTTCATCGAATTCACAAAAGAAGTTCTTGCTGATTTGTATATTCCCACTTTAAAAGGCATGATTATTAAGGTTGCAAACGAGCCTTCGATAGATCCAAACAAAAAATATTTGATCGTCCAAAATGAAAGCCAAAACGAAGAGATTTTCGAAGCCTTTTCAAGCTCCATTACTGATGGATTGGTAAACGCCACATCTTATTTTGACGTTTATGAAACTTTTAAAAGGGTAGTCAAAGAATACAGGGATTATTTTGCAAATCCAAATAAGCTTTTATCTAAGCAAGAAGAGCAAGGGCTTTGTGCTGAATTATTAGAATTATCAAGTTTAATTTCCTTAAAAGGAGAAAGTGTAGTCAACAACTGGCAAGGCCCCGCCAAAAACAAACGTGATTTCGTTTTCGATGAAACGGCTTTAGAAATCAAATCGACGCTAAGCCAAGAGAATACCGCAATTAGGATCAGCAACGAGAACCAGTTGGATGCTTCTTATCCAACTAACATGAAGAGATTATTTTTGAAAGTCTATGTCATGGAAGACTCGGATAGCGGAATTAATGTTAATAAATGCATCGATAAAGTATTGGCTCAAATCAAAAGCATTTCCGCTAAAACTATCTTCTTAGCAAATTTGATGAAATTGAAAATCAGCCCAAAACTTTATAGGGCAAAATATCAGTTCACTGTCCAAAAGGAAAATGTTTATCAAGTCCAAGATGGTTTTCCAGCAATCACCTCAAAAACCATTCCTCATGCAATTTATGACGTTTCTTATCGTTTGAAGCTAGATGATATTTCAAGCTATTTAATCGAGGAGGAAACAATGCATGGACTGCTTTAATCAAGAATTAATAAAGAACGTCAAACTGGCTCAGTCCGAAAACGGCGCTGATGATATTTCTGAGGAAAAATACGCCTTCATTCAGTACGTTTTTTCCAAAATTGAGTCTATCTCTATGGATAGCATTGAAATTTGCGACGAAGAGTTCGAAGAACTAAACGTTAACCTTGATGCTTATTACTTTGATGAAGATGCTAACGTATATAACTTATATCTCGCAATTTATAGTAATCAAAATGATGATAATTCATTTCTCGCCAAAGAGCAGGCACTAGTTTATTACAACAAAATCATCAATTTTCTAAAAAAGACTTTTTCTGGAAAATACGTTGAATTCGATGATTCATCTTTCGCATATGCCATTGCGAATGAGATTCACGGGTTATTAAAACAAGTCGAAATAGTCGTAAACGTCGTTTCAAATTACAATATTCCGCCAAGTTATAAAAAAGATGACATCGAAGAGATTGATGGGCAAAACGTCTCGTTTAGAACTTACGATCTTGAAGATTTGAAGAATAAATTCAAGCAATTGACCAGCGTCAATTCCATTTTAGATTGTAATGAATCTTTCCATTGCGAATTAAGTGCTTTGAATCTAATCAGTTCTGTTGATTTCGACGTTTATCTGCTAGGAATGAAAGGAACATGGCTGGCCGAATTATATAAACAAGACAGCGTAAGACTTCTTGAGCCGAACGTTAGATCTTATCTAAAAAGAACCTCTAAGGTTAATGCCGGCATATTGAGCACAGTAAAAAATAATCCTGAGCAATTTGTGAGCTTTAACAACGGGATTTCGGCTGTTGCAACAGGCCTTTCTTTAACTAAAGCCTCTAATCCTAGCCAATTGGTAAGGATACAAAAAATAGATAATTTCCAAATCGTAAATGGCGGTCAAACAACTGCCACATTGTATGAATGCTTGAAGGACAAATTAACAGACAATCTTAATGATGTCATTGTTCCTGTAAAGCTGACTGTCGTAAAAAATATTGGAAATGCCGAAAGTTTTATTAGGGATATCAGTGTTTTTTCGAATACCCAAACGGCGATTAAGAAGTCCGATCCGCCATCAAATTTGCCCTTTTACATCCAAATCAAAAAACTATCGCAACAATGCCTTTCCACAGACGGAAACCTTGGCTATCTTTGTTATTTTGAACGTACTAATGGTGAATATGACACTGAATTTAGAAGAAACAATGGTTCCAAAAAATTCAGCAATACAAATCCGAAAAACAAGAAGTTCGATAAAATCGATTTGGCTCGTGCAATCAATTGCTGGGAACAAGTTCCATATATCACCTGTCAAGGTAGAGAAAAGAACTTCTCCTATTTCAACGACATAGTAAAAAATCAAATGACAAACCCTGATGAGCAGTATTTTAAAAACGCTTATGCGACCGTGGTCCTCTATCGAAAACTAGATAAAATGGCTAAGAAAATGAACCTCTCGTATAAGAGCAATGTAGTGGCTCACACGTTAGGTTTGATGTCATATATCTACGATAAACAAATTGATTTAAACGATATTTGGGAACGCAAGGATCTTTCGCCTGTATTAAACGATATTGTGGCAAAGCTATTAACCATTGTTCATTCTGTAATCATTAATTCTCCAACTGAATGTCCGGAAGCGAGAATGTGGGCGAGAAAAGAAAAATGCTGGGACATTTAAAATGTCCCCTGTAAAAAGGACACGGCAATGAAAACAAAAAACACCATCCA
>ENA-ORMS01000822-ORMS01000822.1-human-gut-metagenome-genome-assembly--contig:-NODE-822-length-28986-cov-4.721095_pt1 | contig 28986 bp, 19 predicted proteins | sample MGYA00242104_ERZ508997 | MGnify/ENA primary metagenome ERZ508997 (study PRJEB26280, sample SAMEA2338704) | human gut metagenome | biome: human gut; feature: human-associated habitat; material: faeces... | reverse complement strand
GAGGCCGCCGTAGACGAACTCATAACCGAGGCCAAAGCCATGATGGAATAGACTATGGAACAGAAGCTTTTGACTATATTTGAAAAATACGGCCTTGGAGACGGCGAGATAACAGATGCCGGACTGAACAAGCGTGAAAATCTGCTGACCGTTACCGTGCGGTGCGGCCATATAACCAGCGCCGAAAACATAGCCTGTCTTGAGAGGGAGCTTTGCGCCCTCATGCCGGGCTGCCGCACAAAGGTAATAATCAGGTGCGGCGGGCTTTCGGGGCTGCTGTCCGCCTGCGACGAGGATACGCTGAACATACTCAAAAAGACATGGTGCGACATACTGCCGGTATGCCGCCCCGCGATACACAGCTCCGTCTGGGATTATGAGAGCGGCACGATCAAGGTAAAGATACCCGGGCAGGTGTTCGAGCTGGTCTCGGATCCGAGACATAGGGAAACGGTAAAATCATATTACCTCGATCGGTACGGCATAGAGACTGACATAGAGCTTACCGCGGACGATACCATGGAGCTGACGCTGCCCAAGGAAGAGGAACGGCCCTCCTGGCAGCCTAAAAAGGCTGCGGAGACCAAGAAAAAGGCACTCCCCGACAGGGCGGATGCGATATATGGCAAGCCCATAAAAAAGACCGCCATAATCCAGCAGCGCGACGTGGACGAGACTATGTGCTACGTCACAATAAAGGGCGAGATACTAACCCTGGAGACTACAAAGCAGAAAAACGGCAGGACTATACTGACATTTGCCATAAGCGACCATACAAACACGATTCCCTGCAAGATGTTTCTCGAGGAGGGCGAGAATGGCATCGTCGATACCATAGCCGGCATACAGAAAAAGAAGGATATACTTATCGTCGCCGGAAAGTATATGATGGATCAGTGGCTCAGGCGAATGTGCGTATTCCCGCGGGACGTGGGCTGGGAGCCAAGAGCGGTGCGCACGGACAAGTCCGAGGAGAAGCGCGTAGAGCTGCATCTTCATACCAAGATGTCCAGCATGGACGGCCTGACAGACGTTAAAGAAGCCATAAAGACCGCAGCCCGCTGGGGCCATAAGGCAATAGCAATAACGGATCACGGCGTGGTACACGCCTTCCCGGATGCGGTGGCACAGGCAGACAAGCTGAAAAAGGACGGCAAGGACATAAAAATACTGCTGGGCGTCGAGGGATACCTCATGCCCGACAGCGAGCTTATAAAGCGGCCGGAGCAATACGTGGCGATAGGAGTGGTAGCATATCCCGGCGTAAAGGAGGACGACGTATTCGAGATAGCCGCGCTGCGCTTTGACGAGAGCGGCGAAAAGGAAGGCTTATCCATAATAGTCAACAGCGGCGCGGCGCTGACCGATGCCATGGCCGAGGAGACAGGGCTTACACGCGAAATGATAAACGGCGGCGTGAGCCTGAAGGACGGGCTGAAGCAGCTGTATGACTTTATAGGCGATGGAGTGAAGGTGATACACGACCCGCTGGAGCTGAACAACCTCAGGCAGCACGGCCTGCGCTTTGATATGGAGCTGGACGCGCACTGCGTAAGCACCTCCATGCTGTTTCATTACCTGCACAGGGAAAGCAAGCAGACGGATATGAGGACTGCGGCGGAGGCGCTGGGCGTGGAGCATTGCGGCGGCAGAGCTATGGAAAGGGCGAGGACTGCGGCAAAGATAATGAACGCCATACTGTCCGAGATGACCGCAAAGGACATAGAAAAGCTGCCGCTCATAGACGCGGTTCCCAAGGAAAAGGGAAAGGGCCGCAGGCTCACATACCATATAATCATAATGGCCAGGAACCACGAGGGCCTTATGAACCTTTACCGCCTCGTGTCATATGCTCACCTCGAGCACCTGCGCAAGGTACCGCAGATACCCAGAAGCCTTCTCAATATGCACCGTGAGGGCATTATAGTAGGCTCCGCCTGCGAGGCAGGAGAGCTGTTCCGGGCGGTGCTCAGGGGGGAGAGCGAGGAAAAGCTCATGTCCATAGCGGACATGTACGACTATCTCGAGATACAGCCCATAGGCAACAACGCCTTCCTTATGCGAAACGGCACAGTGGACACGGAGGAAGGGCTTCGCGATCTCAACCGCAGGATAGTAGCCCTGGGCGACAAGATGGGCAAGCCTGTGGTGGCCACGGGGGACGTACACTTTCTTGAGCCGGACGACGCGCTCTTCCGCAGCATAATAATGCACGCAAGAGGCTTTGACGACGCGGAGCAGCAGGCCCCCCTATACTTCAAGACCACGGATGAGATGCTGGAGGAATTCTCCTATCTGGGCGAGGAAAAGGCGAGGGAGGTAGTAATAACCAACCCCAACATGATAGCCGACAGCTGCGAGAGGATGAAGGCGTTCCTGTCAGAAAAAGGCACCTATGCCCCCACGTTCCCCGGCGCAAACGACGAGCTGAGGAATATGGCGCTGAAGAAGGCTCACGAGATATATGGGGACGAATTGCCGGAGGTGGTGCAGAAGCGCCTTGATAAGGAACTGAATTCCATCATAGGCAACGGCTACTCCTCGCTGTACCTTATGGCACAGCGCCTTGTACACAAGTCAAACAGCGACGGGTATCTCGTCGGTTCCCGAGGCTCAGTAGGCTCTTCCTTCGTGGCCAACATGGCGGGCATAACCGAGGTAAACGCATTGCAGCCCCACTATGTCTGCCCCAACTGCCGGCACAGCGACTTCGACATAGACCGTACCAAGTATGCCTGCGGCGTGGACATGCCGGATAAGGACTGCCCCGTCTGCGGCGCAAAATACAAAAAGCTCGGCTACGAGATACCCTTCGAGGTGTTTCTGGGCTTCAAGGGCGACAAGACCCCGGATATAGACCTTAACTTCTCAGGGGATTATCAGCCTGTAGCGCATAAGTACGTTGAGGTGATGTTCGGGGAGGGCCACGCCTTCCGCGCCGGAACCATATCCGGCGTAAAGGACAAGATAGCCTACGGCTACGTCCGTTCCTACTGCGATGCCAACGGCATAAACGCCAGCAAGGACGAGATGGACCGCATGGTGCAGGGCTGCACAGGAGTTAAGAAGACTACCGGCCAGCATCCCGGCGGCATAGTCATAGTGCCAAAGGAAAACGATATAATGGAGTTTACCCCGGTGCAGTACCCGGCGGACCGCAGCGAGGGCGATACCATAACCACCCACTTCGACTTTCACGCCATGGACGACAGGCTGGTAAAGCTGGATATACTGGGCCACGATGATCCGACGGTGCTTAGAATGCTGAAGGATATTACCGGCTTGGACCCCCAGACAATACCCCTTGACGACCCTGAAACCATGAAGATATTCCGCACCAGCGAGCCTCTGGGCGTGACGCTGGACGAGCTGGACTGCGACGTGGGCAGCATAGCAATACCCGAGTTCGGCACCACCTTCGTGCGGCAGATGCTCAAGGATACGCGCCCGACTACAATGGAGGAATTGCTCAGGATCTCCGGACTTTCCCACGGTACCGACGTATGGCTGGGCAACGCTCAGGAGCTGGTATTGAGCGGCACCGCGACGCTGTCGCAGGTAATATGCACCCGAGACGACATAATGAACTACCTTATACTCAGAGGCGGCGACCCGTCCATGTCCTTCAAAACCATGGAGAGCGTCCGCAAGGGCAGAGGCCTTACCCCTGAGATGGAGGAGCATATGCGCTCCATAGATACGCCTCAGTGGTTCATAGACTCCTGCAAAAAGATAAAGTACATGTTCCCCCGCGCCCACGCAGCGGCCTACGTCATGATGGCCTTCCGAGTGGCCTACTACAAGGTGCATATGCCCCTCGCCTTCTATTCCGTTTACTATACCGTCCGAGCGGACGCCTTTGACATAGCCCAGGCGGAGGGCGGCGCCCAGAAGGTGCTTGCCAACATAAACGCCATAAAGAAAAAAGGCAACGATGCGGATAAAAAGGAAGAAGACCTGCTGACAATACTGGAGGTGGTCTTTGAAATGAACAAGCGCGGCATAGAGCTGCTGCCTGTGGACCTGTATAAATCCAAGGCCAGCCAGTTCATAATAGAAGACGGCAAGATACGGCCGCCCTTCTCATCGGTGGCGGGCGTGGGAGCCAACGCCGCCATAGGCATAGCCGAAGGCGCAAAGGGCGGCGAGTATACCTCCATAGAAAATTTTCAGGCCCGCACCGGCGCCAACTCCGCAGTGATAAAGGCGCTTGCGGAAGCCGGCTGCCTGAACGGGCTGCCCGAGACGGATCAGCTCTGCCTGTTTTAAAGAAGCCGGTATGTGCGGCGCTTTGATGCGAAATAATATGCTTGCATTATAGTGCCGCATATGGTACAATTTTGCTGTTGGTATATGGCAAGTTTGCTGTATTTTAGTTTTCAAGTAAGAGTGGGCGCGTCCTGCTCTTTTGTTTTGAATAGCGGAGGAATAGCATGAAGACCACCCAAACAGTGGAAGCTCTTCTCCGGCCGGTAGTTACAGGCATGGGCTACGAGCTGGATGAGGTAGAGTTTCAGAAGGAGCAGGGTAATTGGGTGCTCACCCTGTACATAGAGCATCAGGACGGAAGAAGCGCCACCATAGATGACTGCGAGGCGGTGAGCCGGGCCGTAGACCCCATATTGGACGAAGCAGACCCAATAGAGCAGGCATACTACCTCAGTGTGTCCTCAATAGGCATCGACAGGCCGCTCAAAAAGGATAGGGACTATCAGCGCAGCCTCGGCAGCCCCATTACGGTAAAGCTCTACGCCCCGCTCAAGGGCAAAAAGGAGTATACGGGCGAGCTTTTGTCATATACGCCCGATTCCTTCACCATAAGCGTAAAGGGCGAGGAGATGACCTTCCAGAAAAAGGACGCTTCAAAGGTGCAGCCCTATATAGACTTCAAGGCTCTGGAAAAGGACCTTGACGAATTAGAAGCAGATTTTGAAAATATAGAGACAGAAGAGGAGAATTGACAATGAACGCCGAATTCATAGAGGCACTGAATGCCATAGAGAAAGAGCGCGGGATAAGCAAGGATATACTGATAGACGCATTTGAATCCGCATTGATAGCGGCATACAAGCGCAACTACGGCGCAGTGGGAAACGTCCGCGCCACAGTGGATAGGGATACGGGCGAGGTGCAGATATTCGCCTCCAAGACCGTCACCGAAACGGTGGAGAACCCCTATGCGGAGATATCCCTTGCCGAGGCGAAGAAGATCAATTCCCTCTATGAAGTGGGCGACGTTCTGGAGGAGGAGGTAGACCCCCGCAAGTTCGGCCGCATAGCGGCCCAGACCGCCAAGCAGGTGGTTGTGCAGCGCATTCGCGAGGCCGAGCGCGGCGTCATATTTGACGAATTCGTAGAGAAGGAAAACGAGGTGCTTACCGCCATAGTCCAGCGGGTAGAGAAGAACGGCATCTATGTAGAGCTGGGCAAGACAGACGGCTTCCTTGCCGCCTCCGAGACCATAGCGGGGGAGACTTATAACACCAGCGACAGGCTGAAGGTTTACGTCCTTGAGGTGCGCAAGACCAACAAGGGCCCGCAGGTAATAGTTTCCCGTACCCACCCCGGCCTTGTTAAGAGGCTTTTCGAGCTGGAGGTTCCCGAGATACAGACCGGCATAGTCCAGATAAAGTCCATAGCGCGGGAGGCGGGCTTCCGCACCAAGGTGGCCGTTTATTCTTCCGACCCTCAGGTGGACGCCGTGGGCGCCTGCGTGGGCCAGAAGGGGATAAGGGTAGAGCGCATAGTAAACGAGCTGCATAACGAAAAGATAGATATAATAGAGTGGGATCCCGATCCGGCAGTATATATTGCCAAGTCCCTTAGTCCTGCCCGCGTTATGATGGTATACATCAACGAGGCGGAAAAGGCCGCGAAGGTGATAGTGCCAGACAATCAGCTTTCCCTTGCTATCGGCAAGGAAGGCCAGAACGTCCGCCTTGCCGCCAAGCTCACAGGCTGGAAGATAGACATAAAGAGCCAGAGCCAGGCCGAGGAGGACATGGATATAGCGGACGCCGACAGCGAGGCGGACGGCGGCTTCGAGGAATAGTTTTGGAGGATCAGCAATGCCTGCTAAGAAGGTGCCTATGAGAATGTGCGTGGGCTGCCGCGAGATGAAGCCAAAGAAGGAGCTGCTGCGCATAGTTCGCTCTCCCGAGGGCGAAATAAGCGTGGACCGCACCGGCAAGGTCTCCGGCCGCGGCGCGTACATATGCGCCAACGCAGAGTGTCTGAACAGGGCCCGCAAAATAAAAGCGCTGGAAAGGGCGCTGGAGCACGGAATAGAGGACGAGGTTTTTTCAAGGCTCGCTTCGGAGATAACCGGCGATGCAGAATGACCGTCTGCGTACAGCTCTGGGCTTTGCGGCCAAGGCCGGGAAGTGCATATCAGGCGACTTTGGCGCGGAAAGGGCCGTGAAGGACAAAAAAGCCCTCATAATAGCCCTTGACAGCGGCGTGTCCGCCGCAACGCGGGAGCGCTACGAGGGAATGTGCCAAAGAGCCGGCATACCCTGCGTGTATCTCGAAGACCTTGGCAGGGCGATAGGAAAGGATAACCGCATGATAGCCGCGGTGACAGAGGCGGGCTTTGCCCGTATGATAGAAGAGACGTATAAGACTTCACAGCAAAAGTAACATACCGGGGGGTAATATCTATGGCAAACAAGACAATGGATTCCGCACGGGAATTTGAAACCCAGGCAAAGGAGCTTCTGGAACGAGTAAAGCGAATGCAGAACGATCTGGGGGCGGCCCTTCAGTCCGTAAAGCGGGCGGAAAGCGAGCTTATAGATAAAGAAAAGCGCGCCGAAAAGGAACGCATGGAAAAAGAAAGGGCAGAGAGACTCCGAGAGGTCCTCACCAGCGAGGGCGACCTTGCCTTCCACGTAGGCGACGACAGGGCGGAGGAGCAGCCAGCCCCGGCAGAGAGCAAGAGCGAAGTAAATGAGAAGCCGAAGCCGGAGCCGGTGAAGGAGCAGAAGGCGGAGGAAAGCGTACAGGCAAAGGCGGAGGAACCTGCAATGGCGGATAGGAAGCCTGAAGAAAAGCCCGAGACAAAGGCGAAACCCGCACCGGCAAATAAGCCTGTACAGCAGCAGCGCCCGGCCTATGAGCGCAGGGAACCTCAGCGCAGAGAGGACGGCAGGCAGCAGAAGCCACGCACTGACAGGCCGCAGCGGCCCGCAGACCGCCCGGAGCGCACAGACAGACCTCAGCAGCGCCCCGTACAGGGAGGCTACCAGCCTAAGCCGGCGGCCCGCACCATGGAATCCGCTGCGCCTTCCGTAAGGGATCAGGGCAAGGGCCGGAGCCAGAAACCCCAGACCAGAGATGAGGAGCGCAAGGCGCCAAAGAATAAGAAAACCATTATGAAGGAAAACACCAGAGCAGCAGGCAGCTGGGACGACGACGCCCCAATGAGCCGCAAGCAGAAGCGCAAGCAGCAGGCGTTACATAAGCCGGAGCCGGTAAAGATCGACAAGGCCGTGCTGACTACCGAGACCATAACCGTAAAGGATCTTTCCGAAAAAATAGGCAAGCCTGTGGCCGAGATCATCAAAAAGCTGTTTATACTCGGCATAATGGCTACCATCAATCAGGAGATAGACTACGACACCTGCTCGCTCATCGCCGCCGATTACGGCATAGAGCTGGAGCTCAACATAGCCAAGACCGCCGAGGACGTGCTCAACGAGAGCGTTGAAGAGGCGGATTCCGAGGAGAACCTCGTACCACGCCCGCCGGTAGTTACCATAATGGGCCACGTGGACCACGGCAAGACCTCGCTGCTTGACGCCTTCCGTGAAAGCAGCATAACCGCAGGCGAGGCAGGCGGCATAACGCAGCATATAGGCGCGTATACCGTATCCTGCAAGGGGCGCACCATAACCTTCATAGATACCCCGGGCCATGAGGCGTTCACCTCCATGCGCGCCCGCGGAGCCCAGGTTACGGATATAGTAATACTGGTTGTGGCGGCGGACGACGGCATTATGCCGCAGACCATCGAGGCCATAAACCACGCCAAGGCGGCGAACGTTCCTATAATCGTCGCTATCAACAAGATAGATAAGGACACCGCCAACCCGGATCGGGTAATACAGCAGCTCACCGAGTACGGCCTCGTAGCCGAAGAATGGGGCGGCGATACCATATGCGTGCCCGTTTCCGCGAAGAAGCGCATCAATTTGGATACGCTGCTCGAGATGGTACTGCTTCAGGCGGACGTTCTGGAGCTTAAGGCAAATCCCGACAGGGCGGCCCGTGGCACCATAATAGAAGCAGAACTGGACAAGGGCCGCGGCCCTGTGGCTACCGTACTGGTACAGAACGGCACCCTCAAGATAGGCGATCCCATAGTCGCGGGCACAGCCTTCGGCCGCGTACGCGCAATGATGGACGATAAGGGCCGCAGGGTGACCTCAGCCGGGCCAAGCCAGCCTGTAGAGGTACTGGGCTTTGGCGAGGTGCCTTCCGCAGGCGATGTAATGAACGTTGCGGAGGTAGATAAGCTGTCCCGGCAGGTAGCAGAGGAGCGCCGCGATAAGCTCAAGGCGGAGCAGATACGCAATATGTCCAAGGTATCCCTGGACGATCTGTTCAGCCAGATAGAGGCGGGCAACGTCAAGGACCTGAACATCATAGTAAAGGCAGACGTGCAGGGCACGGTAGAGGCCATAAAGCAGGCATTGGAGAAGCTCTCCAACGACGAGGTAAGGGTGCGCTGCATACACGGCGGCGTAGGCGCCATAACCGGCTCGGATATAGTGTTCGCCTCCGCCTCCAATGCGCTGGTAATAGGCTTTAACGTGCGCCCGGACGCCACGGCTCGCGAGGCCGCAGAACGCGAAAAGGTGGATGTGCGTACATACAGCGTCATCTACAACGTAATTGAGGATGTCGAGAACGCCATGAAGGGTCTGTTCGCACCTGTATACAAGGAGGTCGCTCTGGGTACTGCGGAGGTACGCAATACATTCAAGGTATCAGGCGTCGGCACTATTGCGGGCGCATACGTCAAGGATGGCAAGATCACCCGCTCCGCTCAGGTGCGCGTAGTCCGCGGCGGCATAGTGCTTCACGACGGCAAGATAGCCTCCCTCAAACGCTTTAAGGACGACGTAAAGGAAGTGGCGTCGGGCTATGAATGCGGTATCGGAATAGAAAACTACAACGATATCCGCGAGGGCGACATGATAGAAGCCTACACCATGGAGCAGATAGAAAGATAATCAGGAGAGGCAGAAAAGATGTCCATTCGTTATGAAAGAATGAATGAGGAGATAAAGAAGACCATCAGCGAGATCATAAAGGACATGAAGGATCCTCGAGTCTCCGATATGACCACCATAATGTCGGTGGACGTGACCAACGACCTGAAGCAGGCCAAGGTGCTGGTAAGCGTTTACGACAAGGACGACGAGGTACGCAGGGGCACGGTGGAGGCGCTCAACCACGGCAGCGGCTTTATAACCCGCGAGCTGGGCAAGCGCATGCAGCTGCGCGCCCTGCCAAAGCTGAACTTCAAGCTGGACAACTCCATTGAGTACAGCGTGCATATTTCAGAGATTATCGACAGCCTGCACAAAAACGAAAAGTAGCTTGCTCTGGGCGGTGATGTGAAGCGTCATCGCCCGATTTTTTAGGAGGGAAGGCTTATGAAGGGCAGCATGGAGGAGATACTCCGCTTTGTAGAACAAAACGACGCTTTCAGCATAATATCCCACGTAGCGCCGGATGGGGATACCATCGGTTCGGGAACGGCACTGTCAAGGATACTGCGCAGGCTGGGCAAGCGTACGGAAAACGTATGCTGCGACCAAGTACCCGACGCGTATAAGTTCATACCGGGTGCTGAAGAGATACTGCTGCCGGAGGATGCCCGGGGCTTCGATGCGGTAATAGCGGTAGACTGCGCAGATAAGGGCAGGCTGGGCAGTGCCGAGGGTATATTCGACAGGGCGGGCGTGACGGCCAATATAGACCATCACGGCACCAACGCCACGTATGCCGATAATAATATGATTGAGGAGACTGCCGCCTGCGCAGAGCTTATATACAGGCTTGGCAGGGCGCTGGGGGCGGAGATAGACGCGGAGACGGCTAATTGCCTCTTTGCCGCCCTCGTGACGGATACCGGCTCCTTTGCCTATTCCAACGTAACGAAGGACACTATGGCCATAGCCGGCGAGCTTATTGCGTCAGGCGCTGATAATTCTCTCATAAACAGGCTGGTATATCACAACGAGCCGGCAGGCAAGGTGAAGATGCACGCTTACGCGCTGGAGAGGCTGCATTTATATTCCGAAGGGCGCATAGCCACAGCAATGCTTACGGAAAGTGAGATGGATCCCTTCGGCCCCGAGGCCTACACCGAGGGAATAGTCGAAAAGCTGCGGGATATAGATACGGTAGAGATAGCGGCGTTTTTGAGGCAGAAGGGAAAGGACGTAAAGGTAAGCCTTAGAGCTAAGAAATACGCCGACGTCGCCCGCATAGCAGCTTCAAGAAAAGGGGGCGGCCATCCCAGGGCAGCCGGGTACACCGAATATGACATCACTGTGGCTGAGGCCGAAAAGATAGCGGTGCAGCTTGCCGAAAAGGAGCTTGAAGAATGCTGGAAGGAGTAGTAAACGTATTAAAACCGCCGGGAATGAGCTCCAGTGACGTGGTGACGGACATCCGGCATATATTCAACATGAAGCGGGTAGGCCATACGGGCACACTGGATCCCGGTGCGGCTGGCGTGCTGCCCATATGCATAGGCCGGGCTACCAGACTCTTCGATTATCTCGTGGACAAGGAAAAGGAGTACATAGGCGAGATAACCTTCGGTATAGCTACGGATACCCAGGACTCCTACGGCGCGCCGGAAGGACGCTCCGATGCTGTAGTTACCGGGGAGATGCTCATGGAGGCGCTGCCTAAGTTCACAGGCCCTCAAAAGCAGACCGCGCCTCTGTATTCGGCCCTTTCGGTGGACGGAAAGAAGATGTACAAGCTTGCCCGGCAGGGCGTTGAGGTGGAGCGCAAGGTTAGGGATATAAACGTGCCGGAGCTTTCGTTCATATCACAGACCGGCTGCAACAGATATCTCGTAAAGATCGTCTGCTCCAAGGGTACATATGTGCGCACGCTCTGCCACGACATAGGCGGGAGCATGGGGGTTCCTGCCCACATGTCCTTCCTGCTGCGCACACGCTCCGGGGCGTTTGAGCTGGACGGCAGCTTTACAATAGACGAGCTGAAGGAGCTTAAAGAAAAGGGCGAGCTTTATAAGGCGGTCATACCCATGGAGCAGGCGCTTATGCATATAGGCGAAGCCCGAATGACCCTGAACAAAAAAGGCGAACGGTTCCTGACTCATGGCGCGGAGGTGGTCTGTCCCGGCATAGAAGAACTGCCAAAGGATACCCCTCTCAGGGCATACTGCAACGGCAAATTTTTAGGCATAGCCAAATCAAACGGCGAGGCGGTGCATATATGCACCTTCCTCGGTCAGGAAGAAGAATGAATAAAACAGCCATAGCTTTCGGCACCTTTGACGGGGTGCACAGGGGGCATCAGGAGATAATAAACGCCATGCTCTCGGCGGCGAAAAGGGGAGGGCTCGACCCGCTTATATACACCTTTTCCAACCATCCGGCGGGGCTTTTCGGCAAGTCCTTTTCCATGATAATGACGGACGGGGAACGGCTGGCCGCCCTGAAAGGCTTCGCCCCTGTTGCGGCGGAAAGGCTGGACAGGCAGTTCGCGGCGACGGAGCCGGAGGACTTCGTTCGGCACATGGCGGAAAAATACCGCATGGGCGCAGCCGTCGCGGGCTTCAACTATACCTTCGGCAGCAGGGGGGCGGGGAACATGGATACGCTCCGCCGCCTTGGGGGAAAATACGGCTTTGAGGTATACGAGATACCCGCGCTGATGCACGGCGGGGAGCCGGTATCCAGCACCCGGATACGGGCCTGCATAGAGCGCGGCGACATAGCCGGCGCCAACGCCATGCTGGGCCATGAGCTTGAGCTTAGCTGCAAGAAAACGTCGCAAAACGGACACGCCGTGCTTAAAGTGGCTGATGGGCTCGTGCTGCCAGCCCCCGGGAGGTACATTACGGAGGCGGAGGGAAGGCGGCTCGTATGCGGCGTTTTGCCCGGTGGTTCCATCGAGCCGGAGGAGCCCTTTGGGGAGCCTAAAAAGCTGCGGTTTATAGGCAGGATAGGCTGAAAAAGCTATTTACAACGCATTGACGCTGTGGTAAAATAAAAAGACCTTGAACCGGGGGCTGTGTTTTCCGCATCTCCAAGCGCAATACTCGGTTTCCGGCGATTTATAAAAAATATGGAGGAAATTAAAATGAACAAAGCTGAAATCATCGCCAAGTACGCGATCCACGAGGGCGACACCGGTTCCCCCGAGGTACAGATCGCTCTGCTGACTGAGCGCATCAACCACCTGAACGAGCACCTCAAGGAGAACAAGAACGACCACCATTCCCGCCGTGGCCTGCTCAAGATGGTCGGCCGCCGCCGCGGCCTTCAGAACTACCTTAAAAAGACCGATATCGAGCGCTACCGCAAGATATGCGCCGAGCTTGGCCTGCGCAAGTAATTGAGTGAGCATAAGAGCAGCCTTTAAGGCTGCTCTTTTCTTATTCGGCACAGCATCTTGCGCCGCATTGCGGGGAACGGCACGATTCGCCGAATTATTTATATTTTATTCACAGATTAGCTTTGGTATATTCATACGCAAAGGGGTATAATATCCTTAGAAAAGAAGCTGGCAAAGCAAAAAGCGAGGGAGGGCTTTTTATGAAGAAAAGATTATTTGCCATTATGTTGGCTCTGGCCATGCTGCTGGCCGCAGTGCCTGCGCTGGCGGAGGAAGGAGACGGTGGAAAAGATCAGACGTTTGAGAATAATGAGAATCGAAGTAATAATTCTGGGCAGGATACAACAATAGATAGTATGGATTCTTCCCCAGATATATCAGAAAACGGTTCGGGAGAAACAAAGACAGTCTCAGATGATATTGTAAAAGGAATAGAGGGAAATGGTGAACATCAGCACAGTTATGTCTATTCGAGAATTACTGGTGAAGGCGATGAAAAACACATAAAACATAATGTTAAATGTTCACACGAAGGATGCACGTATAATGCCATTGAACCGCACGATTGGATTAAAAATGTGGATTATAAACCGGCAACGTGCAATGCTGATGGGCTTCAAGAGTGGACTTGCAGCAAGGAAGGTTGTAAGTGGGTTACTTATGTAGTAAATAAGAATCGACCCGGCCATCAGTGGGATGTCGGTGTGGTTACCAAGGCTGCAACCTGCAAAGAAGAAGGGGAAATGAAATTCACCTGTACTGTATGCCAAACGGAAAAAACTGAAAAAATACCTAAAACTAACAACCATCAGTGGAGTGATTGGCTTGTTGAAACATCGGCAACTTGTACAGCCGTTGGCTCGGAAAAACGCACTTGCTCAATATGTGATGCAACAGAAACAAGACCAATTCCTGCACTCGGTCATTCTGTCCCTGCTGATGGCGAGTATACCGTAAAGCCTACTTGCACAACGCCAGGAAAGGCAACATACAAATGCTTAAAATGTGGCGTCGAACTTAAGGATATAGAAATCCCCGCCCTCGGTCACAGCTATGGCGCTCCCGTTTGGAGCTGGCGCGGATTTACCTCCGCAAGTGCAACATTTACCTGCACCCGCAACTGCGGAAATAGCGTAACCCAAGCGGCAAGCATAGTAAGAAAAAGTATAAATAACTGCGGCTACTATACATATACCGCGACCGTGCAGTTCAACGGCAAGACTTATACCGACACGAGGACGGATTACAGCTGCCGTCCCGACTGGTACTATGACCCCTGCTACTACAACAACCCCTGCGGTCACTGGGGCTGCGGCAACGTATGCACGCGTTACAGCAACTGCGTACCCTGCCGGGATTACAGGACTACCTTCCGCGTAGGCGGGTACAATTGTCTGGCTACACCTAAGACAGGCGATGTGTCCGTAATAGGCATGGCGCTGATATCCCTCGCGGGCGCCGGCGCTGCCATAATGGGTAAGAAGCGCAAATAAAAACAGGCGACTTTAAAGGCCCGTCCTAAAAGGATGGGCCTTTTTCCTGTTGCCATATGCCGGCAAATAATGTATAATAAATTGGTTTATAATAAGAGAGTATGAAAAGGAGCATGAACATGCAAGGCAAGACATTCACAATGGAGCTCGCCGGAAAGACCCTTACCATCGAAACCGGTAAGTACTGCGAGCAGGCAGGCGGGAGCGCATTCGTCCGCATGGGCGACGCCGTGGTAATGGTAAACGCGACGGTGGCCAAGCAGCCCCGGGACGGCGTAGATTTCCTTCCCCTGTCCATCGAATTCGAAGAAAAGATGTACTCCGTGGGCAAGATACCCGGCGGTTACATAAAGCGCGAGGGCCGTCCCTCTGAAAAGGCCATACTGTGCAGCCGCCTTATCGACCGTCCCCTCCGTCCCCTGTTTCCCAAGGGCTTTTACAACGACATTCAGGTAATAGCTACCGTACTGTCAATGGATCCCGACGTCCAGCCCGAGATACTGGGCATGATAGGCTCTTCCGCGGCTCTGGCCATGAGCGAAGCCCCCTTTGCAGGCCCTACCGGCGCTGTGGCGGTCGGCATGGTAGACGGCAAGTATATCATCAATCCCACCCTGGAGGAGAGGCATAAGAGCAAGCTGAACCTTACAGTTGCAGGTACCAAGGACGCTGTCATGATGGTGGAGGCCGGCGCAAATGAGCTTTCCGAAAAGGAAATGCTTGACGCCATACTGACGGCTCACGAGGAAGTAAAGAAGATAGTGGCCTTTATCGAGGGCATAGCGGCCGAGTGCGGCAAGCCCAAGATGGAAGTCAACATATATCATCCCGACGAAGCCTTCACTGAGCTGGTACGCGAGTACGCAAGAGACAAGGTGGAGTGGCAGCTTGACACCTTTGAGCGCAAGGTACGCGAGGAGCGCAGCGAGCAGGTAAAGCAGGAGGTCATCGAGCACTTCGCAGAGGAATATCCCGATTCCGCCGGCGATATAGACATGATACTCTACAACCTTACTAAGGAAATCGTAAGGGATAAGATAATCAACCGCAAGATCCGCCCCGACGGACGCGCACAGGACGAGATCCGCCCCATCTGGAGCGAGGTGGGCATACTGCCCCGCGTACACGGCAGCGGCGTATTCACCCGGGGTCAGACTCAGGTAATGACCATAGCCACCCTTGCGCCCCTTTCCGAGGGACAGGAGCTGGACGGCATTGATGACGTCACCTTCAAGCGTTACATGCATCAGTACAACATGCCTCCCTACAGCGTGGGCGAAGTACGCCGTGTCGGCAGCCCCGGCAGGCGTGAGATAGGCCACGGCGCACTGGCTGAGCGCGCTTTGGTACCCATGCTCCCCTCCGAGGAGGAATTCCCCTATGCCATGCGCCTGGTCTCCGAGGTAATAAGCTCCAACGGTTCCACCTCACAGGCCTCAATCTGCGCCAGCACTCTTGCGCTTATGGACGCTGGCGTCCCCATAAAGAAGCCCGTGGCAGGCGTTGCGATGGGTCTCATCAAGGACGATTCCACCGGCAATATCGCCGTATTGACCGACATACAGGGCCTTGAGGACTTCCTTGGCGATATGGACTTTAAGGTAGCCGGCACCCGCGAGGGCATCACCGCCATTCAGATGGATATAAAAATCAAGGGCATAGATGAGCAGATACTTACCCGCGCCCTTGAGCAGGCACGCAGGGGCCGTCTGTTCATACTGGACAAGATGGCAGAGACCATCAAGGAGCCCAGGGCAGACCTGTCCCCCTATGCTCCTCGCATCATGCAGTTCAGCATACACCCCGATAAGATACGCGAGGTAATCGGATCCGGCGGAAAGACCATAAACGGCATAATCGCAGCGACCGGCGTAAAGATCGACCTTGAGGACGACGGCCGGGTATTCATCGCCTCCCCCGATGCTGAAGCCGCAGCTGCCGCCAAGCGCATGATAGACGATATCTGCCGCGATATAGAGGTCGGCGGCGTGTTCCTCGGCAAGGTAGTGAACATACTGCCCATAGGCGCACAGGTAGAACTCAAGCCTGGTAAGAAGGGTCTGGTGCACATCAGCCGCCTGGCAAATCACAGGGTAGAGAAGGTTGAGGACGAGGTTCAGATAGGAGACGAGATACTGGTACGAGTCATAGCGATCAAGCCCGATGGCAAGATCGACCTTACCCGCAAGGAGCTCCTGCCCGACGCGAAGAAATAATAAAACAGCTTGTGTGTGCGGGCGGATATTATTCCGCCCGCATGTTGATTTTTAAGGCGTATGTTCTTAAACTGCCTGTACCCTCATAGATTGTCTACATGGGGGGTACGGGGCATATGCGCAGAAAACTCAGCTTTTTAAGCGGATTGTTGACAAATATTTTCCTTGCGGCGTTGATAATAGCGATGTATCATGCTACACAGCCAGGCGGCGTGCTGCCCGCCTTTGCGCCGCAGTACCGGGGCAGCGGCGAAAGGGCTGCATTGCAGTTCGCGGTGAGCTGGAATGCGGCAGCCATACCGGATATATTGGATATACTAAAAGATAAAAGCGTCAGGGCTACGTTTGCCGTAAGCGGAGAATGGGCTGAAAACAATCCCGCGCTGCTTATGCGCATGGCCGCAGAAGGTCACGAGATAGCCTCCATGGGGTATTATCCCGACATGGATGGCAGAATAGGCTGGACCGTAAAGGACGTGCGGCGGGCCAACGAGGCGGTAAAGAAGATATGCGGCGCAGAGCCTGCGATATACTACGAAGGCTCGCGCAATACCGTAACATCTACGCTGGCAGCAAAAAAACTGAAATTAACAGCGGTATCCTCGACGATAGACCTGCTGACGGCCAAGGGCACTGCCGCGGACATACTTTCCCGCCTGCCTGAAAAGCCTATTGAGGGAAGCATAATATTGCTTCGGCCTACGGCGGCCTGTAAGGAGGCGCTGGGCGGCATAATAAATGCGATAGAAGAGAAAGGAATTGGGCTTACATGCACAGGCGATGTGCTGGGCCTATCGGAATAGGGCAAAAGGTGATAGTAAGAGAAACGCTTCCAAACGGTGTAAAGCTCATAGCTCAGGAGATGACCGGATTCCGCTCGGTATCCATGGCGGTATGGATACAGGCCGGTTCGGTGTATGAAATAGGCGCCGAATCCGGCATATCCCACTTTATAGAGCACATGGTGTTCAAGGGGACAGAAAGCCGCAGCGCATCTGACATAGCGGCGGAGATGGACGCGGTGGGCGGCAGCATAAACGCGTACACCGCCAAGGAATGCACCTGCTTTTATGCTAAGGTGCTGGGTGAAAATATCGACCTTGCGGCGGACATGCTAAGCGACATAGCCTGCCGCCCAAGCCTTGATCCTGCGGATATCGAAAGGGAAAAGGGCGTCGTGTGCGAGGAGATACTCATGCTGGAGGATGACCCGGAGGATCTTGCCCACGAGACGCTCAGCGCCGTCATATACGGGGACAGCCCTCTTGCAAGGCCAATACTGGGCACACAGGACACAGTACGGGCATTTACGAGAGACGATATACTTTCATATATGGACAAGCGGTACATACCACAGAACATGGTGGTGTCCTGTGCGGGCAACTTTAAGATGGAGGAGCTGCGAGCCGCGGTGAATAAGCGCTTTGACAGGCGGGGCGGGGGCGACAGCTACGTACCCCCAAAGAACCAGCTCATAAAGGAAAAACGCTTCAGGGCGGTGGAAAAGGACATAGAGCAGGTGCATATATGCCTGGGCTTCCCTGGGTTCCCAGGGGATACCGAGGAGCAGTTTGCGCTGCTGGTGCTCAATAACGCCCTTGGGGGAAGCATGAGCTCCAGGCTGTTCCAGAAGATACGCGAGGAGCACGGAATGGCATACTCCGTGTACTCATACCCCACGAGCTATTCCGATACCGGCTACTTCACCCTCTATGCCGGCACCGGGGAAAAGCAGGCCGCCAAGGTGGTGGAGCTTATGCTCAGGGAGATAGATTCCGTCAAGAAGGACGGCATAACCAAAGAAGAATTCGCCCGCAGCAAGCAGCAGCTGAAAGGCAATTATCTCTTAGGCCTTGAGAGCACTGCTTCCCGCAGCAGCTCTTTGGGACGCGGCGAGCTGAGAGGAAGGATATACACCGATGAGGAGCTTATTCGCCGTATTGAGGGCGTTACCATGGAAAGCGTGGAGGCCGTCATTCCTAAGGTGCTGGATACGGAGAGGATGGCAGGGGCATTCGTTGGCAGGGTAAACAAGAGGGAAACCGAAGTAAAGAGGATATTCGAGACGGCGTAAGCCGTATATAAAAGGAGCGCAGATGGCGAGGAGAAGAAAAGTAAGGTTCAGCGGAAGGTTTTACCTTACCATGCTGGTGCTGCTGGGCATAGTGGTGGCTCTGGTGCTGATAATACCCAGCGGCGGGGGCGGTACGCTCAGAAACGCCACTATGGAGGCAAAGCTGATGCCGGAGACCGTAATAATACGCAATGAGAGCACCGTAGCGGTGGACAAGTTCGATATGGTGGATCACCTTGTGGACGAGGGCGCCAGCGTAAATGCCGAGGTTCCTGTGGCGACTGTGTACAAATGGGGATACAGCAGCGAGCTTGCCCAGTCCCTCGTTACAATACAGCAGAAGATATACGAAAAGCAGCTTTCAATATTGGACGGAATAGAGTCCACCGAGCTTACCTCGGTAAACGGTCAGATAGCCGAGCTTAAAAGCAAGATAGCCTCCAACGTCTCAGAGGGCGGCGATGATGATCTACTTGAGCTTGAGCGCAGCATGAAGGAGCTGCTGAACCAGCGTACCGTATACCTGAAAAATTCCGTACAGGCGGATGTTGAGCTGAATTCCCTCTATTCCGAGGAAACGGCGAAGCTGGCCCAGATAGCCGAGTACACCAGCACTGTGAACGCCAAGATGACCGGTCTCGTGAGCTTTTATTTCGATGGCTATGAGCTGGTGCTCAACGGGGAAAAGCTGGACGTGGTAAGCGCAGACGTCATAAAGAAGATAATCAACGGCGAAAGCGGCGTCAACGCCGCCACAAGCGAAAGCCTTCTGTTCAGGCTGGTGGATCCAAACAAATGGTACGCCGCCTTCATAACCTCACCCTCAGAGGGGGCGAGCCTTATGGGTGGGCAGACATATACCGTGACCTTCGAGGGCATGAATGACGTAACATACACGGCTACCGCCCTGGAGCCTGTGGTGTGTGACGGCGGCATAGTCAATATGCTGGAGTTTACCGAAAACATAGGCGAGCTGCTCAGCATTCGCGTGATCAAAGCTACGGTGACGGCCCAACTTGCCGGCCTTGAGATGAATGCCGCTGCGGTAAAATCCAAAAACGGCGAGAGCTACATAACCACAAGCACCGGCGACGTGCCTGTGACGGTGATAGCCCTAAACGGCGACAAGGCGCTGATAACGGGCGATGGCCTCGTAGAAGGCATGAGGTATAAAAAGTAGCGGTATAAGCGGCAAAGACCGAAAGGACGGTGGCGTATTTTGAGCATAAGGGACAATTACCTGACGGTGATGGAAAACATCGCGGCAGCCTGCGCTCAGTGTGGGCGAGGCGAAGGCGAAGTGAAACTCATAACCGTTACAAAATTTGTAGATACGGGGCGCATAGCCGAGGCGGTTGCCGCGGGCGCGCGCCATGTGGGCGAAAACAGGGCGCAGGAGTTCAGGGACAAGCTGGATTTTTTCAAAGAAAACGGCCTTGACGCGCATTTGATTGGACAATTGCAGACCAATAAGGTAAAATATGTAATAGGCAATGCAAGCCTTATACAGTCCGTGGACAGGCTGGAGCTTGCCAAAGAGATAAGCCGCCTTGCCGTAAAGGCGGGAATAACCCAGGATGTGCTTGCCGAGGTGAACATCGGCGGCGAGGCTCAGAAGGGCGGAATAGCTCCGGACGAGCTGAAGGACTTAATTTCGATAATTTCCGAGCTGCCCGGCATAAGGGTGAAGGGACTCATGTGCGTGCCCCCTGCTGTGGGAGAGGAGGAGGCGCGAAGGTACTTTGCCTCTATGAGAAGGCTATTTGAGGATATCGCATCGGCGGGTATTCCCGGCGTGGATATGCGGGAGCTTTCAATGGGCATGAGCGGGGATTATAAATCGGCCATAAAGGAAGGCGCTACCATGGTACGGGTGGGAACGGCCATATTCGGCGCAAGACCGGCGGCTGTGGCAAGGGCGTAGAGACAGAGAGCCCCGAGCCTGACAATTACCACAGTGTTTTTCTCCAAGCGCCAATTAAACAATCTATTTTATTTAATTGAATGGAGGACAACATGGCAGGAATTCTTAACAAACTGATGGACTTTATCGGCATCGAGGATGTGGACGATGAAGGGTACAACGAAGATTACTTCAACGATGAGCAGCAGTCTATGGCTGAGGACAACGTAGTCAGCCTCGGCAACCGCGGCAGGAGAAAGACCGCCGCCAGCAATAACGTGGTAAGCCTTCCCACGGCGGCGCCCATGAAGATGGTGGTGTATCATCCCGTAAGCTATGAGGATACCCAGAACATCATCGACAACCTTAAGAGCCGCAAACCCGTTATCGTCAATATGGAAGAGCTTGAGATCGACTGCGCACAGCGCATACTGGACTTCATGGCGGGCGCTATCTATGCACTCGATGGAACCATCTACAAGATCTCCCGCGGTATATTCGTCGTAGCTCCCACCAACTATGACGTTATTGGCAACGATGACCGTACCGACGTTGACGTGATCTGATAAAGGCTCGCATTTCAGACTGTGCGGGGGTTATCCCCGCACAGGGCTGAAATTGCACAATTCAGAGGTAGCATGAAGAAGAGCGATATAATAGAAAAGCAATTCAACAGAGCCTTTTGGGGCTACGATATAGTCGAGGTGGACCAGTTCCTCGACGAGATAGTTAAAGAGCTGGAGCACATGGAGCAGGAGAACAAGCTCCTTGAACTGCGCAACCAGATGCTTCTCGACCGCATGGCGCGGGACGGAATATCCCTTAGCGAGGAAGATAAAAAGTAACAAAAAAAGCACAACTACGAATAAACGGCCGGCACTGTCCGGCTTTTTGTATGTTAATTTTTAAGCCCCCTGCCAATACTAAAAGGACCATGCAAAACACAGGGAGGCTACAATGCTGCCAAACAGGACATATAACGAATTAAACGAGAGCTGCTTTTCACAGACCGAGCTAAGCGAGGAGGCGAAGCTTCGTGCGGGTCTTTCCGCCAGAAAAAACAGGCGAAGCTCGCTTCAGCTCACCGCCGACAGGAAGGCGCTTATTGCCATATACAAAAAAATGCAGGAAAGGGAGGAGCAATGGGGCGCCCTCGAAGCATTGTTCCGCGATTTTTATATAGTTGAGCGAGTATTGAACGACTGCGATGAAAGGCCCAAGCGCCTGCCGGTGCTGCTGCACGGCAGCCATGCCGGACTGCCGCGGATATACGATATAGCCGCCTGCATGGCCGGCAGACGGGACGGACGTATAGACGAGGCCACGGTATACGCCTTCATGGAGGCGTATCAGAGCGTAACGCCGCTGACGATGGCAGAGGTGGCGGAGCTGCCCAACATGCTCAATGCGGCGCTGGTAAAGCTGCTTACGCTGGAATGCGAAAGAGCCTTAGAGGCGGAGAATTCCATGGAAACAGCAAAAAGCGCGGCTGCCCAGCTGGAGAGGATAAAGGAACGGGCGCGGCGGGAGGCGATTATAGACAGGCTGAGTCTCGGGGAGGATCCGGTGCTGTGCGAATGCCTGTATGGCATGATGAAGGAGCACGACGAAGGGATAGCGGAGCTGATAAACGCAAAGCTGCAGCTGGAGGATAAGAGCATAGACGGGCTTTGCGCCAAGGCGGCGGCGATGCGGCGGCGCAGCACTCAGCGGGCGGATAACGTCATAAGGAGCCTCAGATGCATAGGCGGTATGGAATGGAATAAAGCCTTTGAGGACCTGAGCGTTACCGACAGGGAGCTAAGACGGGATCCGGTATACGGCAAGATGGACGGACGCAGCAGAAGCTACTACCGCGCCTCTGTGGAAAGGCTTTCGATGCGGCTGGGGGCTGCGGAGCAGGTTATAGCCCGGCAGGCAGTGCGCCTTGCCCAGAGCGGAGAAGGAAAAGAGGGTCAGGCGGGTTGGTATCTGTTTATGGAGGGCAGGGAACGGCTTTATAACGTACTCAGGCCAGACCTGCGCTTCAAGAAAAGCAGCGAGGACAAAAAGCTCTGGAAATTCGAGATTTTCAATATAACCCTTGCCCTGCTCCTCGTATGGCTTGGAGCAACGGCGGGCATAGCGCCGCTGATACTGGCCATTATTCCCGCGTGGACTGTGGCATCGGGCATAAGCGTAAGGCTGTGGCTGAGGTTCAGCCCGCGCCGGGTGATACCCAGAATTTCGGAGAAGAACCTTACCGGCGGTAATAAGACCCTTATAGTGATACCTGCGCTCATAACCGATGAAAAGGGCCTGAGGGCAGTATTTGAGCACATTGAGAACCATTATCTTGCCACCAGACTCAAGGGCTGCTATTACGCCGTACTGGGGGATTTTAAGGACGGCCCAAAGGAGCGCGAACAGGGTGAGGGCGGGCTTTTGCGAATGGAAAGGGAGCTTACGGCGCAGCTGAATAAAAAGTACCTTTCAGGGGATGGAGAACCGCTGTTTTACTGCCTGCACAGGCAACGCAGCTTTGCCCCGGCAGATGGCATATATATGGGCCGGGAGCGCAAGCGGGGAGCCATATGCGACCTTGCCAAGCTTATATGTGAAGGGGACAAGGAGCCTTTCTGCCTTATTACAAATGAACTGCCGGAGGATATAGAATACTGCATAACGCTGGACAGTGATACCATACTTCCCCCCGGAGCCGCAGCAGAGCTGATAGGCTGCATGGAGCACCCCCTGAACGCTCCGGAGATATCCGGCGGAACGGTGCGCCGGGGCTACGGAATGATAGCGCCGCGCATGGCATCTACATCGAAGGGCGCAGCAAAGAGCTTTTTTGCGAGGATAATATCGGGCTCTACCGGTGTGGACGGCTATTTTCCTACAGCGCCTGAATTCTATCAGGACGTGTTCGGCCGCGGTTCTTTCGGCGGCAAGGGAATATTCCACATACGGACATTCATGGATACCGCCATGCGGTGGATACCCGAAAACACCGTGCTTAGTCACGATATGCTGGAGGGCTGTTTCTGCGGCTGCGGTTACGCAGGGGATATCGCGCTATACGACAGCGAGCCGGACTCCTTCATAGCGTGGTGGAAGCGGCAGCACAGGTGGCTCAGGGGCGACTGGCAGCTGCTGCCCTTTTTGAAGGACTGGGTAAAGGACGCGGAAGGGGTGAAACGGGATAACCCTTTAAGCTGGCTTTCCAAGCGCAAGATACTTGATAACCTGAGAAGGTGCATGCTGCCTGCCAGCGTGCTGTATGCGGTGCTGCTAATGCCGTATACCGGCGGGGGCTGGCATATAGCGCTGGCTCTTTTCGCCCTCTGCGACGGCTTCTTTACGGAGCTTATAACGCTGCCGTTTCGGGCGGCGTTTACCCGCAATGCCGATCCTTTGGGAATGGCGGCTGACATGCTGCTGCCGGGCGCGCGGGCGGGGCTGGACATAATGGCGCTGCCATACGCCTCAGCGCGATCGGGGGACGCCCAGAGGCGCACGCTTTACAGAATGCTGGTGTCCCACAGGCATATGCTGGAATGGCAGACCGCAGCTCAGACCGGCTCAAGGCCAAAGGGAGTAAACGGCTACTATGGCGCGCTGTACATATGCCCGGTCATGGGCATAGTCATGGCCGCGGGTGCAATACTGGGCAAAACGCCGGCCATCGCGGCGCTTTTTGCCGCGCTGTGGTTAGCTATGCCGGCGGCAATATGGGCGCTGGACAGGAGGCTCCCCAAGGAAAAACCAAGACCTGACGAAAGAGAACTGCTTGAGGATATTGCGGAAAGGACCTGGGCGTTTTTTGAGACATTTGCCGGAGAGGGCAGGGGATATATACCCCCGGATAACTTTCAGCAGGAGCCGGAAAAACGCCCCGCAGTAAATACGTCGCCCACAAATATAGGCATGGCAATGGCGGCGGCGGTGTCCGCGGCGGAGCTGGGGCTTATTACGGCTGATGAACTGGAAAAGAGGCTGTCCGGCACAATGGATACTGTGGATAAAATGCAGAAGTGGCACGGGCACCTCTACAACTGGTACAGAACTGATACGCTGGAGGTGATGCGTCCGCGGTATGTTTCTACCGTGGACAGCGGCAACTTCTGCGCCTGTCTTATTACAGGCTCAATGGCCCTTAAGAAATACGGCCGTGAGGATACGGCGGCGCGCCTTGAACGGGCGGCAAGGGAAACGGACTTTTCGGCGCTTTACGATGCGGAGCGGAAGCTTTTCAGGATAGGATACGATGGCGATGCCTGCGAGCTGTCAAATTCGTGGTATGACCTTCTTGCCTCGGAAGCGCGCCTGACGAGTCTTATAGCGGTGGCTCTCGGCAGCGTAAAGCCGGAGCACTGGTTCAAGCTCGGCCGTCAGATGGCGCCGGTGCTGGGCGGTACTCTGGTATCCTGGAGCGGCACGATGTTCGAGTACCTTATGCCGGTGCTGTTTACTGGGGCGGCGCCGGATACGCTGCTTTACAACAGCTGCCTGAACGCCGTAAAGGCGCAGAAACGGCAGCGCTATGGCGGCGTATGGGGTATATCCGAATCAGGCTACTATGCATTTGACCGCAACATGTACTATCAGTACCGTGCCTTCGGCTTGCAGCGGCTCAGCCTTATGAGCTGCCGGGAGCGCAGCAGGGTAATATCGCCGTATTCGACGATGCTCGCCCTGGCCTTTGATCCCAGGGGCGCATGCGAAAACATAAGGCGGCTTACAGGGGAGGGCGGATTGGGCCCATACGGCATGTACGAGGCGCTGGACTATACCGAGGGCCGGCCGGATCAGAAAAAGGACCATGCCGTAGTTCAAAGCTTTATGGCGCACCATCAGGGCATGAGCATGTGCGCCATAGCAAACGCGCTGTGCGATGGGGCGATAGAGAAGTACTTTATGTCATACCCTGCAATGCGCGCGTTTGAAATACTTACAGAGGAACGCGCTCCGGCCAGGGGCATACGCATAAAACCGCTGCATTCGGCTGAAAGCAGGGTGCAGAGGAACGGCGCGCGAAAGAAGGTGCGGCCGCGTATAATACGCGAAAGGTACAGCATACCCGAATGCCAGCTGCTGACCAATGGCAGCTATACGCTGTTCGTGACCGAAGACGGAGACGGCTTTTCAAAGTGCGGCGATATAATGCTTACGCGCTGGCGGCCTGACCATATACGCGGCCGGAATGGCGTACGGCTGGTGGTGCGGAACGGAAGCGATGCATGGGATGCTGCAAGGGGCGCTGAAGCCGTGTTTTACCCGTACAGGGCGGAATTCAATAACGCCCGCGACGGCATATCCTGCCGGATGGAGATATGCGCGGCAGCCGGGCAGAACGGCGAGGTGCGGCGCATCACCGTAAAAAACACCGGCACAGAGGAAAAACATATAGAACTGGGGGCGTTCTTTGACGTGTGCCTGAGCTCGCAGGCGGCGGATACGGCTCACCCATCCTTCAACAGGCTGAAGGTGGATGCCCACATGAGAGACGGCGCGCTGCTGTTTGAAAAGCGGGGAAAGGCTGCGGGCTGGCTGTACGGCAGGCTGATATCAAAGGGACAGGTGAATTACTGTGCGGACAGGCTAAAGGCGCTGGGGCGGCTGAAAACACCGGAGCAGGCCATGATGCAGCCAATGCTGCAAACGGAAAACGCCGAATGTCCGGTATTGCCGTATTTCGGGGCGCGGAGCGAGGTGACGGTAGCTCCCGGCGAGGGACAGGAGCTGTGGTTTATCATGGGTTATGCCGAGAGCGAGGAGCGGGCGTTGGAGGACTGCCGCGAGCTTCAGGGGCGACTCAACGATTGCTTCGCCATGAGCGAGGCGCAGACTGACGGGCTGCTGAGGGAGACGGCTACGGAATACGGGAAGGCGGAGCTCTTTGAAAGGATCGCGGCAAGGCTGCTGCTGGAGATACCCATAAAGCACGGCGCCGTTGGGCCCGGGGGGACGGAAACACTGTGGAAGCACGGTATATCCGGCGACAGATCTGTGCTGATGGTAGAAATACAGCGCATCACTGAGCTGAGGCTGCTGCGCTCCCTTATGGAGTTTTCGAAATACATGGCAAAAAGACTGCTGCCCGTGGACATTATCGCGGTGGGCCGCTACCCGAACGAATATCGGAACGAGCTGCGGGAGCGTATGGCGGCCATAATGGCAGAGGAGATAGGCTGCGGCAGGGCGCACCTTATCAACGGCTTTGAGCTGAAGGAGGGTGAGAAGGCGGCGCTGCGCTGCGCCGCTATGGTGGAAATAAAGGCGGACGTGAGCTTGAACAGGCAGTTTGCCCCCTCTGCCAGGAGGGAGGCGGAGCTGCGAAGCTATAACGGCTATAAGCATGGCTGCATAGACATAGGGCGGCCGGAGCTGAGCTTCGATAACGGCCTCGGGGGATTTGATAAAAACGGAGAGTACGTCATCACCCTTGAGGCGGGGCAAAGCCTGCCTATGCCCTGGTGCAACGTGATAGCCAACGATACCTTCGGCTGCATAGTTACGGAACGGGGGGGCGGGCATACATGGCGGGGAAACAGCCGGGAGCATAAGCTCACCCCGTGGTACGATTCCCCCGCCGAGGATACGCAGGGGGAGTTCATCCTGATAACCGATACGGTAAGCGGCGAGTCGTTTTCGCCCTTCGCGAGCCTTATGCAGGGGCGGCGCATAATACGGCACGGCTACGGTTATTCGGAGTTTTTGTCAGGAGACTGCGGGCTTAAAACCAAGCTTACGGTGTTCGCCCATGAGCGGTTCAACGTAAAATACTCGGTGCTGAGTATAGCCAATCCCGGCAGCTCAAGGCGGGAGCTGAGTATAATGTACGGAGTGGAGTGGGCGCTGGGGCCGGTTCAGAGGAGGCATGGGATACACGCATACCCGATGGAATCCGGCATATGCGCAAGGAACCTGCTGGATAAGGACAACGACGAGACGGCGTACATTGCCATCGTAAATGGTGAAGCCGAAAAGTGCTCTGACAGGGAGATTATATTCGGCCGGGGCTGGGACGCCGATGCACTGACTGGCGATAGCAGCCGGAGCGGAGCATCCGCCCTGCGCAGCGAGGTGAACGTTGCCCCCGGAGAGGAGATACGGCTGGTGTTCGCGCTGGGCGAAGGCGGCGAGGACGAGATACGGCAATGCTTGAATGAGGACACGGACGCAGCCCTTGATAATGTCAGGACGCTGTGGAAGCGGAGGCTCAATGGCGTTGAGATACACACCCCGGACGCAGCCATGGACGCCATGATGAACGGGCGGCTGCTGTATCAGGCCTTTGCCGCAAGGGTGCTGGCTAAATGCGGCTACTATCAGTGCGGCGGCGCGGTGGGCTTCAGGGATCAGCTGCAGGATATGCTTGCCGTGATGCAGACAGAACCCTGGCGGGCCAGACAGCATATACTGCTTTGCGCCTCAAAGCAGTTTAGGGAAGGGGACGTGCTGCATTGGTGGCATTGGCCGAGCCGGGGCGTGCGAACCCGCATAACCGATGACAGGCTGTTCCTGCCCTATGTATTGTGGGAGTATGTTCACCTGACGGGCGATCAAAGCATACTCACCGAGCAGGTGAGCTACCTTGAGGGCAGGGAGATACCCGGCGGGGCAAAGGACCTATACGATGACTTTGCGGATTCATCATACACGGAGACGTTGTATCAGCACTGCGTAAGGGCGGTGGATAGCATAGGCTTCGGCAGCTATGGATTGCCCCTCATGGGCGGCGGCGACTGGAACGACGGAATGGACGAGGTGGGGCGCGACGGCGGCGAAAGCGTATGGCTGGGCTGGTTCCTGCTGGACGTACTGGACAAAATGTGCTGCTTAGCCGAAATTTGCCGCAAGAAAGCGGACGGTAAGCGCTTTGCCGAAAAGGCCAGAAAGCTCCGCCACTGCGTAGAGCAGGCGGGATGGGACGGCGCGTGGTACAGGCGGGCGTATTACGGCAGCGGCGAACCGCTTGGCGCAAAGGGGAACGTTGCCTGCGAGATAGACTGCATATCCCAGGCCTGGGCGGCAATATGCGGCGGTGAACATGCCGACGAGGCGGTGAACTCAATGCTCAGCATGCTTTACGACGATCAGGAGGGCATGATAAAGCTGCTCACGCCGCCATTTACAGGGCAAAGCTGGCAGCGTCCCGGGTATATCGAGGATTACATTCCCGGAGTGAGGGAAAACGGAGGACAGTACACCCACGGCGCCGTATGGGCAGTGCAGGCCTGCTGCAAGCTGGACATGGGAGAGAAGGCTCTCGCGCTGTTCGATGCGCTGAATCCCATAAACCACGCGCTCACACGCGCACAGGCGGCAAAATACAAGGGGGAGCCATATGCCGTGGCGGGGGACGTGTATTCCGGACTAAATGCCGGACGGGTGGGCTGGACGTGGTATACGGGGGCCGCAGCGTGGCTGTATAAGATATGCCTTGAGGATATGCTGGGCATACGGAGGGAGAAGGATGCGCTGCGCATAGCGCCTACGGTGCCATTTGAGGAGTACACTGTGAAATACAGATACGGCGAAGCAGTATACATACTGCACCTGAGCGGTAAAAGCCGGGGCACGGTAAAGCTGGAAGACGACGGAATGACGCACGAGATCACACTGTAATGATAAAGAGAAATGCAGCGGTCCAAATGGGCTGCGGCCTTTCAGTCTGTCAAAAAACCCCAGGGTTGATAAGGG
>ENA-ORMS01000820-ORMS01000820.1-human-gut-metagenome-genome-assembly--contig:-NODE-820-length-29030-cov-6.703986_pt1 | contig 29030 bp, 18 predicted proteins | sample MGYA00242104_ERZ508997 | MGnify/ENA primary metagenome ERZ508997 (study PRJEB26280, sample SAMEA2338704) | human gut metagenome | biome: human gut; feature: human-associated habitat; material: faeces... | reverse complement strand
CAGTCTGGCAGCCGTAGACCAGTTTTCTGCGGCATTTCCTGCCGACGATTTTGTGCTTACATGCGCTGACGCACCCGAAATGATTAGCGGAAGGGTGTTTACCGGCAATCGCGCCGGCACATATACCGTTGTGGCTACCGACGGCACGGTGAGTGCCACGGCAACGGTGAAGGTGGGCGAGTTTGCCGACACCAACCTTGCTCTCGGCAAGCCTGTCTATGCATCAAGTTATGAAAATTCTGGCACAGTGCCGGAATATGCCGTCGACGGCGATGCCTCGACGCGTTGGGGCAGTGATTTCGCCGACAATCAATATCTTGTTGTCGATCTCGGTGCGGAATATGTGCTTGACCGTGTGGAAATAGATTGGAACGCAGGGGCTTATGCCTCAAGCTATCGTGTGGAAGTGTCGCGCGATGAAGACCTATGGCAGACGGTGGCGCAGGAAAAATCATCTGCTGGAGGCTCCAAAACACATCGGTTCGGAGTTGCCGCCAGCCGTTATGTGCGTGTGTATTGTATGTCGCGCCACAATCAGTACGGCTCATGTATTGATGAATTGAGGGTTTATGGCAAAGCCCGCCGCCTCAATCCCAAGCCTGTAGCCATCACTATCGACGCCGCCGACGGTATGGCAGCGTTTGTCGGCACTCCGGTGAGAATGACTGCCAGTGTGGCCGACCAGTATGGAGTGGGGTGCGCCGATGAGTTTGGCGTGGAATGGGCTGTCGATGGCTCGTGCGCCACGATTGACGGCGAAGGAATACTTACGCCTGTGGCGGAAGGCGAGTGTGTGGTGACAGCGCAAAGCGGCACAGCCGTAGACCGCTGCACCGTGCGTGTGCTCTCAACGCTCGTTCCGTCTGCTTTGCGGATATCGCCGGCCTACATGGAGGTTGAGGAGGGCGCCGTTGCAGAAGTGGCGGTGCTGGCAGCCGACCAATATGGGCAGTCAGTGGCTGTCGACGCTGCGGAATGGACTGTTCCTGCAGGTTTGGCTGTCGAAAATGGAAAACTGACGGCAAATGCGCCGGGAACTTATATGGTCGCAGCTGAGGCATTCTCGCTTAAAGCCGAGGCAGAAGTGAAAGTGTTGCCACGCCTGACCGACAATATCGCACTCAAAAAGACGGTGACGGCATCCGATGGCTCGGCGGTGACGGCACTCAACGACGGCAACGGCGGCTCGCGCTGGATTGCCAACGGAGAAACCGTCGATTTGACAATGGATCTTGGCGGAGTCTATCATCTGATGCGGTCAAGCATCCTGTGGGAGCGTGCCGCAGCCGCCGACTATACGGTTGCTGTGTCGCTCGACGGCGAGAATTGGCAGCCAATGTCGACAACGGAAGGACTCTCAGACACCGGTGCTGACCGCACCGATGAAACGACGGTCAATGGCATAGCCCGCTATGTGCGTCTGTCGATGACGCGCAAGGCGACACAATGGGCATACTCCATTTATGAATGGCAGCTGTATGGCCGCCGTATGCTTGCCGGCGAACCTTGCTCTGTGGCTATTCTGCCGCATGCCGGAGAGACAAGTGTCGGTGTAGGCGTGGAATTTGAAGCAGAGGTGAAAGACTGTGACGGAAATGAAGTGACCTCCGCGCCGAGGCTGTGGACAGCCACTGGAGGTGTGTTTGCCGGCGGCACTTACAGTAGCGATATTGCCGGAACGTTCGGCATTGCCTGTGAGTCGATGCTTGCGAAAGCGGTGTCGCAAATCGAAGTGACATGTCAGACGTCGGTAATAACCACAACGAGCGTTGACTCGTGCATCTATCTCGACGGCGGCAGCCTTGTGGTTGAGGCCGACGGACTTACGGGTGTGACGGTGTTTGCTGCCGACGGAAGGGTGGCGATGCGCAGTGATGCCCGCGGCGATGCGTTGCGTTGCCGGTGGGCGTTGCCACATGGAGTCTACGTCGTTGTCGTTGCCACAACGTCGGGACATCGCGTGACGAAAATAGTATTGTAGCAAGGTGATATAGGTTGGGAAAGGCACTGCGACGGGTTGTTGCGGTGCCTTTTGTCTGTCAGAAGCTTTTTGCCGTTTCGGTTTGCGGCATTGTGCAGTCGCGACGGATGCGGCGGTAGACGTAGATGAATGCCGGAACCAGGAAGATGTCGGCGGCAAACCACGCCACAGAGTCGCCGAAGCACACGGCAATGTAGCCGAAATCAGGCACAAACACCAGACTGACAATGCCGCGCGCCACCATCTCCATCACGCCCGACAGCATTGCGAAGTTGGTGAATCCGGCGCCCTGGATGGTGTAGCGGAGCACGCACAACAGAGCCAGCAGAGGCATCATATATGCCGACACATGCAGGAACAAAGCCGTGTTGCGGATTATCGCCGTGTCGGAGGCCGACACAAACAACAGCGACATTTCCTCCGACCACAGCAGCATTGTCGTGCTTACCGCCACGACGTAGACCATCACCATCGCCATACTCGATTTCACGCCCATCCACACCCGTTGCGGACGCCCGGCTCCATAGTTCTGACCGGTGAACGTGGCCATGGCGATGCCCAGACTCTCGCACGGACAGATGGCAAACATCTTGATGCGCATGGCGGCGGTGAAGGCAGCCACGCAGTCGGTGCCGAGGGCGTTGTTGGCGCTTTGCAGCATAATGCTGCCGATGGCGGTGATTGAGAACTGCAAACCCATCGGCACGCCGATTTTGAGCAGTGTTGAGCAGTGTCGCCGCGACATTGTCCGCTCGTCGCGCGAGGCACGGAGGATGTCGAACTTACGAATCATATAGACGTAGCACAGCACAGCCGACAGCGCCTGTGAGAACACCGTGGCAATGGCGGCTCCAGCCACTCCCCATCCGAGGGCGACGATGCAGAAAATGTCGAGCACGATGTTGAGGATGGTGGAGAAAAGCAGAAACCAGAACGGGGTTTTGCTGTCGCCGAGCGCGCGGATTATGCTTGAGAGCAGATTGTAGTAGAACGTTGCTGGCACGCCGATAAACGTGATCAGCAGATACCAATAGGCGTCGTTAAAGATGTTTTCGGGAGTGCTCATCCATCGAAGGATGGCCGCGCACAGCAGGCTCGTCACCACGGCTATCGACACCGACAGCCATGCCGTCAGTTTCAGACTGCTGTAGACGTAGCGGCGCATTGACTCATAGTCGCGCGCTCCGAATTTCTGTGCCACCGGAATGCCGAATCCGCAGCAACAGCCGTTGCAGAAGCCAAGAATCAGAAAGATCACCGAACTGCTGGCGCCGACTGCTGCCAATGGGCTTATGCCCAAGAATTTGCCCACAATAGCCGCATCAATCAGCGAATATGTCTGCTGCAGCAGGTTGCCGAGCAGCAAGGGCATAGTGAATTTGAAAATGAGCGGCATCGTGGCACCGCTTGTCATTTCATTGCATTTTGCCATACTTATACCTACAAACCTAAAACTGGATGCAAAATTACTCAGAAATTTTCTATGGTTTTCTAAATGAAGTGCAATAAGTGCAAAAAAATGGGCGCATCTTAGCGGATGCACCCATTATGCTTATAAACGAGTCGGTTTAGTCGTAGATAAACGCCACGTTGTCGACGTATAGATTCTGACCGACAGTGCCCTCATAAGCCGTGCCGCAGCCAGCAGAGAACATCATGATGATGTGGGTTGGAGTTGCCAGCGGGCTGTCCCAACCAACCTCCTGGATAGGCACGATTTTGCCCTTGCTGTTGCGCGCATAGTATGGACGGCTGCTGTCGACAAGGTTCATGTAGCTTTTATAGTAAGGCTGTCCGACGATGTTTCCGTAGTAGATGCGCAGGCGGTGTCCGTTGACCCATCCGGTGCTTTTCGTGTAGCGTTCGCGTCCTGTTCCCACACGCTTTGCGTAGATGTTGCCGTTGGCGTCTTCCCATCGGCGTTGCAGCAACACGAAAACCTCGCATGCATTCTGCTTTTTGAGAACTTTCTTCTTTCCGAAACCGCTTGAATATATCATCTGTGCATTGGCAGGAATCTCCACTTTGTAGTCGTAGGTCAGATATTTAGGGCGTTTTGTGAACTTTACGTTCATGTCCAGTTTGCTGTATGGATTTTTGGTGCTGCTCACCGGCTCCACCATTGTGCCGAAGTAGATGCTTCCCGAAACTAATACGTCCATATTCACAACACCGAGTGCCTTCACCTTCTCCATGATTGTTGAAAGCTTCACGCATTTGTTTCCGCCAGCGCGCTGCGCTGGGAACACGGCGTTGCTGCCCTTCACCACGCCCGCCACTTTGGCATACACGTTTGACGTAGCCCAAGGCGAGCCTCCGAGGTTTCTGTAAGCCTTGTTGCCGTGGATTGCCTGTGTCGGGCCGATTTCGTATAATGTCTTGGATTTTCCGCCGATGATTGCGGACTCTTTGATGGTTCTTGTGACCCAATGCTCAAAGTCGCCGAATGCGACCTTCTCTTTAGTCTCGGCGAGCAGTCCGCTTGTGGCTACGAGCAGGCCTGCCGCCAATAAAAATATTCTCTTCATTGTTGATAAATAAATTTTCGGGGTCAAAATTAGTCATTTCCACTGAATTGTGAAAGCAGATGGGCAAAGAGTGTTGTATCGAAGCCGAAACAGACACGTTTTTTGAACCAATAAGCCATTATTTTACCATAATTAAAAATAAAAGTGACCAATTGTTGGCTGCGTATTGATTTAATTGATATATTTGCGAACTATTTAATCACTTATAAACAACTGACCTATTATTCTATGAGAAAATCAGCATTTTCAAAGATTATGCTCCCTTTGCTGGCGCTGTTGTTGCTCTGCGCGCCCAAAGCAAAGGCGGAGGGCGAATATGCCTGGCCTGCAAATTACGACGGCGTGATGCTGCAGGGCTTTTATTGGGACTCTTACAAGGATTCTAAATGGACGGTGCTTAAGGCAAATGCCGCTGAACTGTCGTCTTATTTCAATTTGATCTGGGTGCCTAACGCAGGCAAATCGTCGGCAAATCCGTCGATGGGCTACGACCCTGTCTATTGGTTCAGCAACTTTAACTCTTCGTTTGGCAACGAGGCGGAGCTGCGCTCGATGATTTCCACATTCAAGCAGTTCGGCACCGGCATTATCGAAGACGTGGTGGTCAACCACCGCAACGGTGCCACCAACTGGTATGACTTCCCTGCAGAGACTTACAATGGAAAAACTTACAAACTCGGTCTTGACGCCATCTGCAAGAACGACGAGCTTGCCAACCAGACTGGTATGCCGCAGCCTACCGGCGCATACGACACCGGCGACAACTTTGACGGCTGCCGCGACCTTGACCACACAAATCCTGCAGTGCAGGAGGCGGTGAAGGCTTATCTCGACTTTCTGAAGAACGACCTCGGCTTCACGGGTTGGCGATATGACATGGTGAAGGGCTACGGCGCTGAGTATACCAAAATCTATAACGAATCGGCAAAAGCATCATACAGCGTGGGTGAGTACTGGGACAACTACGACAAGACAACATCGTGGATTGACCGTACGGGTCGCACATCGGCAGCCTTCGACTTTGAGTTCAAGTGGGCGCTCAACGCCGCTTTCCCGGGAATGAACTTCTCAAAACTCGTGTGGAAGCGCAACGGCTCGCTCAACCAGCCTGCCGGAATTATCCACATGGACACTTACCAGCGTTATGCTGTCACTTTCGTCGACAACCACGACACTTACAAGGAGTCGGACAAAATGTTTACCGGCGACGTTGAGGCTGCCAATGCCTTCATGCTCTGCTCACCGGGAACTCCGTGCGTGTTCTACAAGCACTGGCTCGACAAAAAGGACGCCATCAAGAAACTCATCGCCATCCGCAAGTCGGTCGGCTTGACAAACCAATGCACTGTCAATGTGCTTGAGACAACCAATAACCGCTATGTGGCTGAGGTGACAGGCAATAACGGCAAGCTGCTCATCAAGATTGGACGTGGCTCTTATGACCCTTCGTCGAAAGGCTACTCTACATCGGACAAGGTGGCTGGCAACGCACTCTACTCCATCTGGACAAAGGTGGCTATCAAGAATCTTGAAAGCCAGGTGGCTCAACTGTCATTCTCGCCCGACGGCGGCACTTATGTCGGCGGCGTCAAGGTGACAATGGACGTGGCAAACGCAAAGGATTTCAACAATCCTGAGGTTGTCTACACTACCGACGGCTCAATCCCTTCGCTCACCAACGGCACACATGCGGCTCCTGGCACAACACTTGACATCTCTACCAACACCAAACTCAAGGCAGTGGTGGTGGCCGACGGCAAAGTCGTGTCGGGCGTCAAGGAGGCAAACTATATCACATCGATAGAGCCTGTTGAAATCTACGTTGAGAAGCCGGAGTCGTGGAATAGCATCAACATCTACGCGTGGGTTTCAGAGCAGATAACCAGCGCTTGGCCAGGCGATGCCATGACAGAGACAGCAACCGTTGACGGCAAGACAATGTATTACCACAATTTCGGAACACAGTATCCTGAAATCAGCATAATCTTCAACAACGGCACAGCGCAGACTGCCGACATCAGCGAAGTGGGCTACGGCAAGCACTATTTCCGTCTTAACAGCGACACTGGCAAAAGCATCTCGGTGACTGAGTTCAAGCCACAGAGCAGCGTTACGTCAGTGACCGGCGGCGAGCTGGTAGTTTATCCTAACCCTGCCACCGACATGATAAATGTGAAATCAGACAAGGGTGTAGCGTCGGTTGAGGTTTACACACTCAGCGGCGCGAAAGTGGCAGAGAGCGACACCGACGCAGTGAGCGTTGCCTCTCTCCAGAACGGAATGTATATCTACTCAGCGACATTTGCCGACGGCACGAAAGTCAGAGGCAAGTTCCTGAAAAAGTAATTTATAACTGCTTCTATAAGCTACACCAAAGGGCTGACACTTTTTGCGAGGTGTCAGCCCTTTGTGTCTTTGTTCCCGGGGAATGGAATAAGTGTATTTTTTGAGGGTGTTGAAACTGGAATAAGTGTATTTTTTGAGGGTGTTGAAAATGGAATAAGTGTGTTTTTTGAGGGTGTTGAAAATGGAATAAGTGTATTTTTTGAGGGTGTTTAAAATGGAATAAGTGTATTTTTTGAGGGTGTTGAAAATGAAATAAGTGTGTTTCTTGAGGGTGTTTAAAATGGAATAAGTGTGTTTTTTGAGGGTGTTGAAAATGGAATAGGTGTAGTTTTAGAGGGTGATGAAAGGAACAGAACTATAGATGCCATTCCTACCATCGAATTTACTTTTGTATGTGAAATTATTTTCTTCATTGATATTTTGTCATATTATTTTTGATTTGACAAATTGCAGCTTTTAATACTTGCATACAAATTTTAGCTGTATGCTCATCAGGATAAAAACCTGTACTCATCTGTTGATATGGATGAATATAATTTCTAAAATCCCTAAGAACATGACTAAATTCTTTAACATCTTCATGCAAAAGTCCTATGCTGAAGGCTACATCTATAAATTGCGATAAAGTCCAATTGTGAAAGCCTAATACTTTCCCATCCTTTTTAGGAGCAGAACTTGAACTGTTAAATTCCTTTGGGAAATAGGAAGCAACTCCAAGAAGAATACCTTCCAACAAACTGCCACAGAGGATAACAGAAGAAAGATATGCTTTTGTTTCAAAACATAATTTCATCTCTGTAAGCCGAGCGGCAATTATCGGCTTTACATGTTCTGTTATAGGCAGAAAATCAGCTGACACATCAGAATATTCCACACTCAAAAAGTCAGCTTCTTTTGTTGATGAACTTTTCTTTCTACATTGATTGTTTATTTCTTCAACGATGACGCTTTCGTCAACATGGTGTATTTCTATAGCTTTGCCAATAACTGAAATTTTCCAACCGTCAAAAGCCAAATATTGATTAAACTCCTTTATTAAAGTGCCTAATTCATTATATTTTCCAATAAAATTTGAAGGTGAAAAGACATCTTTTATAATTTTATCTAATTCGGGAGAACCATTTATTTTTTTTAGTTTATCATCTGTATATATCCAGCGAGAAGGAAATCCGCCTCCATATCCATAAGTATCGTGAAAGCCATATTTATTGAAAAGGCATACTAATGTTGGACCACTCCTATAAGTGGTCTTTTCATTAATCATATCTCTTAATTCTTGTAAAGTCTTTTCTGATAATATCATATTGCCGTTATATTTAATTTATTCCTACTATACATTCCTCCAACTTATCAAAAGTCGTATTAATAAACGTATATCCAATCATCTTTGTCGTATTAATGGATTGGAAATTCGTATATTGCTTGCGAACAAACCTCAGTTCAAAGGCCAGGCGGAGAGCCTTGCTGTCGGCATCGTCTTCATCCGTTTGTTTTGCCTCTTTGCCCGTGATAGTCCGCACCTTGACAATCTCATACACATCACGTATTCCTTTACCTTTGATGTATGGCATGAAGAAGTGAAGATCTTGCAAGGCGATGGTTGTTGGAAACTGTTTTCCTGAATAATACAGAGTTGCAGTTCCGTCCATAAACGCTTGAAACAGCCTGTTGTCCTCTTTCACCAATCCAATAAGTACACGGTTGCCTACCTCCACATACGCACCCTTTTGCGGTATGACATGAGCAATGGTCTCGTATGATTTGGTATGTATAAGTTTATCAATGAAATTTTCCAAAAGTTTTCTGTTCTCTACATCCTTAGGACGAAGAGGAAAGGCTCCGATATTCACTTCCTTGATGGTTTTATAGAACTTCGACACAGCCACATCATTTGGTTCACCGTCACCAGGGAAGAGAATGTAACCGCCAATGACCTCTTTTTTCAACGTATTAGCGTCATAGTCTTTGTAGTATATGGCATCACGATAGCGGTGCATCTGGTTGATGGCATCCTCCGGCGGTACATCAACTCCCTTGTCCTTGCCGTCTATGCGATATTTCGCATCAAAGAGATAGGTCATCTTCATACCTTGCTGCAAGTCGTTCTTGGTGAGCTGCAACACGATGTCTGGTTTCTGCGGCACTGTAGGCACAATCAAGTCTTTCATGCCCACATTGTCGTTTTCCTTGTCGGTGTTCTTTGGGTTATATACCAATTCTGCCAGTTCTACGCCATTCTTACAGAACAATATGCGTGAATGCTCGCCTTTGCCAAGCTCCCATGAGAAGATGCCGTTCATCTCTATGCGGTTGCGATGTTCTACGTCGTTATCGTCAAGATGCAATTGTGCCTTGACAATATGGCTCACCTCAATGAAACACCATATCTCATAGAGCGTTGCTATATCCTTTGTCTGCAAGCGATACAAACCGTCATTCAGCGAATAGGCTCTTCTTAGCAAGTTCCATGTACGGTACACTTGGCTGTAGCCCGTTGCCTTTTGCAGCACCATGCTCTCTTGGCTTATTCCCTTGAACCTTCCTATTGTTCTGAAGAAGGGATGATGTTGTAGCCGTTTCAATGTTTCTGAGGTTGCAAGCATGGCAGCCTTCATCGTATCTGAAGCTGTCTTTACCGCCTCAATGCGTTGGCGCAGATTCTCATACCGCTTGCTTATTTGATGAAGTGCAAACTTCAAGAAGCGGTTCTCTTGCGTGTCGTTCGATAGTATATGTTGCTCCACCCGATAGAGGTAGGCTGGCTCTTTGCGATGTTCTGCCAGTCTGTTCTCTATGTTATGGGGAGTTTGCTTCAGTTTGTCCGCCCTCAGATACACCTCCTCACCGTGAAGTCTGTGGCGGGGTCGGTCAATGATGCTTTTGCAGGCTTTTATGAATTTCTGTTGTTCTCCCTCAAACACGCTCCACCAGATGATATCGGGATGTTCGCCATTTCGGTCGGGCGAGAAACCATGAAACGTGCGACGCATATAGTCCAACGACAACATGCGGTATTCTCGCTCTATATCCTCCACGATTGTGCGCCAATGTTCGTGATAGTCGAGCTTCGTACTCAGAACTTCAAAACCGAAACGGAATTTCCTTGTCTCTTTGTCTACCTTATATATAATCTGTATCTCGCTTCGTCCGATTTCATTCTTGTAGTTGATGAAACCAGCCAAGATGTGACGACGAAAGGAAAAGCGGTCGTTGTCGTTTTGCAGGATGGAACCAAACTGAGCGTCTTTCACATAGTCTTTGAACTCTATCCAGATGGGATAGTCGGCATTGTCGAAGAATGTGGCGGGAGCAGGAACACCTTGCTCAATGTCTATTTCATGGTCGGCATCCAATGTACGCTTAACAGACACGACACCTTCCGACCAAGAGTAAGTGGAGTAGAGTTTATCCTCGCCCACGTTACTCTTAGCCTTGTTCCAAATGCCGTCGAACTTCGTACATTCGACAATCATCGTAAAGTCTTTATGCTCAATAGTCAATAGTTCCATCCGTATTACTTTTTAGCTCCAAAAACTTGTATATCCCGAAACGAGTTTGGCTTTCATCTCCTTCAGTTTCGCCAAAGATATGGATTTGACAGTATTCTCCTCTCCCGACACAGTCTTCAATCCGTCCTCAATAGCTTTGCTTAAATTGTCAAGTAGTTCGTCGCTAACCTTCGTGTCGTCACCCTCAATGCGTGATAAAACTTTCATGCTGGTAATCTCGTCCAAGGCACGAGCTATGACATAGCCTTGCTCCAAATCGTTGCCGTTTTCGTCTTTGCAATACGGCAAGTTGTTCACCACATAGAGCAGGAACTCGTTACGGGTGCGGTAAGCCACCTTGAATGGAGTATATTCCAATACGTCATTTACCTTTTGCAGATAGCCAAGTGCAATGTCGCAAACATCGGTGTAGTCGTTGTAAACATCCACGCCTTCCACGGCAGAGCCGACAAGCTCTGCATTACTCAACTTGCCAATGCTTTCGTGACGTTTGGTCAGACCGCCATGTAAGTCTACCTCGTTCATTTCGATAGTCATGGCACGGTCAAGCACTTTGCGAGAGAAAGAGAAGGTTGTTTCGTCCATATTTACCGTACCCACAACTATGAGGTTTTGTGGGATGCAGATTCCTTCCTCGTTGAATTGCTTGCGAATGTCTTCGTCTGATGTCAGTGAAGCTGTCAAGTTGAAGTACCACTCTTCATCAGCCTTTTCCAATATAGGGTCGGTTGTCACGATACCATCCCCATGACTCTTGCGAGACTCTATCACGCTCAGATATTCAGCAAAGTATTGTTCTACAGGCGCAAGGTTCATTTCGTCCAAGCACAAGAAATAAGGCGTTTCTGTATCTTCCCATGCTTTGGCTACGAATTTCAAAAACTCACCTGCCACGAACTCAGCCTTTCCACTGACACGGCTCACATAACCAATCAAGTCGCTTGAGTCATGCCAATTTGGCTTCACCTGTACCATTTGGAAGTTTTTTGGCTTTTGTGTCTTGTATTCATCTGTGTCTTCTTCCCAACATGCTCTTGCCAGCTCTCGCACTATCCGGCTTTTACCTGTGCCGGATATTCCGGCAAGCAAAAGGAACGGTTTGGATTTTATGGCGGTGATGTAGGGGCGATAATCCGAATACTCCTTTGTACCAGATTGAATATTCATTGTTCGTGTTGAGACTTTAATGCTATTTGTGACAGCTAGGATTTTCAAGAACTCTATATAATGCTTATGAGTCGAAAAAACCAAATATTTTTCTCCATTTGGCCCTTGTTCTTTTTGCAAATAAGCCATTTCTGTATTTTTCTCTATAACTGCATTTATTACCTTTTCATATTGGTGCAAGTCAGTTAACGAGAATACATTTTCAACATTTGCATTTTCATGAAGATAAGCATTGATAACCTTTTCAAATTGAGATACATATGTTTCATAATCAGTACCATGTTGGTCTACGATTGTCCAAAAGCGGATAAAACTATCACGAACGACATTCGGGGAATCCGTATAATTAGAAGTCTGCAAAAATCCTGGCAGAACTTTCTCTGTCATTTTTATAGAATCCATATCTGTCCATTCTGCAAGTTCACCAGCAGGATGTCTTTTTGTAGGAATCCAAACAGTATACTTTGCACCATCTTTGGCAAACCAATAAAACTCTGCAGTATTTGCTATTATACTATCAACAACAGCTCGATTGGAGCCTTTGTTGTTAAGTAGTTGGCTCGTATTGAAAGCTACATTTGGAGCAATACCAGAAGCTAATGCTAAAAGAAAACTCTCAGCAAAAGTACATTCCTTGCCTTTTGGCGTAATTGCATAAAGTCTATTTTCAACCTTGTCAACTTTTACATATGTGCATACGTCTTCACCCCTAACGTAAGATAATTTACTATTTTGAGGCAATTCGTCTATGAGACCTATCAAATGACTTAATTCCATACTTCTATCAATTATGATGGTTAATGTAATCGGAAATACTGTTTGCTGTCCCATTGGCTAAAACAAATGGAACGCCATTGCCTATTGTTTTAAAGGCATCCGAAAGCGTTATATTGGGTGGCAATACAAAATTTGCCGGTAGGCTTTGTATGGCCAATGCTTCTGCAACTGATATTCTTCGTGGCAGAAATGGATGCACATGAACTTCATTGTTACCATATGCTGCAGTTGGTGAATAGCGCCATCGATGTAATCTCTTATAACATTTTTTCTCTACATCACCCTCATCCTTTGTTTGAAAACGAACAAGTCCGGCTCTAGGTCTAAAGTACATATCTTCGTTGGGATGAGTATCTACATGATTTTGCTTCCACCAATGTAGAACAGTTAAGTCCTCTATAATTCCTTGCGGCATTTCTGTTTCAACATTCTCATGATATGGTGTCTTTGTCGGCCAAGGAAGCGACTTCACTGTTTGCAAATTATATCGTTTGTGTGCTTCCCAAGGAAAATCCAACAATTTGCCATCTGCTTCAGGTAGATGGAGCCTTTCGATAGCAGTATGATGGAAACCTATTAGAATAATTCTATCTCGGTCTTGAGGTGCACCATATTCCAATGCATTGACAAGTTGTTCCGTCATGGAATATCCGTGTTCTCGGAATTGCATTTTCAATTCTTCAAAGAATTCTCTATGTCTTGCGGTTCTATACAGACCTTTTACATTCTCAAATACAAAAAAGTCAGGAAGAGCACGACATATCAATTCTGTATATGTTCCAGAAAGTTTACCATTTTCTCCGTCACGGCCTTTATTTCGACCGGCTACAGAGAAATCAGGACATGGAGGTCCACCTATAAAGCCAGTCAAGTCTGTTTGCTTTGATGTATTTACCAGTTCTATAAGATTTGTTAACTTCTCATCGTGTTTACCATCTGTGTATTCCGTTATGTCTTCGACATGATGACCATAGATTGGTTGGGCAATTCCCATCTGTTGCCGTGCATATTGATACACGTCATTAAAAGCCTTGTGAAACTCATTAACAAAGACCACATTAAAATTGCCTTGTAGCTCAAACCCCAAGTCCAAGAACCCAGCTCCTGAAAAGAAAGAAAAAATATTCATATTAATCTTTGTCTTTTATTGGCCAAAACAAATCCTGTATCTCAACATTCAAATATTTGGCAATCTCCACCAATGTCTCAACATTCGGCTGTATGGTGTTGGTACACCACTTTGAGACGGTTGCAGGATCTTTACCCAATTGTTCAGCGAGCCATTTGTTGGTTCGTTTCTTTTCAGCCAGGACGACCTTTAGTCTGTTTATATCTTTACTCATATTTGCGTATAATTATTTGGAAAGTACAAAAGTAGTGATTTACTGTTAGAATAACGAATAAAGGTGTTGAATTATTATGTTAGATAGTGATATTTGTATTATATAGATGATATATACATCAATTTATAGAATATTAGAGCTAATCTATCTGACTATAGTTTGTCATTTGGTGACTCATAAAATTGGCGATGTCAAGTGAAATGCAATGAAATTATGAGAAATACGGATGAAAACAACATAAACTTTGCCAATCACAACAAATTAGCGACGAATTATGTTGGCAATTTTATAGAAGCAAAAATCCTAACTGCTCAATATCAAGCAGTTGGGATTCTTTATGGTGCGCCGGATAGGTATAAACATACCCATGGCGTCCACCGCTGCACTATCCTTGACTGTGATTCTGAAAATGGCCAAATTTTCTGAAAGCCAAGAATAAGCGTTGATGTACGCTTTCCTATGTAAGACCTCCCAGCCGCCGTTACTCTTAACGGCACAAAGCGTGGAAGTCTAAATGCAAAGTTACGAATTTTCATTGGATAATCGGATTTCTGGAAATAATAATCGGTAAAGCGGACTTGAAATTCGCAGATTTTCAATGCGATTCCCGCAAGAAATCTCAAAACGGTGAGAAAGACGTCGATGTGAAGCAAAAAATAGATCAGCAATTTAAAGATTGGAAATCTGCCGGGCATGTGGGAATGTGGATAAAAAAAGGTAGTCAGCGAAGCTAACTACCTTCTGTTGTGTGGTCCCACTTGGGCTTGAACCAAGGACCCCCTGATTATGAGTCAGATGCTCTAACCAACTGAGCTATAGGACCTGCTGCGGCTTTATTGCCTGAAGCGAGTGCAAAGATACATCTAAGTTGCGGAAATTGCAAATGTATGGTGCTGTTTTTTTTGCCGAAAATCTTGTTTAGGTCTTATTTTCGCTGTAATTTCGCCACGCTATGGAAGATTCTATTAAAATCAATAAAGTGTTGATTCGCAATCTTCAAATGGAGGATTACGAACAGCTGTCGCAGTCGTTCACGCGCGTATACGCCGACGGCAGCGATGTGTTTTGGACCCGTGGACAAATACAGAAATTGATCGACATTTTTCCGGAGGGTCAGATTGTAACGGTTGTCGACGACAAAATTGTGGGCTGCGCCCTGTCGCTGATTGTCGACTACAACCTTGTTAAAAACGACCACACTTACGCACAGGTGACGGGCAACGAGACATTCAGCACCCACAATCCCAACGGCAATATTCTCTATGGCATAGAGGTGTTTATCCATCCGCAATACCGCGGACTGCGCCTCGCCCGCCGTATGTATGAATACCGCAAGGACTTGTGCGAGTCGCTGAATCTGAAAGCCATCATGTTTGGCGGACGCATACCGAACTATCATAAGTATGCCGACAAGCTGCGCCCGAAGGAGTATATAACGAAGGTGCGTCAGAAAGAGATTTTCGACCCTGTGCTGACGTTCCAGCTGAGCAACGATTTCCACGTGCGCAAGGTGATGCGCAACTATCTGCCCAACGACGAGGAGTCGAAACACTATGCCTGCCTGTTGCAATGGGACAATATCTACTATCAGGCACCGTCGCAGGATGTGGTGAGCAAGAAGACCACCGTGCGCGTGGGGCTGGTGCAATGGCAGATGCGCTCATACCGCACTATCGACGACCTTTTCGAACAGGTGGAGTTTTTCGTCGACGCGGTGTCGGGCTATCAAAGCGACTTTGTGTTGTTTCCTGAATACTTCAACGCTCCGCTGATGGCGCGGTTCAACGACGACAGCGAGGCGGAGGCAATCCGCGGACTGGCGCAGTACACCACCGAAATCCGCGACCGCTTCGTGAAACTTGCCATCAGCTACAACATCAACATCATCACCGGCTCGATGCCTCAGGTGAAAGAAGACGGACGCCTGTACAACGTGGGCTTCCTGTGCCGCCGCGACGGCTCGTATGAGTCGTATGAGAAGATTCATGTCACCCCCGACGAGATAAAGAGCTGGGGCTTGTGCGGAGGCAGCAAGATTCAGACGTTTGAAACTGACTGCGCGCGCATCGGTATCCTGATTTGCTACGACGTCGAGTTTCCCGAGCTGTCGCGTCTGATGGCCGACGAGGGAATGCAGATTCTCTTTGTGCCATTTCTCACCGACACTCAGAACGCATATTCACGTGTAAAGGTATGCGCACATGCGCGAGCCATCGAAAACGAGTGCTACGTAGTGATTGCCGGCAGCGTGGGCAACCTTCCGAGAGTCCACAATATGGATATCCAGTATGCACAGTCGGGCGTGTTCACGCCTTGCGACTTTGAATTCCCAACCGACGGCACACGTGCAGAGGCTACGCCAAACACCGAGATGATTCTTGTCAGCGACGTAGACCTCGACCGGCTCAACCACCTCCACACCTACGGAAGCGTGAAGAATCTCAGAGACCGCCGCAACGACCTCTACGAAGTGAGGTTGAAGAAATAGCGTAGGCCACACATGACAAACCGGAGGCGCATCACCCAACAAGCGATGCGCCTCCGGCATTTCTTTATTAAAAAATCACGTCAGTCTTCCTCGGGGAAGAGCGATTTGCCATAGTCGCTCATAAATTCGCGCACCTCATGGATAGGCAGCGCCACTCTGATGTCGCCGGCAGCATAGCATGCAACGTCATACGGGTTGTAGAAGAACGTGATCAACGCCCCTTCAATGTAGAAGTTACCCACAGTAGGCACCTTGTCGACAAGCAGACTTCCGGCATACTCCGGCTTCAGCTGAAGCTCGCGCATGATTGCAGTCTTCAACCCCTGCACGTCGGCAAACACGCGTCCCACGGTCAGCACCTGACCCTTCTCCACGTCGTAGTTGACATAGGTTGTCGCATAGTTGCCGTGAGCTCCGCCGAGGAATGCGTAGGAATACACACTGTAGGTCACAAGACGCTTGCCTATGCTCGTAGGCGTAACCGTAAGTTGGGCGCTGTGGCGGTGCACAGTCTCCGACAGCTCCGGCAGTTTGTCAACGTCTTTTTGTGTGATGCCTTTTTCTCCCTCAAAGCCAAGAGGCTCAGCAAGCATCGCCTCCAGCGATTCTTTGAGCGTGGCGCGCTTGCTTGTGCCGAAGGCTATCGAGAGGATGCTGTCCTGCAGCTCTTTCGGCTCCTTGCCTCCAAGCGTCTCAGGCCAGCATACAGAAACCGTTGTCTCTGTAAACACTTTTGCGTCCTTGCCATAAAAGTTCAGACTGTCGGGCAACGACAATTGCTTCTTGGCAACAACTTCTTCCGTGCGAAACATGCTTACGTTTTTGTCTGCTTCCGCATCTTTATTTCCTGTCTTTCCGCAGCCGGCAAGTGTTAATGCCACTGCTGCCACCAATAATATTTTCTTCATATTTTTGATTGTTTTTGTTGATTCGTGACACAAAGTTATTATTTATAAACGAGCAAACACGTTTTTTTGTTTCATTCATCCCGAAATAAATTGTTTTTCAGCAATTTCTTGCTACCTTTGCGGTTCATTATCAACAAATAAATCATATATGAGAAATCTTCTGCTCACAATCGCGGCAGCCGTCACCGCTCTGTTTGCCAGCGCCGGCGCGCCAAATGGTTACTACAACGGAATCTCTGGACTGAAAGACGCAGCCCTGAAAAACAAACTATATGAAATTGTAAGCAAGCATTCGACAAACAGCTACAGCGGACTGTTCAAAGAATCGTTCTGCTATACCGACGTGCGTCCCGACGGAACGTGGTGGGACATGTATTCCAACATAAAGCGCTACGTGAGAAGCGGATGGAGCGGAATGAACCGTGAGCACAGTTTCCCGAAAAGCTGGTGGGGCGGCGATACGGAAGTGGGCGCATACACCGACTTGAACCACCTTTATCCTTCCGATGCCACCGCCAATTCAGCGAAATTGAACTATCCGCTCGGAGAGGTGTCGCCGTCGGGAATCACTTTCGACAACGATCTTGTGCTGGTGGGAAACCCTGTCAGCGGACAGGGCGGCGGCTCTAAATACGTGTTTGAGCCTGCCGATGAATACAAAGGCGACTTTGCCCGCACTTATTTCTATATGGTGACATGCTATCAGAACCTGGACTGGAAATACGAATATATGGCGCAAAAAGGTTCTTATCCGTCGATGCAGGGCTGGGCGGTGGAAATGCTCTTGAAGTGGCACCGACAGGACCCTGTGAGCGACAAGGAGCGCAACCGAAACGACGAGGTCTACAAGCTGCAGAGCAACCGCAACCCATTCATCGACTATCCAGACCTTGTGGAGTATATCTGGGGCTCGATGAAGGGCAAACCTTACACCGACGAAGACCTTCCGCCTATCGGCGACGGCTCGCTGATTGCGCCACTAAACAACTCGACCGTGAACTTCGGCGAGGTGGTCTACGGCGACCGGGTGACCCTGGAAATGCCTATCCGCGGAAATCTTTCCGCAAATCTGTCGATGACCATCTACGGCAACAATGCTGCCGATTTCTCAATCCCGTCGACTTCCGCTTCTTGGAGCGAGGTGAACGCTGGAAACTACAATCTGAAAATCACTTTCGAGCCTAAGGGGCTCGGTGAGCGCACCACCAAACTGCTGCTCTACGATGGAGGTCTGACAGGCGTTACAAGCTATGTGGTCAACCTTGTGGGAACTGCCGTCGAAGCGCCGGTGTTTGACCGCGTGGAGGCCACGGCGGCCACAAACATCTCATCAACCGGATTCCGCATCAACTGGATTATGCCGTCGCGACCAGCCTCAATCGACTGCTTCCGCATAAACTTGACCGAGTACGTCAACGGCACACCGACTTGCATGACTCTCTACACCGATGGTAGCGAGGATTCTTTCTACGATTTCGGGGAAGCAAAATCGGGTGCCACCTACAGTTATACCATACAGACGGTAAGACTGAACCGCATGTCGGACGAATCAAACGTCATCACTGTCGACCCAGCCGGCGTCAACGGCATCGAGGCTACTGAACCGCTCGCCGTGCTCCCTATCGGCAACGGCATTTATTTCCGTTGCGCCGTAGCCCACACCAACGTGCGCATCATCGACATGACAGGACGCGTGATAAAGGTTATTGACTCAGTGAGCGAAGGCCACTGCGAACTGTTGCCTTACGGTGCCTACATGGTCTACAGCGACCAATGCCGCCGTCCTATCAAGGTGCTTGTCAAAGACTAAGCGTCAGCGACATAACATTCGACAAAAAGTAATCCCGCACTGTTGTTGACAATGCGGGATTACTTTTTGTGATTCTATGTTTCTTGCACTACACTTCCAGATCGGAATTGAAGATTTCGTGCCAAGGCAGACCCTGCTTGTTGAGCTGCTCCATGAATGGATCCGGATCAAACTCCTCAACGTTCCACACGCCTGGACGTTTCCAAATGCCTTTAAGATACATCATCGCGCCAATCATCGCCGGCACACCGGTGGTGTAGCTGACAGCCTGCATACCGGTTTCGAGGTAGGCGGCATGGTGAGAGCAGTTGTTGTAGACATAGTAGGTCATCTCTTTGCCTTCCTTGTCCTTACCGCTGATGCGGCAGCCAATCGATGTCTCGCCGGTATAGTTTTCGCCAAGCTCTTTAGGGTTTGGCAAAACAGCCTTGAGGAATTGGATAGGCACTATTTCCATACCATTGTAATTGATAGGCTCGATGCTTGCCATTCCGATGTTCTGAATCACGCGCAGGTGTGTCAGGTACTCCTGGCCGAACGTCATCCAGAAACGTGCGCGCTTGATTGACGGATAGTTCTTTACCAGACTCTCAAGCTCTTCGTGATACATCAGATACGACTCGCGGGCTCCGATGTTTGGATAGTTCAGCGCTTTGTGAACCGACAGAGGGTCGGTTTCGTGCCACTCCCCGTTCTCATAAAACTTTCCGCGCTGTGTAATCTCGCGGATGTTGATTTCAGGGTTGAAGTTGGTGGCGAAAGCCTTGCCGTGGTTTCCGGCGTTGCAGTCCACGATGTCGAGATGCTCCATCTCTGAGAAATAGTGCTTTGCAGCGTAGGCAGTGAAAATGCCCGACACTCCAGGGTCGAAACCGCAACCGAGAATTGCAGTCAGTCCGGCTTTCTCAAAGCGGTCCTTGTATGCCCATTGCCATGAGTATTGATATTTCGCCTCGTCGAGAGGCTCATAATTGGCGGTGTCAAGATAACTTACTCCACACTCGAGGCAGGCATCCATTATCGTAAGATCCTGATATGGCAAAGCAAGGTTTACCACCAAGTCGGGTTTGTGCTTCTTGAACAAAGCCACCAGTTCCGGCACCTTGTCGGCATCAACCTGGTCGGTTGTGACATTGTCTTTGCCGATGGCTTTAGCCAAGGCGTCACACTTGCTCTTCGTGCGCGATGCGATAACGATTTCGCTGAACACATCGGAATTCTGGGCGCACTTGTGGGCTGCCACCGTAGCGACGCCGCCGGCTCCGATAATTAATACTTTTGACATTGCTTTTCTAAGTTTTATAGGATTATTTTGTTTTTGATTCTATTGCAACAGCATCATGCACACTGTCATGTAGATCATCATGCCGATAATGTCGTTGGTTATGGTGATAAACGGGCCTGTGGCTATCGCCGGGTCCACCTTCATCTTCTCAAGTGTCAGTGGCACGAACGTGCCAAACGTAGCGGCGAACAGCACTACGGCAAACAACGACGCCGACACGGCTATCGTAATCTTGAAATCGGGATGGAAAATGAAGAAGTTGTAGGCAAACACAAGCAGCGAGATGATGCTTGCGTTGATCAGCGCAAGTCCAAGCTCCTTGACAATCTGCGACAACGACTTCCTAAGGTCGAGCGAGCCGTTGGCAAGTCCCTGTACAACGATTGCCGACGATTGGATTCCCACGTTTCCGCCAGTGCCGCCGATAAGCGGGATGAAAAGCGCGATGGCGGGATTGTTGGCAAAATTGCCCTCGAAATTGCCGAGAATCCAAGAGTTCGACAGTCCGCCTATCATTCCGATGATCAGCCACGGCAGGCGTGCTTTTGCCTGGTCGAGAATCTTGTCGTCGGTCTCCACGTCGGTGGAAAGACCGGAAGCCAACTGATAGTCGCGCTCGGTCTGCTCACGGGCCTCGTCCATCACGTCGTCGAAGGTGATGCGTCCCACAAGACGTCCGATGCCGTCGACAACCGGCATAACCGCCAAGTCGTATTTCTCAAACGTGAGCACCACGTCGTCGAGCGGCTCGTCGGCCTTCACGGAGTAGGGATCGGGCTCCATCACATGTTTTATCTTTGACGCCGAAGGGTTGGTTATCAGCGTTTTCAACGGCAGGATGCCTTTCAGTTTGCGGTCGTCGTCGACAACATAGACATAGAAAATCTCATCCATGTCTTCTGCCTGCTCACGCATCCGCTTCACGCATTCCGGCATACTCCAGTTCTCGTTGACCACAATCATCTCCGTACCCATCAGAGAGCCGGCGGTGTCCTCTGGATATTTCAGCAGGTCGATAATCGAGCCTGCCTGCTCAACGTCGTCGACATGCGACAACACTTCCTCCTGGTCTTCTTTGTCAAGTTCCTGGATAAGGTCGACGGCATCGTCGGTGTCAAGGTGCTCCACGAATTGCTTGGCAATGTCCTTGTTGGGCATATTCTCAAGCAGGCGGTGGCGGTCGTCCTCATCAAGTTCCATCAAGGTGTCGGCGGCAGCGTCACTGTCAAGGTGCGACACCACATACTCCGCCTCCTCAAGGTCCATCTTCTGTATAAGTTCGGCAATGTCGGCAGGGTGCAGCTCCTTGAGTTCTGCCATCACCTGCGTCTCGTTGTTTTCCTGTATGAGATGTCTGAGTTCATCCAAAAATTCCTCTGAAAATTCTCTCATGCCGTTCTACTCGTTTAAAAGGTTCGTAAGTCTTACAAATTCAGCCACCGACAGCTGTTCCGGACGCTTGTTGAAAATCTCTTCCTGCAGCACTTCCGGACGGCGTGCCATTGAGCGCAACGAATTGCGCAGCGTCTTGCGGCGCTGTCCGAACGATGTCTTGACCACCGCTTTCAGCCGCTTTTCATCGCAGTCGAGAGTCTTTACACCGTTGCGGCGCAGACGGATTACGCCCGACTTCACCTTTGGCGGCGGATTGAACACATGCTCATCGACGGTAAACAGATATTCGATGTCGTACCACGCCTGCAGAAGCACCGACAGGATGCCGTAGGTCTTCGACCCCGGCTTGGCGGCTATGCGCTCTGCCACCTCTTTCTGCAGCATTCCGCTGCAGCACGTGATGCGGTCGCGCCAGTCGAGCACCTTAAAGAATATCTGCGACGAGATATTGTATGGATAATTGCCTATCACGCAGAAGTCGCCTTCAAACATCGAGCCGAGGTCGAGCTCCAGGAAGTCCTCGCCGATGATGCGCCCGTCAAGTTGCGGAAAGTTGTGCTCCAGATACTCGACCGACTCACGGTCGAGTTCCACGACAGTCACATCATGTCCGCGTTCGAGCAGGAACTGCGTAAGCACGCCCATTCCCGGTCCCACTTCGAGCACCGGCATTCCTCGATAATCGTCGAGCGTGGCAGCTATACGGTCTGCCACGTGAAGGTCGGTCAGAAAATGCTGCCCGAGAAATTTCTTTGGTTTTACTTTCTGCATAATTGAGCAATTGCTATTCGGTTATACAATGCCTTGCAAAATTACAAAAAATCCTCCGAAAATCCGGTGTTTGCAAGAAATTCCTACCACGTTTGGCGCAAACCGCCTCATAAATCAATCGAGGGTATTGGCAGACGGACGTGGCTGTAGATGTCGGCGCAATGCGCAATTTTATCATTTGTGCTGGCCAAGAGATTGATTGTCAAAAACAACGCATGTATGTTGCATGACAGATCTTATTTGTTCTACGTGTTCAAGGTTTGTTTAATTTAGCAAAAAATAAGTAACTCTATGAGGTTGCAGAAAATATCCATTTTTTTACCTTGTTGCTGGAAAATAAATTATTTTATGTCAACGGGCAAAAATTTACGAATCTAACGAACATTGACCGGGCGGGGTAAATGCCGTACTCTTTTTCCTGACTTCGTTACTCAAAAATTACAGTTTTTATAATTATCTGATAAACAGCATTGTGCGTCTTTGTATACCCTCATTTTGGGGTGCGCAATGACGAAGTCAGGTGGATTATTTCATGTTGTAGGTGAGCGATAGCACTGAAAATTCCGTGCGGCGGTTAATCTGGTCGGCTGCTTGCTGGTCTTCCTCGGAAAGTGTTTTTATAAACTCTTCGGTCAGTATGTCGCCCTCTTTGAACTGCGGATACAGGCGAGCGATGCGTTTGGTCACCGTCTTTGGACGCGACTTGCCGTAGCCGTGCGGCTGCAGCCGGTCGCGGCTGATGCCGTTCTCGACAAGGTAGTCAACCACCGATTTTGCCCGTCGTTCCGACAGGTTGATATTGTAGGCGTCTGAGCCCCAACGGTCAGTGTGAGAAGCCATTTCGATTGTCACGTTGGGATTGTCGTGCAGCACGGCAATCAGCTCGTTGAGAGCCGTTTTCGACTCCGGCCTCAGGTCGGCCTTGTCGTAGTCGTAGAATATGTTTTCAACCACCGATGGTTTGCTGATTGACGGCAGAATGAACTCCACCCAATAATTCGCGTCTTCCATCGTAGAGTCGGAAGCGAATTCCTGTTTTTGGTTCAAGTAGCCCTTCGCGCCGGCGAGCATCACGTATTTTACACCTCGCTGCAGCGCGAACGAGAACGATCCGTCGTCGCGCGCCACTTCCTTCTGATTCGACCCGTCGTTTCCGACGATGCGTATTATTGCATTCTTCACCGGCTCCTCGTCTTTGTCCATCACCAATCCCTCGATGGTGATTCTCACGGGGTCGTATTCGAAACTGTAGATGTGGTCGTAGCCACGCGCGTCGCCGCGGTTGGAGCTGAAAAATCCATCTTCGCCCTTCCCGAAAGTGATTCCGAAATCATCGCCGGCGGAGTTGATTGGGAAGCCCATATTCTCCACTTTCCATCGCAGGTCGGCAGGGTCGCCGACAGCCTTGGCACGGAAAATGTCGAGACCGCCCATCCCCGGATGTCCGTCGGACGAGAAATATAGAGAGCCGTCGGAACGCACATAAGGGAAATCGTCGTTGCCCTCAGTGTTGATGTCGGGGCCGAGGTTGACGAGCGAACCTTGTCTTTCCTTCAGCGATATGCGCCAAATGTCCTTGCCTCCGTATCCGCCTGGCATGTCGCTGACGAAGTAGAGATATTCGCCGTCGGGCGACACCGCCGGATGTCCGAATGTAGACAGCGTGTCGGCTGTAATCTCAAATTTTACAGGGGCACTCCATTTTGCGTCGGAGCGTGTCGATGTGTATATCTCCACCGATGTCGGAGCGTTGAGCTCGCGTCGCGCTTTGGTGAGATACATTGTCTGTGCGTCGGGCGAGAATGCAACGATGCCCTCGTCAAATTCAGTGTTAAGCTCGCCTTCCACCGGTTCCGGACGTTCCCATTCGCCTTTCTCGTTCTTTTTGGAGAAAAACACGTCGGCATTCTTCATTCCCGTGATTTCACTTTTCTTGTCGCCGGTAGCCTTTTCGGTAGTCGATGTGTAATAAATCTGGTCGCAGTCAGCTCCGAGATACATAGGGCAGAAGTCGGCGCGGCGCGAGTTGAAAAGCTTGGCTTGTTTAACCACATAGCGCGACCCGCGGGCGCGTATCTCCTGGGCCGTGCGGCATCCCTCCGCGCAGTTGATGGCAAGGGAGTCGTCGGGGCAGAATTCAAGATATTTGTCATACGACCGCAGAGCGGCGGCATATTTCCCGTCGGCATGTAGAGCCTGAGCCAGCATAAAGTGGGTTGTGCTGTCGGGATATTCGTAGCGCAGCGCGTTTTGGAAAGCCGCCGATGCGCGCGCCGACATGTTGAGCAGCCTGTAGCAACGTCCCATCTTGAACGCCACTTCTCCGCGTTGCGGACGCTCCTCCTTTTTCCGCAGTTTGTTGTAAACCTTTTTGTAAGTCACCGACGCGTCGTAGTACTCTCCCCGTTGAAACTGGGCGTCGGCTTCGGAAAGTTTGGGCGTGCGGCAGCCGGCAGCGACGGCTGTCAGCAGCAGACACACGATGATATATACGGCTTTCTTCATAATTAAAGTAACGTTTGTGCCCTCTGTTTTATTGCTTTTTCAGGGAGAAACTGATATGATTGCGCGAATAATTGAGTAACTTTGGTGGATAAAAACTCCAATATTGAGAAGATGAAGATACTGCATACAGCCGATTGGCATTTAGGACAGTCGCTCTATGGCTTTGACCGCCTCGACGAGCAACGCCGGTTTCTTGGGCAATTGTGCGAGGTGGTGGCGGAGGAACGTCCAGACGCGATGGTCGTGGCTGGCGACGTGTTCGACATATCAATGCCGTCGGCAGCGGCTCAGCGCGTATATGCCGAAGGACTGCTCGCAATCCATGCCGCCGTCCCCGAGATGGTCATAGTCATTGTTGCCGGCAATCACGACAGCGCCTCGCGTCTTGAGATATACCGCAACCTTTGGCGGTCGCACAACGTGTTTATCATCGGCACTTTGCGCCGTCTTGCAGACAATAGCGCCGACTATTCAGCGCATGTCGTCCCCGTGCCTGGCAAAGGCTATATAGCCGCAGTGCCCTATGTCTATCCCCACAATTTCCCGCCAGCCGACGGCGACCGCCAGCAAGCGTTTTTTCAAGGCTTGGAGAAGACTGTGGGTGAAATGAATGCCGATGGGCTGCCAACTGTGCTGGCAGCGCATCTGGCGGTGCTTGGGTGCGACCTGACGGGACACCGCCGCATGCAGAATGACTCGCTCGGCACGGTCGATTATGTTGAGCTTCCGACGCTCGGCACCGCATACGATTATATTGCATTGGGACATATCCACCATCCCCAAACGCTGCGTGGAAGCGACGGCAGGGCTGCTTACAGCGGTTCGCCGATTGCTGTGGGGTTTGACGAGCGTTATCAGCACGGAGTTGTGATAGTCGACCTTGAGAAAGGCAAGCCTGTGGAGGCGCGTGCCATTGGCATCAATGACCCGCGTCCGCTTGTCACGCTTCCAAGCCAGCCTGCGGCTTTCGATGACGCACTTGCCGCCGCGCGTGAGTTCCCTGCCGACAGAAAGGCGTATATACGGTTGAACGTGTTGCTCGACAAGCCGCTCCCGTCCGACTACAACGAGCAGGTGGCGAAGGCGCTCGAAGGCAAGGCGTGCCGCTACTGCACAATCAACGTCACCGACCGTCGCCGGTCGGCGCGCGCCAATGCTTTGCCCGATGTCACACCGGAACAGCTGCGTCAGATGACCGTAGGAGAAGTGGCGGCGCGCTTTTTCGCCGCCAAAGGGATTCCGGAGAAAGAGTCGGCAGACTATCTGGCTATGATCTCGGGAATTGAAAAAGAAATAGAGGAGGAGAACGCACTATGAAACTGAAACGCATCACGATACACAACATAGCGTCGATTGCCGACGCGGAAATCGACTTTGTCGCCTCTCCGCTTGCCGACACTCCGCTGTTTCTGATTGCCGGACCTACAGGCGCCGGCAAGAGCATTATCCTCGACTCCGTGTGTCTTGCTCTCTACGCGCGTGCTCCGAGGCTGACAAGATTCAAAACGGATGAGAAATATGAGGATTCGACACTCGTCGGTGTTGAAAAGGAAAAAGACCGCAATGTGGGAGTGGGCGCCAACAGGCAGCTGATGCGCCGCTCCACGGGAGAATGCTTTGCCAAACTGCTGTTTGAAGGCAACGACGGTAACGATTATGAGGCGCAGTGGCATCTACATCGGTCGCGAAACAAAGCCACCGGCAATTTCCAGGAAGAGGAACGGACTCTGACTCTTCTGAAAACCGGTGAGACGTGGACAAAGAAGGCCGATTTCGAAGGCAAGGTGCAGGAGGTGGTCGGAATGAAATATGAGCAGTTCTGCCGCACCTCGCTGCTCGCACAGGGCGAGTTCACCCGGTTTCTGCAAAGTAAAAGTGATGAGAAGGCGGAGATTCTTGAGCGTCTGACGGGTATCGACATCTATTCTGCTGTGGGGCGGAAGATAGCGGAGCATGCCAAAGCGGCATCCGACGCCTATGACCGTTGCTGTCAGGCTGTCGCCGGCATCAGTCTGCTCTCCGACGAGGAAAAGGCAGCCGTGGCAGAGGCAATCGACGTGCGGAAAAAACGCATTGAAGAGGTTAAGGCGGAGGCTGATGCCGCCGATGCGAAGCGTAAATGGATTGCCGACAATGCAACGTTTGAAGCGCAATGCGTGGAGGCGCGCCGTCGGGCTGACAATCTCAAAAAAGCGATGGAATCGGATGAGTTCAAGCAGCGCCGGCAGCTTGTCGCCGACTACGACCGCTCGGCTTCAGCGCGCGTCTATCTCAGCCAGCGCGACAAGGCGCGTGCCGAAGCGGCGGCATTGAAGAAGGAGTTGCCCGGACTTGAGCGCAGTCTTGAAGACGCGAATGGTAAGGGAAAAGCCCTTGAGGGCGACATCTGTTTGACCAACAAGGCTCTGGACGCTGCTACAAAGAGGCTGGTGGCGATAGACAAACCTGCGCTCGACTGCCGGCTGAAAAAGCTCAACGATGCGCGGGTGCTTGTTTCCGGACTTGACGGACAGCGCAAGCTTATCGACACCCATGCGGAAACGATTGCGGAAAGCCGCAAAAAACTGAAAGCCGCCCAAGAGAGGATATCGGTGGAAAAGGCTGAATATGACTCTGCCGACACGGATTTCCGCGACTGCTCGGCACTGTACGCACAGATGGAGATGTCGGTTGGCAACGCTGCCAAAGAATTGAGAAGCAAACTTGTTGTTGGAGCGGAGTGCCCCGTGTGCGGACAGCGCGTAGGGCAGCTGCTTGCCGACGAGCATTTCCAGTCGGTGCTGGAGCCGGTGAGAGTGCGCAAGGTCAATGCAGAGGAACGCTTGCGCAAGGCTGCCACCACCCTTGCTGTGACACAAAAGGAGGTGGCGCAGCAAAGTGGGGAAATCGACAGAACGACAAAGAAATTGGAGAAGGCGAAAGCGGACTATGTGTCGATGGTGGAAAAAGCGTCGATGGCATGCCGTGACGCGGAAACCGCTGTCGATATCGATGCCGTCAACAACGCTCTTGCGGTGGTTGCCGGGAAGTTGCGCGAGGCGGCGCAGGCACAGGCGGAGTGCGACACTCAGCGCCGCCGGTTTGACGACACCAACAAACTGCTTGCCGCGACAAAGGATGCGATTGCAAAAATCACAGCCCGGCTGTCGGAACGTCGTGCGGCACTTGCCAATGCCGACAAGACGGCGGCGGAATCTGAAGCCGCACTCGCTGAATTTTTCGCAGCCAATCCTCAAATCGGAGAAGTCGCGCTTGTAAGCCTGTCGCAGACAAGCAGAGCGCGCATAGACTCCGAAAGGGATTATTGCCAACGCATAATGGCGGATGCCGACAAAAGCGCCGGTGCGCTTGCCTCGGTTGAGAAAATGCTTGAGAACCATCGCGCCAACCGTCCGGCGCTGGCTGAGGCCGACACAGCCGACAGTCTGCAGACGGTTGTGGCAGAAAAACGCGCTGAAGCCGATGCGTTGCTGCAGAGCAACGCCCTTGACGCGCAACGGCTTGCCGACGACAAGAAACAGGCGGAGGCACATGCCGCCGCATTGGTAGCCGCGGAGAAAGCCAGGGCGGAGAAAGCCAAATGGGACACGCTGTGCAAATATCTTGGAGACAGAGAGGGGAAGCAATTCCGCAAGGTGGCGCAGAGTTTTATCCTGTCGCACCTGCTCAACATTGCCAACGGCTATCTTTGCCGCTTCAGCGACCGCTATACGCTGACTTGTCAGCCTGGCTCGTTGGTTATTCTTGTTGAAGACACTCATAATCCGGGAGTGTCGCAGAGCGCCAACATCCTTTCCGGCGGCGAGAGTTTCATGGTCTCGCTGTCGCTGGCTCTTGCCCTGTCGCGCTTGAACGCTGCCGACAACGGAGTGGACACGCTGTTTATCGACGAGGGCTTCGGCACACTGTCTGACGAATGCCTTACCAACGTGATGGACACGCTCGAGGCGCTGCATCAGATGGGCGGACGCCGTGTGGGCATCATTAGCCATGTCGATGAGCTTTCACATCGCATACCGGTGCAGGTGCGTGTGGAGCGTGTCGATGCCACGCGAAGTGAAGTTGAGGTTGTAGACACTTGTGGATATGCCGACTAAGAGAATTGTTCAGGACCCCGATTTCGGACGTATAGAGATACGCACCAACCGGCGCGCGCGCAACATCACAATGCGTCCGAAGGACGACGGGCTGCACGTGACGGTGCCTCCCTACACGTC